>TARA_R110002020_G_scaffold384233_2_pt1 | contig 123270 bp, 109 predicted proteins | sample TARA_R110002020 | Tara Oceans TARA_R110002020 (sample SAMEA4396489) | marine metagenome | biome: Westerlies Biome; feature: [MES] marine water layer (ENVO:01000295) within the mesopelagic zone...; material: water (ENVO:00002006), including particulate matter (ENVO:01000060)...
CACTGGATCAAAACATTGAGAAAAAAAGGACTGTACTAAGTAGCAATACTTTGGGCTACTTAAACCATTTCATTAAAACACGGTAAAGGAGATAAACTATACCAAATAATAATACCATCATAAAAATTTGCCAGTACATGATTTTCATAACTCTTTTTATGGGTTATGAGAGCAATTTACATTTGCTTGACAAAAAACAGTTTATCTTAAGGTAGTGTCTATGTAAATAAATTCCTATGATTTTTTATAGGCTATCTGTACTTATACAAATGGACTGCGTTGTGGTGGAACTTTCTATGTATCAGACTCTAGATTCTTATTAATCACTTCCAAGTACTTTTATTTCACTACTTTATAAGTTCTATTCCCTTTTCTATATTCAATTGATCTTTAGGGAGAAATCCTTTTATTATTAGAAACAATCCACAAATAACAAGGACTATCCCAATGCCTTTTTTAACCATAAGAATTCTTCTTTTGGTCAATTTTTTTCGCAATTGTTTGGCCAATAAAATTTTAAAGATATCAGTAACAAAATAGGCCCCGATCATAGCGGAGAAAAAAAGTATTATTCTCTTGGGATCATTATCCAGACTAGGTCCTACGACAATAATAATCCCCAACCAAAATACTAAAACGCCAATATTTATAAAATTCAGCAAGAATCCCTTGATACACAAACTAAAATAATCTCCTTTGGTAATCCTTATTTTGTTTTCCTGTTTAACAGATTCTTTCTTAAAAACGTTGGTAAGCCCGTAAACCAATAAAATGGTACCACCAAAGACATAGAGACCGGGATGACTGCTAAGGTTTTCCAACAACTGAAAACTACTGAAATAAGCCAGGGAAATAAAAAGAATATCGGCAACAATTACACCAACATCGAAACATAATGCAGCTCTAAACCCTTTAATAGCACTGGTTTCAAGAAGTACAAAAAAAACAGGCCCTATCATAAAGCTTAACAATAAGCCTAATGGAATAGCCGCCTGAATATCCTCCATCATAAAATTATATTACTTACATTCTGGTAATCTTTCCTCCAAAAACCGTTTTCTCCTCCATTTTGGCAGGATTGCCATACACCATAACTTCTCCACCGGCCTTTACTGCCGCCTTTACATAATCACTTGCAAACACTTCTGCCCTAGAACCGGCATTTACATTGATTGTACTAAATTTAGTTTTGAAATCCTTACCCTTGTAAACGCCTCCTGTATTTATTTGAACATCCTGAATGTTGGAAGAACCCGAAGCAGAAATAATTCCTCCAGTAACACTTTTTATAAGCATTTGGTCTACTTGGGCACTGATTATCAACTCTCCACCTTCCTGAGCCTTTAATTCCAAAATGTCCTGTCTTATAGGCTCCTTGGAAGAAATCCGCGCATCCTCATTAGTATCAATAACAACAAGTTTTTCCGTATAATGGACATCTACAAAAGTTCTATAACCACTGAATAGTTTAGTCACTTCCATTCTAATCTTGAGAACGCCATCATTATTTACAATAGCAACATTGGCAGTATTTGCACCCGTAATCACAGCCTTGTTAACATCAGATTTTATAAGGTTCACGGACAATCCATCAAAAGCCTTAACTTCTTTGAACGGTTGTAAATTCTGAGTTACCTTTTCATTTTGCGACCTCAGTGATTGGGTGGCAACCAGTAACAAAAGTATAACTATTAATTTCTGATCCATTTTCTTAGAGCTATAGTTTATTGGCTAATTGTTATTAACCAATAAACATTTTTTGCGGATTCATTCCGTAAAACATATTAATGCAATGGCAACAAATTTTTTAAACTTAGAGAGTTACCTCATCGAGTTAAACAAATTCCGTTCCAAAACAAAAATTTAGGCGTTTTTTCCAATTAAGGAAAAATCCAAATGGCGCTTTATTAAATCTGTACTCTTAACCATCACAATAACTTCATCTCCCAATTGATAGGTTTTCTTGGTTCTTTCACCAACTATAGCGTACTCCTTTTCATCAAAGGTATAATAATCATCCTTTATATCCCTAATTCTCACCATTCCTTCGCACTTATTCTCAATGATCTCTACATAAAGTCCCCATTCCGTAACTCCAGAAATTACACCTACAAACTCTTGATCCTGGTGATCTTCCATAAATTTAATCTGCATATATTTTATGGAATCGCGCTCAGCATTTGCAGCCAAACTTTCCATATCCGAAGAATGCTTACATTTTATTTCATAGGGTTCTGTCTTTGGAGTTTCCCCGCCATCCAAATAATGTTGTAATAACCGGTGTACCATCACATCCGGATACCTTCTAATTGGCGAGGTAAAATGCGTATAATAATCAAAGGCCAAACCATAGTGACCAATATTGTCAACTGTGTATATTGCCTTGCTCATACTTCGTATAGCCAAAGTATCCACTAGGTTCTGTTCCTTTTTACCTTTTACATCCTCCAAAAGTCGGTTCAAGGAATTGCTTATAGATTTTTTATCCTTAAAATCGAGCTTATGTCCAAAACGTGATATTATACCGTTAAGTGCCATTAATTTATCCTCATTAGGCTCATCATGCACCCTATAAACAAAGGTCTTAACAGGTTTTTGCTTTCCAATAAATTGTGCTACCCTTCTATTGGCTAACAGCATAAACTCTTCTATAAGCTTATTGGCATCCTTAGACTCCTTAAAATAAACCCCTTCAGGTTCCATTTTTTCATTGAGATTAAAACGTACCTCAATTTTATCAAAAGAGATAGCTCCCTGTTGCATACGCTTATCCCTCATGATCTTGGCAAGACGATCCATGGTCAAGGTAGCATCAACAACCTCATCTCCAACCGTATAAGCACCATCCCTTATGGATATTTCCATAGGAATTGATCCCTTCCCGGTCTCTATAATATGTTGTGCCTCTTCATAGGCAAATCTTTGATCGGAATTAATTACGGTACGCCCAAACCATTCATTCTTTATAACGGTATTTTCATCAATTTCAAATATGGCAGAAAAGGTATATTTTTCTTCATTAGGACGAAGGGAACATGCATTGTTGGATAATACCTCTGGCAACATGGGTACAACCCTGTCCACCAAATAAACAGAGGTAGCCCTATCATAGGCTTCATCATCCAAGATAGTATCAGTTTTAAGATAATGGGACACATCTGCAATATGGATTCCAATTTCATAATTCCCATTTTCCAATATTTTAAAGGAAAGTGCATCATCAAAATCTTTGGCATCCTTGGGATCAATTGTAAAAGTCAATGTTTCCCTTAGATCTCTTCTTTTAGCTATTTCCTCTTCCTTTATACTGGTATCCAATGTATTGGCAAACATATCCACCTCCACCGGAAATTCATACGGCAAACCATATTGGGCCAAAATGGAATGTATTTCTGTATTATGTTCTCCTGGTTTCCCCAATACCTGGGTAATGGTTCCAAAAGGAGAATCCGCATTATCCGGCCATTCATTTATTTCTACAATTACCTTATCACCATCCTCTGCGTTGGAAAACTTACTTTTTGGTACAAAAATATCTGTATACATTCTGTAATCAGTAGGACGCACAAAAGCAAAATCCTTTTGCATATCTACGATACCTACAAAAGAAGTCTTATCCCTGGAAACGATTTTTGTAATTTCCCCTTCCAATTTTTTTCCTTTTCTTCTAGGAAAAATATATACTTCTACAACATCTCTGTGAAAAGCTTTTTTTAATTTATTGAACGGAACAAAAACATCATCATCCAAACCTTCAACTACAATGTAGGCATTTCCTCTTCCCGTAATATCAACAGTTCCGGTATGGTAAGTCTTAGTGGAAGCTACAGCTTTGTATGAACCTCTTCCTTCTTCCAATATTCTTTTCTTTTCCTTTAATTCTACCAATCTTTTAATTAGGGTGTTTCTATCGTTGGTATCTACAACTCCTATTTTAGCAGCAATTTGTTTATAATTAAAAGATTTTTCCGGCTCCTTTTCAAGAACCGTAAAAATACCTCTGGTTATTTCGTTTTTTCTTTGATTTTTGTTTCTCTTGTTATTCTTTGACATTAACACTTTTATTTTTGGAAAATTACGAATTATAATCCATTGTCTTTAGATTCCAATTTTAAGTTTCCCTTTTCTTGAATAAATATTGTTATCAACATTTATATTATATATATGTTTTCTTTTTTCTAAAATTTAAAATAAAATGGTGATTATGATGGCTTGTTTATAGTGGATATAAAAATTTACCTTTAAACTTGCTTTAAACCATTAAATAAGTTTATTGACAATTTATACAGTGAGTAAAGATTATAAATCAAGCTTTTAAATGGGTTATTAATATTTGTTGACAACCCATATGAACATGAAATTATTGAAAAGTTAATGTTACGGGAGTGTTAATTACTTCTTTTAATTATTTAATATCTTTCTATAAGAATCTAAGAAGTAAATTATTCTTTTACGATAACATTTTGTAAAGCAAAATTAAGACGGATAATAAAAATTTAATATTTACTTTTTATAAGTAGTTTGTTAACAATGAGGTATTATGAGTAAACGACTAAATAACAATGCTTTTGGTTTTTTTTAAAATTTATGTTGTTAACAACCTAGTTTCTGTGGTGAAACCATAGGTATTTGTACATTTGTGTGAATAGAACTACTTATTTTTATAATTTTTATTCATCAATAACCATCCTTAAACAATGAAAATAGCTATTGGTAACGATCATGCAGGTACAGAATATAAACTTGCCATAATCGGATTGTTGAAATCTATGGGTATAGAAGTAATAAATCATGGTACCGATGGATCTGACAGCGTTGATTATGCGGATTTTGTACATCCTGTAGCCATTGAAGTGGAAAAAGGAAATGCAGATTTTGGGATTATTATTTGTGGCAGTGGTAATGGAGTTTCAATGACGGCCAACAAATATCAAAAAATAAGAGCCGCCTTATGTTGGACAACCGAAATAGTTAAATTGGCCAAGGAGCACAATGATGCCAATATATTAAGTTTGCCTGCCAGATTTATTTCTTTGCCACAGGCGCTGGAAATGGTGAAAACATTTCTGAATACTTCCTTTGAAGGTGGTCGTCATGAAAGAAGAATAGAGAAAATTCCCTGTAAGTAATATTATTTCTTCTATATGAATAGTCATAGTAGGTATATTATATGACACTATTGTTTAATGGATTTTTTTCCTAATGAGGTGTCTGTATTTTGTAATCCATATTATTTTTTAAACTTGACTATTACTTATATAATTGTGGAGATGTAAAGTATGAGAATTGAAATAAAAAGATTTCAGGAATTGGATGCACAGGAGTTATATGATGTATTGCAATTGCGTAGCGAAGTATTTGTTTTGGAACAAGATTGTGTGTACCAGGATATGGATTATAAAGATCAACTTGCCCTTCATATTATTGGGTATAAGAATAGTAAAATAGTGGCCTATACCAGAGGTTTTAAACAAGGGGACTATTTTAAGGAAGCAAGTATTGGTAGGGTAGTGGTACGAAAATCTGAACGACAGTATGGATATGGATTGGAAATAATGAAGGCTTCCATTGAAGCAATTCATAAAAATTTTGGTACTACCTCCATACATATTTCAGCCCAGAAATATTTGACCAAGTTCTACACTTCCCTTGGATTTAAGGTTGTTGGTGAGGAGTATTTGGAGGATGGTATTCCCCATGTTGGCATGATCAGGGAATAGCCCAGTTGAACTAATCTCACCTTTTTCGGCGGGATCTAGGTTCAATACCTCGACCCTTGGGTCGATTCCTATTGTTGGGTTCAGGGCATGCCCTGAGGTTTAATACCTTTTATCCCATAAAAAAAGAGCTGTAAAATACAGCTCCCAATGTATGTGATATTAGTATTCCAATTTATATTTTAATAGGTGTTTTATCACTTAAATTTATATCCTCCAACATATTGTCGGTAAATTTATAATGTCCTTTAGTGGTGATAATTTTAAAACGATTGGAATTCATTCGGCTTAGGGTATCCAAAAACAACCATTTGGATTTCAATAACAATGGCCTTTCGGATTTTAAACTAATCTCGAAATAGTATTTTTTGCCATTCTTTAAAGCCACAATATCCGGGGTAATTTTGGTGTCGCTACCTCTTTTTAAATAAGATTTTGGACAATCATAACCTTCAATATCCGCCTTGATTTTTTCAAAACCGTGCGCTTCCAAGTGGGAAATGGACTTCTTTATGAACTCCTCGTTTGCTGATTTTTCAATTTTTATCATAATCGTAATGTATGAAAAAATTCGATTAAAAGCAAATAAATACGCTGATTAACAGTTATTTAAGGGGTTTTTAACAAATTTGTTTTCATTTAGGAAACGAATCTAGTTTAATTCAAAACAATTGCTATTTACTGTGGATGTTTTAATTGATTTAGGAATAGTAATTTTAATAAATTTCCCAATTGATTGGACTAAGTTTTATCTGATTTTTTGGGATACAGTTACCTAAAAACTTGGCATAAAATTAAATTTTAGAACTGCGCTGCCCCCGTATTCCTTAAATTTTTATAATTTTCCAAGTTCCAAACAAGATTTTACATTAACAATCATAGATTTTACTAATGAATAGCTACCGAAAAGGAATACACTTTATACTAATTACAGGTATTTTTATATTCATATCCTGTGAAAAAAAGGTTGATAAGGATGAACTTGCTATCAATACATTGATGGAAGACGTAAAACAGGAATTTGCCCCGGACAAAAGGGTAGCCCTTTTTAATATAGAATATGTTAGGAAGGGTAGTGAAATCATTCTTAAGGGAGAATCTAACTTACCTGAGGCCGTTGCAAGCTTTAAACAAAAGCTTGCAGAAGAAGAAATAAAGTATGTAGATAGTATTCAATTATTGCCTTTATCCAATTTAAATGGTTTTATCCAAGGCCTTATTACCATATCCGTGGCCAATTTGCGTGGAAAACCTGCACATTCATCGGAGTTGGTCACTCAGGCTACTTTGGGTACCCCTGTGAAGATTTTTAAGGAAGAGGATGACTGGTATTTGATACAGACTCCGGATAAATATTTGTCCTGGGTAGATAGGGGAGGTATAAAACCATTATCAGCAGGAAGGTTTACGCAATGGAAATCCACTCCAAAAGTTATATACACCAATACTATAGGTCATTCTTATACCGAACCCAATAAAGATAGCCAGGTTATTTCCGATATGGTTGCAGGAGGTGTTTTAGAACGAATAGGAGAAGAAAAGGAGTTTTATTATGTGGCTTTTCCAGATGGTAGAAAGGCTTATGTCCTCAAAACAGAGGCCATGGATTATGACTCTTGGTTGGCGGCATTAAATCCCAGTCAGGAATCCTTGGTGAGTACTTCGAAAACCTTAATGGGTGTCCCATATTTGTGGGGGGGTACCTCTACCAAAGGGGTTGATTGTAGTGGTTTTACCAAAACCATTTATTTTCTAAATGGCATTGTCTTGCCGAGGGATGCTTCCCAACAAATACATACCGGCAAGGAGATAGATGCGGTTAAGGATTTTGACAAGTTGGAGCCCGGCGATCTATTATTTTTTGGAAAACCAGCAACAGATACCACCAAGGAGCGCGTAATCCACGTGGGGATGTGGATCGGTAACAACGAATTCATCCATTCTGCAGGTAGGGTACATATAAGTAGTGTTGACAAAGACGCCCCAAATTTTGACGAGTACAACCTCAATAGATATTTACGCTCCAATCGCTATCTCAAGGAACCAAAGGATGGATTGATCGAGCTTGCCAAAACCCCTGTTTTTAAGGACTGACCAAAGCTTATTTTAGGTCCACAGCCATTATAAAGTCGTCCGCAGTGATATAGAGCCTTTTTTCTTCGGAATCAAAAGCACAATTGGCTGTAGCCTGTCCTGTATGGATTCTGGCCAAGGCTTTTCCTTTCGGATTAAAGATCCATACCCCGCCTGGTCCTGTAGCAAATAGGGTACCATTGCTTTTTATTTTTAAGCCATCGGGCAAACCTTGTTGACCTTCTTTACCAATTAGCTCTGTTACCTCATAAAAAAGTTTTTTATCGGATACCTTTCCAGGTTCCGAAATCTTATACTGATACCAAGCGGCATTTTCCGGATCTGAATTTGCTACATAAAGGACATTACCATCCGGAGATATTCCTATTCCGTTAGGGCGGGAAATAGAGTCGAGCAGTATTAATTCCCCGTTAGTCATAAGGCAATAAATTCCTTGAAAATCCAATTCTTTGCCTTCATCATCCATTCTTTTTGGTAGTCCATAGGGTGGATCTGTAAAATAGAGGTTACCGTTTTTATCGAATGTGGCATCATTGGGGCTGTTCAATTGCTTGCCCATATACGAATCAACCAGGGTAGTAAAGTCGGAAGAAGGAGTACTTACAGGTGTATTCATTTTGGCAACTTGACGATTCCCATGTTGCATGAGCACCAACTCCCCCTCTTTATTTAGCAAAAGTCCATTGGAGCCCGGTTCTTCACCTGTAAAATCGGTACCTGAAAACCCGGAAGGATGCAAGTAGGTGATCGTATCGTTATTTTTCGGATCCAACTTATATACTTTATTGTTGGGGATATCTGAAAATAACAAATAATTGCCTTCTTTTATCCATAGTGGTCCCTCGGTCCAGGCAAAGCCACTGGCAAGGATTTCAATTTTAGATTTCGGATCTATTATCTGAAGTGCCTCATCGTCCAAAATCTCAATCGACAAGGGCTCAGGGTTAGCTTCATCGGGAATGGTTTTTTTATTCGATTCCCTACAAGCTCCCAATAGTAGAGCCGAGCCTAAAATAATTGATGTTATTTTTTTCATTTTAGTGCATTATTTTAACTATGATAGTGATAACGGCCATGGCAGTACCTCCAAGTACGAACGTCCCGGCCGATTGGATCTGATATCCCTGTTTTACGTTCATACCGGTAAGTTGGGTGAGTACCCAAAAGAAACTGTCGTTTACGTGCGATACTACAGAAGCTCCTGCGCCTATAGACAAAACGGTCATAGTAGCCATAAAAGGGTCATTTAGACCCAGAGCGGGCATTAAAGGGGCTATGATAGATGCTGTGGTTACCAAGGCAACTGTAGATGAGCCCTGAGTTGTTTTAAGACAGGCAGCTAATAGAAAGGGCAAAAACAGACCCAATTCCATACCGGTAAATTCTGAGGTGATGGTATCTGCAATTCCTGAATTCTGTAACATTTTGCCAAAAATTCCTCCGGCCCCAGTAATAAAAATAATAGGGGCCGCCTCCCTTAACGATGCTCCAAACCAACCTGTAGAAGAGAAAATCTTTTCGTCCAATTTTTTGGGCAATACAAGGGACAATAAAACGCCTATCAAAAGGGCAATTACAGGCGTGCCCAAGAATGATATAATGGTCTTGATAGGGGAAGGTTGAAAGGTAAATTCCGGATAATCCATGACCGATTTAAGGATAATGAGTACAATAGGTATTACTATGGCCAATAAGGATTTCCATAGGGCAGGTTGCTCCTGTTGTGTTGTCACGGCTTCGAGTGTTATAGGGACATTGATACGCGATGCCAATTTGGTGGCAAAGAAATAACAGGCAACAAGGGAAATACTACTTATCAATAATCCCCATATCATAACACTTCCTAAATCTGCCCCTAAAATACCAGCAGCGGCAATAGGCCCCGGGGTAGGTGGTACCATGGTATGCGAAGCGGTCAATCCCAATGCCAGGGCCGCGGTAGTACCTGCAAAGGAAACACCTGCCTTGGAGGAGAGCACCTTGTTCAAAGGGTTCATGATCAGAAGCGCACTATCTGCAAATACGGGTATGGATAGGATATAACCAGTTAGCAGCATGGCCAAATGAATGGATTTTGCACCTATTAACTGTAAAATTTTGGAGGCGATGACAAAGGCTCCGCCAGATTTTTCCAAAACTTTGCCTATGGTAACTCCAAACAGGATTATAAGCCCAATTTTGCCCATAATGTCACCAAAACCATTATTTATGGAATTGATTATGGATTCTATATCCATTCCCGTCATAAAGCCATAGGCTATGGCAGAAAAAAGAAGGACAAAAAAGGGATGTACTTTAAATTTGATGATGCCTACGATCAATAGGGCAAGGGAAAGTACTAAGGCGATAAGGTAAGTCATGGTTTTTTTTTGGTTGGTTAATGGTATTATTCGGTTAATATATTACCACTCGGTAAAGTTTCCGTCGGGTCCGCGCCATATGGGGTTGGACCATTTATAGCCAATTTTCTGGCCTTCCCTTAATTTTTCTTCGTTTATTTCAACCCCTAATCCTGGTTTCTGAAAAAGATCAATATAACCATCCTTGATATCAAAAATTTCAGGATTAAGGACATAATCCAGTAAATCAAAACCTTGATTATAGTGGATACCTATACTGTTTTCCTGAATAAAGGCATTGGCGGAAACAAAGTCGACATGTAATGCGGAAGCTAAGGATATGGGACCTAGGGGGCAATGTGGGGCCAGAGCTACATCATAGGCTTCCGCCATAGTGGCAATACGCCTTACCTCCGAAATGCCTCCGGCGTGACTAAGGTCTGGCTGAATAATGTCGACCACTCCTTCTTCCAGAATTTTCTTAAAATCCCAACGGGAGAACATTCTTTCCCCAGTGGCAATTGGGATGCCGGTGTAGGCGTAAATATGCTTTAAGGCACCATTGTTTTCGCTAAGTACCGGTTCTTCAATAAACATGGGGTCATAAGGTGCAAGCTCATCTATAAGCCTTTTTACCATGCCTTTATGTACTCGGCCATGAAAATCAAGACCAATATCCAAATCGGTCCCAAATTCCTCTCTCAATAGTCTAATGTTGTTGGACACCTGTTTCACATCTTTCAAGGTCGAAATCCAGTCCATGCCTCCGGTAGCGTTCATTTTTACCGCTTGGAAACCGGCCTTTACTTTTTCGTGCGCCTGTTCCAATAACACCTCCGGATGATCTCCGCCGATCCAGCAGTACATTTTCATTTTATGGCGGACTGCCCCTCCCAATAAATCGTAGACAGGAACACCAAGAAATTTTCCCTTTATATCCCAAAGTGCCTGATCAATACCTGAAAGGGCGCTCATCAGGATGGGACCACCTCTGTAAAATCCTCCGCGATACAGTATTTGCCATATGTCTTCAATATTTGTGGCCGACTTTCCAATGATGTACTGTTGTAGTTCCATTACGCAGGCGGCTACAGTATCTGCCTTACCTTCCACAACGGGTTCGCCCCAACCAATAATCCCTTCCTTGGTGGTCACCTTAACGAACAGCCACCTTGGCGGGACTTTAAAAAGTTCAATTTTTTCAATAATAAGTTTTTCCTTCATAATGCATTTACAAATTCTTTAGCCCTATGTGGGGCATTAAAAATATTTTTATTGGTTGGTTTTAACAGATCAAAGTCATTTCCTAAACCCTTGAATTAAAATAATAGGGAAATAAATATAACTAAATGTTATGAATATTAAGAACATTGAAATTTTTAAACAATCTAAACTAAAGTATAACGGTTTGTCCAGTTCTCACGGATTCATCGGCAGCCAGTACAATTTTTAGACTATTAATGGCATCACTTAAATGTGATGACAGATCTTCATCGTTCTTAATGGCGTTTAATAAATACTCCTGTTCCAGTAGACAAAGTCCGTCATGATCCGGCTCATCCTCCGTTCTAATGAAGTCGTCTTTTTTTACAAAATCTCCTTCTTTGGTCAATTCGCTATAATGAAGTTGTAGACTGCCCGTTTTTGTATGACCTTCTATATCTTGGGAACTATCCTTGGGTTTGTCCGATATGGAAACAGCTCCCTTTGGGCCAATAACATCCTTGATAAAGACCGCGGTTTCACTCATCATAGGTCCCCATCCGGCCTCGTACCATCCTACGGACCCGTCTTTAAAACGTACTTGTAATTGACCATAGTTGTACATTTTGGAATCAATTTCTTTGCTCAAATTGGCTCCAATGGCACTGACACTAATTGGAATGGATTGGGTCATTAAACACATAATATCTACATAATGTACGCCACAATCCACTATTGGCGACATGGAGTTCATTAATTGTTTATGGGTATACCATTTGTCCCCAGAACTTTGTTGGTTTAGGTTCATGCGCATTACCAAGGGCTTGCCAAGGGTACGGGCAACCTCCACAAACTTGGTCCAAGATGGATGTACCCTAAGAATATAACCCACTACCATCTTTCGGTTTTTTTCCTTTGCCAGAGTCACAAGTTCCTCGGCCTCTTCAACAGTTAGGGCAAGAGGTTTTTCTACGAATACATGTGCTCCCGCGTTAAGACTTTTTCTAACATAGTCGGCATGGGTGTCCGGATAGGTGTTTATGGATACCACATCTGGTTTTGATTCCCGCAGGGCGGTATCAAAATTTGCATAGGTAGGCAATCCTCCCAATTCCTTGGATAATTTTTCCCTACTTTCCGGTTTCCGGCTTACCAGTCCCACAATTTCAAATTCAGAGAGTTGGTGATAGGCTCTGGCATGGGAAACACCCATATTTCCACAACCTACAACAAGGGTTTTAAGTTTGTTCATTTTATATTTATTTATAAATTTTCTTTATTCCAGTGAAAAGGCCATAATCCTGTTCCCTTTTTCAGTTCCTAATTTTTCGCCACCACAGGCAATGGCAATATATTGTTTGCCGTTTACTTCATACATGGCGGGCGTTGCAAATGCAGCAGCAGGGAGTTTGTATTCCCAAAGTAGCTTTCCGTTCTTTTTATTAAAAGCTCTAAAATATCCGTCTTTAGTGGCACCAATAAACAGAAGTCCGTTTTCGGTGACTATTGCCCCACCATAGTTCTCTGTACCGGTCTGAGGAAATCCCTTTTCTTTCAGGCTCATTGTTTCCCCAAAGGGAATGGACCAGAGGTAATCTCCAGAATTTAGGTCTATTGCATGTAATGTACCCCATGGCGGGGAAATGGCAGGCAATCCGTTGCTGTCCAGAAACTTTTTATAACCCCTGTGTTTATATGTTGTTTTTATAGGTTTTGTTTTGTGTTCGGGGACAATTTGTGCAATCTCTTCCCCATATAAAAATTGTATCAAAGCTTCCATTTCTGCTTTTTCAATTTGGGGAAAACCTGTCATCATGCCTTTTCCTTTTTTTATGGTATGGGCAAGGGCCTCTTTATCATAGGTCGATTTTAGCTTGGTTAACGAGGGATATCCACTAGCCACATTACCCTTGCGGTCTTTTTGATGGCATACAACGCAATATTTGTTATAGGCATTTGCCCCTGGAGCCAAGTTTGTATTTAGGGTATCCTTGTCCATTTGAAGGAACCAGGCCATTTCATTGGAATTTACGTACAGTATGCCATCTTCGGGATCAGCTGCGGCTCCTCCCCATTCTGCAGCTCCATCATAGCCGGGAAGAAGAAGAACAGGATCCAGACTTGGTGGGGCATAGATTCTTTTGTCCGCTTTATAGAAAAGGGCTAATATTTCTTCCTTGTTTTCTGCGTAGGGACTAAGGTCTTTTTCTGTCAATAAATGGGATTGTCTTGCAAATGGTTTGGGCTTGATGGGAAAAGGTTGGGTTGCCCATGCTTTTTCTCCTTCCAAAGTGGATGGAGGTACCGGTATTTCCTCAATTTCAAATAAAGGCTCTCCCGTAACCCTGTTAAAAAGAAAAACATACCCCTGCTTGGTTACTTGGGCTACAGCGGGAATTTGTTTCCCCTCCCTAGTTATCATTAAAAGGTTAGGGGGTGCCGGAGGATCTCTATCCCATAAGTCGTGATGGGTAAATTGATAATGCCAAAGCAGTTTTCCTGTTTGTGCGTCCAAAGCCAATAAGGTATTTGCATAAAGATTACTGCCATTTCGGTCGCCACCATAAAAATCAGGCGCTGCGGAGCCTGTTGGCACGTATAGGATTCCCGTTGCTTCATCCAGGGCCATACCGGCCCAGTTGTTGGCGGCACCAACAGTGTCGCTCTTATAGCTATTAGGGTCTTCCCATGTTTCGTGCCCCGGTTCACCAGGATGTGGTATGGTGTGGAAGGCCCATTCCAATTGGCCTGTTATTACATTAAAAGCCATGACATCACCAGGTGCGGCACCACTACCTTCCGAGAGCCGAATAGGCATTACAATTAAATCTCTGTAAATAGTTCCAGGAGTGTTGGAGACGACAAATTTATCCCTTGCGTTTGTTGGTAATCCGGAGTGGAGATCAATTTTTCCATTTTCCCCGAAGGAAGGAATAGGTGTACCGGTCATGGCGTTTAGGGCAAAAAGATTGGGCCCTTGGGTAAAGAGAATACGTTTATCATCATCTTTTGCCCAATACGCTACACCTCTACTAGTGGAATTTGTGAGGTGTAAGGAATCCCCAAATCTCCATATTTCCGTACCAGTTCCGGCGTGCAATGCCACTGCCCTTAAGGCCGCGGTAACCCCGTACAAAATGGTGTCTACCACTATTGGGTTCATTTGCATTTGACCACTATCAGGAGCAGAGTATGACCAGGCTAGCTTAAGTTGGGTAACATTGTCCAAGGTAATTTGTGAGAGAGTGGAATAATGGTTACGATCCGGCCCTCCCAAATACGAGGTCCATGTAGTGTATTTGTCAGAGTCGGTTTTGGTGGAATTATCAGGGTGGCAACGTAATAAACAAATGGCCGCTATGGCTATTAGCGATATATATTTTGTGATATTAAGCGACATTGATGGTGGTTTTATCGCTTAAATTAATTAATTTTTAAGAACTAAGGAGTTATTTCTTTGTGTACTGTGATCTAATATTTTGGTCTTGGATACAATGGTTCTTTTATTTCTAGATACAAACCCCCCAAAAGAGCAGTGGTTGGGGATTTAGAAAAGACTATTTTTTTACCTTATAACCTTTTCAAGGTTTTGTTCAGTACAGGCACAATTAGCTCGCCAAGTTCTTTATATCCCTCTTTATTATAATGAACGTCATTATCCCCCAAACCATTTTTGTGGTGGATGGCAATGGATTTTTTATAGATATCGTTAATAATTACACCATTTTTTTTCATTACGGACTTTGCAATGGCATTGTATTTGGTCACATCCTCAGAAAATCTGCCCGCCTCATTAACGGGAACATATGTGGTGGTTACAAATATTAATTTAGCTGAGGTACTGGCTTTGAGGATACGCACCAATTCTTCCAGATTTTGTCTGTAGGTTTGTAGATCATAAGTTATGGTACCCTTAATCTTATCCCTATTTCCATAGACTTTGGAGTCTGGATGCCGGTAACAAAGATCCCATAATCCCCAATTGAACTGGATAATATCCCAATCTTCCTTACCTATCCAATCCTTGATTTTCTCCAATCCTGTTCCTGTATGTTGAGCATTTCCCGGATTGTGCATAACTATTGCTTTAGTGGCCAGTGCTTCTTTTACCTTTGAAAAATAACCTATGGAAATTGAGTCGCCTATGATTAATATTTTTGGATCTTTAGGCTTGTATCCCAGACAAAGAAAAATACAGAAGGCTATTAGGAGGTAAAATTTATTTTTCATGATTTAGGTTTTGCAAAGGCGAAAAATAACTAAAAAATTTAGAAAGGGAATGGAGAGGCTGTCATAATGGGGGTATTTTATTGTTTAGGGAAAACCGGGTTGCCCTTTCATAGGGATTGGATAATTTACCTTCATTCATAATAATTTATGAATGTCCAAAGAAAATCACTACATTGTTCTTGCCAAATAATCAACCACATACAAAATGACAATCGAATCCACCAACCTTTCCAAGAGGTTGTTTTCCTTGGACGTATTCCGGGGATTAACCATGTTTTTACTAATCGCTGAGGCTGCCGGGTTTCATGGCAGCTTTGGGCATCTTACAGAAAACAATACAGTTTTACATCCATTGGCGGAACAGCTGCACCATCATCCATGGAACGGGTTGCGATTTTGGGATCTTATACAGCCTTTTTTTATGTTTATAGTGGGGGTGGCCATGCCATTTTCATTGAGAAAGCGCTTGGCTACTGGATCCCGCAAAGCTGCAACGAAACATATTTTGAGAAGATGTTTTTTGCTTTTTAGTTTTGGGGTATTGCTGCATTGTGTGTATAGTCATGCATTGGTTTGGGAACTCTGGAACGTTTTGGTTCAATTGGCCTTCACCATTCTTATAGCTTATGCTATAATGAATCTTCCGCACCGGATGCAGATTCTTATTTGCCTTGGAATTTTGATACTGACCGAAGTCCTATATAGGGTCTATAACCCACAGGATCCATACAATCAAGGGCAGAGTTTTGGATCTTGGGTAGATATGTTGGTAATGGGCAAAATTAATGGTGGGGGATGGGTTTTCATCAATTTTCTGCCTACTGCGGTCCATACAATAATGGGTGTAATTTGTGGTCAATTGTTGCTTTCCAACAAAACGGCTAAGGAAAAGTTAGGTCCCTTATTAATGTGGGGGTCGGCCCTACTTTTGTTCGGTTATGGGATGGATCTACTGGGAATAACCCCAATAATTAAAAGAATTGCAACTACCTCATTTACTCTGGCTTCAGGAGGTTGGGCCTTGTTGGCCTTGGGGTTGTTTTATTGGTGGATAGACATTAAGGACCACAAGAATAAATGGTTGAAGATTTTTTCTGTGGTGGGGACCAATTCCATTTTTATTTATTTGTTTGCCGAAACTGTAGGGTCTCAATGGTTTAGAGATTTTGGGCATATTTTTACCGAAGGAATATTGGCTCCCATGGGCGTAAAGGAAGGTTTATTATTGGTCATAAATTCCTTGTTTGTCCTCTTTATGTTCTGGTATATCACCTACTTTTTGGATCAGAAGAAGGTTTACTTTAAGATATAATGGTTTAATTGTAACGGGATTCCCTTATTTTAGAATATTCATGTATTTGCCATTGTCGTTCAACAGTTCGGAAGCGGCCATAATGGCTTCGTCATTTTGTAAATGGTAATCATAAAGACCTTCCCTGTAGAAATAGCGTTTAAGAATTTCATCCTCTAAATTCTTCTGGATTTCAGCTTTGTATTTATCCAAAGCCATAAGTTTGTTTTTATCCATTTCCAACAACAGCGCCTTATAATGTTCATTCACCTCGTTGCCGAATATGGTGCTGTCCTCACCGGACATAGCCTCTTTTAAGGCTTTTTCGGCCTTAGTCTCAAAATCAAAATTACTTTTGGAGACATAATTTTTGAAAGATGCAAAATCACTATCCTTATAACTAAAGTCCAATACATTTTCTACCTTGTTATTATAATAGAAATCGGTGGCGTAGTCAAAAATAACGTTACCGGATAATAGCGCCTGGGTAAGGGTATTTGTTTTGGCTGCAGCAATTTCTATATCCGGCAAAACACCGCCGCCATCTTGGACTTTTCGTCCATTTCTGGTTTTAAAATCCCTGAACTGAGTATTTTTGACTGCGTTTCCATTCTCATCCCTATTCCAATAATCCAAGGATTGTATGCACCTGCCCGATGCTGTATAATATCTGGAGATGGTTACCTTGAGTTGTGTGCCATAGGTTAATTTTAAAGGGCGTTGTACCAAACCTTTGCCAAAACTCCTTGCGCCCACTATAACAGCGCGGTCCAAATCCTGTAGGCTGCCGGAGACAATTTCACTGGCCGAGGCACTTCTTCCATTTACCAATACAACCAAGGGTATTTCTGTATCTATGGGTTGGTTGGTAGTTTTATATTCCCTGTTGAATTTCTTTACCTTGGACTTGGTGGTTACAACAAGCTCCCCTTTTGGAATAAACAGATTGGTTACATTGATAGCTTCGGTCAATAGACCACCGGGATTATCCCTTAGGTCTAAAATTATTTTTTTGGCACCATCGTTTTTTAAGTTAAGGAGAGCTTCCTTGGTCTGTTCAGTAGCTTTTTTATTGAATTTGGACAAAACAATATAACCGGTGTTTTCCTTGATCATCTTGTAATAGGGAACGGCATCTACTTCTATAGATTCCCTGTTCACCGTAGTAGACTTGGTTTCTCCCTGCCTAATATAAGTAATGCCCACACTGGTGTTATTGGCTCCTTTTAAAAGTTCGTCGGCATCATCCTGAATGTCCGCTATGGCAACATCACCTATCTTAATAATTTCATCCCCGGCCTTAAGGCCCGCCTTATCTGCGGGATAGCCTTTGTAAGGTTCAACAATAACTACTTTATCCTTGTAACTCCGTACCACGGCACCAATACCCGAATATTCGCCCGCATTATTTATTTTAAATGATTCAACGTCTTGCTCATTCAGGAATTTGGTATAGGGATCCAGATCTTCCAACATATTTTTAATGGCCGTATCCATTAATTCCGCAGGATTGGTTTCATCCACGTAGTTCATATTCAACTCTTTGAAAAGAGTTGTAAAAATTTCGATCTGTTTGGCAATCTCAAAAAAATCGCCCTTAAAACTACTACCTGCAATTAGTAGGGCAATGGCGATAATGGGAATTAGTACCCGCTTTTTTAATATCTCTTTCATCTGTTCATTAATTATTTGCTAGCCTTGGCAATTTCATCGACAAATTTCCGCATCAAAGGAATCATGGTATCTGTTATTTTGGATTGCGAGGGCATCTCCTTACCAAGATATAAAAACATAAACGCAAAGTTACCCTCTATGTTGTTAAAAATTAGGTGTTTGTTCAACCTATAGCTTTCCCGCATCAATCTTTTAATTCGATTTCTTTTTACGGCACTTTTAAAATTTCTTTTGGACGCGGTTACCCCGACCTTGCATTTGGAATCATCTTCAAATCTCGTTTTGAGATAAACAAGTTTTATAGGATAATTGGTAACACCAATCCCTTCCGCAAACAACTGTTCAATTAGTTTTTTGCTCTTTAGTTTTTCTTTTTTTGGGAAGCTAAATGACATTTGGCCGTAAATGTAAAATAAAAACCACAGTTATGGGATATGACAATCATCATAGTTCAAAATCCCATTAGCCATTATCTTGGGTTATATTTTTTACTAAACTATAAATAAGGGATTTATGGGAGAATTGCAAGTTGAAAAATTGAGGAACAACCCTCTTAAGGCCAGGTATATTAAACAATTGTTGGCAGACATTGCGGCTTTGGAACAAATACTGGATAAAAGGATGTTCGAACAAAGTCCGATTAGGATCGGTGCCGAACAGGAGTTCTGTTTGGTTGATGAATCATGGCAGCCATCCAATAAGGCTTTGGAAGTGCTTAAAAATATAGATGATCCCCATTTCACCACCGAATTGGCCCTTTATAACCTCGAAATTAATTTGGATCCCGTTCCATTATCCGGGAACTGTTTTTCCGAAATGCACTTACAGTTAGATCAATTATTGACCATGGCCAATAAGGTTGCCGAAGAATCTGCTACAAAAATTATACTGTGCGGAATTTTGCCGACCATTTCAAAAAGACATCTGAATTTAGAATATTTGACCCCTATTCCCCGATATAAGATTTTGAACGAGGTTATTAAGGAAATAAGAAATAATGATATAGAAATTCATATAAAAGGGGTAGATGAGTTGAATATTCGCCATGATTCCGTGTTGTTCGAAGGATGCAATACCAGTTTTCAAGCGCATCTGCAGATAGACCCATATGATTTTATGGATACCTACAATTGGTCCCAGGCCATTGCAGGGCCCATCCTGTCCATTTGTACCAACTCCCCCATGCTCTTTGGTCGGGAATTATGGGAAGAGACCAGAATTGCCCTATTTACGCAGAGTGTTGATACCAGGGCCAGTAACTTTCTATTGAATGAAAGTGAACCTAGGGTGAACTTTGGAAATAGTTGGGCCAAAGGAACAGTTGTGGATTATTATAAGGACTCCATTACAGGATTTAGGAGCCTACTTACTTCCGCTACCGATGTGGACAGTTTAAACGAATTGGAACAGGGAAAAATACCAAAGTTAAAGGCGCTTTCACTCCATAACGGAACAGTCTATACCTGGAACCGTGTCTGCTATGGCATTACCAATGGAAGGCCCCATATAAGAATTGAGAATAGATATATTCCTTCCGGACCCACTACCGAGGACGAAATTGCCAATATGATGCTGTGGGTGGGAGTAATGATGGGAAGGCCTAAAAAATTCAATGCCATTCATACCAAGATGGATTTTAAGGATGCGAAAAGTAATTTTTTCAATGCCGCCAGATACGGTATGGCAGCTCAATTTTATTGGGATGGACAACTAATCTCCAGTCAACAATTATTGTTGGATCATTTCTTGCCAATGGCCTTTAAGGGATTGTACAGTATGGGGGTAGCACCAAAGGATGCAGAGCATTACTTAAAAATTATAGAAAAGAGGATTGCCACTCAAAACGGTTCACGATGGACTATTAAAAGTTATAGAAAACTTAGAAAGGAGTTTAAGCTTCCGGATGCCCTGACCATATTAACGGCCAAAATGTACCAGGGTCAACAAAAAGGATATTCGGTAGATGCATGGCAATTGCCAAGGGGGGATGAATTTGTAATTGGAAAACATGAGAAGAAGGTGTACCAGATTATGAACGTGCGAACCATTACCGCCCTGGATAGTGATAGTTCGGAGTTGGTGTTGAAAATGATGCAGTGGAAAAATATTCACCATGTACCCATTCTAAATGATGATCTGGATTTGGTTGGATTGCTGACTTGGACCGACCTAAAAGAATATTTGAAGCATCCGGAAAAATTTGAAGGGCCTATAAAGGATTTTATGAAAACAGAACTTATTACTATAACCGAGGAGGAAGGCATGAATAGGGCGAAGGCATTAATGGAATCCAAAGGAATAAATTGTCTGCCAGTGGTACACGGAAAGAAATTGGTAGGGATAGTTACAACCAAGGACTTATGATTACCATAGAGAACCAAATTGGCAAGAGCCGAACCATTGGTCATTTAAAAGGCGGCAATGGTGGCCCTACCATGATATTCTTTGGGGGTATTCATGGTAATGAGCCTTCCGGTGAGGAGGCAATGCAAGAAGTTTTCCTTGGGATCAAGGAAAATGAAATTTCTGTAACTGGCAGCATTTATGGGATTCGTGGCAACATTGCGGCACTTTTGGAAGGGAAAAGATTCGTGGATCGTGACCTAAACCGATTATGGACCGATGAAAAAATTGAAAAAATTAAGGCCAAAGCTAAAAATGAACTTCTTAACGAAGACAGGGAATTGTTATCCATTCACCAAGTCTTATTGGATATCCTGAAAACAGAATCCGGGCCTTTTTACTTTATAGATTTCCATACCACTTCCAGCAAGACCCTGCCGTTTATTACTATTAATGATGCCTTGATCAACAGGAAATTTTCAAAGCTTTTTCCAGTCCCAATAATTTTGGGGATTGAGGAGTACTTAGACGGCCCTCTACTGAGTTATATCAACGAACAGGGCTACTTGGCCATTGGTTTTGAATCTGGCCAGCATACGGCGAAGGAAGCGGTGGACAATAGTATAGCTTTTATGTGGTTGTCCCTGGTCTATGGCGGTGCGCTTAAAAGAGCCGATGTTGATGGATTTGAAGGGTATTATCGTCAGCTTCAAGATTCGGCCAAGGAGAACGCCAGCTTTTTTGAGATAATTTACAGACATCCCATTTCACCCGGGGACAAATTTCTTATGTTGCCAGGATTCAGGAGTTTCGATGTTGTGAACAAAGGAAAAATATTGGCAGAACATAACGATAAAGCGGTATTGGCACTGCAAAAATCCAGCATTTTCATGCCTTTGTACCAAAGCCAGGGTGAGGATGGGTTTTTTCTGATTCGCAAGACGCCTAAGTTCGCCTTGTGGTTATCAGTTCTATTTAGAAAAATAAGAATGCCCGCTTTGTTACCCATTTTACCCGGGGTTTCGTGGGCCGATAAGAATAAGGGCACCTTATTGGTTAATGAAAGAACTGCCAGATTTATGGCAAAACCTCTTTTTCACCTGCTGGGGTATAGGAATAGGGTAATCAATAAAGGTGAAGTCTTAATGACCAGTAGGGAAGCTACCGCCAAGAACAAGATGTATAGTAGCACATGGTGGTATAGAAATAAAAAATCCGTTTAAAATAGCTATTGAGGCCATCTTAAACGGATTTAAAATTTTAATTATTTTTTACTCTTGGGCCTGCCAGACATTGTTTTCTTCATTTACATCTGCCATCAGCTGGGATGGGTCCAATACAATGGCCTTAACATTATTGAGCTCCTTATCCAAGATAAGGTCGTAATTGGTATTTGCCCAGGGCCAATCTTGCAATACGGTTCTTTTTAAATTGGGATATGGATTCTCTTTTTCGCCATACATCATACGCAAGGGAGCATAAAATGTTTCTTGGGTACCATCATTGTACAGTACCAAAATATCTATGGGCATGGGCATAAGACCAATTCGCTCCAAGCTTACATTGGTTTTTTGTCCATCTGCCTCCACTGCCTTAATACCGTAATCTATAGTGTTTGTTGTTTGGGTCCAATCTGTAAGGTACCAGTCCAACTCCATTCCGGAGACCTTTTCGGCGGTTCTTTTTATATCGTTAGGGGTGGGGTGTTTAAATTTAAAGTCCTGATAATATTTTCTCAGGGTCTCCATTAGCTTATCCTGGCCTATGATATAGCCCAATTGCGATAGGAAAATAGCCCCTTTGCTATAGGCAGCAACCCCATAGGCAAAATTTAGCTCATATCTATCGGCATGGGTGGTTTGGGGCTGTTCTTTACCAGAAGCCACCAAATTGTAATATCCTTGATAGGAACCAGCAAAGGGATTTTCCTTTTTTTGGTCCATGATCTGGTCCATACATAAACTGGAGATAAAGGTGGTAAAGCCTTCATCCATCCATTCGTGTTTGGATTCGTTGCTCGCCAACACATGCTGGAACCAAGAATGTGCCATTTCATGCACCATAACCCCTACCAGGCTTCCAAAATTTCTACCACCGGTGATAAGGGTACTCATAGCGTATTCCATACCACCATCGCCTCCTTGTATCACCGAGTATTGCTCATAGGGATAATCGCCAATATTTTTATTGAAGAACTGCATGGCCTCGGCCGTTTTTGGCTGAAGTTTTTTCCAGTTTTCCACAATTTCCTTATCGTTTTTATAGAAAAAATGTAGCATTGGCCCATTTTCTACCTTTAGGGTATCGTGAAGGTAATCTGGATCTGCAGCCCACATAAAATCGTGAACCATTGGGGCCTTAAAATGCCAAGTAAGGGTTTTGCCCTTTGTCTTTTTTATTTTTGATCCAGGCGTTTCATATCCATGACCTACTTCTTCAGGGTTTTGTAAATACCCTGTACCCCCTACTACATATTTCTTGTCCAAGGTAAGCTTAACATCAAAATCGCCCCATACTCCATGAAATTCACGGGCAATATAGGGATCGGCATGCCAGCCTTCAAAATCGTATTCCGCCAATTTCGGGTACCACTGACTCATAGAAAGCGCTACCCCTTCACTGCTGTTTCTACCACTTCGCCTTATTTGCAAAGGGATTTGCCCATTGAAGGTCATTTCAAAGGTGGTTTTTCCACCAGCGGGAATTGGTTTATTTAATTCAACAACCAAAATTGTTCCCTCTTCTACAAAGGAAACAGCTTGATTGTCCTGAGTTAGGGAATTAACCCTAAGGTATCCCATTTCTTCGGGGCTAAGACTTGCAATCCTGCTTTTCCCGTCTGCCATCATTCTACCGTCCGGGTCAGGAACACTTTGCAAACGCATGTCCATCTCACTGCCAGGTTGAAAGGCATTGAAAAAAAGATGGTAATACACTCGGCTGAGTACATCCGGGGAATTATTGGTATAGACCAATTTTTGTGTTCCGCTGTATTGATATTTTTCAACATCCACGTTCACATCCATGGAATAATCCACATGCTGTTGCCAATAGGAAGTATTGTTTTGTGCTTCCATTTGTGCTGTTAGGCAAAGAATGGTAACCACTAAACCAAAAAAAAGTCCTTTGTTATGTCTCATACCGTCAATTTGTATAATCTATTTTTTATAGGTCAAGGGCAGCCCATGATTTTAGGCTATCCCTTGAGTATTATTATCCGTTATAATTTTATTTTCCCTCTGGATACAGCATCGGCCATAATCAAGGCATTGTATGCATTGACCATTTTACCTGATTTTGAGATTTTTTGAAAATCCATTGCCTTTGAGGCATCACCATCTACCACTACTTTCGATTTGGTGGTAAGTCCGGAATTCAACAATATTGCCTTTACTTGGGAAGCTGATAATTTTGGATAAAAAGATCTTACAAGGGCAGCAACTCCTGCAACTGCAGGTGCGGCCATGGAAGTACCTCCCTGAAAATCGTATTCATTGTTGGGCATTGTGGAATAGATATCATCACCAGGGGCAAAAACGTCTACGTTTATAAGGCCATAATTGGAAAATGAGGCAACCATTTCGGAACCATATTTGCTTGTCAATGCGCCCACGGTTATTACGTTATCTGCCATTTCTGGTCCATTGTTGATTTGATCATTGGGGAAATTTGGGTTATTTGGGTCATCAAGATCTTCGCCGGAGTTTCCTGCGGCATGAACAAAAAGCACATCATTGTCCGCCGCGTATTTAATGGCGTCATAAACCCATTCTGCATTGGGAGAGTAAGCTTTTCCAAAACTTCCGTTAATAATTTTGGCTCCGTTATCCACGGCATAGCGTATTCCCAAAGCAATATCCTTATCGTATTCATCTCCATTGGGTACTGCCCTGATGCTCATAATTTCTACATTTTCAGCAACCCCGTTGGCTCCAAGACCGTTATTTCTTTTTGCAGCAATAATACCGGCAACATGGGTACCATGACTTTCATCATCGACCCTGTTTTTGGGATTTCCGTTGCCGTAGCCCCTATCGTCAAAATTATAAGGATCATCCCCTACCATTTTTCTGCCATCAAAATCTACGTTTAGATTATAATTTAGCTGATCGGTAAAATGTTTAATGCCATCTTTAAGTTCTGAAAGTACTTCTGGTATGGTGTCCTTTATGCTCAACATTTGCATTAAGATACTAACATTTCTTTGCATGGTCTCCTCTTCCGTTTTAATTTCGGTCAGGTCTTTTTTGGTATAGCTATCTTTTCCAAGAAGCTCTTTTACCTCTTCATCTGCATTTTGGACTGCCTGGAGTATTTGTTCGTACTGTCCTTTGTTTTGAAGGGCTTTTTGATAATCCTTGTCAAGGTCGCTTTTGGCCTTGGCCTGTAAGGAGGCATCCCCTAATTTTTTGCCCACAATTCTTGCCATTTCCAATTGCTCGTTGTAGGATTCCCCTAAAAAGTTGTAACCGTGTATATCGTCTATATAACCATTATTGTCATCATCCTTGTTGTTTCCTGCAATTTCTCCCTTATTTACCCATAGGACATCCACCAAGTCTTCATGGGTAAGGTCCATTCCGGAATCCAGCACGGCCACAATTACTTTTTCCCCTTTTTTATTCCCGATTATTTCGGCGTAGGCCTTGTCCACGCTCATCCCAGGAATAGTATCGGTAAGCAAATCCGTGTGTCCCCAATTCTTTTTTTGAGCCTCGGTTAATTCCGATATTTTTAGGGGTAGGGTATCAATATTTTCAATTGGGGTGGAAACTAGGGCAGTACTGCCACAGCCATAAAGTAAAATAGAGGCCGACACGGCCAAAATAGTTCTGTTCAATGTTAGTGTCATTTAATTATAGTGTTAGATTAGAATGTCTTATTAAATAGTTTTCCAGGTAATTTCGTTTGGAAGCGTACTAGGCAGCCATGGTCTGCCAGATATAGGAGTTTACGATTGATCATATTATTCAAAAAGCTGGGCAAAGGTATGTATTTCTTTTAAACGTATTCCCTTGTCCGTTGTTTGTAGGGTACAGATTTGGTTGTGGGCATCGTGTTCTAAAAACAGATAGTAATTATCTTTCACGGCCTTTTCCAAAAACAGGGCCTTTTCTGAAAGTGTTAATAACGGACGGGTATCATAACCCATGACATATGGAAGGGGAATGTGGCCTGCCGTGGGGAGTAGGTCCGCTGCAAATACCAAAGTCTTGTCCATATATTGGATATGCGGTATCATTTGTTTTTCCGTATGTCCGTCCACAAGCAAAATTCCAAAATCCAATTCCGATTTTTCCGTGAAAGGGTTTTCCGTTCTTTCAACAAATCGCAACTGTCCACTTTCCTGCATGGGCAATAAGTTTTCCTTAAGAAAGGAGGCCTTTTCCCTTGGATTGGGCTCTGTTGCCCATTGCCAATGAGCCTCGTTGGTCCAAAAAACGGCATTTTTAAAAGCGGGTTCATAGCCGGTTCTATCCTTGTTCCATTGTATGCTTCCCCCGCAATGGTCGAAATGTAAATGGGTCAGGAAAACGTCTGTAATATCATCCCTGTGAAAGCCGTACTTTTTTAGGGATTTATCCAAGGAATGCTCCCCCCATCTATAATAATACCCAAAGAATTTGTCGGATTGTTTATTGCCCATCCCTGTATCGATTAGGGTAAGTCGATCGCCATTCTCTATCAACAGACATCTTGCGGCCATATCGATCATATTATTTGAATCTGCCGGATTGGTCCTGTTCCATATTGATTTTGGTACCACACCGAACATGGCCCCTCCATCCAACTTAAAATTTCCAGATTCAATAGGGAATAATTTCATAGATAACCTAGTGTAAAGAAGGTGCAAATTAACAAAAGCACTAGGGATATTTCTTGAAACTTGGTTTTATTAGTGGTTTTTTAACACTTTATCAGCAATTTATCTTTGTTGTTTAGTTATTGGAGGTAAACAACACTTTCTTTAGGTTTTATAATGTCCTTGTAATGAAATGGTCGCTTTATGCCATTTTCATCCAGAATTAAAATGGGTAGGATGTCCTTGTTTTTAGCATTGTTTTTAAACCAATTTCTGGTAGAGATTTCCTTTTCTATTTTTTCTAACTTTTCTTCAAAATTGTTAGTGCTTATTTTGTAGGACCAAGGTACCATATCGGTTTTGTTGGCAAACAAGGAAGAGGCATCCATGTGCTCCAATAGATTTAGGCCTACCCCATTTTCAACTGGGGAGACCAGTACTATTCTGTTCGGGATATAAAAGGAGTTGTAGGCCAATTGTGCTGAAAGAAGATTAATTTCACTGTTGCCCGTTAATGCTATAAAGGTATTTTTATTTAAGGCGTTCGCCTCTTCGAACGCGTCCTCCCTAAGGCCGTTTCCATAGATTGCTTTTACCCCCTGTGCATTGGCTTCGTTAACTAAATCCTTGTTATAATCTATGAGGATTACTTCGTTCTGTTCGGCCAGTTGCTTGGCTATGTATAGTCCCAAGGGATTTGCACCAAGTATCAGGTAACCATTTCTCGCGTCCTGTTTTACCAGTTCCCCGCGCTTTTTGAGCCAATTGGTGGTCCAAGTTAGGAACACCGGCACCGTAAGGGTAGTAGAAATGGCCATAAACACCAATATTGAAAATATTTCCTGCGAAATAATGTTCATCTGAAGGCCTATTCCTGCAATAATTATTTCAACGGCCCCCCTTCCGTTCATACCGGTACCAATAGTGAACCCTTCGCGCCAACCGTATCCGCTGGGTAGATAAAAAAGTGTTGTTCCCAGTATTTTCCCTACCACGGCACCCGTAATTACCAATATCAAAAGTGCCAGGTCGGTCTGAAAGACATCCAAAGTAACATGAAAGCCGGCGGTTACAAAAAAAATGGGCGCTAGAAAACCGATGGAGATATCATGAAAGACAGCTGAAACGTCTTTGAGAATTTGCCTGGAAAATACACTATCCCTTATAAAAAGTCCGGCCACAAAGCTTCCCAAAATACCATGTAGCCCGGCAAGTTCGGCCAATTCTGAAAAACCCAGCACCATGATGATCAAAATGGTAAAGAGCAATGTGCGGCTTGTTAGCTTGGCCTTTGTTAATAATTTGCCCAAAAGAGGAAACAAATAGATACCGATTAAAAGGGCAATGAAGAAAAATAGAATTGCCTTCCCGGCCACCCAGACTAGACCTGCAGTATCAATACTCCCGGCTTCTACATAACCAATAATACCGGCAAAAATGATAAGGGCCAAGGTGTCCGATATTAATGCGCCCGCCATAAGCACATAGGCTATTCGGGTATCCAGTAGTTTAAGGTCTACGAGAATTCTACTCTTGGTGGCCAAGGAAGTTACCCCAACGGCAATACCTACAAAGAGTCCGGCTATATGGGTGCCCCCAAAATGCAAAATGGTGTAATAGCCAAGGGCAAAAGGAACTACGAATCCACCAACGGCAGCAAGTAGGCCTGCCCATGAGGCTTTGCCCAAATCCTTAAAGTTGATTTCCATGCCAATATAGGCCATAAGGAAAAGTATTCCCACTTCGGCCAAAATGTCTAGGTCAGCTGAAGTTTCCAGTACGGCCAACAAAGCGGGACCCAATATTATTCCAATCAAAAGTTCGCCTAAAATAGCTGGGAAACCCATTCGTTTGGCCAGAATCCCCCCAAGCCAAGCGGCGGCCATTACCATCAACAGGTTTACTATATTCAGTTCTACCATAGTAGTAATTTATTGGTGGGAAAACCGATGATAAAATACCTAAAAATTGGTTAATCCCAAAGAAACGGGAAACTTTATTAGTAAAACTCAATTTTGAGAAGTCAGTAAGACGCACTGAAAATTGCAAGTTGAACTAATCCCGCCTTTTTCGGCGGGATCTAGGTCAATACCTCGACCCTTGGGTCGATTCCTATTATTGGGTTCAGGGCCTGCCTTTGTCAGACAGGCTTGCCCCGAGGTAGTTTACGCTATTTTTTAGAACGAATTGCCTATTCGGGAAAGGGAAAACTGGTATTTTTTAATGAGGAGCCAAGGTTTTTTTAGCTTAGATGGATTTTTTCTATATTAAAACTTATCTTGCTTCAAATTTTTTTATGGTAGAACTAGCGGGAATAATTGTTCTTGGTATCATTGCACAGTGGGTGGCATGGCGCTTTAAATTACCGGCCATTTTGCCACTTATCCTTATAGGTTTGTTGGTAGGGCCTATATCTACTTTGTTTACAGAGGACGGCACTAAATTAATAAGACCTATTTGGAACAAGAACGAAGGTTTGTTTTTAGGGGAGAGCCTTTACCATTTTGTATCCCTTGCTATAGGGGTTATATTATTTGAGGGCGGACTTACCCTTAAGCGTTCCGAGGTAACTAGAGTGGGACCGGTTATTACCAAGTTGATTACCTTGGGTAGTGCAGTTACCTTTTTTTTAGCAGGTACAGCAGCACATTTTATTTTTGATTTACCTTGGCAAATCTCCTTTTTGTTCTCGGCACTCATAATTGTTACAGGCCCAACTGTAATTACCCCTATCCTTAGAAATATTCCTTTGAAAAAAGATCTGTCCGCGGTTTTGAAATGGGAGGGTATTTTGATCGACCCCATTGGTGCCCTTGTAGCGGTATTGGTCTTTGAGTTTATAAGTATCGGGGAAGGTCAAGGATATACACAGACCGGCCTTTTGGAATTTGTAAAGGTACTATTATTAGGTTTCAGCTTTGGTTTCTCTTTTGCACATGCTTTGACCTTGGCTATAAAAAAGAATTACGTACCTCATTATTTGTTAAATGTGGTATCCTTATCCGTAGTACTTTCGGTTTTTGTTATTTCTGAACTTTTTGCACATGAATCGGGGCTACTTGCCGTTGTAGTTATGGGAATGGTTATGGGAAATACCCAACTGCCCAATATTAAGGAGTTGCTCTATTTTAAGGAGTCCCTTAGTATACTTTTAATATCTATGCTTTTCATTTTGCTTTCGGCAAGTATGAATTTACCCGAGCTGGAATTGTTGTACAGCCCCAATACACTAATACTTTTTGCTATTGTGGTTTTTGTGGTAAGACCTATGGGGGTATTTTTGAGTACCATGGGGTCCAATCTTAATTTTAGGGAAAAATTGTTTATCAGCTGGGTTGGTCCCAGGGGGATCGTTGCTGCAGGGATTGCCTCACTATTTGGTTCCAAATTAATTTTGCGCGGGGAACCGGGAGCGGAATATATTACACCATTGGTCTTTATGATCGTTTTGGGAACCGTACTCCTCAATGCATCCACCGCCAGGTTTATGGCCAAATTGCTTGGGGTATTCTTGGAAAAGTCCGAAGGTATTCTAATTATAGGTGCCTCCAAGGTGCCCAGGCTCATAGCCAGTTATCTCAAGAAGAATAATAGACACGTGGTATTGATAGACAATAACCAAAACAATATAGAAAAGGCCAAAAATATTGGTCTGGAAGCCTTTGTAGCCAACATTTATTCCGATGCCCTGACAGATAATATTGAATTGAACGATGTAGGATATTTAATGGCATTGACCGGTAATTCGGATATCAACGAATACGCCATAGAAACTTTCAAGAAACAGTTTGGGGAACAAGGTTCATTTAGACTGGTAAATTCGGATGAGATGAGCGACCCGGAAAATAACCCAATGGAAGGTCTTTTTTCCCATACAGATGATTTTATTACCCTGACAGAAGCCGCTAGGAGTAATCCTGTAATTCATGAAATAGAATTAAAGGGCAAGGAACATTATGAGGGCCTCATAGAAATTACTAAAGCGGATAAGGATATTGTTCCAATTTTTATAAAGACCTTGGACGGGGACCTAAAAATTATTTCTTCGTTTAGCAAAAATTTTGAAGATATTAAAGAAGGCTGTAAGTTGGTGTACCTTGGAAAGTTATTGGAGGCTGACAAGCCTGTTAAAAAACAGAAAATTTAAGTGGCCAGGTGGCAATACTTGGGCATGTAGCCAAAATGGCCCATCAATAATCAAAAGTTAAATAGTACCAATAGAAAGAATACTTTAAGTTATAATTTAATCCATCTGTATTGAATCCACTTCTAGTTTTAGCGATCATTTCCATTTATTTTGTTTTGTTAATGACCATTTCGTATTTCACTTCAAGAAATAGAAGTGACGAGTCTTATTTTACAGGGGACCGGCAATCGCCCTGGTTTTTGGTGGCCTTTGGAATGGTGGGCGCCGGACTTTCAGGAGTAACCTTTGTATCGCTTCCTGGAATGGTAGGCAATAACAATTTCTATTTCTACCAATTTATTCTAGGGAATGTCGTAGGCTATCTCTTCATTACTTTTGTCCTGATTCCGTTGTACTATAGATTAAGGTTGGTTTCCATTTATGGCTATTTGGATCAACGTTATGGCGTAAAAACTTATAAGACGGGGTCGTTGTTCTTTTTGGTTTCACAATCCTTTGGAGCTGCACTTAGGCTATTGTTGGCCTCAAAAATTCTTCAATTTGCATTATTTGATAAGCTGAATATTCCATTTCCCATAACGGTTATCATCATCTTGCTGTTGGTTTGGCTGTATACCAATAAGTCCGGAATAAAGACCATTGTTTGGACAGATACCTTGCAAACGACCTTCTTGGTCCTTGGTGCCATAATTACGATCTATACCATCACTACCTCCTTAAATCTGTCGTTTTCAGGGGCCATACAACAGGTTACGGAACATAAGTATTTTGAAGTGTTTAATTGGGAAAACAAATCGAGCAATAATTTTTTCAAACAGTTTATTGCCGGTATTCTTGTGGCCATTGCCATGATAGGTTTGGATCAGAACATGATGCAAAAAACATTGACCTGTAAGAATCAATGGGATGCACAAAAGAACACTTTGACCTACAGTTTAATTTTGGCCATAACCCAATTCCTGTTTTTGGGATTGGGAATCCTATTATATATTTATGCGGAGAATAATGGTATTGCTTTGGCCGTTGGCGAAAACGGTGCACTTTTGGATACGGACAACCTGTTTCCCGATCTAGCATTGAACCATCTTGGTGTTTTTGCGGGAATCAGTTTTTTATTGGGAATAATAGCCGCGTCATTTTCCAGTGTGGATTCTTCCCTGACCGCCCTAACCACTTCTTTTACCTATGATTTTTTGGATATTTCACATAAATCCAGTGCTGATAAAAAAAGGCTTAAGAACTGGGTCCTACTCGGTTTTTCAGGGGTGCTATTTCTAATAATTATGTTATTCGCCAACAGTAGGGGAGATGTGGTATCGCTTATATTCAAAGTAGCTGGGTATACCTATGGCCCGCTACTTGGTCTTTATATGTTGGGGATGTTTACCAAGATTGCAGTTAAGGACAAATGGGTGCCCCTTATATGTGTTATGGCTCCAGTACTTACCTATTTATTGAGTGTCTACTTTGCCCAATCCTTTAATTTCGACTTTGGATTCATCAATATAGCCGTCAATGCCGGGCTTACTATTTTAGGATTGTTATTGGTAAGACGGAAGAGGGAAACCGCTGGATAGTCCTAGCCTGTTGTGAAGGGCTTTGGATAACTAATTGTAGCGGTGATCCAAGGTACTACACCCTCTTTATACACCCTGTTTTAGACGTTAAGGACGTTCCTTTTTTTAATCGTTCAGCTTAAGAACAGCCATAAATGCCTGCTGGGGTATTTCTACGTTTCCAACCTGACGCATACGTTTTTTACCCTTCTTTTGCTTTTCCAACAATTTTCTCTTTCGAGAGATATCACCTCCATAACATTTGGCGGTTACATCCTTTCTTAAGGCTTTAATAGTTTCCCTGGAAATAATTTTGGCCCCTATTGCGGCTTGGATAGGAATATCAAATTGTTGCCTTGGGATCAGTTCGCGAAGCTTCTCGCACATTTTTTTTCCAATGTTGGCAGCGTTGTCTGCATGTATTAAGGCGGACAGGGCATCTACAGGTTGTGCGTTGAGCAATATGTCTACCCTTACCAATTTGGAGGTGCGCATACCAATTGGTGCATAATCAAAGGAGGCATATCCTTTGGAAACTGTTTTTAGCCTATCATAAAAATCGAATACAATTTCTGCTAAGGGCATATCAAAATTCAACTCTACCCTTTCTGTAGTCAAATAGGTTTGATTGGTAATCTGTCCTCTTTTATCAATACATAAGGACATAACATTCCCAACAAAATCGGCTTTGGTGATAATCGTTGCCTTTATGTACGGTTCTTCTACGTGATCTAAGGTAGATGGATCCGGTAGATCGGATGGATTATTCACTATAATGGGCTCTTCAGGATTCTTACGGGTAAACGCATGGTAGCTTACGTTGGGTACGGTGGTGATCACCGTCATGTCGAACTCCCGTTCCAAACGTTCTTGGATGATTTCCATGTGCAGCATTCCCAAGAAACCACAACGAAAACCAAACCCAAGGGCTGCACTGCTTTCCGGTGTAAATACCAAAGAAGCATCATTTAATTGCAATTTTTCCATGGAGGAGCGCAGTTCTTCATAATCTTCCGTATCTACGGGATAGATACCGGCGAATACCATGGGCTTAACATCTTCAAAACCACCAATAGGGTTCTTGGTAGGGCTCGCAGCATCTGTTATGGTGTCCCCTACTTTTACTTCCCTGGCATCCTTTATACCAGTAATGAGATAGCCAACATCTCCGGCCTTTATACTTTGTTTGGGATGTTGTACCAGTTTTAGGGTACCCACCTCATCAGCGTAATAGTTTTTATCGGTGGCGACGAATTTTATTTTTTGACCCTTTTTTATTTCCCCGTTAATAACCCTGAAATAGGTTTCTACCCCCCTGAACGGATTGTATACGGAGTCGAATACCAAAGCCTGTAGGGATTCATCGGGATTGCCCTTGGGAGCAGGTATACGTTCTATAATGGCAGTCAAAATTTCTTGGATCCCTAGGCCCGATTTAGCACTTGCCGGGATAACGTCCTCTGGTTTACAACCCAATAGATCAACAATATCATCGGTAACTTCTTCGGGGTTCGCACTGGGAAGGTCTACTTTGTTCAATACAGGAATAATTTCCAGATCGTTCTCCAAAGCCAAGTAAAGATTTGAAATGGTCTGTGCCTGTATGCTCTGCGCTGCGTCCACTACCAATAAGGCACCTTCACAGGCCGCTATGGAACGCGATACTTCATAGGAAAAATCCACGTGTCCCGGGGTATCTATAAGATTGAGTACATATTTTTCGCCCTCGTGCTCATAATCCATTTGTATGGCATGGCTCTTAATGGTGATCCCACGCTCTCGTTCAAGATCCATACTATCCAATAGCTGGTCCTGCTTTTCCCGTTCCGTTACCGAACCAGTAAAGTCTAACAACCTATCGGCCAAGGTACTCTTGCCGTGATCAATATGTGCAATAATGCAGAAATTCCGTATGTTTTTCATGTATGCCTAATTTACTGGTACTGAATTGGCCCTATAAAAATGCGTTTCAGTATCCCTTTTCCCGTGATCGGCATTTCATCGTAATCTAATGCTGATCAAAGCAACTGCAAAGATAGGCTTTATCCATGATTTTTAAAGTAAAAATCTCCAGAGTGGTTTTTATGCTTCTACAGGGATATAATTTGGTAGATGATATTGAGGAATTTCTAGTGATAAATGGACGGTTTGTAGATTTTTACTACAAATTTTGGAGAAACCATTGTGGGTTGTTAATAAAAAGTTAACTTTAAATTTTTTTATAACGGATATGCCACTGTTTGTGACAATGTTAAAGGTTTCGCCCCTATTCTTTCTACTAGTTTGCATCCCGTTGGTGGGGCAGGAATACAAGGTTTCAGGCCATGTTAAGCAAACAGATGGTACCGAGTTAGCTTTTGCAAATATACTACTTTATAAAGTATCCGATACCAGTTTTTTTAAAGGTGCTGCATCCGATGAAAAAGGCTTTTTTTCTTTTGATAATATAATCGGCAACCAATATTTAATGCGTGCCAGTTATATAGGAAGCTATTCCAATTATAAATTGGTAGAGGTAAATTCCGATTTGGACATAGGGCCTCTCTTTATAGATGATAAAGGCCAAGAATTGAATGAGGTAGTCGTAGTCTTCCAAAAACCAACATTGGAACAAAAGGTAGATCGCTTGGTCTTTAATATTGAGAACACGGCGCTTTCAGATTCGGACTTATGGGATGTTCTCAAAAGTACTCCTACCGTATTTGTTATGAACGATGAGATTAAGGTGAAAGGGGAGAGCGGGGTTCAAATAATGATCAACGATAAGAAAGTGAACCTTCCACCGGAAGATATTCTTAATTTATTAAGTGGTACTTCGGCAAAAGGTGTACAGTCTATTGAGGTGATAACAACACCCCCGGCGAAATATGATGCCGAAGGTGGGACCTTGATCAACATTAAAATGAAAAAGAATTTAATTGCGGGCTACAACGGAGCCGTATATAATAAATACAGTCAAGCAGTATTTCCAAGGCAAATGTTTGGTACTGGACATTTTTTTAAGAGCAAGCAATTGGAAGCCTCTTTTAATTATAGTTATTCTCAAAACAAGATTTTAACAAATTATACGGATATCACCAATTTTATTGAGGATGGCCAGATTAGGGATACCTGGACTTCAGATCTGGAGGTCATCTATAGAAGTAAAAAACACAATACCAGTGCCTTTGTGGATTATGCTTTTGACGACAATAATACTATCAGTTTTTCTTCCATTGCCACATTAACACCCTCTTATTTGACAAGGGATTTGTCCGACACTCAAATTTTGGACGCCAATGATGGCAGTACTTCAGGTTTTTACACCTTGAACAATGGCAAATTTGAATCGATCAATGCTGCCTTCTATTTGGATTATAAACACAACTTTAACGACCAAGGCTCCGAACTGGCGGTGAATGTCCATTACACCCATTATGATTATGATAAAGACCAGGAATTGGAAACCGATTTTTACGATGGTAACCGGGCCATAGTTGGGGAGAACAATTTTAATACCTTCAATAGGCAGAACACTGATTTGTACAGTGCGCAGGCAGATTTTGTCTCTCCCGTTGGGGAGGGTGCCAATTTTGAATCGGGAATAAAGTATGCCCTAATAGATTCTGAAAGTTATATTGCCCAAGAAGGATTTGACCGGGATCAGGAAGGCATTGAGTCTACGGAAGAGGGAACATTTTTTTACGATGAAGCAATTGTTGCGGGCTACGCCAGTTTCGATGCAAAATGGAATAATTGGACGTTCAAATCTGGGCTAAGAGCGGAATATACGGATACAAAAGGGGATTTTAGTTTAAGCACGGACAAGATTAAAAATCATTATTTGGAATTGTTCCCTACACTATTTTTACAATTTAACCCCAATGTAAAGCATAGATTGGGGGCCAGTTACAAAAGAAGCATCATCAGGCCCAGCTATAATAAGATTAATCCTTTTCAGGTATTTCAAAGTAATAATTCCGTGGTGGAGGGCAATGTAAATCTGCAGCCTTCCTTTAAGAATTCAGTGATTTTATCATATACCTATGATAGGGATTACACCTTTGAACTTTTTTATAGATATCACCGGAATATTATGCGTTTGTTGACCTTTCAGGACAATGAAAGCAATCTGTTAAGATTTATTACGGATAATGTTGATAGGGAGTTGGCCTATGGCTTGGATTTTATTTATAGGAAAGAGATATCCAATTTCTGGGACACTTATTTCCTATCTTCCTATTACTATGGGGCGGAGCGTTTTACCGATATTCTATCGCAACAAAGCTTGGACCAGGGACAGTGGACGCTCTTGGTTCAATTGAATAACAATTTTACCCTGCTGGAAGACCGATCTTTAACGGCCAGCCTTAATTACAGTTATGTTTCCCCTATCATAATTGGCAATTCGAGACAGGAATACTACAATGAATGGGGGGTCTCCGTGAAAAAGAATATTTGGGGCAAAAAAGGAACCATAACTATGGGCCTTTCCGATATTCTCAAGCAGTTTAAACTAACAAACACCCGTAAATACGGTAATCAGGATAATACATCTATTTATAAACCGGACGGGAGAGTATTTTCACTTGGGTTTAGGTACAACTTTGGCAATATGAAGATAAGGGACAACTACAAATCCAAAGATACGGATGAAAGGGACAGGCTCTAAAAACCTCCTATTAGTGCTCCACAAACCCCTAGACTTATCAACATATACACTCCTGCCAGTATAAATAAAACCTTGCCGGCCTTTCTTTTTTGTTTGGTCCTCAATATAAATCCTATCACCATCAATAAGATTGCAGGGCCAAACATGATCAGTAACAAGATCACGAAAAGGCCATTCAAATTGCCTACTTCTAAAGGAAGGGATAAATTATACATAGCTAAAATTGAAGATTAAATATACCATAATATTCAATGGGGTTTTAATATTTTAGGCTTAAATGACAAGACAGTTTCTAGTTGTTTTCCACTTCCGCCTTTAGTTTGTTCAGACGTTCTATTTTATCATCCCGGTAGAAGAGGTTCATAGTTTCGAAGGGTATGATTTTGTAATCTTTGTTCACGATATGCACGCAAGACTTTTTAATTGCCCTTACGTCAAAATTATAGGCATCTATAAATTGCATAATTATGATTCTGAACAAATTGTCGTAGCCCATATTGGGGGCATCGATCTCTGGAAGGCAACACATGATGGATTTTAAATTTTCCGAAGCTTTTTCAACCGAGTTTCCCGAGCTGAAAAGCTGTATCATTTTTTCATGTAGTTGTTCGTCCTGCTCGTAGATAATGGTATTCTTACCACTATTAAGCAGATCGTCCGGATTTATATACCTAGTTAATGGTGTTACTTCCTTCCCCATTTTTAGGGCATATCCCATGACAAGAGCATCAGGATTGCAGGGAACGGGAATAAGATCGTCCGGTTCAAAAATTGGGGATTGCTCCAAAATTTTACGTCTAACCTCGGTTAGGGTAATCCTATTTTCATCAACCTGAAAATTTTCCAACCTTCCTGCAATTTGGGTGGGCTGAAAAGTAACTCCCCGAACGCATTTTTGTTTTAGGGCAAAATCAATAGTGGTGCCCATTTCATGGTCGTTAAGACCTTTTTGCAAGGTAACCACCAAAGTTGTGGAAAGGTTTAAGGCATTAAGATGTTCTAAAGCCTTTAACCTTGTTTGTTTTAAATCTGCACCTCGCAGCGTACGTAAAACCTGTTCATCCAGGGAGTCGAACTGTAGATAAATTTCAAAATCGGGGGCGTAAGTGGCCAACCTTTCCGCAAAGGCAAAATCCTTGGCAATTTCAATGCCGTTGGTATTCACCATTAAGTGCCTAATGGGTAGCGATTTGGCATAATTCAATATTTCAAAAAATTGTGGATGTATGGTAGGCTCACCGCCACTGATCTGGACTACATCGGGCTCGCCTTCGTTTTTTACGATAACATCCAACATCTTTTTTATTTCTTCCAGGGTTCTATGTCTTCCATAGTGGGGCGAGGAGGAAGCATAGCAGGTAGGGCAGCTAAGGTTGCAGCGGTCAGTAACTTCAACCACCGTAAGACAGGAGTGCTGCTCATGGTCAGGACACAGTCCGCAATCATATGGGCAGCCATAATGGGTTTTGGTGTTAAAGGTCTTAGGGTATTCGGAAGCCTTGTTGTAGTTGCGTATATTTTTGTAGTACTCAATATCGTCGGCAATAATTACTTTTGATTTTCCATGCTCCCTGCAATTTTTGAGCATATAAACCTTTTCATCTTCGAAGACGATCTTTGCATCTACCCGCCTTAGGCATTCGGGACAAAGACTTAAGGTAAAATCATAGTAGGTATAGTTTCTTGTAGGCATATTTAATCGCTTCTCCGACGGATTTATAATAATACAACAAACAAAGTAAGCATAAATATTGAATGCTGCTCAGACCAAATAGGAAATACGTATTCGGCTTTAAAAATTCCATCATAAACCTAAATGAAAAGTAACTTATCATAAAAAATTTGAAATAGCTACCATTTTCCAGGGGCTGTTTAGATTTTTGAAGTTGTGTGATTAGAAAGAACAGGCCAATTAAAAAAATTATTTCATAAAGCGCAATGGGATGCCTGGAAAGTCCATCGCCTAAATCCATACCAAAATAAAAAGTAGTTTTTTTCCCGTAGGTAAATTCCTTTGTTCCTGCCAAAAAGCATCCCAACCTACCTATGGCGATCCCCAGAATTATGGGTAGGGTGAACAGATCTCCGGAAGACTGCTTTTCCCCAATTACTTTTTTTACCAACTCCACGCCCAATAATCCGCCAAAGAGTCCGCCCATAATGGTTTTGTTATTAAGGAATGATATTATGCCCTGGGAGTAGTGTAGGGGCGGATTTTCTAAAAAGGCAATTAATCGGGAAAAAAAAAGGGCACCAAAAACTGCTCCAATAATTATGGACAAACGGTTATTGGTAGAGATGGTGTCCGTGGTTCGTTTTCTTAAATAGAGATAATATTGAAACCCTACAAAAAAGGCCAAATATTCCAGCACTATATGTGCATTGACTTTTATTCCAAACAGAATTGGTTCGTATGGCAGAAAGATAAGAGATAACATAGGGGCTAATGTACTTTATAATTAAATTTCCCAATGCAATATTAAGATCGAAATATATCTAAAATTGAATTTTGTTATTGGTTTCGTTTAGCTGTTATACTATTCTTATCCCTTGAAATTTAGGATTATAGAATTTTTCAGTAATTTTGCAGTCCCAAAATTTAAAGGATATATACTGTGCCTAAAATAGGAGACATTCAATTACCGGATTTCCCATTGCTGCTTGCACCAATGGAAGATGTTAGTGACCCACCTTTCCGCGCCTTGTGCAAGGAGCAAGGAGCTGATGTGGTATATACCGAATTTATTTCCTCGGAAGGACTAATTCGCGATGCTGCCAAAAGCGTCATGAAGTTGGATATTTACGAAAAGGAACGTCCTGTGGGGATACAGATTTTTGGGGCCAATTTGGACTCCATGCTTCAATCTGTGGAGATAGTGGAAAAGTCGGGGCCGGATATTATCGATATCAACTTTGGCTGTCCGGTCAAAAAAGTAGTAAGTAAAGGTGCAGGTGCCGGAATCCTTAAGGATATAGACCTAATGGTTTCTTTGACCAAGGCTATGGTAGAGCATACCAAACTACCCATTACGGTAAAAACGCGTTTGGGTTGGGATTCTGATTCCATCAAAATAGTTGAGGTGGCGGAGCGTCTACAAGATGTAGGTTGCAAGGCCATTTCCATTCATGGCAGAACCCGGGTACAGATGTACAAGGGAGAGGCCGATTGGAGACCTATTGCGGAGGTAAAGAACAACCAGCGGATGCATATTCCGGTTTTTGGGAATGGTGATGTGGACAGCCCTGAAATGGCTATGAAAATGAGGGACGAATATGGCTTGGACGGAGCCATGATAGGCCGTGCCAGTATAGGGTATCCTTGGTTCTTTAAGGAAGTGAAGCACTTTTTTAAAACAGGCACCCATGCCGCACCACCAACTATGGAGGAGCGCGTTAATGCTGCACGCCGTCATTTACAAATGGCCATAGACTGGAAAGGGGAACAGCTGGGGGTTTTTGAGACCCGTAGGCACTATACCAATTATTTTAAGGGAATACCCAATTTTAAGGAGTACCGAATGAAGATGGTCACCAGTGACCATTCGGTAGATGTTTTTGAGGCTTTTGATGAGGTAATGGAAAAATTCGGGGATTTCGAATTCGTAGGTTAATGTGCTATTAATTTTTTATTGATCCTACTGCTGGCAATCAAGGAGGCAATAATGCCCAGTACAATAATGGTGGCCAATACGATTAGAACATTGATCAAGTTGTACTCCACTGGATAGGACAGGCTAGGAGTTATTTTTAACCAACCAAAGGCCAATTGGGACCATATCAACAAGGAACCCAAAAACACACCGATCAAACCGCCCATTCCTGTTACCAATATACCCTGAACAAAGTATATTTTACGAAGCGACTTAATGGTCGTGCCCAAGTTGTACAAGGTCTTGGAATTCTGCTGTTTGTCCAGAATCATCATGATGATGGCACCTACCACATTAAAAAGGGCAATGATAAGTACTAGGGTAAAAATAAGATAGGTTGCCAGGTTCTCCGTGTTTAGCATTCTATACAGGGTACTGTTCAATTCCCTGCGGTCCTTTAAAACGACCTGAGTTGGAAAAATAGCTTCAATTTTTTGCCGCAGATTATCAATATTGGCACCTTCCTTGAATTTAAAATTAATTCCCGAAAATTGTGTACTGTCCTTTTCCAGTAGGGCCTGTACCATGGGTAGATCGGCAAAAATATATTTTCTATCCAACTCCTCTTCAATTTGGTAGATTCCACTAATGACCAAGTTGGTCTCATTATAGCTGTCCTTTAACAAGCGTTGGCCCAATAGGCCCTTGCCCGGTTTGGGGACACGAATCACCAACGGACTCCTAAAATTGTTGATGCTCAATCCCAATAGACTTACAATTCCCTGTCCAGCAACCCCTTGTAGTCCGTTTATGGCCCAGTCGCCATAAAAATAAAGGCTACTATCTATGGGGGTAGTTTGCAAAAAGGTAGAATCTATTCCTTTTATATAGGCAATATGCGCTTTTTGGTCATGGGTCAGATAGACTTTTTCCTCAATTTCCTTGGAATAGGCTGCTACGTCCTGCAGTTGTTGAAGTGCTTGGTCCTGGGATTCCGATACGCTAAAGAATTTCCCCGTTAGTGGCAAGGCCTTAAGATCGGGGTCCACCATATTGGTATAGGAAAGGCTAAAGGTTTTTAGTCCGGCAAAACCGGAAAGCACGATAAAAAGTGCTGCCGATCCAATAACGATGACCAGAAAAGTAATAAAATTGATAATGTTTACCGCATTTTGGCTACTCTTGGAACGCAAGTACCGCTTTGCTATGTATAAAGGGAAGTTCAATCTTATGATTTTTTCCTTTTTTCCAGTAGATCAGGATTCTTAACAGGATTTTCCTCGCCCTTAAGCGATTTTTCAATGCCGTCTATATACTCCAAGGAATCGTCCAGGAAGAATAAAAGTTCAGGAACCCTTCTTAACTGATGCCTAGTACGCTGTGCCAGTTCATGTTTTATCATGGGCTGATTGGATTTAATACCTTCCAATAATTCCTTGCCCTTGGTGGCCGGAAAAATGCTTACATATATTTTGGCGATGGAAAGATCTGTAGTGACCGACACTTTGGATACCGAAATTAGCGTACCTTTTAGTCCGCCGTCGGTAGCAGCACGTTGTAAAATATCCGCGATATCCTTTTGTATGACCCCGCCTATTTTCTTCTGTCTTTGTGTCTCCATGGCACAAAAATACGATATATTTATATAGATTCTATGATTGGGCAAGGATTAGCCTTAGATAATGTGGAATATGATATTTTTGATATAAGGGAGCTGAGGGCATAAGGGAATACAATGAATCTGGGATAGTATAATTAGGGTGAATATGAATAAAATTGAACATTTGGGTATAGCGGTACATGATTTGGAGATCTCCAATGCCTTGTTCGAAAAAATATTGGGGGTGCCCCATTATAAGATCGAGGAAGTAGCATCGGAAGGAGTAAAGACCTCTTTTTTTAAAGCAGGTCCCAATAAGATTGAGTTATTGCAGGCTTTGGATGACAATAGCCCTGTTGCCAAATTTCTGGCGAAGAGGGGAGAGGGGGTACATCATATTGCCTTTGCGGTGGATGATATAGAGGCTGAAATAGAGCGTTTGACCCAGGAAGGATTTGCGGTCTTGAATAAAATTCCCAAAAAGGGAGCGGACAACAAACTGGTAGCTTTTTTACATCCCAAGGGCACTAATGGAGTGTTGATAGAGCTCTGTCAGGAAGACCCTTTGCCAAAACTTGAAAGCAGGAAGGTATGATATTTGCGGGCAATAGAATAAATACGCATTATTAAGCTTCCAATTTTGTTTGCAGTGTTGGAAAATAAGTAGTAATATTGCATCCGCAATTTGCGGTTCCCGATTGCTTTTTCAAATAAGCGTATTTGATACAAGAAGCAAAAAAAGGAAATGGTCTTATAGCTCATCCCGATAATTATTGGGAGGTTAGAGTACCAAAAAACGGTCCTATAGCTCAGTTGGTTAGAGCACCTGACTCATAATCAGGTGGTCCCTGGTTCGAGCCCAGGTGGGACCACATCAAGCAGAAAACCCACGCCAATAGCGTGGGTTTTTCATTTTCTGGAAGTAAGCTGGGTATGCCCGAGCTTTCAACAGGAAATGAAAAATATGGTTCGCGATAGCGAAGCGTTGTTTTCTATTTGCAGTAGTGGCCATTACTGGTCCACGAGCACCGCGAGCTAACCCAGGTGGGAAGATAAAGTGGTAACAAAAAATCCTAGTGGAAGCTGAGACTTTTTTTTTGTAACAAAACCTGGGCCAGAAGTCTATGCCGCCAGAGGCAGTAAGCTAGGTGGGACTACAACAAAACCCTCGTTTTACTGGGGTTTTGTTGTATTTGGGAGTCACAATTAATTTTTAAGAGTGAATTGGATTATTTTAATATGTTTGAGGGTCACATATTTCATTTTTTTTGAATGAATCGAATTATTTTAATTGGTAATGGTTTTGATAGGTCTAGAAATATGCCTACCAGCTATTCTCATTTTTTAGATTGGCTAATTTCCGGAACTTTGGCTAATTTATTAAAATACCCACCAGAATCGTATATTGGAGAACTTTATCAGTTTAAAGTTGAAAACGAAATATTTGATATTACAATTAACACTGCAACTTTCAAATGGGTCTAAAAACTACCCCTAAAGGATTTTAATTATAGGGTTTTCATGGAAGAAATTAAGAGGTTAGAACCACAAGATTTATTTCTTTTGCAGTTAAGGCCTAAACATGGGCTAATAAATGAACTTTTTGACTTTTACAATAGAAATAGTTGGGGTGGATGTTGAAGATTTATATTTTCTTGAACTCTTAGAAGCGAAACGGTATAATGTTTTTGAACTGAATGAGCATTTTGATATTATAAAATCCGAGCTAGCGGAATACTTAAATGGATAAGTTTTTGGTAGCGATAATTCCAATACGTTTAGTAAATATCGCAAACATTTTTATGGACCAGTAATTGAATATAGTAGTGCATATCAGTCATATGAGGATTCAGAAGTACATCCGGAATCGTATTATTTTGTTGATTTTAATTACACTCCATATTTCAGCAAATTATTGAGCCATAAAAAGGGGATGCCTACAAATAAATTGGGTATAGTAAAGAATTTCGGGTTTAACTTGTTTTCCTATTACTTGTTACTTGGGTTGATTCAGTCTTAAAATATTAGAAGCGCGTTTACTCTTTCTTGAGTACACTGAAGTATTAAACTAAAGTGATCCACATTTTTCACATTTTTTAACTTTTAGAATTTTCTGTTAATTTTTATTTTTATTCAAAATTTGAAATAGCGATATCATGCAATTTATTAAACGAGAGAACGATTTTTCGCCCACGTTTTCAGTTTGGTCAATTGAAAAAGTAACCAAGAATCTATTGTCAAATAGTACTAAAAGTGGGCATTTTTTGCAACCTCCCGCTCTAGGGATGTTGGTCCAATTTCTACTCCCCATTAATCTTCAGGGGAATGAACTCTTTGAATTCAAGTTTTATAGATGAGGGCATAGCGGCCCAAGCTTATGTGAGTGACGGCTCCGCAAACCCTCTGGCCAATAAAGGCTGTGGTGGGAATTCTTTTTAGCGCAAAAATCAATCATTATTTCGTTCTGTTTCTTTAGACGATTACTTGCTAACAGTGAAGTATAATTTAAATAAATAGTTATGGAAGCATTAGAGACAAATAAGAAAAAAAACTATTACCAAAGACTAAATTCCCTTCCTACACTGAAATTCAGGAAATTCCAAATGAACATGGACAAAACTGGAGTCCATATCCTGATTTCGGCCAATTTTCTTAAAAAGGGTAATCATTCCGTAAGGGTACAAAATGGGATGCTACACTTAAAGATCAAACGATCCACAGATCTGTTCGGGTATGCCAATAATACCATTTCACAAGGGGTCCATGACAAGGATATGGATTTTAAAATCTGTTTGCCCCAAAAAAAGTACTGGCATATAAATTCCGTTCGCTTTCAAAACGGGAACCTGCAGATTCATCTTGTTGATGGGTACCGCGGGGGAACTGCCATAAAGTACGCGGAACCATCTAGTATTTCCAATTTCATTACCTCATCTGTATCGTATTAACGGCAAATGATATGGCCTGGCCCTTGTAGGGATATCTACGTCCTTATGGGACTCTAAATAGTTGTTTTACCATAATAAATAATGATGTATTGCATATGGATGAACAAATTGAAAAACTGACTGAAATCTGAGGTCCAGAGTCAGCGGTATTGGTGCAACGAATACCGATAGTGATTTTAAACCAATACTAGTATGCAGGGAATATTGGATTATTGATAATAATGAATACTGTAATAGACCAGCCGTTAGCTCGGCCCAAACTTTTAAATTTTTATGAATTATAAACCATTTTTTATGAAATCGAATAAACCTAATTTAAGAAGTGTACTCTTTTTAATTGCCTTATTATTCTTTTATAGTCAGGCCGCCAAGGCGGGGAATGGTATTATACTATATACCCCCTATACCTACATTACGGTACCCCCTGGAGAATCAATCGACTATACCGTTGAGGTTAAAAATTATGGCAGCCAGGTAAAGGATGTGGAAATTGACCTTTTCGGGCTACCTGAAGATTGGAATTCCACCCTAAAGGCAGGGGGTTATTCCATTAAGCGGATAGCGGTATTGCCGGGCGAGAAAAAAACCGTATCCCTAACCTTAAATGTACCCTTAAAGGTAGATAAGGGCAAATACAATCTCAGGCTCATTGCCAAAAATTACGATGTGCTCCCTATAGTGGTGAACGTATCGGAGGAGGGAACTTTCAAGTCCGAGTTTAGCTCGGACCAAATAAATATGGAGGGGCATTCCAAATCCAATTTCAATTTTTCCACTAAATTAAAAAACCATACCGGCGAAAAGCAGCTGTATTCCTTAATGGCAGCACCGCCACGGGGTTGGAACCTGGCCTTTAAGCCCAATGGCAGACAGGCCACGGCAGTAGAGATCGAAGCGGGTAAGACCACCAATATTACGGTGGAGGTACAGCCTTCCCCCCAAGTAACATCCGGATCCTATAAAATACCGGTAAAGGCCACCAACAAGTACAGCACGGCCGAATTGGAACTGGAGGTGGTCATAATGGGATCCTATGATATGGAGCTTACCACCCCCACTGGATTGTTGAGTTCCAGTATTACTTCGGGAAGGGAAAATAAACTGGAACTGCTGTTGAGAAATACCGGATCTAGCGAACTGAGGAATGTTAATTTTAGCACTTCAAAACCCAAGGATTGGGAAATTTCCATTGAGCCGGACACCGTGGCAGTGGTTCAGGCCGGTGGCAGTACAAAGGTCCAGGCTATTATTAAGTCGGCCGATAAGACCATTCCGGGCGATTACCTTCCCAAGATTACGGCCAAGACTCCTGAGGTCTCGTCAACTGCTGCCATTAGGGTCTTGGTTAAGACTCCTTTACTATGGGGCTGGCTCGGGATTTTTATCATTTTAGGCACATTGGGTGGAATTTATTACCTGTTTAGAAAATACGGTAGAAGGTAATGGCGGAAAAGAGTATAGATATAAAGGGGCTCACCAAAAAGTACGGTGATCACATTGCGGTAAACAATTTAAACCTGTCTATAGAAAAGGGTGAGATTTTTGGTCTATTGGGACCCAACGGCGCGGGTAAATCTACCACCATCCTTATGCTATTGGGGCTTACCGAAGTGGATTCGGGGAGTGTAAAGGTATGCGGTATAGACAGTAGCAGGTATCCGCTGGAAGTGAAAAGAAAAGTAGGATATCTACCGGAAGATGTTGGTTTTTACAACGATTATTCCGGATTGCAGAATCTGATGTATATAGCCCGTTTAAACGACATCCCGGAGGAAGAGGCCAAGAGGGCGGCCTTGGAGATATTGCAAGAGGTGGGTTTGGAAGATGTCAAGGATAGTAAGGTGGCCAGCTATTCCCGAGGAATGCGGCAACGTCTTGGTCTGGCAGATGTGCTTATAAAAAACCCGGAGGTCATAATATTGGACGAACCTACCCTAGGACTAGATCCAGAGGGGGTAAAAAAATTTCTACAGCTCATTGTACGGCTAAGTAGAAAAAAGGGCATCACCGTTTTGTTCTCTTCCCATCATTTGCACCAGATTCAACAGGTATGTGACAGGGTGGGGATCTTTGTGAAAGGTAAAATGCTGGCAGAGGGCAAAATTAGCTCCTTGGCCCAACAGTTGTTTTCCAAAAACGCCTTTACCTTGGAAGGGGGTATATCTTCTGTGGAGCAATATGTTAAACCTTCCCTGTCAATGAAGGAATTGGTCCAGAAAATGAATGCGATTCCCGAGGTTGCACATGTGGAATTTGAGGAAAACCGATTTGTAGTAGAATCCAATAAGGATGTCTCTGCTGAATTGTCAAGACTAGTAGTACAGTCGGGATACGGTCTAAATTTCCTTAGCAAAAAGGAATATGGACTGGACGATATTTATTATCAATATTTTCAAGAAGGTAAAGCACATGAAAAATAAAGTCTTAAGAATAAGTATATCAAAATTAAACGAATTAAAATTTCGCGATAGGATTACCCAGCTGCACACCTTGTTGTTCAGGGATGACAATGCAGAAACCAGTAAAGGAAATTTTCCATGGGCTCCGTTCAAGGCTATGGTACAAAAGGAGATTTCAGACCATTTTAGGAACTGGCGTTTTATAATTCTATTTGTTATTATTTCCCTGGCCTGTATGGGAACATTATTTGCTACTATGGCCAATGGCATGAAGGTCCTTGTTGCCGACAGTGCGGAGAACAACTTTTTTTTCTTGAATTTATTTACCAAATCCGACGGTACCCTGCCGCCGTTTTTTGGGTTTGTGGGATTCCTTGGACCCTTGTTTGGTATAAGCTTGGGGTTCGATGCCATTAGTTCGGAACAGCAAAGGGGAACCTTGAGCAGGGTTATGGCGCAACCTGTTCCCAGGGATAGTATCCTTAACGCTAAATTCTTGGCAGGTATTATCGTGATCAGTGTCATGTTCTTTACATTGAGCTTCCTAGTCTTAGGCTCGGGATTGATAGCCGTAGGAATACCGCCCACCGCAGAGGAATTTATGCGTATCATGGTATATACGGTACTTAGTATTGTCTATGTATCCTTTTGGCTGAACCTTTCTATTTTGTTTTCTGTCCGTTTTAAGCAATCTGCCACTTCCGCCCTGTTGGGTATAGCGGTATGGTTATTTTTCACCATTTTTTATCCTTTGATCGCCAATATCTTCATAAAGGCCTATGAACCATCTAAATTCGCCTCCCCGAGGGCCATTTATTTCTATGAAAAATTGAAGTTTTATTTGCTACAGATCATGCCCAATGAGCTGTTTGATGGGATTACCTCCGCAATTTTAGTGCCTTCGGTTCGTAGTTTGGGGCCACTTAGCATGGAGCAGCTGCAAGGGGCCATTCCCAGTTCCTTGCCATTAGGACAGAGTATTATGTTGGTATGGCCACAGTTTACGGGTTTAATGTCGCTTACGTTGCTGTGTTTTCTGCTTTCTTATATAATCTTTATGAAGCGGGAAATACGCTCCAGGGGATAGGGATTTTTATTTCTACTTGAATGAAGGTTTAGGGAACTGTTCAATCCGCAACCGTTAGTCCGTATACCTGAAAGTTTTCAATGGTCATATGGTTGTTTACCGTCCTAAAACCAAAATATCCGCTGGTATAAGATTCGGGGTCATAAAAATCGATGATACATTGGCCATCGCGGTAATATTGAATTATGCCGTTAAAGGCTATTATCTTGATCTTTATGACCTTATTCGGCTTTATGAGGTATTCGGGTTCCGAAAGGTCATGTTCTGGCAACAAGGGCCTGTCACCATTGCCCAGGTATCTTCTAAAGCGTGTTTTGCTATTGTCATGTCCGCCAACACCCATATAGTAAAGCCGTAGGCTGTCATAGTTGCTGAACTTACCTCCGCGCTTGTCAGAATTGGCAAATAGATCATCCGGATTTTCGGGGTCTTTTGCCATCCAAAAGCAATTGAGATCGGAAACCCGGTCTTGGGGTCCCCCTTGATCTATGACATAGGCATCATATTGGATCATAATGGGGCCTTCCAATTCTTTATTAAACCAAATGGTACAGCCGGCAACATCGGTAATTTCCAATTTTCCGTCCACAGTTTCTGCAGTACCGCCCGGCATCTGCTCAACCACCCAATTCTGAAGTCCGTCCTTAAAAGAATCACAATACATCTCTTTTTTTTGTACCGTCAGCGTATCATTGATCCGTTCCCTTGCTTCCTGCGCCAATACGGTTGTACCAATGCACAACACTATTGCAGTTAAAATGATTTTATTTCCCATAAGTATACTGTTCTTCAGTTCTTGCATTTTTGAGGGCACATAACCCGAGATGGGGCCATAATGTGCCGCTCTTCTTCACCACCAACAACCTGCTGTCTTTTTAATGTGGCACAGTTTAATTATTGGGTACTTGGCCCAAGGCTGCTACAATTATTTCTCGTTCGCCTTAAAAGCCATTTCCCCCATTTTGTTCAAAATCTTCTTTCTTAGCCCTGCTATCAATTCGGGATGTTGTTCCGCAATATTCAATTGTTCTTTTGCAGAGGAATGGTGGTCATATAGCTCCACTTCGCCGCTACTGTGTTGTGTAAATCTATATTGGTCGGTACGGATAGTAGTGGCGTGACTTTTAATGGCGACGGCTTCGTGACCTTTCGCGTGAGGATCTGCCAAAATGGGCGCCAAGGAAGTACCCTGTGCAAAATCGGGAATCGGAAGTCCGGTTAAATCGCAAAGGGTGGGAAAAACATCTACCGATTCAACTACGGCATCGCTAATCTGCCCTTTGTGCTCCATTTCTGGGTTTTGGATAATCAATGGGGATCGCAACGATTCTTCAAATAGACTGTGCTTGCCCCAAATGGCATGTTCTCCCAGATGCCAACCGTGGTCGCCCCAAAGTACTACCACGGTGTTCTTGTCCGCTCCCGTTTCCTTTAGCTTTTTCAGGATGTCCCCAACATGCTTGTCGGCATAGCTGACACAGGCGGCATAATATTTTTTGAGCTCAAGTGCATAGGCTTCGTCTTTCCTGGGATCCTTGCCTTGGCGGTTATAGTTCATAAATTCGCCTGAGCCGTGCCAGGTGGTGGTGCCTAAGGGTTTCTCGGGATGCGGTACTGGCGGAATGTCTACATTCTCATAAAGGTCCAAATAGCGCTTCGGCATTCCAAAAGGGAGGTGCGGTTTTATTAGCCCAATGGCTAGGAAAAAAGGTTTGTTTCCTTTGGCCAATTCATTTAGCTGATGCAATCCTTCTTCAGCGATATGGCCATCCGGATAACTTTTGTCGTCATCATCCACCGTTTCCATAACATCACGTTCATTAGCGGTTCTAATTTTGCCATATGCCAATCCGTGCATGGCCCCTCTGGGATGCTGCCATTCGGCAACGGGCATCAAATGCCTGTCCCATGCGTTGGGCATTTCGGGTATCCCATCCTCGTTCCAATCATCGCCTCCCCTGCCACCTGGGTGATGCGAGACCTTGCCCACCGAAACCGTGGTGTACCCATTTTTCCGGAACCATTCGGGCATACTGGGCACAACGGGATCATTTTTTTCGATGGCCTGCGCACGTTCAAACAAGGACTGGTTGCTTTTGTCCCGGTACTCCACTCCGTAGAGCCCGGTTAAAAAGGCATATCTAGAAGGTCCGCAGCTAGGGGCATTCACATAATGTCGACTAAAAGCCCGGCTTACCGATGCAAGGCTGTCTATGTTGGGTGAGTGTATGTAGGTCTGGCCAAATGCCGCAAGCTCTGGCCTAAGGTCATCTATACAGATAATGAGTACGTTCTTCTGTTGGGCGATGGCATAATAGGAACCACACAGGAGTAGGACCATAAGCACGAAACCCTTTTTAGTTAAGGAAATCTCCCTGTCCATAAGATTTAAATAATTGATTTTCATTATAGTTTTTATTTCAAATGGTTTCTTCCTGGTTTTATTTTATAATTTTTGGAACTTTCAACAGAAATTCTTGGGAAGAATAGTCCCTTATAGCGGTGACGGTATCCGTTTCTTTCCCGGCAAACTTTTTTACTTCCACCAAAGCTCTTGAAAAGCTTGCAAAGGGACTATCTTGGGTGCCCTTACCCTGGTCGTTCCCCGATGGGGAAACAAATATTTCTTTGGCTGTAAGTTGACTGGCCAGTAATAAAAAAATAACTGCAATTTTAAATCTCATAATAAGCGTATTGTTCTATTTAGCTTTTTGATCCCAGAGTCTATAGGGATCGTCATGGAATACCATTTGTTCCAATAAAAGGGCTTCCATTTCCTTTAATTGAGCACTGTATTTGGGGTTGTTGGCCAGATTAATATGCATTTCTTCAGATTTATGATGCTCCGGTAAATATTCGTTGGGGTTTTCGGCAAGGTTAAATAGTTGGGTTTCCCTAATGGCCCCATCCATAACATCGTACTTGATCAGTTTCCAGTCTCCCTTTTTTACCGTACGTATACCAGGTTTTGTTCCTCCTGCGTAAACCCCGTACATGACATCCCTAACCACCTCTTTTTCGCCTTTAAGGACTGGGACAAAACTTATTCCTTCAACCGTTTCCGGAGCGTCTATCCCTGCCAGTTCACAAAGGGTAGGGAGCACGTCCAAAAGATAGATGTTACCTTTAACGCGTTTGCCAGCTTCCAGTCCGGGGCCTTTAACAATAAAGGGTACGCGCCAGGTGTGCTCGTATAAATTTTGCTTTCCCATTAATCCATGGCGTCCAATAGACATACCATGGTCTGAAGTGTAGATAATATAAGTATTGTCCAACTCACCGGATGCCTCCAGTTTGGCGAGTACTTTGTTCAATTGAATATCTATATTTTCGGAACAGGCATATTCAAGTCCCAACTCATTGCGTACCGTTTGTTCATCCCTGTTTTTCCATACCCCACTTACACGTTCCTCATCCCTAAGTTGAGGGTGGCCATGAAAAAAAGGATGTGCGTTTAGGTAGTTTTCCTGCAAGGGTGGCTGTTTTGGGTTGGCAGGAGGTAGGCTATTTTGATCGGTATGGTTGGTGGCACCATATTTTTCAAGTAGTTCAGGGGTACCATCTCGGATATCATGTGGATGGGAGAAACCAAAATAGATGAAAAAGGGATCTTTTTCCTGCGCTTGTTCCCTATCACTTAGATAGTTTAATACTTGCTCGGCATGCCAGGCACTTCCCGATTCTTCCGTGCCTCCTCGTTTGGTGGCATCATGCACAATGGTAAACTGTTTATTGGCCGCGGCATAGGAGTTTCCCTTTTTGCATGTACGCATGGTTTTGTACCCGGCCCTATTAAAAACTGCAGCTATGGATTGCTGCTCTAAACTATCGGGAGCCAAACTTTCTCTGTACCCAGCACTTTTGGGCAAATGCCATAAGGTTCTACCGGTCATGATCATATGTCTAGAAGGGGTGCACACAGCCCCGTTCATTGAGCCCATATGACGGGCACTTTCAAAGACCACCCCTTGCTTTGCCAGTTTGTCTATAGTTGGGGTTTGAAGAATTGAATTGGGATCATAGGTCTGTAGATCAAAAGGCGATTGGTCATCTACCAATACGAAGAGGAAGTTGGGTTTTTTTTGGGTCTTGTTTTTTTTGGGAGCACAGCCCACAATAAGAATCGCGGCCATGGCTACCACAAAGGCAGTATATAATGGTTTTCTATTCATAATTATTGGATTGGATTATAATTTTTTTATTTCGTTTTGGTTACAAGGGATGCGGTCAAAGGAATTCCGGCCTTAAGCTTTTTTAACCTTAGCAATGCTTCCACGTAATAGTAATCTGCGTAGTTAATGGAGTAATCAATTTCGCTGCCATTGGGTTTATGGCCAGTGGAATGCAGTAAAAACGCTGAATTTTTATCTTTGCTTTGGTAGTTGTTAGATAGTTCTACAAGCATTTTTTCGGCTTTGTCCAAATAATTTTTGGCAAGAATTGAATCTTTGGTGAAGGTAGAAAGTTCTAAAAGCGCTGATGCAACTAAGGCCGCTGCCGAGGCATCCCTTGGTTCATTGGGGATATTGGGAGCATCAAAATCCCAATAGGGGATCAGGTCATTGGGTAGGCGGTCCAGATAAGCTTTTGCGGTCTTTTGGGCAAGGTCGAGATACTGCTCCTCCCCTGTTTCCCTGTACACCATGGTATAGCCATAAATGGCCCAACCCTGTCCACGGGCCCACATACTATCGTCGGCATATCCTTGATGGGTAACTCCTTTAATTTTTTCCCCGGTTTCCCGATTGTAGACCACTACATGATAGGAAGTATAATCTGGTCTAAAATGATTTTTCATGGTTACATCGGCATGGCTTACCGCAATATCATATAAGGATTTTTTACCGCCATTTTTTGAAGCCCAGAACAAAAGTTCCAAGTTGATCATGTTATCCATAATTGTATTGTGCTGCGGCCATTCCATATTGGGAACTTCTCGTGGCCATGAGAGAATAGTACCTATATTTGGATTGAACAAAGTCGCTAAGGTATCCGCGGTTTTAAGTATGATTTCCTTGTATTCAGGATTTCCAGTTAGTCTATAACCATTTCCAAAACTGTTGAAGACCTGAAAACCAAGATCATGATCCAATGCCGGTGTAACCGAAAGAGGGGTGAGATACCTACTGTATGCGTCGGCTTGTTCCTTCCATTTTTGAACATTGGTATTTTCAAAGAGATACCACAGGATTCCTGGCCAAAATCCACTGGTCCAATCCTTGTAATTGATAAATCGCCATTTCTGGCTATCGGGGGCTATGTTTCTTGGAAGGCTCTTACCATCTTTGGGTATAAGAGTCAAGGTCTTGGTAGCTTGTTGCGCACAATATGAAAGTTGCCTATCAACATCAAAGTTTTGGGCATTACTTTTTTTAGGTTTTTTATTACTGCAACCAATTGCAAGGGATAAGATAACTATGGAAGCCAGTATTTGTATTTTATTTGTCATTATTTAAAGGTTAGTCATTTGTGATGTTAAGTTTATAATTGGTTTTTAATTGGCCATAATAACTGCACATGCGCGTAGGATCATTGCTCACAATTGATGTTTAAAAACTACTGGTCTAGGCCTATGAATTTGAGAAATCTTTATCGTAGTTACCAGGAGGATACTACTGGCTCTTTCGGCTACAATATAAGCACAAATAAACAAACTTAAAACTCATCAACCTTCCTGATTTTGAATGCGGCCTTAGCGCTTAAGCAGAAAGTCTTAAATATTGCTTAAGCTTTTTTTATGACAACATATGACTTGCCGGTCTATTTGGCCAGACTACCATCCATTACGGAATAGGACCGGATATAGTTCTAAATTATGGCTTCTTATACCGGAAAAAAGGTGAAGGACAATCTAAATTTAATATGTATATTTAAAAGTATAATTTTTAGAATCAATACTGGTTTAGCTATTTGGAAAGGGTATGGCCAAGCTTTTTGGCCTAAGATTTTCTTTCTATTTTGGTTAAGGTTTTTATCTAAGGGGATTAAAATAGCATTGGTCATACTTTATTTAAATGAACATGAATTATAAGATGAGTTCTTTTATTAAATGCGGATTAACATGTATATGTTTAGTATTGTGTATTGTAGGATGTAAGGAAAAACGGGAAAAGGACCCTAAAATCGATTTGGGTGAAATGGGGCAAGAGGAAAAATCAGGATTGTACCAAAGCAGGGAATTTACAGAACCTGCCCTCTTTCCATCTGGAATTGAGGGACCTGCAGTGGATGCCAGCGGGGTACTGTATGCCGTTAATTTTGAAAAAGCCGGTACCATAGGTCAGGTGGATGCTAACGGAGAGGCGTCGCTATTTATAAACTTGCCTGAAGGCAGCATTGGCAACGGTATCCGTTTTAATAGCAAGGGCCACATGTTCATAGCAGATTATACAAAACATAACATATTGAAGGTAGACATGGATTCTAAAGAGGTTACTGTTTTTGCCCACAATAATACTATGAACCAGCCAAATGATGTTGCAATAATGGACAATGATATACTCTTTGCCAGTGATCCCGATTGGAAGAATTCAAAAGGGCAGATCTGGAGAATAGACACCGAGGGAAGCATAGCGCTGTTGGAAGGGGATATGGGAACCACCAACGGCATTGAGGTTAGTCCGGATAACAAAACACTTTATGTTAACGAATCGGTACAGCGCAATGTTTGGGCCTACGACCTTTCACCAACTGGGGATATAAGCAATAAACGGCTTCTTATCAAATTTGAAGATTTTGGAATGGATGGCATGCGCACCGATGTCAAGGGCAATCTGTACATCACTCGGCATGGCAAAGGAACAGTGGTCAAGGTGTCGCCCGAAGGCAAAATTCTACAGGAAATCGAACTGAAGGGCAAAACTCCTTCCAATATTGCCTTTGGAGGAAAGGACGGTACTAAGGCCTTTATAACCCTTCAGGACAACGGCAATTTTGAAACCTTTGATACGGAAGATCCAGGAAGGGAATTTGTAATGAAGAAGTAGTTTTTAAGTATCCGTGCTATATAGTAGTAATACCACTGAAAGGTGGTGGTGGCAGTAACTGTCCAGGATATAAAATTCTGGATTCCTAATACTGGTTTAACATTTGTATAGGCTGCTATTCCAGGATGGAGAAATTTTCATATATTCATGTTTTCGGCAATAGATCATCGCTAAAAAAGCTTTTGGCAAGTATAAAGTATGATTGGCCACTGATCAAAAACTTAATATAGGACACAGATAATCATAAATTTTTAAACCATGGAAAACAAAACAACAAGAAGAGCATCTTTTAAAAAATTAGGAATGGGTTTGGCAGCTATGTTCGGAATAGGTGCTGCAGCCAGGGCAATGGACGGAGGTTCAAAACCAAAAAAGGAAGTAGTGGGAGACATAGTAATGGATCAGGATATACCATTGTTTTCAGGAGGGGTAAAACATGGAAACACCCTTTATATAGCTGGCAAAGGGGCACACGTGGAACCTTATGAGATAAAGGCACATACGGAGATTGTTTTGCAGGAGTTGGAAAAGGAACTCAAAAAGCATGGTTCTTCCATGGAAAAGGTTTTGAAAGTGAATGTGTATTTGGCCGATTTGGCGGATTATAAGGGAATGAACGAAGTGTTCAGGGGCCGTTTTGGACCAAATCCTCCAGTAAGGACCACAGTGGCCACCTACGGGGGCGTACCTGGAAATTCTTTGGTTGAAATGGACTGTATAGCTGCACTGGACTAAAAGATTTAAAAATTATGAGGGTCAATATTATTTTACAGTTCTTTTGCTTTTTTGTGTTGAATTCCGTCGTTTTTGGACAGACCATTCCCAAGGAGGAATTGATTTTTCTGACCTCCGAATGGAAAGGGGAACGCTTTGATGACGGCCGCCCTAAAATTCCGGACGATCTTTTGGAACGGGCAAAAAAAATTGGGATCGATGATGCATGGACCGTCCTGGAAAACGAAGGATATAAAAATCAGTTCGAAGGCAATTGGAAAATGGTACACGATGAGGTTCCAGTTGTAGGTAGGGCACTTACCGCCTTGTTTATGCCCAGTAGGCCCGATGTGGAGAAAAGCATTAAGGAAAGGGGAATAAATTCCCAAGGGAGAAAGGGCAACACCAATTCATGGCCCATTGAAGTGCTCACAAAAGGTGACGTATATGTGGCCGATAGTTTTGGCAAGATCGATGCGGGTACACTGATGGGGGCTACCCTGGCAACCTCTATTTATAGCAAGTCCGGAAACGGAGTGGTTTTTAATGGTAGTGCAAGGGATTTGGAGAGTATAAGCAAGATCGAAGGCTTCAATGCCTTTGTACGCGATTTTCACCCCTCTTTTTTGGAGGAAGAAGTGCTAATGGGACTCAACACCCCCATAAGGATAGGGCAGGTAATGGTTTTGCCGGGAGATCTTGTCCTGGCAAAAAGGGAGGGAGTATTGTTCATTCCCGCACATTTGGCCGAACAGGTAGTGGGCACCGCAGAATTTGTAGCCCTTAAGGACCAGTTTGGTTTTGAAATGGTGAAGTCCAAGAAATATTCCACTGGAGAGATAGACAATGATTGGAACGAACAGCTAAAAAAGGAATTTTTTGCCTGGTTGGACAAACATCCGGAATTGGTAAAAATGTCCAAGGAGACTTTGAATAAGATTTTAAGCAAAAGGACATGGTAATCGGAGGAAATACATGGATAAAGCATGTAAGAAGGAGCAGGATATTACCCATTTTTGCCTTGTTAATTTTGATGGGGTGCAAACAAAATGTTGATCCACTCAAGTCCCAAACAACAGCAGGCATGATGGAGGAAGGACAAGATTTGATTACAATCGACGAAGTTCAGCGCGCCGTGTCCACCTTTAATGAAGCCATGGTAAATCCGAGCACAGAACTCATGGACAGCTTATGCGCTGATGAGCTCACCTATGGGCATTCCAGTGGGCTGATCCAGAACAAGGCAGCGTTTATAGATGATATAGTGCATGGGCCATTCAATTTTTTGACTTTGGAAGCTGCTGATCAGACCATCACTATTTCTGGTAATACGGCAATAGTTCGCCATATTTTTTTGGCCAAGGGTACCAACGCCGGCGAGCCTGCAGATGTCCGTATAGGAAATACACAGGTATACCAAAAAGCCCGCGATGGGGCACTTAAACTTTTGGCCAGACAGGCTTACAAGTTGCCCAATTAAAACTAAACCACCTAAACTGACCAATTTTGAAAAAACCAACTATTTATTCCATATGCCTTGGTATGGCCGCTATATTGCTGCTAGTAATTTTAGGCATGATCTTTTCACAAAATTTAGAAAGGGCAGGTCTTTTAATAATGGCCTTTTTTGCACTGCTGGCCCTTGGCTTCAGTGGGTATAAATCTTTGAACAGCTATGTTTTTACCGCCTCTATATTTGCCGGGGTAGCCCTAGCTCTTTATTATCCACAGTATTTTCTTCAGATAGGCGATTTTAAGCTTACGGGGCTGATCATACCCTTGATCCAACTTATTATGTTCGGTATGGGAACCTCTATGAGGATTAGTGATTTTGCCGAAGTTGTCAAGGCTCCTAAAGGAGTTATGGTCGGGGTCACAGCACAGTTGGGCATAATGCCGATAATGGGCTTTGTGCTGGCAAAATTTAGTAATTTCCCTCCCGAGATTGCCGCAGGAATCGTGCTGATAGGGTGTTCCCCCAGTGGGGTGGCATCTAACGTAATGGCCTATTTGGCGAAGGCCAATTTGGCCCTTTCCATCACTATAACGTCTATCTCAACACTTCTTGCACCTTTCGTTACCCCACTTTTAATGAAGTTATTGGCAGGGGAATTTATAGAGATAGATGTGATGGATATGATGTGGAGTATAATAAAGATGATTATTTTACCTCTGGGAGCAGGGATTCTCTTAAATCAATTGCGAGGGGACAAGGGAAAATGGCTGGACCAAGCACTTCCGGTAATTTCCATGTTGGGTATTGGGCTTATAATCGTTGTAATAACCGCTGCAGGTAGGGATAGCCTGTTGGATATAGGCGGAATCTTAATGTTATTGGTACTCATACATAACTTATTTGGCTACACGCTAGGGTATTGGTATGCCCGACTATTGCGTTTGAATGAGCAGGATTCACGTACCATTGCTTTGGAGGTGGGGATGCAGAACGGGGGCCTTGCTTCGGGCATCGCAAATTCCTTGAGTAAGATAGCCACTATGGGTCTGGCACCGGCCGTATTTGGACCCTTGATGAATATTACCGGGTCTATTTTAGCCTCCTATTGGCATAAGAGACCTCCAAAAGAAGGCTAGTGATCCAAATATTAAAGTTAAATTTGGCCAAACTAGAAATAATTGAATAACAAGTTGATTAATTATGAATAAAATTTGTGCGTGCTTACTTCTTTTGGGCATTGTTGGTTGTGGTAAAAAGGAATACAAGGATAAAATTTATGTAAAACCCGAAATTGTAAGGGAAGCTCCGTCGGATTTTCTTTCTCCCGAGGAAAGTATGGAAAAGTTCTACTTGCCCGAGGGCTATAAGATTGAGTTGGTAGCTAGCGAACCTATGGTAAATGAGCCTGTAGCTATTGCCTGGGATGGGAACGGCAAGATGTATGTAGCCCAAATGGACACCTATATGCAAAATGTGGACGCGCTTGGGGAAGATGAACCCATTAGTCAGATTAAACTCTTGGTAGATTTGGATGGGGATGGAAAAATGGACAAGAGCACCGTTTTTATAGATAGTCTTCTTTTGCCAAGGATGATTTTGCCACTTGATGACCGACTTATCGTAAATGAAACCTACTCCTATGATCTATGGAGTTATAGGGATACCGATAACGACGGAGTGGCAGACGAAAAGATCAGGGTTTATGAAAATCCAAAAAGAAGGGGAGGAAACCTGGAGCACCAGCAGAGTGGTCTGGTTTGGAACTTGGACAATTGGGTATATACCACCTATAACCCATTGCGGTTCAGGTTCAATAAGGACGGGATAAAAGTAGATTCCTTGGTAGATGGTTCCAGTGGGCAATGGGGTCTAACCCAGGACGATCTTGGAAATATGTATTATTCTTCGGCGGGTGGAGAAACGGCCGCCTATGGTTTTCAAGTTCCTCCTATCTATGGTGAAGTAAATTTGGAAGGGCAAATTTCAGAAGGCTTTATGGAGCCATGGCCAGTTGTTGGAACGCCTGATGTTCAGGGTGGGGCCAAATTAAGATTGAAGGAGGATGGTACCCTGAACAAATTTACAGGAGTTGCGGGACAAGAAATATTTAGAGGCGATAAATTACCTCCATCCACTTATGGGGATCTCTTTATTCCGGAACCGGTGGGCAGATTGATCCGTAGGGCAAAAATAAAAAATGAGAACGGTAAAAAAGTGTTGTACAATGCCTACGACCAAGCCGAGTTTTTGGCGTCTACAGATTTGAACTTTAGACCGGTCCAAGCGCAAACAGGGCCAGATGGAAGTCTTTATATTGTAGATATGTACCGCGGTATCATACAGGAGGGCAACTGGACCAGGGAAGGCAGTCATTTACGACCCGTTATTCTGCGTAAAGGTTTGGATAAGAATATTGGAAGAGGTAGGATATATCGTATTGTCCATGAAGAGATGGAACCTAGTGGAAAACCCAAGCTTTTGGATAAGTCCGCTGAGGAGCTGATCGATTACTTAGGACATCCCAATGGATGGTATAGGAATACGGCCCAAAAGCTGATCATTTTAAAAGGGGATATGGATATTGTACCCAAGCTAAAGGAATTGGCAAGGGACAACGAGTCTTTTTGGACGGACAACTTTGGGGATAGGGACTATCCCATTGAAAGGATCCATGCCCTTTGGACTTTAGAAGGTCTTGGGGTTGTAGACAAGGAGTTGATACTTGAAAAGCTGAAGGATGCTGATCCCAGGGTTCGTATTACGGCGATAAGACTGAGTGAAGAATTTTTGAAGAAAGAAGATCAAGAAATAATGCAGGCCTTGGCCAAAGTGCAAAATGATAACGATATTAATGTAGTAAATCAATTAGTCTTGAGTTTAAGATATTCCAAAAGTGCAGAAAGCTCCGATCTCTTAAGTTCTGTCTCGGAACAATACGGAGACAATGAGCTGGTGGCTGCTTCCGTTGATCTGGGATTAAAAGCAAAAGATTCAGATTTGCAACAACTAAAGCATAGGCTGGCCAATAAAAGCAATGGTCATAAATGGAGGGCCTTGGATGGCTACGATATTTATAAACAAACCTGTGTTACCTGCCATGGCCAAGATTTAAAAGGGGTTCCCAATGGAGAAAACTCCCTGATTGCACCATCTTTAATTGGATCGCCAAGAGTTATGGGCGATAAGGAAGTTCTCGTTAAAATTCTTTTAAACGGACTTACCGGACCTATAGACGGTAAGGAATATGGTATTATGTTGCCAATGGGAAGCAACGATGATGATTGGATCGGCCATGTGGCCACCTACATTCGTTCCATGAACGACACGACTATGGTCCATGAAAATGAGGTTAGGGATATCCGTGCCAAAAATACAGAAAGGAATAGCTATTGGACTTTGAAAGAACTGTTGAAATAATATAAAAAGGGCAAAAGGATACCTACATAGGTATCCGTTGTCCCTTTAAATTACTTTCCTCCAATTTTTCTATGACAATCATATTCTTTACGGAATCTTCCAAAGGAGTGGGAACTGGTGTATTGTTTATTATGGCCAAGGCAAAAAGATCGGCCTGTATGGTGTATTGATTACAGGTCTCAAATTCAATGGTTTGGCAATCATCGCCTATGGTGACCCATATTTTGGAAGGCCTGTCTATAGGTGGGTTAAAGGGCAATTCAAATTTTATATTGCCCTTGGTTCCGAATATTTGTGCTTGTTGATTGTCCGCCAATTGAGTGGAGCTGAAGAATACCGAAGTGCCGGTTTCAAATTCCAGTATTCCAGAGGCCAAGACGTCTACTTTAAAATCGGGATGGTATTCAATAACCGAAGATATGCTTTTGGGTTCCGAATTGAACAGTAAACGGGAAAGGGATATAGGGTAGCAGCCAATATCCATTAAACTTCCACCCCCGAACTCTTTGCTGTTGACAATGCTATTGGGGTCATTTTCAAAAAAGGAGAAAGAGGATTGAATGGTTTTAATATCACCTATAGCCTTTTGGTCCACTAATTCCTTAACCTTTATCCATTGGGGGTGATGTCTGTACATAAAGGCCTCCATAACCTTTAAGTGCGGGTACTTTTTGGTTTCCTGCAACAATCTTTCGGCTTCCTTACTGGATAGCCCAACAGGTTTTTCAACCAGAACGTGCTTGTCCGCTTCCAAGGACTTAATGGCCCATTGCACGTGTAGATGATTGGGCAATGGAATATAGATGGCATCTACTTCCTTATCTACCAGCAATTCCTCATAGGAACCGTAGCATTCGGGTATACCAAATTGCTCAGCTATGTTCTGGGCCTTTTCTGTACTTCTGGAGGCAATAGCATACACTTCTCCGTATTGACAACTGAGCATTGCCGGAATTACGTGCTCTGTTGCAATATGGGCACTGCCCAAAATCCCCCATTTTATTTTTTTGCCCATCAATTTTTATATGACCTGTGGACTTGCGAACTGGTCTAAATAATCTTTTACTTTTTCCCTTTCCCTATTTTCAAATTTTCTTAATGGTAGGGCCATATGGTCCTCGCAGATGTCCATTACAGATAGGGCACATTTTATACCCTTGGTTATCCTAGATGCATTCTTGCCTACACAGTAAATACTGCTGTTAACAAAAGCCACCTTATTGCGAAGTATTTTTATATCCTCGAAATTACTTGCCACAGAAGCGTTGTACAGGTCAACAAATAACTCTGGCAGGAAATTTGCCCCACCAGCAACGGCACCATGACCACCATGTAGTATGGTTTCTGGTAAAAACATTTCTGTCCCTACAATGATGGAAAATTCCGGAGTCTCCTTAAAAGCTTCAATCAGGGAGTAGAAATAGGACATATCACCTGAGCTGTCCTTGATACCTATTGCACCTAATTCCTTAGCTTTTTTTACGGTCTCCAAGGAAAGGTGTAGTTTGGTACAGCTTGGCATATTGTACATCATAACGGGCAAGGACAATTGTGGAATTAAACGCTCCAAATAGTCCATCATTTCTTCCTGCGATATTGGAAGATAATAAGGAGGGGCTACAACCACTGCATCTGCACCAGCTTCTTTGGAGTGGGCTGCAATGTCCAAGGAACCGCTAAAGGAGGTATCGGTTATTCCTACCAATACGGGAACCCTTCCACGGATATATTTACAAGCCTTTGTTATAAGCTCTTTTCGTAATTCATAACTAAGACTGGGAGCTTCCCCATTGGTGCCCAAAAGGAATATGCCATGTACACCTCCAGTAATAAGATGCTCAATAAGTTTTTCCAATCCTTTTTCATCCAATCCACCTTCAGCGTTAAGAGGGGTAACCATTGGGGGAATAATCCCTTTTAATTTTAATGCCATATGTTATTTTTAGTTGGAACAAAGTAAATTTAAAAGGCAGGGGTGTACCACAACTATATTATTTAAAACAGATAATATATTGACCATTGTGTCTTTTAACGCAAGGTTTTGTGGGAATTTATTTAGGCCTTATTTATTAAGAGTATCTCCAATATTAGTATTTATAGGGCCTTTGGGCCATAAGTTGGTTTTCAAGATTAATGATCCTATCTATATGCTTGTCGGCCAGTTTTTTATGTAGGGCATCAAAGGTAAGTATAGGATTACGAACATTGGGGGTTTTATAAATGCCTTGGCGATATAATAGACGTTTAAAAAAATGTATGGAAATGTCCAGGTGTTGATTAGAAAAGGCCAATACTGGAATTATCTGCCCAAACAGAGCCTCTGCATCTTCCGTTTTACCTTCTGTGAACATACGGTATATGGAAGTGTAAATGAAGTGCATGCCAGTGGGCATAAAGGCATGTACACCTCTTTGTAGTCCTTCCATCATTTGGGTAACGGCCCAGCCCCCACTAACGTTCAATTGTCCCTTGGTCAGATCTAAAATTCTTGAATATTTGGGACCCGCTGGTACGGTTTCAATTTTTAAACATCGAAAGGCAGCCACTTTTTCGAATAAATCACATATAAGGTCGTCCGATAGGCCATAACCGGTAGCATCCCAATCTTGTAGCATAATCATTTCCGGATCAAGGGCCGCCAATTCCATAAAATGATTTCTAAACTGGTTCTCATCAACAAAGGGAATTTGGAATAGCACATTTTTACAACCTAAATCTATATAAGCCTTTAGTAGTTCCTTGCTTTTGGATAGATCCTGTTCCCCTGCACCACCAATAACCGGAATCCTATCCCCTGCGGTTTCCAAAACCGTGGATAGCATTTCCAATCTTTCCGAGTGGGATAATTTATATACTTCTGCAGCCATGGCGGGGACCAATATACCGGCAACCCCGGCTCTTAATGCCTCCTTTACATTGTTTCTTAATGCCGCATGGTCAATGGTGTCCTCCTTGGTAAAGGGAGTGTTGAGCACGCTAACAATTCCTTTTAATGGAAAGAGTTTTTTTTGGGCCAACATCTCCTTATTGTTTAATAAGCCAGACATCGGTTACCCGTGATTGTTTTCTCCAGTTGAGGTGTTCTTCGTCAGGTTTGTCAAAGCTAATTTTTAGTTGGCCGTCCTTGATCAAATCCTTGGAAAGCGGAAATTCTTTAAATTCTTCAAAGCCCTTTTCATATTTGGTAGGTTTTAGGCGTTCACCATTGGCCCTTAAAAGGGCCTCTCCATAACCTGAAACACGAATTAAGTAATTGGAACTGGGATCCAGATCGTTGTATTCCAAGGTTGGGCTAAATTGGAATAATTGGGTGGAGAGCCGCTTTCTACTTAAACCATCGTTTTCCCATAGGAAGTCTATGGCATCATCGGTTTTTGAGCTTACATGTTTGGCATCGGCACTGGAAATATTGTCGTAAAAACTGCCTTCTCCCGGAGATTCATAGTTTTTGATAAATTCCAATCGCGCTAGCTTTTCGGCTTCCGACTTTAATTCGTCAATTTTTTTAAATTCGTCTTCCAACCACCATCTATTGTTCAAAGGATAATCTATAAAATCTAAAATGGCCCCTCTTTCTGCACTACGTGCCTGATATTTTTCCACGCTGGTCTGCGCTCCTATGGATTGAAATAGTTTCTCGCCATATTCAAAAACCTTTTCCTTCAGGTCTTGGGAAACCAATTCGGTATCTGCCTTCTTAATATGTTGTAGGGCATCGCTCATAGCTTTGTCGGCCCCAATGGTATTGGCCTGGGCCAGTATTTCATACGCTTCGGCCTCCAACCTTTTTTCGTAGGCAAGTTGGTCCTGAATATAGGCGTCGTAATAGGCCCGCATGATCAGTTGTTGCCACCTCCAATTATTTGCCAGATCAGGGTTGTTTTCTTCCAAGCCTTTCCACAATGTTAGGGTTTCTTTAATTGAATTGTTGTCCAAAATGGGTCCGTCCCAATTTTTTTCCAAATCAAATATGCCTTGTGCCGCTTCCTCGGCTACCTCTGGGCCAAAGAAGAATTGGGAGTATTCATGAATGATATCTTTGGGATCTTTCTTGGAATCCCAACCCAACTGGCTCCATAGCACTTTATTTACATCGTCATGGGAACCATCGGAATAGGTAATAAAGCCATCAGTATGTTTGGTATCCCTCCTAAAAAGTTGGGTGTACATAAGTGGTTGGGGATTGATAGGCTCCCTTCCCAGGGTCAATCCATAGGCCTGATCCCAATTATCTACCGGATAATGACATCTAACCGTATGGGTTATATCTGGGTAAAAGCGGTGCAGATATTTTTTCGGCAACATTTCCCGTTCCAAATCTATAGGCGGACTACTGGGGCCATAAACAACCCCTTTAAGCCAATCAGGACTATCGGAATTTAGGTAGTTAAAAAAATATTCTACTTTTTCTTTATTAAACCCTTGAAGTGAAACCCAAATACCGGCATTTGGATGGTATTTGTTCAAAATCTCCGACAGGTCGTTTAAGTAAGGGATTAGCTGGGCAGGATGGTTTTCCCCTGGATCTCCGCCAGGAACAAATACACCATCCAATCTTGGGCATTTTGCATAAAATGCCTCTTGTTCCGCAAGTCCATCCTGATGTGCATTTTTTATGGTGAGGTCATGGGGAGCTGGTGTCCAGACCCAATAATCGGCATCGTATTTCTCGCATATTTTGCTTAGTTCCACTTCCATGATCTGGGGGTCTACCTTAAAGTGTGGACTTGAATCGGCTTCCTGAAAAGGTATGTTTTCAAAACTATTCGCCCCAAAAAGTACTTGTTCCCTAAAATGTTGATCAAACTGCTCCACGGTCCAGGCATCCCAGGAATTGGCTGTGTTCCTGTAACCGAACTGATGTCCGCGAAGGGCATATTCCGGGGATTCGGAAAAGTCAATATTAGGGTTTAGCGTTATTTTGCCATTTTCCATTTTGGCTGTTCGCAAGAGTTTACCTATACCGTAAAGAATGCCCCGTTTATCTGCAGCAATAACCCATAGCGTATTTTTGTCGCCATCTTTTTGATGAAAAATACGATAGCCTTCTTTTTTTGATTCGGGGGTATTTTCGCCATCACGGGCCGGTACTTTCGTTCCGAACAATTCCTTTTCATTGGCCAAAGCCAAGGCAATGGTAGTTTTGGAATCCCAATTATTGTTTAATCCGAGTTGAAGATCTGTTCGGTTTTTAATTTCTTCCACTAGAATACTCGCAGCCGTTTCTTGGATCGGAGATTTAATCTGGGCCGATATTACAATGTTTGCTTGGGAAAGGTCCAAGGTTTTCTGCTGTTCCTTTTCGCAAGACAGTATACTGCCAATTCCAATAAATACCAGCCAAAATTTTAGTTGTCTTTTCATCTTGTTAGACATTTTTTATAATACTGTTTTTTGAGAGCGTTGTTTTAGTCTATGTCCTTTACACATCGTATTCCAACCGGATATACGTGTATTTTTTCCGGTAACACATAATAGCGCTGAGAGGTACGAATAAAGGAGTGGTTGTTAAAATTGGATCCGCCCCGCATTACTTTGTAGGTTTCGCCATATTGTTCCATGGGTACGGTATTGCCAGGGTAGGGTTTATACCAGTCCGAGGTCCATTCCCACACACTCCCGGCCATATCATAGCAACCATACGGACTTGCGGGTTTGGCTATGGACGTTCCGCGGGTCTCTTTTTGGTCCCACACAACATAGGTATTGTCATAGGTATCTCCCCAGGGAAATACACGGCCGTCTATACCCCTCGCCGCCTTTTCCCATTCTTTTTCCGTGGGCAAACGTTTGCCTGCCCATTTGGCATAGGCGTCCGCTTTGGACCAGGTCACTATTGCTGCATTGTTCTTTTTTTCTGGGGGGAATTTAAAAGTGGGGTCAAATTTGGCAAATTCCGTATTGCTAACTTCATATTTGTCTATAAAGAACGCCTTTGTACTTGCAATTTGCTGAGGCCGTTCATCCGGGTCGCCATAGACGCTGCCCATAATGAATTCACCGGCAGGAACAAAAACCATTCCCTCGGGAGGAGTAGGCTTTTCTTGGCCTACTACATATAGTATATGTACTAAAAAAGTGAGAAGTGTTAAACAAGATTTCATACGCTTCCTAATTATTTGTGATTACCATTTTTCATCAATAATACCGTAATACCTACCAAACCAATAATTTCTGATCATGGCAGCGGCAGTGCGTTCTTCCTCGGAACGTACCATTTTAAAGCTACCATCTTTTTGTGGGATTTTAAATTCCCTGGTATTGCGTTCAAATCCCCACATGTCCTTAATGCCCTGCTTTTTCTCTTCTGTAAAAACGTCTTCCCCTGTAAGTACCTTATAGACCATTAAAAACCAAATATTGCTTTCCCAAGTAAACTCAATATCCTTCCAGTCGTACCAATGTCTGTTTAAATTCATTCGGTATTTATTGAGTAGACTGGGATCGGTCTCTAATCGCATAATCATATAGAGGGAACGGGCCGCATGATAGTCGTCCCCCACATTTCGCCATTCTTTGGGGAATAGTATTTTGGAGTTAATTTGGTGGTCGTCATAATGATAGCGGTCTATAAGCATATGGTAGGCGGCATTGTACCGTTCCTTTCCCGTAATATGATGGGTTACCTTAAGGGCGGCCAACATTTCCAAGGAGTTGAGTTCTTGGTGCGGAAGGTTGGGGCAAAAGTTGCCCCACAAGGTCATTTTTCCGTCTAGATCCGTAAGTTTAAAATTATTGTCCACTACCCGGCCTATAAATCGGTCGAGAAGGCCTGATGCTTTCTCCTTGTATTCTTCATCGGCGCATAGTTCCCAGAAAGTTCCCACACCGTAAAATATGGAAGTAAACTTATCGGCGCTTAAATCGCCCAGCCAGCGGTAACCTGGCATGGAGGACGACTGGTGCCATTCATGGTACCAAAAGACTTCTTCGTGCCAAAGGGGTTCGTTGGTCCTATTGAAACTGCGCGCCACCAAACCTTCAACCCCTGTTACTTTTTCCAGTTTTAGTATGGCCTCGAAAATGTCATTGGCTATTTTCCTGTCCTTTGGGTCTCCTGTAATGGCGTACTTATGTGAGTAGGCGGCCAGCATTTCGGAGGTGGGATCAAGACAATCCGCCTGGGAACCAACTATTGGCTGCTCCAGTCCAGCTGGAGGAAAAATAACGTGTTGCATTATGGCTCCCTCGTTCCAATGGTTTCCGAGCATCAACTTGTCGAACATTTCCACCTTTTTGTGTAAGGGGTCTGTTTTCTTTGGGAATTCGTTTACTTTTTGGGCAAGCAGGCCATGGTTTATGAAAATGAAAACCGAAACCAAGGGCAATAAGCAATATTTAGACATGGCTAGTTCCTATTTGTGAGCGTTTAAGATTTTGGCCCAAGTTGCTATTGGACTTTTAATTTTGGTTGCAATGTTTTTATCAATAATACCATGGGTCCTTCTATACGCTATGTTGTTCGTTAAAGAAGGGCTATTGGGCTTGTTGATTCCTTACTTACTCTATTAATGCAATAATATTAACTCATTTTAATCAATAAAACCAATTAAATATTAGTTTGGGTTAATATATAATGTACAATAAGTAATATATATTATATGGCTATTGTAAAGTGTTGTTCTTTTATGGAGAGGATTGGGAAATTATATGAATTTGGGCTCCTAATTGCAGCTAACATTTCTAATCCCATTGTTGTTTGCCGACGGTATTATTTGCTTTTAAATTCTCTGGAAGTTAATTGTTTGTAAGAGCAAAACTTTTTTTCAGAAAGAGAGGGGAGTGTAACAAAAGTTGCTGTGGACAATAAATGCCTGACCTATCTTTACACTATAAATAAATGTTTTGGTTGGTTGTATAAGGAAACGGTCATTGTAAAAGGTGACGGTTTCCTTTTTTAAACAAGTAATTCAGATTAACGCAAAAAAGAAATTATATGTCTATTTTTAGTACACTTTTCGGAACAAGCAAAGAGAAATCGGATAAAATTGAAATATTGAATCAGGCCGACTTTTCAGCCGCCATAGCGGGTAAAAAAGTACAACTTATAGATGTTCGTACGCCTAATGAATATGGTGGTGGTCATATAAAAAATGCTGTAAATGTTGACTTTTTCAATGCCGCAGGCTTTGAAAGATATTTTGAAAAATTGGCCAAGGATAAGCCTGTGTATCTGTATTGTCGTTCTGGTGCAAGGAGTCAGAGAGCGGCGCATAAATTGATAGGTATGGGATTTGAAAAAGTAATTGACCTGAGGGGTGGCTACATGTCTTGGAGATAATATCCTTGTTAACAAGAATTTATAAATTTGGCTTAAATTAACGCTATGAAATTAGCACTCAGTGTTCAAAATATAAAATGTGGGGGTTGTGCTAAAACAATTACCACCAAATTATTGGAATTGGAGAATATCTCGGAGGTTATGGTTGATGTAAACTCGGGAACGGTATCTTTTGAATCGAACAACGTTACGGCCACACAAAGGTTAAGGGATACCCTTAAAGCTTTGGGCTATCCTACGGTTGATGCCAAAAATGGCTTGGGAGATAAGGCCAAATCCTTTCTTAGCTGTGCTTCGGGAAGGATGATGAAGGAATAAATTCAAAAATATTAGCTTTATGAAGTATCTATCTTTCTTGACAATCCTTTTAATGACCCTAGTTGGCTGTAAGGAGGCTAACAAAACGGAAACTAAACCTGTAGAAATAGGGGTAGAAAATTCGACGGCTGATCAGGCAAAGATACATCCAGGTAAAAAGATTATTGAGACAGAGTGCTATTTATGTCACAATCCTAAAGCATCAGAGGTCAGCATGATTGCACCTCCCATGGTGGCTATTAAGAAGCACTATATTGATTCAACAACTACCAAGGAACAATTTACAAAAGCTATTGTAGGTTGGATCAATGATCCACAGGAGGAAAAATCCAAAATGCCAGGTGCCATAAATCGATTTGGGATAATGCCCTATCAACCCTATCCCGAAGAAACCATAAGTCTTATTGCCGAATATATGTACGACTATGAAATTGCACAACCTGAATGGTTCGATGAACATTTTCAGAGGGAGCATGGTAGAAGAATGGGTAAAGGAAAGGGAATGGGTAAAGGTATGGGAAAAGGAATGGGCCCAGGTTCCAAACATAGAGTACAAACGGATTATGGGGATATAGGTCTGGGTTATGCCTTGGCTACAAAGGCAGCACTGGGGAAAAACCTAATGAAGGCCATACAGGAAAAAGGTACGGATGGAGCGGTAGAATTTTGTAACCTCAGGGCTATAGAATTAACGGATAGTATTTCTGTGATGAACAATGCCCAGATAAAAAGGGTTTCGGATAAACCTAGAAATCCAGGTAATAAGGCCAACAAGGAAGAACTGGGATATATCGCTACTTTTAAAGAGCAGGTCGCCGCGGGTATCGAAGTAGACCCCGTAGTAGTTCCTGGTAATGAAGAAGTAACGGTATATTATCCTATAACTACAAACGCCATGTGCCTCCAATGCCATGGGAAACCCAACGAACAGGTCAAGCCTTCTACTCTGGCCACTTTAAGTAAATTATACCCGGAAGATAAGGCCGTTGGCTATAATGTAAATGAGGTCCGTGGAATATGGAGTGTGGTTTTTGACAAAAATAAGTAGATATTTTTTTTGGCCTTTTATAGGTTGAAAGTCCTTATTGCCTTGAGAAGAAAATATACCTAATATCGATATCGGGTGTAGTGATATTTAGGAAGAAATAAGAATTTTAGAGCATTTAATGTATAGAATTTGTTTCTTATATAGCCCTCACCATATCCCAAAATATATTTTATAAATGGTTGTAATTAAACTAAATAACAAAGAAATATTGTCATTGTCCTTTTTGAATTAAAAAAATTTGTACATTTGTTAACCATTTGGTTAAACTATTTAGTTAATGAAAGATCAGAGCACAGAAGAAAACATATTAAAGGCGGCCATAAGCGTATTCCAAAAGAAAGGTATGGCAGGAGCCCGTATGCAGGAGATTGCGGATGAGGCAAAAATTAACAAGGCCATGCTGCACTACTATTACAAGAGTAAGCAAAAATTGTTCGAGGCGGTATTTAGGCAGGCCTTTGAAAAGTTTGCTCCCCATATCAACCAGGTCTTTAATTCCGATAAAAGCGTTTTTGAAAAAATAACTGAATTTACAGATAGCTATATTTCCTTTGTCATGGAGAATCCATACCTCCCCAACTTTCTTATTCAGGAAATAAATAACAATCCGGAGTTTGCGGATTTATTTTTTGGCTCCGAAATCGCACCCAACCCTTTGCGCTTTAAGAAGCAAATAGCGGAGGAAATTGAGATGGGAATTTTAAAGCCCATAGACCCTAAACAATTGTTGCTAAACCTTTTTTCCTTGACCGCATTTTCCTTTGTAGGGACTGGCCTGGTCTGTGGAATATTGAACTTGGATGAAAGAAAATTTAAATCCATGATGGAGGAACGCAAAATTTTGATTCCAGAGCTTTTAATTAATTCTATTAAAAAATGAAACATACTTGCTTAGTTTAAAACACACGGGGAAAATGATTATTTGGATGTTGCACCCACCAGAATGACTTTGTCGGCCTAGTGCTACCACTGAAAATCAATAAATAAAAACACATGAAAAGACTTTTTTTAATATTAATTTTCACTATACCTCTTGGCGCCTTGGCCCAGCAAACCCTAAGGTTGGAAGAGTGTTTTGAACTTGTTACGGATAATTACCCTTTGGCCAAACAAACCGGATTATTGGAAAACCAGGTACAATTGGATATTGAAGCCTTAAGAACGGGCTATTTGCCCAAAATGGACCTGAACGCTCAGGCCACGTACCAGTCCGACGTAACAAGTTTGCCGATCGAGCTTCCGAATGTAACGGTAGAACCTCCCAATAAGGACCAATATCGCGCCACCTTGGATGTAAACCAAATGATTTATAACGGGGGGTTGATCAATGCTTCAACCAAGGTGAAGGAGGCAGCCTCAAAGGTAAATCAACAGCAGTTGGAGGTGAGCCTCTACGGATTAAAAAGCCAGGTCAATTCCATCTACTTATCGGTCTTATTGCTTCAGGAAAACCAGGCATTGCTCCAAGCCAAGGAAGAGCAATTAAAGGCTCGTTTAGAAGATGTTAAGGCTGGGGTAAAATATGGGACTTTGTTGGGGTCTTCTGAAAAAACACTGGAAGCGGAACTCCTAAAATTAAGACAACAGTTTACGGAGTTGAGGTACAATAAATTGGAGTTGGTACAACGCTTGTCCTTACTTATTGGCATGGAATTATCTTCCAATGTAAACCTTGAAAGACCTGCCGTTTTTATGTCGGAAACCCAATCCGAGCGACCAGAAATTCAGCTTTTCGACCTTCAAAAGGAACAGATAGATTTTTCGTCCAAACTAATTTCAAAGACCAATCTCCCAAAAATCAATGCTTTTGCCCAAGGGGGTTATGGCAATCCGGGGCTGAATATGTTGGACAATTCTTTTAAAACCTTCTATATGGCAGGTTTAAAATTGAATCTGAACATCTTTGACTGGAACAAGACCAAGACCGAGAAACAATCCCTTGAAATAAACAAGGAAATAATAGATACCCAAAAAGAGACCTTTGAACTGAACAACAATTTGGAATTGGTAAAACTCAAGTCTGAAATTGATAAGATCGATGCCTTGATTTTCACCGATAGGGAGATTATAGTACTACGCGAGGATATTCTAAAAACAGCGGAATCCCAATTGAACAACGGTGTAATTACAGCATCGGCCTATATTACCGAATTTACAAATTTATATGAGGCAAAAAGCAATTTAAATCTACACGAAACACAATTGCTATTGCACAAAATTCAATACGAAATTACTAAAGGAAGCTATTACAATAACTGATATATAACAATACCTGAATAAAATGAAACATCCATATTTAATATTAACAAGTCTTCTCATAAGCCTTTTGAGTTCATGTACCGGCAATGGGGAAAAGGCCGATGGTTACGGTAATTTTGAAGCTACGGAAATAACTATTTCGGCAGAGGCCAATGGAAAAATTTTGTTCCTGGATGCGGAAGAAGGAAATGTACTGGCCCAAAATAAGGTTGTTGGCGTTATAGACACCGTTCAGCTTTCCTTAAAGCGCGACCAATTATTGGCTTCCAAAAACACCATTTTTTCAAAATCCAGGAACGTGCTATCACAAAGGGAAGTACTTAAGGAGCAATTAAAAGTGGCCCAAAATGATAAGGCCAGGGTAGAGAACCTATTGCAGGCAAAAGCCGCAACTACCAAACAATTGGACGACATTAATGGACAGATCAACATTATCATAGAACAGATTAAGAGTGTGGAAACTCAAAATTCGCCTATTATCAATGAGATAAAAAGTATAGAAATACAAATACGGCAAATTGAGGACCAAATCCATAAAAGCGTCATTCAGAACCCTGTGAAGGGCACGGTCCTGGTTAAATATGCCGAACCCAATGAAATTACTGCATTTGGAAAACCCCTATATAAAATAGCCAATCTGGAAGACATGATTCTAAGAGTCTATATCAGTGAAAATCAATTGTCCACACTGAAAATTGGACAAGAAGTAAGCGTAAAAATTGATGCAGGCCAGGAAATGATATCTTATCCTGGCGTGGTGTCCTGGATTGCGGAAAGTGCAGAATTTACTCCTAAAATTATTCAAACCAAAGAAGAACGTGTCAATCTGGTCTATGCCGTTAAAGTTAAAGTGCGTAATGATGGTAGTTTAAAAATTGGGATGCCTGCAGAAATGTGGATTGCCACGAAAACTAATGAAGAATGAAAACGACCTTGATCATCGCGACCATACTTGCAATCCTGATCGGCATTCTATCCGTAATCTCCGGTTCCATGGTCCTTTTAGGGCTGCGTTCCGTGGATTATAGGGTACTGGATTGGTTGGTGGTCTATAACGTTACCCTTGGAATTATATCCATTTTGGTGGCCTATCAAATAGGTAAACAACACATTAGGTCTAAATTAATGATAATGACCATCCTGCTTTTGCACTTGTTGGTATTGGTCTATTTGTACTTTTTTAATGATATGGTAGCTGATGAGAGTATAAAGGCAATGGCCTTTAGGGTAGGCATATGGGTAGCAATACTAATTCTGGTACTTCTAAATCATACAAAAACATTAAGTAACAAAATAAAATCATGAGCCATGAAACTAAAAATCACCTTCCTGATAGTGCTATCCTTAGTTTTTATTGAGCGGTTAAGAAAATGAGCATCATTCTAAACAATATCAGCAAATCGTACAACACAGTAAAAGCTGTGGACGATATTTCCTTTGCGGTAAAGCCAAGGGAACTGTTCGGACTGATAGGTCCGGATGGGGCAGGAAAGACAACACTTTTCCGAATCCTGACCACCTTACTGATTCAGGATAAGGGAAATGCTACTGTTGCCGGATTTGATGTTCTAAAGCAATACAAGGATATCAGAAATCACGTGGGTTATATGCCGGGGAGGTTTTCCTTGTACCAAGATCTTACGGTGGAAGAAAATCTTAATTTTTTCGCTACTATTTTTGGAACTACAATAGCGGAGAACTATGATTTGATCAAGGATATCTATGTCCAAATAGAACCATTTAAAGATCGTAGGGCAGGAAAATTATCGGGTGGGATGAAACAAAAACTGGCCCTCTGCTGTGCTTTGATCCATAAACCCAAGGTGTTGTTTTTGGATGAGCCTACCACAGGGGTAGATCCAGTTTCCCGCAAAGAGTTTTGGGAGATGTTGAAACGGTTACAGCAAAAGGACATCACTATTTTGGTATCTACTCCCTATATGGATGAAGCCGAACTTTGTGATAGGATTGCGCTGATCACCAACGGAAAAATATTGCAGATCAACACTCCCCAGGAAATTATCGCATCGTTCTCAAAGAAAATATTTAAGGTACGTAGTTCCAACACCTATCAATTAATCGAAGACTTAAGAGTTTACCCAGAAACCCATAGCGCGTATCCCTTTGGAGAATATCTTCATTTTACCCCTAGGTCCGAAGCATTTAGGCCAATGGATTTAATAAATTATTTGGAGGAAAGACGGCATAAGGAGATTGAGGTTAAGGAGACCGTGGCAACTATTGAGGATACCTTTATGGACCTATCTAAAGCAAACGAATAGATGACAGTAGATAATATGATACAGGTCGAGAACTTGACCAAAATGTTCGGGGATTTCACCGCTGTAAACAACATCTCTTTTGAGGTGGGAAAAGGTGAGGTTTTTGGATTTTTGGGTGCCAATGGGGCCGGAAAGACAACAGCTATGAAAATGTTGATCGGAATTTCCGAACCTACCCACGGTAATGCCACCGTGGCTGGTTATAACGTCCTTACAGAGGCCGAACAGGTAAAGAAGAATATTGGGTATATGAGCCAACGCTTCTCCCTATACAATGATTTGACCATCAAAGAAAATATTGTCTTTTTTGGGGGTATATATGGCTTGTCGTCTGCAGACATCAAAGAAAAGTCACAGGCCATGATCAATGAATTGGGATTGCATGATATGGCCGATTCCCTAGTAGGTTCCCTCCCTTTGGGGTGGAAGCAAAAAGTGGCCTTTTCAGTTGCAATGCTCCACAATCCAAAAATTATTTTTTTGGATGAACCCACTGGTGGAGTAGACCCCATTACCAGACGCCAATTTTGGGAAATGATCTATAAGCAGGCCAATAGAGGGGTTACCATTTTTGTAACTACCCATTATATGGATGAGGCCGAATATTGTGATCGGGTGTCTATCATGGTAGCTGGAAAGATAGAGGCTTTGGACACGCCAAAGAATCTAAAACGTCAGTTTCAAGTGGATTCCATGAACCGGGTATTCCTAAAATTGGCAAGGAACATAGAATAACAAGGGCAAAATGAACAGATTTATAGGATTCATCAAAAAGGAATTTTACCATATTTTAAGGGACAGGCGTTCATTGTTTATCTTGTTCGGCATGCCCATAGTGCAGGTTATGCTTTTTGGTTTTGCCATTACCAACGAGATCAATAATGTAGATATCGCCATTTTGGATCATTCCAAAGATGTAAATACCAAAGAGATCATAAATAAAATAGCGACTTCAAAATATTTCAGTATCAAAGGGTTTATAAGCCATGAAGATGAGATAGAACCTACCTTTAGAAAAGGCAAAATAAAGGCAGTACTCAATTTTGAAAAGGATTTTGGCAAAAACCTGGTTACGCAAAAAAAAGCCACCGTTCAAATTCTTACGGATGCCACCGATCCCAATACGGCGAATACGATAAGTAATTATATAGGGTCTATTTTACAGAATTACCAACAGGAATTAAATCAAGGACTAAAGCTTCCTTACCAAATAGTACCAAAAACAAGGATGGTATTTAATCCGGAACTAAAAAGTGTATATATGTTTGTGCCTGGGGTTATGACCATTATCCTAATGCTGGTATCGGCCATGATGACCTCGATATCCATTACCAAGGAAAAGGAATTGGGAACCATGGAAATTTTGCTGGTATCCCCCTTAAACCCGTTCCAAGTTATTGTGGGTAAGGTTGTTCCTTATATTTTGCTGTCCATTATTAACGCTGTGGTAATTATTCTTTTGAGCATTTTTGTTTTTAAAATGCCGGTGCAGGGCAGTTTGTTTTTATTGGGGGCGGAGAGTACTTTATTTATCATAAATGCACTGTCGTTGGGCATTCTAATCTCCACAGTTGCGGCGACCCAACAGGCGGCCATGATGACCTCATTAATGGGGCTGATGTTACCGGTTATATTATTGTCCGGTTTTATTTTTCCTATTTCCAGTATGCCTTTACCATTACAGATGATCAGTAATATAATTCCTGCCAAATGGTTTATAATCATCATAAAGGGAATAATGCTAAAAGGAGTGGGATTGGCCTACGTATGGAAAGAAACTTTAATATTGATTGGAATGACCATATTTTTTATAGGCTTGAGCGTAAAAAAATATAAAATAAGATTGGAGTGAAGGTAATTTGGGAGCTAGTTAAGGGTCAATGAAAATGAATTATACATCACGGATTATCAAATTGATAATGTTTTAGTCTCCTCGAGCGAAGTCGAGAGGTCCTGGACAACTACATCTTTAAAATTAGGTCTCGACTGCGCTCGACCCGACAAAATTACACCAAATAACTCTAGTTTTTAAAAACTAAGTACTAAAAAGTTTATGAACATCATCCGCTATATCATCCAAAAGGAGTTTAAACAGATCTTTAGAAATAAGGCGATGTTGCCCATTATTTTTGTCTTGCCGTTGATCCAACTGATTATTCTGTCCAACGCCGCCACCTTTGAAGTGAAAAATATAAAATTTGCCTTTGTTGATAATGATAAAACATCGCTTTCACGGGAGTTGGTGGAAAAATTTGAAGCTTCTACCTATTTCAATGTGGTGTCCCAATTTCCATCGGCTAAACTGGCAGGTATGGCAATGCTGGAGGGCAAGGTGGATGTAATTCTAGAGATTCCTTCTCATTTTGAAAGACAACTTATTAAAAATGAAAAAGCAGATCTTTCGATTATAATCAATGCTATAGATGGGGCAGCTGCGGGGGTAGAAAATGTGTATATAAATCAAATCGTGCAACAGTTCAATAAAAAGGCACAGGTAGAATTATCCCTTTTTAATAGTTCTGGAAACATGCCGCTGAATATTGAAACTATCCCGTCCTTTTGGTACAATGAGACCTTAAATTACAAAACCTTTATGGTGCCCGGAATATTGGTCCTTTTGGTAACCATGATTACCCTTTTCCTATCCGGGATGAACATTGTTCGGGAAAAGGAAATAGGGACTCTGGAGCAAATTAACGTTACCCCCATAAAAAAACACCAGTTTATCATTGGAAAATTATTTCCTTTTTTGGTTTTGGGCATGGTATTGTTGACCGTGGGTCTGATCATCTCAAAACTGTTGTTTCAGATTCCAATAATCGGAAGTCTAACCTTAATGTATCTCTATACCATTATTTACATTTTAGTGATTTTGGGGATGGGCCTCTTTATTTCCAATTTTACCGATACCCAGCAGCAGGCCATGTTTATAGCCTGGTTTTTTATGGTCATTTTTATTTTAATGAGTGGTTTGTTTACCCCGATAGAAAGTATGCCGCAATGGGCGCAGTTGTTAACTGAATTCAATCCTATTAAATATTATGTTGAGGTAATGAGAATGGTGATGCTAAAAGGGGCCGGTCTGTCCGATATTTATTTACAAGTTGTAAAAACCTTCATATTTGCCATTGCTATGAATGTATTGGCGGTAATTAGCTATAAAAAAGTAAGTTAATGGAAAATAACCATAACAATAATCATTTACAACCTGAGGAGTCGCGTTTTCTTTCTGGACCGCGCTCCAGGTTTAAAGAACTGCTTTTCACCTTTAGGGTACAATACAGTTTTATTAGGGCATTTAGGAAAATGCACTTTATAGGTCCCTGTGTAACGGTATTTGGATCCGCCAGATTTGACAAGACCAATCCCTTTTACAAAAAGGCAGAACAGGTTGGAGCGGCATTGGCCAATATGGGATTTACGGTGATGACAGGAGGGGGTCCCGGTATTATGGAAGCCGCCAATAAAGGGGCTTATGAAGCGGGAGGTTATTCTGTAGGCTGCAATATAATACTGCCCTTTGAACAAAAACCGAACCCCTATCTTCACAAATGGATCAACATTAGGTATTTTTTTGTACGAAAGTTCCTGTTGATCAAATATTCATATGCCTTTGTGGTTATGCCCGGAGGTATGGGCACATTGGATGAGCTTTTTGAATCCATTACCCTGATACAAACCAAGATGATCCAAAATTTTCCTGTGGTCATTTTCGGGTCCGAATACCATAAAGAACTCTGTGAACACATAAGGATTATGGCGGAGAATGAAAGTATAAGCCCCAAAGACATGGAGTTGTTGTTCGTAACCGACTCTGTGGAGGAGATGGCAGCGCACATAAAGACCCATGCTATTGAAAGGTTTAAATTGGTTAAAAAACCTCAAAGACCTAGTTGGTTGTTTGGGGAAGAATAATAAATGAACAAGTATTGCAGCATATCGATTTTGTTATACCTGCTTATATCGCAAGCACTGGCACAAGGGGTACCGGACAGCTTGCCCCAATTTAATCTTGGTAAAATAGCCCAAGTGAACCAAGGTGATAGTTTTATTACTTTTCCCACGGATATTGGCAATTTGGAACCCCTGATGTTCGAGGCCAATGTTAACCCCAGTTTTGTGGTCCGAAAACGAAAGGATTCCAGATTAATGGCCGTACTCACCGCTCAAATTACGATCCGAATGTACAACGAGGAATCTTATCCCGTGAAGACACCTAGCTACATTCCCCAGATTTCCGCCTATTATTTGGTTGGTGCAAAGAATTCAGCAGACCGGTCTACCATCTTTGTAAAAATGGGGCACCATTCCAACGGACAGGATGGGAGTTTTTATAATGACGACGGAAACATCAATCTACAAACTGGAAACTTCGCCACCAATTTTTTTGAAATGGGCTGGTTAAAAACGGACTACAGCAGTAATTTGAAGGCAGAAAAGATATTTAAAACCTCATTGGAAGTGCATCCCAGAAGCTGGATGCTCCAAGAACTGCATGGACAGTATAGTGGATTACGCTGGCACAATGCGTTCTTGGCCTATAAACTTCCTCTGAAAATGGGTCCTAGAGGATCTATAAAAGCCAATTTTTCTTTAAAGGCAGAAACCATGTGGAGCTTGGACAAGCTATACGATTGGGACACCTTCAACATAAAACGTCTTAACGCGAGTGTTACCTTTTACTACCATCCCAAGTTTTTAGAGGATATCGGTTTCTTTGTTCGCTATTACCATGGAATGGATTATTACAACATCTATTTTCAACATCGATTGGATGTGTTTCGCTTCGGTATAATGACTGAATTGCTAAGGTTTTAAACTTAAATGAAAAAGACATGGAGGAAAAGCAGATTATGATCAAAAAAAGTTCGGGGAACCTGGAACCGTTTTCTTCTAGAAAATTGAAAGATTCTTTAAGAAACTGTGATGTATCGAGTGATGAAATCGATTCTATCATCTCGCAGGTAATACCGCAACTATATGACGGGATATCATCCAAAGAAATCCATAATAAGGTTTTTCCCCTATTAAAAAAATACCACAGGATTTCCGCATCCAAATACCGATTAAAAAAAGGCATTTTCGAATTGGGCCCTACAGGATTCCCCTTTGAACGTTTAATAGCCGCACTTTTGATGGAAAAGGGATACCAGGCCAAGGTCAGCGTAGTACTAAACGGGAAATGTGTAACCCATGAAATAGACGTTTTGGCCGAGAAAGACGGGAATACCTATGCCATAGAATGCAAGTTCCATTCCCATCCAAAGGACGTTAGCAATGTAAAGGTGCCATTATACATTAATTCAAGATTTTTGGACGTGCAACAACAATGGAATTCCGACCCCAAGAAGACGACCCATTTAAAGCAAGGTTGGTTGGTTACCAATACCCGATTTACAATAGACGCCGTAAACTACGGCAAATGCATTGGGCTGACCTTATTGAGCTGGGATTACCCCAAGAACAACGGTATGAAAACCAATATAGATGCTTATGGACTATACCCGATCACCGTACTTACTACTTTGACTAAAAAGGAAAAGAATCAGTTGATCTCAAAAAATATCATTTTAGTGAAAGAACTTGTTAAGGCACCCTATTCTTTAAAGGAGCTGGGATTAAACCCAGGAAGGGTCAATAATATTCTTTCAGAAGCCGATCAATTGTGCCGCACAAAATTATAAGTTATGGCAAAGGAAACAAACGGTTTGGCGAAGGAAGATCCAAAAAAAGGGAAACGCCTAAAATATGATGCCCGTGGAGTTCAAACGCTTTTTAGAACGCTTTCTAGAAACCATTACAACTTGCTGAAAATGGCGGATAACAAGGCTAGGATCGTTTTAACTGTGAATTCCATAATTACCTCTTTATTATTGGGCATTCGGTTTATAGATGCCGGAACTAGGGGGATAAATATAAATACAGGCACCAAAATATTGGTTATCAGCAGTATGTTGTCTATGATATTTGCTTTGATCTGTATATTGCCGCATAGGTATTTTGGCAAAAAATATAGAAAAAGCGGATATAAAGGCTCCTTGTACGCCGAGAATTTTTCTTCCCTATCCCTGGACGAATTTAAACAGGAATTTGAACGCATAATGGTAAGCGGTCAGAGCGTTTATGATGAAATGGTTACCGACCTTTATTTTTTAGGTAAAATTATTTCTATGAAACAAAAACTTGTGACCATATCCGTAGGCATATTTTTATTGGGCCTAATTGCAACTATTATTTACACACTTAGCACGACGATTTGATAATACTCCGTTTCCAATTAAAGTACCTTTTCCCTCTGTAACAAATGTTGCTGTGGAATAGATTTTAAAGTTTCAAATTTATAGTGGTTAGAATATTTAACATACTGATAATAATCATGTTAAGTATTTGAGCTATGTGCTAAATTTATCTTTAAGTAAATCCAATCGCAATGTCAAAAATAGTTATTCTGGGTGCTGGAATCTCTGGTCATGTGGCCGCAGCACACCTCCGTAGAAAACTCCCCAAAGAACATGAAGTTTTAGTGGTCTCCCCCAATAGTAATTACCAATGGATCCCTTCCAATATTTGGATAGGAATTGGAAGAATGGAACCAAAGGACATTATTTTTCCGTTGGCCCCACTTTACAAAAAGAAAAAAATAGGGTATAAACAGGCAAAGGTGGTTACCTTTCATCCCGAAGGGGATAAGGAAGTGGAAAAACCTTTTGTTATGGTGGAATATGTAACGGAGGACCAAAAAGGGAAACAGGAAAAAGTTACCTACGATTATTTGATAAATGCAACAGGTCCCAAACTGGCCTTCGATATGACGGAGGGTCTGGTACCTGGCACCAACAAGGCCTATTCCGTTTGCACCTACCATCACGCCAACCAGGCTTGGAAGGCTCTTGATGATCTAATTCAGCAGATGAAACAAGGTAAAAAGGCCAAAATATTGATTGGTACCGGCCATGCCAAGTCTACCTGTCAAGGTGCTGCTTTTGAGTACATTTTAAATGTAGAACAGGAATTAAGACGGCACAAGGTCCGGGATATGGTAGAATTGGTCTGGATTGCCAATGAGCCGCATCTGGGAGATTTTGGAATGGATGGGATGCTTTTGAGCTATGGCAACAACATAATGAAGTCGAGCGAAATGGTAGAAATGGTTTTTGAAGATCGTGGCATAAAATGGATCATTGGTGCCGGGGTAAATAAAATTGAAGATGGAGTGGCACATTATGAAACTTTGGATGGGGAATACCATAAGGAAACATACGATTTTGCCATGCTTATCCCCGCTTTTTCTGGCCATGGCTTTAAGGCCTTCGATAAGAACGACCAAGATATTACGGAAAAATTGTTTAAAGGCTTTATGATCGTAGATGCCGACTATACCCCTAAACCCTATGAGGAATGGTCCGTTCAGGATTGGCCGGAAACCTATCAGAATCCTTCCTACCCCAATATCTTTGCCCCTGGCATAGCTTTTGCTCCCCCGCATGCCATTTCAAAACCTAGGGTAAGTAAAAATGGAACGGCTATTTCCCCATCGCCCCCAAGAACCGGGATGCCGTCTGGAATAACAGCGAAGCTGGTTGCAGAAAATATAATAGATACCATTAAGAATGGTAAGACCTCCTTGCATCACCGGGGATCCATGGGCAACATGGGTGCCGCATGTATAGCCTCTGCTGGTTATGGTATGACCAAGGGAAGCGGAATAAGTATAACCACTTTTCCCATAGTCCCGGATTATAATAAGTATCCTGATACTCAAGGACGGCAATTGGGGAAAACCTTTGGAGAGATTGGTTTGGCTGGTCATTGGCTTAAGTTGGCCCTGCACTATGCCTTTCTATATAAAGCCAAAATGAAACCTTTTTGGTGGTTGATTCCCGAATAAAAGGCAACTTTTAATAACTCAAAATCCAATAACCTAAAATGGAAAACATGACACGAAGAATATCAAAATCCAAGCGCTTTTATATGATGAACCCTATTATCCAATTTTTTAAATTCATTTGGTTGAGTATAAAAATAATGTTGATCGTTGCGGGTGGTCACGGGGGCACCAGAAAGGCACAATAAATTATACTGGACCATAATGTGTTTTGCACGGTGTAGTAAATTGAAATCTAATCTGGGCAAAGGAAAATGGTCACCTTGTAATTTATCTTTTCCCTAGTTGAAATTTAGAACACCTTCCAAAATAATTTAGTCTTCCTTTATGGTTCAAAATCCAAAGCCTGTGTAACTTAAGTAGCTGTATATCTGTTTAATATGTTGGATATTGCTTATGTAATTTAAATCTATTGGCAATGAAACTTTTTAGACAAATAAGAATCAATTTATTCATTTTTGGCTTGCCGTTACTGTTGGCAGTGTTCTCCTGTAACAATGATGATTCATCAGTTGCGGATCAGGAGAATACAAACCTCACTAATGATGACAATGCGGCGTTATTGTTTATGTTGGAAGAGGAAAAGTTGGCAAGGGATACCTATACCTATTTGGAGGATTTATGGGAATTAAATCAGTTTTCAAATATTAAGAAAAGTGAACAAAGCCATATGAATGCCGTTATTGGCCTTTTGGACCAATATGATATTTCCTATTCCCTTTTGGCATATGGGGAGTTTAATAACCCGGACATTCAAAAGCTTTATGATCAGTTTATTGAATACGGCAGTGAAAATAAGGCAAATGCCTTGGAGGTTGGTGCCAACATCGAAGATTTGGACATTGTGGATTTGGCCAAATTCATTGATGCCACGACCAATAATGCCATGATACAAGTATTTGAAAGCCTACAATGTGGAAGCCGCAACCACCTCAGGAGCTTTGTCAATGCCATTGAACTATCGGGGAATACTTATGAGCCCCAGTATTTGACTCAGGAAGACTATACCCTAATAATCAATGATAGTCAGGAACAATGTGGTCCGTAAAGGATTTTATTAAACAGACTTTCAAAAGAAGAACTGAATAATTTGGCCGACCCAATTTTGATCACAGGTCAAATGCCTCAAACATGTTGGCTGTCTTAAACTATATTCCTTGACCATAAATAACTTTAGTTAGGTCTTCTAATGTAACAATTGTTACATAAAATTGGGTGTAACTTATTGATTTAAAATATATTGACTGATATAAATCATTTTCTGTCCCCATTATAGAATATACATTTAACCACATTAATTAATAAAAACACAAATCATGAAAAGAATAATTTTTACAATGGTATTTATTGCATTTGGATCAATAATGCTTAATGCACAGGACCAAGACCAATTACGGGATAGGGACCAAGATCGATTAATGTTGGTGGATGGTGAGGTACTACAAATTAGAGATCGTGACCAAATAAGATTACAAGATCCCGTAACATTAAATGATGGAACTGTAGTAAATCCTGATGGTTCTTATATAACTAGGGATAAGGATCGTTTACGTCTAAAGGATGGGGAATGTTTGGACAATGATGGTATTAAATACCGTAATGAGTACCAATACAGATACAAAGTAAAACAGGAGAACAAAGGTCTTACCGAGGCTCAAATGCAGGAACGTAACCAAAATAGGTTTCAGATCATGCAAATAGGTGGTGAAGTATATCAAATTAGAAATCAAGAACAAAAACGTCTTCAGCAGCAATTAAACCTCGGCGACGGAATATTGGTCAATCCTGATGGAACCTACCAAAGCCAAGACCGCAAACAGCTTAAATTGCAAGATGGAGAATGTTTAAATATGGATGGTACCATGTATAAGAATTCATATCTACATCGTAAAATGATGGTTCAAAAAAATATGAAAGTAAACAAAAACATGAAGATGAAAAGCGGAGTTAAGAAGTCAACGACTATGAAAAAGAATAAAGGCAACAATTAAGAAATACCAATGGGATGTAGGAATTTTTAAATTTCTACATCCCATTTCCAATAAAGAACATAAACTTATATCTAATGAAATCCCGGCTAATTATATCTACATTAATATTTTTTGCTCTTAATACCGGGGTGATGTCCCAAAATAATAAAAAATCTGTCCAAGAAAAATCCAATGACAATGAATCTTACGTTCTAACCGATGTAAGCTACATAAATGATGCTGTGTTTATGGGAAGGCGGGATTCTATTGCAGCCCCATATATTTACCCTTCTATTGGCTATTACGATAAGACGGGTTTTTTTGCAGATGCCTCAGTATCGTATTTAACGGCATCCAACGAAAACAGGGTAGATCTTTTTTTAATCAGTTCAGGGTTTATATTTAATGGATCACAGATTAGTGGAGGAATATCGGGAACCGCTTATTTTTTTAATGAGGACAGTTATAATGTTAGGTCCGAAGTTATTGGCGATATTACCGGAGTTTTAAGTTATGACTTAAAGTTTCTGGAAATTACACTTTCGGCAAGTACATATTTTAATAAAGAAAGTTCAGTAGATATTTTTACTGGACTAAAATTGGATAGAACCTTTTATACTCTTGGGAACAAGCTATTGCTGGATCCGGGTATTTCCCTGTATGCCGGATCACAATATTTTTATCAGGAATATTATAGTAGCAGTCGTTTAGGCAACAGAAAGGGAAAAGGAAAGGGGGCTACTGATACAGAACCAACTACCTCCACTGTGGTGGAAATAAAGGAGGCATCAGAGTTTAATCTCTTAAACCTGGAGTTAAGTCTTCCTGCGCAATTTTATCACAAGCAATTTATTTTTTCTTTTACCCCTTCCTTGTCTTTTCCCCAAAGCAGTGCCACTATTAGCACCGAGGATACCATTATAAAGGAAGATCTAAAAAATACATTCTATTGGACCATTGGCGTTAGCTATTGGTTTTATACCAAAAAAGGAAACTAAAATTGGTTATCCCAATGGGATCAATCCCTTGGTAACATTAGTTACTGTGCAATCCTTTTACTCCCCCTAATTTTGTCTTAAATAATTAGAACGATGAAGAATATCATTTATATACTGTCTTTTTTGGGAACCTTGTCCTTGGTTCACGCTCAGGAAAGAGTGTTGATCAGCAAGGAAGAGGTATTGACCAAAGTGAGGGAAAACAACAATACCCTTAAAATGTCCCAACAGGATGTGTTGGCCGCCAAAGGAGATTTTAATCAGTCCAATGCGGTAATATTGCCTAATATAAGTGTCTCCCATACCGCTATGGCAACCACCAATCCTCTAATGGCATTTGGTTCCAAATTAAATCAGGAAATTTTGACCCAAGCGGATTTTAATCCCCTTTTATTAAACAACCCCAGTCAGATCGAGGATTACGCAACACGTATAGTTGTGCAGCAGCCTTTGGTAAATCTGGACGGAATTTTTCAACGTAAGGCTGCAAAAGCCAAATTGAATGCAGTGGAGTTAAAAGCGGATAGGACCAATGATTATATGGACTTGGAGGTGGAAAAGGCTTATATGCAGTTACAGTTGGCCTATAAGTCCGTCTCGGTTTTGGAAGAGGCGAAAAAGGCGGCAATGGAAAATAAACGTTTGGCGGATAATAGTTTTAAGCAAGGATATCTTCAAAAATCGGATGTCCTGGCGGTAGAGGTTAGGCTTACCGAAATAGACAACCAGTTGCAGTACGCCAAGAGCAATATCCAAAATGTCTCCAATTACATATCTGTCTTGATGAACGATAACAGTTATGCTGTTTTACAACCATCGGATTCCTTGACCCTAGTGGTCAGCGACATTTATACGGAAGGATTGCCTGAGAATAGAAAGGACCTACAGGCCATGTCCTTGTCCAGTGAGGCATATCAACAAATGTACAGGGCAGACAAAATGAGTTTCCTTCCTAGCTTAAATGCTTTTGGAACCTATGAATTGCACGATGATCAAGTTTTTCAGGGCAATGCCAATGGATATTTGATAGGGGCAGAATTAAAATGGAACATTTTTGAAGGCAGTAAGCGTTTTGGAAAGGTCCAAAAGAGTAGGGCCGAATTTGAAAAATCCAAGCTGGAACTGCATCAATATAAAGCGGAAAGTCAGGTAGAGTTGAATAGGGCCATGCGTTTGCTTCAAGATGCCAAAAACAATTTGGAGCTTACCTCCTTGGCCTTGCAACAGTCGGAAGAATCCCTCCGTATACGTACCAATAGATTTGAACAAGGCTTGGAGAAAACCACCGACCTATTAAATACCGAAACCCAATTTTCCCAGAAGAGATTGGAATATTACACCACTATTTTCAATTATAATTACGCCTTGGCTTATGTAAAGTTTTTAACCAAGGAATAAGGGCATACAGTTAATCAATATAAGAAACTATTTAAAGGAATTATACATATGAAAACAAAATTATACATAGCAGCAATCTTCATCTTCGCCATAACGATTAGCAGTTGTGGGAGCGATGATAAAAAAACTGTGGCGGACAATTCTCCTGCCGTGGCCGTTGAAGTAAGCACGGTTTCTGAAGGGAACAGCAGTCCGTTCCTATCCGCCAGCGGAAAGATAGAGGCGGTGAACAGTGCCAATATAAGTACCAGAATGATGGGATATGTAGATAAGATTTTCGTACAGGTTGGGGATAAAGTTAATAAAGGACAGCAATTGATAAGTATAAACAATGCAGATATATCTGCTAAGTTGGCCCAAGTGAATGCAGGTATTACCGAAGCAAATGCCGCTTTTAACAATGCTGAAAAAGATTATAACAGGTATACTGCCTTGTTTAACGAGAACAGTGCTTCCCAAAAGGAACTGGACGACATTACCGCCAACTACAACATGGCCAAGGCCAGATTGGAAGGGGCCAAACAAATGAAGAACGAGGTGAATGCCCAATTTTCCTATAGCAATATTCGGGCTCCTTTTAACGGAGTGGTCACCAACAAATTTATTAAGGTTGGGGATATGGCAAATCCAGGGATGCCTTTAGTGGAAGTAGAAAGTCCGGGTAATTTTCAGGTATTGGCCATGGTACCGGAATCGGAAATTCTAGAGATCAAGTCGGGTTCGGAAGTCGAGGTATTGATCAAGACCCTGGACGAAACCTTTAAGGGAACAGTAGCGGAAGTGAGTACCTCTGCCAAAAATACTGGAGGACAGTATATGGTTAAGGTAATGTTGGATGAGTCCAATTCCAAACTACTTTCTGGAATGTACGCCACTGTTCAATTTCCTACTGCAAAAAAAGCGAATATCAATAGGGTGCTTATTCCTCTGGAGGCGATAGTGCAAAACGGACAGTTATCCGGAGTGTATACGGTTAGTGAGAGCAATACGGCACTATTACGCTGGTTGCGGTTGGGGAGGACTTATGGCGATAGTGTAGAGGTATTGTCAGGACTTTCTGCCGAGGAACAATATATAATATCGGCCGAAGCCAAATTGTTCAATGGGGCTAGGATTAGTGTCCAATAACCAAAGTTTGAAAAATCGGATTTGCGTTAGGCCTGCCTGCCGGTAGGCAGGGATTGTAGCGGTTACCCCAAGACTTCTATACCTGCAAGGTTTCCAAAACCTTGTAGGTATATGAAAAGACTTTGAAAGTAGAAAGTATAAGGATCATTCAAGACAAAGACAAGAATTGGGGAAGGTAACGCCCAAAACAAAAATAAAAGATAAAGATGAAAGAAGGATTAGCAGGCAAAATTGCCAAAGCATTTATAGGATCTAAGTTAACGGTCCTTCTAATGATCGTGTTCATGGTCATTGGGGTATATAGTTCGTTCCTAATTCCAAGGGAGGAGGAGCCTCAGATAGATGTGCCTATGGCAGATATCTTTGTGGGCTATCCAGGGGCCAGTCCCACTGAAGTAGAGAGCAGGGTAACCAAACCCCTTGAAAAGTTAATCTCCAATATTAAGGGTGTAGAATATGTGTATTCTACTTCCATGGAGGAGCAGGGAATGGTTATAGTGCAGTTTTATGTTGGTGAGGATATAGAACGTTCGTTTGTTAAACTACAGAACGAGATCAACAAGCATATGGATGAAATGCCGCAAGGCGTTACCTATCCTTTGATAAAAACCAGGGCTATAGATGATGTTCCTATGTTGGGACTTACCTTATGGAGCGAGAATTATGATGATTACCAACTAAAGCAAATTGCCCAGGAACTTACGGATGAAATTGAAAAAGTAAACGATGTTTCCGCTACCCAAAAGATAGGCGGGCGTAACCGTCAATTGCGTGTGGTTTTGGACAAGGATAAATTGGCGGAAAGCGGATTGGATTTTCTTACCGTTGCCCAAATGATCAAAGTCAATAACCAACAAATTAGTGGTGGTACTTTTGATAAGAACGATACCGAATTTATGGTGACCACAGGTAAATTCCTGGAAACTGCTACCGATGTGGAAAATTTGGTGGTAGGCGTACAACAGAACCGTCCTATTTATCTGAAGCAGATTGCCAGTATACAGGATGGTCCCGAAATTCCTAAGGAATACGTATCCCTCGGTTTTGGGCAAGGAAGTGAACAAAGGGAAACCTATAAGTCCGAATATCCTGCAGTAACCATTTCCATAGCCAAGCGCAAAGGAGCGGACGCCATGAATATTTCGGATATTATTTTGGAGAAGGTAGATCATTTAAAGAAAAATCTTATCCCGGATGACGTGCATGTGGAGGTGACCCGAAACTACGGGGAAACGGCGTCCCACAAGGTATCCGAACTGTTAATGCACCTTATTGGTGCCATAATAGCGGTGACCTTTGTAGTAATGTTGGCCATGGGATGGCGTGGGGGATTGGTGGTGTTTCTATCCGTACCCATCACCTTTGCCTTGACCCTATTGAGTTATTATTTGTTGGACTATACCTTGAACCGTATCACTTTATTTGCATTGGTTTTTGTAACGGGTATTGTGGTGGACGACTCTATTATTATTGCGGAAAACATGCACCGGCATTTTAAAATGAAACGCCTGCCGTTTAAACAGGCTGCACTGTATGCCATAAATGAAGTGGGTAACCCAACCATATTGGCCACTTTTACGGTAATTGCTTCTGTATTGCCAATGGCTTTTGTCTCCGGTCTAATGGGGCCTTATATGTCGCCAATGCCGATTGGAGCTTCAATTGCCATGTTGTTGTCCCTTTTTGTTGCCTTGACGATTACTCCTTATCTAGGGTATATATTTCTCAGGGAGAAGGATAAAAAAGGAGAGGAAAAGGTAGAGAAACCTTTGGAGGAAACCTTTATCTATAGAATGTACCATAAGTTTGAAAATCCTTTGATCGAAAACAAAAAGAAACGATGGTTGTTTTTGGGAATTACCTTCTTGTTGCTATTGGGTTCCATAGGGATGTTCTTTACCAAATCAGTGGCGGTAAAAATGTTGCCGTTCGACAATAAGAACGAATTTCAGGTGGTCATAGACATGCCCGAAGGGACTACTTTGGAACGTACGGGAGTAGTGGCAAAGGAGATTGCCCAATATTTGAACACCCGTCCAGAGGTGGTAAACTACCAGAGTTATGTGGGTACTTCCGCACCAATAACATTCAACGGACTTGTACGTCATTATGATATGAGGGGAGGAAGTAATATGGCCGATATTCAAGTGAATTTATTGGATAAGGGCGACCGATCTGCCCAAAGTCATGAGATAGCCAGTTTATTGCGACCAGAGATACAACGTATTGGGAACAAGTATAATGCCAACGTTAAGATTGTTGAGGTACCACCTGGACCTCCGGTGTTGTCTACCATTGTTGGGGAAATATATGGCCCTGATTATGACACACAAATGGATATTGCAGATCAGGTACAGCAGATTTTGAAAAACACCCCGGATGTGGTGGATGTGGATTGGATGGTAGAAGCAGACCAAGTGGAATATCAGTTTATAATAGACAAGGAAAAGGCAATGCTCTATGGTGTGGCACCACAACAAATTGCCCATACCATGAATATGGCCCTGTCGGAAAGGGCGGTGACCAATCTATACGATGAAAATGCTTCCATTCAAATAGGTTTGATATTGGCCTTGGAAGAAAAGGAAAAATCAACTATTCAGGATATTGCCCAATTGAAGGTGAAATCACAGCAAGGAAATATGGTCCCTATAGCAGATTTGGTAGCTATAGAGCAGACCACAAGGGCCAAGAGTATTTATAGAAAAAACCAAAAGCGGGTGGTCTATGTACTGGCCGATATGGCCGGGGATTTGGAAAGTCCAGTGTATGCCATTTTGGGAATGACCGATAAGTTGAAGGCAATGAATTTGCCAAAGGGATATTCCATTGATGAGCTGTACATAAAGCAACCCGATTTTGAGGATAATTACACCGTAAAATGGGATGGGGAATGGCAGATAACCTTGGAGGTATTCCGGGATCTGGGATTGGCCTTCCTAGGGGTAATTTTCATCATCTATATATTGATCGTGGGCTGGTTCCAAAATTTTAAGGCCCCAGTAGTTATGATGGTGGCCATACCACTTTCCTTGATCGGGATTGTATTGGGACATTGGATGTTGGATGCATTTTTTACGGCAACTTCCTTTATTGGAATGATTGCGCTAGCGGGAATTATGGTTAGGAACTCGGTGTTATTGATCGATTTTATTAATCTGCGATTGGCGGAAGGTATTCCTTTAAAACTGGCCGTAATTGAAGCCGGTGCCGTAAGGACTACCCCTATTCTATTAACAGCGGGAACCGTGGTTATTGGAGCGTTTGTAATCCTGTTCGATCCAATTTTCCAAGGGCTGGCCATTTCTTTGATGGGAGGTACAATAGTCTCTACCGTACTTACCTTGTTAGTGGTGCCTTTGGTGTATTATATGATAGAAAGGAAGAACTATAAGTAATTGCGAGTTTAAATGAGATAGTTCTACAGATCCCTGAGCGGAGTCGAAGGGAGCGCTCTAGGAAATTGATTTAATCTATGTGGGAAATGGCTATTTATCCAAATTTTAAGGACCGGTCTCTAAGCTTAGTCGAAGAGAGCCCGGTATAGCCCAAAGAAGGTAAAGCCTCAAGAAATCATTTTGGCAATAGAATTGAAACTAAAAATAAATAATAATGAAACTACTCATAGTAACCGTTGTGGAGGAGTTCGCCAAGGAAACTCTAAAACTCTTTAAAAAGGCAAATATTGAAAGCTTTAGTGGCTCCGATATAGATGGATATAAAAATCCAGCCCAAGTGCTCATGGCTTCAAATTGGTTCCCCAGTGAAAAAGGAGGTGTCGAATCTGCCATGTTTTTTTCCTTTACCACAGAAGAGAATATTGAAATCCTTTTTCAACTTATTTCTGAATTCAACAATAATTTGGAAACCAACAATCCCATAAGGGCTGCCGTGGTTCCCATAGAAAAATATATTTAGTAACCTTTAAAAAATAATATTATGATCAACAGGTATATCCGGGCAATTGCCGGGGCTTTTGTAGTTATTAGTGTTGTATTGGCCGTATACGTAAACATAAACTGGTTGTGGTTTACCGTTTTTGTAGGTGTTAATCTTTTTCAATCTGCATTTACACAATGGTGCCTTATGGAAAAGATTTTATTCAAATTGGGGGTAAAAAAGGAAGGCGATAGTTGTACTGTTTAGTGCACCAAATTCTTTGGATTAAGGTAGTGTCGAGTAAGATAGTACCGGCTTTTTGTTGATTAACAATTAAGAATTTATCAAACATACCTTAGATACTATTTTTAATCCAAAGGTTTACCTCTCTTGTCCATATGCAATTATAATTTTGGGAGGACAAAGAGGGATTTGGAACATTTTTTTTGTTCTAGATTGGTAGGAATAAAAAATGCCCCGATTTCCCGGGGCATTCTAAAACTAACTCAAAACTCAATAAATGAAACTCAATCTTTATTTACCAAGGCTTTGTAACCCCCTGTAATATCCAAGGTTTGGACCATGGTGTGTCATTTTCGTATTTTCCGGGCACATCGTTGGTGTGGCTGGTTGTTTCCAATGAAGATAATGCTGCATTGTAATTAGCTTCATTAATATTTCTTTCTTCATCAGGATATTGAAAACGAACTGGGATTACTGACGATAGGGCAAAAGGTCCAGTCTGTAGATCAGGAAGTCCGGTACGTCTCCAATCCAAATAAGATTCAGAGGCTGTAGCAAAGTTGGCTATCCATTTTTGTTCCATGATCTGGGCTAGTGTACCATCAAAGGCAACCTCGGCATTATCTATATAATCTGCATATTCATCGCCAATTCCCCATGTATCCAAAGATGCTTGTACTCCTTTGTTATAGTTTCCTTCTGCATCTGTACCCCAACCTTTTAGGGCAGCTTCTGCTTTTAAGAAACAAACTTCCGCATAGGACAGAACCCTAGCTTTTAAGAAATCTCCACTAGCTTCTTTAAACTGATCGTTCATTAATGAAACATGTACATTGCCTCCACCTTGTACCGGGTTAGGGTTCAAGTTATAGGTGTATGGCTCTGATCCTTGATAGGATACTGGGAGACCCACATAGGTGCTACTAGTATCTACCAAACTTAATCCAGCCAAACGATCGGCTTTCCAGGTATTTTTGTCATATATCTTTAGACCATTATCTGCAAGTGTTTCTTCATTGATATAACGTACTCCATCTACAACCACATCATCTTCGCCACCAGGAACGTCTGCTGCAGCCACCACTTTAATTGGAATGGCAACCGGAGCAAACCAAACGTTGGCTCTTGGGTCATCAAGTTCCCTTAATCTATCGGTAAAAGTAGTACATGGCTTAACACGATTGAAGGCGGATGCTCCTCCTGTTGAACTGTTGCTAGGTTGTGCAGTTCCATCAGATGTACCTATATAGGCCAAGGCACACTCTTCGTCCACACTGCTGATCAACGGTTTGGCCAATGTGGCAGTTACACCAGCTTGCGCATAGCCTGGATCTTTTTCAGACAACCTCATATAGTACCTTAAGGCCAAGGAGTTGGCATATTTCATCCATTTTTCCGCATCTCCTCCAAAGAAAATATCTTGGCTGGCACCAAAGGCCTCTAGGCTACCCATATTGTTGGATATTGAAGCAGCAGCAGCCACAAAATCGGCAATAGCCCCTTTATAAACAGCTTCTTGGGAATCGTATTTTGGTAGAATAACATCCTCGTCAGCTTGTACCGCATCAGTATAAGGTACATCTCCATAATAGTCTGCCAAAGTAACAAAGTTCTGCGCCATTAAGATTTGGGCAATAGCTTCATGCAAAGTATAACCTAACTCTTGAGACCTTTGTAGTGCCAATTTAGCACTACGCAAGTTTCCGTAGTAGGTGTTCCATCCACTACCATCCCAATCGTAATTGTTGTTGCCCCAAGAATCCTTTTGGGTGTATTGTACAAAGGCGGATAATTCTCCACTATAGCCTTTACTACCTACGTCCAATGCGGTATTCACCATCACTTGAGTTAAAAGAAAACTTGGATTGCCTTGGCTAGGATCTACCCCGTTGGGGTTTTGGTTAATTTCTGTAAGGTCATTGTCGCACGAAGTAGCGGACAGTAGACAAACTACGAGAAATAGTTTAAATATCTTATTTAGTATACTCATGATCTTTTGTTTTTTGTTTAAAGTGCCTAATTAGAAACTTAACGTAAGTTTGAAACCTATTGGAATGGTAAATGGGCTTATGTTAAAGCGTTCAATACCTTGCTTAAATTGAATACCACTTCCACCCTGCGTACTTGATTCATGCTGGAATGCCATCTCAGGGTCGATTCCTATATCGGCCTTGGTCCACAGGATAATATTTCGGCTAAATAAAGAGATATTTAGATTTTGAAGTCCAATTTGCTTAATATGTTTATTAGGCACGGAATAAGTAAGCGAAATTTCCCTCAATTTTATGAAATCAGAATCAAAAGTTGCATTTCTGGTAAAGTCCCATCCGTAGTGATCTTGATATCTTGTAACTACCGTTCCAGGACCGCCAAGGTTTTCGGCTGTAGCGATGAAGTTACCGTTATCGTCATAATCTCCTTGAACCCCTGGCATAAATACACCATCGTTCAATGTAATTCCACCTTCGGTATAAGGAAGACCACCATCTGCTGCTGTAGGCCCACCTACCAAGACATAAAATTCACCGTCTTCTGATAAGAATTGGTCTGCATTCTCTCTTAAATAGCTAGGAACATCGGCAATGTCATTAAAATTATGCAATTTATCTATCCATCGTTGAGTGTGCAAATCAGATTCTCCGTATCTGTGGGTTTGAGAAACAAACTGTCCGCCTTTTCTCCAGTCAAAATTCATGGAGATGCTCCAGTTCTTATAGGAGGCCGATGTGGTCATCCCTAAATTGAAATCTGGGTTAAAGTTACCAATTATTGGGGCAACTCTATTTCCGTCTGCGTCTTCTCTAGTTCTATCACTATCCTCGAAACCAGAATCATCAATTATTGGCCAACCGAAGTATTCTGAGTTTGGATCTTCAACTCGCACTAGTGCAGCATCAAAAATATTTCCTATTTCTTCGCCAACCCAAGTTATAGCACCACCACGGGCATCGGTCCAAAGCGTTATGGAATTCATGCCTTCAGCCAACTCAATTACCTTGGTTCGGTTTCTGTTAAACACGAAGCCCATATCCCAACGCCAATCATTGGAGTTTATGATGTTAGCATTTAAACCAGCTTCTATACCTGTACTTCTCAATAGACCAGCATTGGTGTTTTTAGAGCTATACCCTGAGGAGATAGGTAGCGCAATTCCAAAAATTTGGTTTTCGTTATCGGCAGTGTAATAGGTGAAATCCATACTTAGCCTATTGTTAAAGAAGGCCAAATCTGCTCCTGCTTCCCAAGACGAAATACTTTCCGGTTTTAATTCAGGGTTAAGTAGGGTAGAAGGCACGGATAGCAAAGATCCTGATCCCCATGAGGAACCACCATTTAACGTAGGTTGTAGGTTGTAGGCTCCAGTATCGTTACCTACTTCAGCATAACCGGCCCTTAGTTTAAATAAGGATACTCCATTTCCGAAACCAAGTAGCCTATTCACCAATAAACTAGTAGATACGGAAGGGTAAAAATAGGAATTGTTGTTATCTGGCAAGGTGCTGGACCAATCATTTCTTCCTGTAACGTCTACATAGAACATATCCTTAATACCAATACTGGCCATTCCATACAAACTGTTTACTTGTTTTTCGTAGCTGTTGTAAGAGTAAATTAAATTGTCGTTGGCAATATTGGATAGGGTGAACAATCCAGGTGTTAAAAGTCCAGATCCTCTATTTATTGTGGAATTCAACAAATTGTTTCCTTTTATAACTCTTTTGTTACCACCACCAGATATGGAGAAATCCCATCCTTCCAGTCTTTTGGCATAAGTTAATAAGAAATCGATATTGGTTTCATTTGTAAAGATTTTGTTGATACCGTAGGCCCCGTTCATGTCTCCAGTATATCCTTTAGACAATTTGGTTTCTCGCACCTCATTAATTTCATCCATGTTGTAACGAACCATACCCGTTAGATCATCAGTGATTTTATACTCTCCTTTAACGTTACCATAGAATCTATTTCTTTCAAAACCATTGTTATTCTCGTATGCTAAGAAATATGGGTTGTTCCATTCAGTTTCTGTTGGATCGTCCCCAAAATTATAAGGTGAATTTTGGAAGATGCCTTCGTATCCTGGCAACCAATAATCCTTCATTTGGCGCACATCAATATGTGGGTTCAATTCGTATACTGCCTGCATTGCGTTGGCACCGCGGTTACCAACAGGCCTGTTGTCCGCACCTGATTTTGTATAAGTAAGACTGGTACTGACCGTAAATTTATCGTTCAATTTTAATGCCGAATTTAAACTGATGCTATGTTTATTCAAATCCGTATTAGGGATGTTTCCCTTGTTCTTAAGATCCGAATAGGACAACCTGTAATTAATTTTTTCATTACTATCTTGTATAGAAATGTTATTGGTGCTTGTAATGGCCGTTTGAAAGAAGTTCTTTGGATTGTTGTACGACTTCAATTCCCTTGGTACAGGAACACCACTGGCAATTTCAGAAGCACTATAAGGCCATTGGATGGCCATGATGCCTTTGTCCAATTCAGGACCTGCCCAAGCAGAAGAGGTTTCACCAATGATAATGGCTCCATAAGAATTCGCCGGGAAATTATCTTCGGTATAAGGCCTGGAACCTGTTGCAAACCTATTGTGCGTATCCAAGAAACGACTAGGAATATCAAAAACAGTACTGGAATTAATAGTTACTCCCAATCCTTTTTTAGATTTTCCAGACTTGGTTGTAATCAATATAACCCCGTTACCTGCCCTAGAACCATAAAGTGCGGCTGCACTGGCACCTTTTAGAACCGTAACACTGGCAATATCGTCTGCATTGATATCAGATATAGCATTACCGTAATCCACTTTGTTATCCCTACCTATTTCTGTAATGTTGTTAGCCGTATTGATTACAGGAGAACCATCGATCACAAATAATGGCTGGTTGTCACTGGATAATGAAGCTGCACCCCTAACATTAATGTTTACAGTAGAACCTGCACCACCCGTAGAGTTGATATTCACCCCAGATACTTTACCGGATAGAGCGTTTAAAACGTTCTCTTGAGGCACATTGTCCAAAGCGTCACCACCTACCTCGCTTACCGAGTATCCCAAGGATTTCTTTTCCCTGGAAATACCAAGTGCCGTTACTACTACTTCGTCCAACTGTTCGGAGGAGGTTGCCATAGTAACATTCAACGTAGATTGGTTGCCTACTACTACTTCTTTTGTTTCCATTCCCAAATAGGAGAATATCAATACAGCACTACTGTTGGGAACAGTTATACTGTATATTCCATCAAAATCGGAGGTAACACCGGTGGTAGTTCCCTTAACTACCACGGACACTCCTGGGAGCAATTCACCATCATCACTGCTGACGACTCCCGTTACTCCTTGTTGTGCCAACATGATTCCGGAAACCATGCTGAACAAAAGGAAAGTCAAAAATTTCAAGCTGCTTTTTTTCATATTCATTTAAATTAATTGGTTGAGTAATTAGCATTTCGTTAACAAAACTATTGTAAAATAATCGACAAAAAGCATAGTATTTTATTAGATACCTATGGAATTTTACCTCTATTGGGGTCTATTTTAAGATATGGAAAATTTAAGGTTAAGATATGTTTGCTTTTTGGTAAGAATGTTTCTTAAACGTAAATAACACAAATTTAATCTAAAGGTTCTCCGATCCTTGGGTCGGGGTTTTCGATCTACCCTGCCTTTTCGGCAGTTCCGGGTGAGGTAATTTATAATGTTTCGGTTTTTGGCCCCTTCGACCAAATTTAAACTGGTGAAATACCTCTATGGCTTGCCTCAGGGTTAGTCAGTTTCAAGAAATTTTTTATTACTTGAAGATATGGGACCGCTTTTGTTGTTTTGATAGGTATCCTTAATTATTTATATTATTATATATAGATCATGACTTATTTGGTCAAAACATATATCATCAACTGTGCAAACTGCTGTAATTTTAACTTAATTGTCCATAAATATGTAAAAAAACTAGGACTTATGTCAATATACTATGCAAATGGAATAAGATTTACTTATTCAATCACCTCTAATTGGATTTAATTTGTAGGTAATTAACCTAAAAGCCAAACTATGTTAGCAGGGATAGATTATTTTATAGTAATAGCCTATATAATAGGAATGTTATTGTTAGGGCTGTATTTCAAAAAATTTGTTAATAGTTCCGAAGATTATTTCCTTGGGGGGAAAAGTTTGCCCTTCTGGGCCATTGGTATGTCTATCGTAGTATCGGATATAGGGGCTCTGGATTTTGTTGGAGTTTCTGGCCAAGCTTATAGATATGGTATTTCTGTAGGTAACTTTGATTGGGTTGGCTCGGTTCCGGCCATGTTGCTGGCGGCTTTTATTTTTATTCCTTATTTCTGGCGTGGGGGTATGTATACTATTCCTGAATATTTGGGAAGAAGGTATAACCAAAAAGTTAGGACTATTGCCTCTGTTACTTGGATTCTGTTTTTTGCCTTGGATTTGGGGGTTCTTTTTTGGGCCAGTGCCGTATTATTAAATGTCCTTATGGGTTGGCCCATCTGGATTTCCATTGTTGCCACTGCGGGTGTTGTTGGTCTATATACCTATTTTGGGGGTATTACTGCTGTAATAATGACCGATGTTGTGCAATTCGTTATAATGTTCATAGGGGGCTTTGCTCTTGTTTTTCTAAGTCTTTACGAAGTTGGAGGTTGGGATAATATGGTAGATAAAATCGCGACAATGGGACCTGAGTATAGAAACCATTTCAACATTATTCAACCACAGGATACGAAATCGCCCTTTCCATGGACAGGAATTTTATTTGGTCTAACCTTTGTTATGGCCAATGCCTACATGATAGGTAACCAATCCATTGTGCAGCGCTGCCTTACTGCCAAAAACGAATGGCACGCAAAGGCAAGTATGATTTTCGGTTCTGCCCTTAAAATGTTTATACCTATTCTAGTTTTGTTTCCTGGCCTTATGGCTGTGGTTGTTCATCCGGGATTGTTGGACGGTGATCAGGCACTTCCAATGATGATTAAATCCATTCTGCCTCCCGGCCTGGTTGGACTTATGTTCGCCGCATTTTTTGCAGGGCTTATGTCCAGTGTTGATTCCTTGTTGAATTCAACGGCCACCTTATTTACAAAGGATATCTACGAACCATTTATTAAAAAAGGGGCGGATGACAAACATTATTTAAAAGTAGGGCAGATTACCACCTTGGTGCTGTTACTTATAGGAGTTGCTACCTCACCAATTAGCAGTGATTTCCCCGGGATTTATGTGGCCATACAAACCTTTATGTCCTATTTCCAAGGACCCATATTCGCCATTCTTCTCTTGGGGATATTCTGGAAACGAACTACGGAATGGGGCGGACTTTCTGCATTGGTCATAGGAATTGGATTTGCCATATACCTAAATGTATTTAAAGAGCAATTCTTCACCATAGAAGATCCATTTCTCTATATTTCCTGGTGGTCCTTCCTGTTAGGGTTTATAATTAATGTTGTAGTAAGTCTGCTCACCAAGAAACATACCGAAGAACAACTTAAAGGCTTGGTGTTTAGTTCAAAAATTTTAGTGGAAAATAAAAAACTGTAATATGTTCAATTTTGACTGGCTTTCCGGTGTTTCGCAAGAAACTGCAAAAATGATATTTCTTTCTTTGTACGCCCTAATAGGACTTTTGGTGCTGTTATTGCCTACAGAGTATGTTTACCAAGGCATTGCCAAGGAAGATCGGCACTGGTGGAACAATTTAAAACTATGGTCTATTGCCGTACTTTGTATTTTGGCATCGATCTATAATCATTTTTAACCCCTTAATAAAAAAGTATGGAGACAAATGAAATAAATGCGGGCTTAAAGGCCGCTCAAATTAACAATGCTCTTGGATTTTTCATTATGGCTTTTGGGGTTATTGTACTTTTTGCAATGATCTATACGGAAACCTTCGTAGAACATATGACCGATATGGTTGCTGGTTTAATACTAATATCCATTGGTGGCGGAATGATGTGGAAGGCAAAAAGAACTATAAAGAAATTAAAATCCAAGAAGGAGTAATAAAACATATAGAATGCACAAGTCCTTCCAAATAAAGTTATCGGATAATTGGAGAATCCAGAGTTCAAGTAAAGTTTCGGAAAAGGGGAGTGATATCTCTACGAACCCCACAATTTCGGAAAATTGGTTACCGGCCGTCGTTCCTTCAACCGTTTTGAGCACTTTGGTGGCCAACAAGGTTTACGAAGACCCCTATTTTGGGGAGAATTTAAAGGCCATCCCAACAGAACTATTTAAAGTATCCTGGTGGTACACAAGCAGTTTTGAACTTACAAAGGAGCAATCCAATGAGTTTGCCAGCTTAAAATTTGACGGTATAAACTATAAGGCCAATGTTTGGTTAAATGGACAACTAATCGCCGATGCCACTGATATAGACGGGGCATTTCGAATTACCTCTTTTGATGTAAGTACACATATTAAAAGTGGATCCAATATTTTGGCCATTGAGGTAATTCCACCCCAACCCGGCGATTTTAGTATAGGTTTTGTAGATTGGAACCCTGCCCCACCAGATGGGGATATGGGTATATTTAGGCCTGTAACCTTGCACCTACATGGCGGGGTCCAAATTGAAAAACCCTTTGTGAAGACCAAGGTAAATCTTGAGACCTTGAAAGAGGCCGACATTACTGTTTCGGCGGAACTGACCAATTATTCCAAGGCTGAAATTTCTGGAGATTTAGTAGGGACCATAGGGGCTATAGTGTTCAAGAAAAATATAAGCTTGTCCCCCAATAATAAAGAGCTGATCACCTTTGACAGTAAGGAGTTTGTGGGACTTAATTTTAAGGAGCCTAAACTTTGGTGGCCCATTAATTTGGGGAATCCCGATCTCTATGATCTGGATTTAAAATTTGTTGCCAAGGAGATGGTCTTGGATGCGACCCAGTTGAGATTTGGAATTCGTGATATACAGGATTATTGGTTGAACGATATTCATAGAGGTTATAAGGTAAATGGACAAAAGGTATTGATAAAAGGTGCCGGATGGACAGATGATATGCTTTTGATGGATAGGGACGAAAGTATTGAGGCCCAAGTGAAGTACGTAAAACAAATGAATCTCAATTGTATTCGTTTGGAAGGATTCTGGGGAAAAGACCACAAATTGTACGACCTCTGTGATGAACATGGTATACTGTTAATGGTAGGTTGGAGCTGCCATTGGGAGCATGAGATCCATATGGGGGTCCCGGTCAATGAGCGATTTGGAGGTGTATATAAGCCAGAGCATATTTCCCATGTTGCCCAAGCCTGGGAAGATCAGGTGATATGGCTTCGCAACCACCCAAGTATCTTTGTTTGGACTGTTGCCAGTGACAAGGTGCCGATTACGGAATTGGAGCAAAAATATATAGACACTTTCGCCAAGTATGATCCCACAAGGCCTTATTTAAATTCTACAGGTGGTGTGGGCAGTGATCAACACGTTATAGGCAGTGAGGATGTAATTAGTGAGATTAGTGGATCCTCCGGTGTAAAGATGTTGGGTCCCTATGCCTATACTGCCCCGGTTTATTGGTTTATGGACACCAAATTTGGCGGTGCCTACGGATTTAATACCGAAACCGGTCCCGGAGCTCAGATTCCCCAATTGGAAAGTCTAAAAAAGATGATTCCTCAAGAACAATTGTGGCCAATGGGCGAAGCCTGGAATTTTCATTGCGGACGGTATGAGTTTGCCGATTTAAGTAGATTTATCAAGGCCATGGATGAAAAATATGGAGCTCCCAGTTCCTTGGAAGAGTTCGATAGAAAGGCCCAGGCCATGAACTATGAGCTTATGCGGCCTATGTTCGAAGCTTTTCAAGTCAACAAAAAGAAATCCACGGGTATTGTCCAATGGATGTTGAATGCGGCCTGGCCAAAGATGTATTGGCAGTTGTACGACTATTATTTAAATCCTACTGCAGCGTTTTACGCTACCCAAAAAGCATGTTTGCCCCTAAGTCTTGTATACAATTATGGGGATAAACACATTTATGCCATTAATGACCGCCAAGGGACGGAGGAAAATTTGACTGCCCATATTAGAGTATATTCTATAGGGTCGGAGATGTTGTTCGAGGATAAGGTAAACTTTACTCTGGATCCGGATTCATCAAAATCTATTTTGGAATTAGGGAAACTCAAAGGGCTTACCACCACCTATTTTGTAGATCTTCGTTTGTTGGATAAAACGGGTGTAGAGATCAGCAATAATTTTTATTGGCTATCCACCAAAGAGGAGGTGTTGGACTATGAGGCCGATTTGGGACCATTTGCATTTCACACCCCTAGTAAGGTATATGCAGACTTTACCCAGTTGAATGAGCTGCCTAAAACCCAGTTGGGGCAATCACATTATTTTGAGCAGGACAGTGAACAGCAAAATATCAAGGTAGCACTTAAGAACAACGGTGATCATATAGCATTTTTGATTAACCTAAAGGTAGTGGATAAAAAGACGGGAGAACTTGTATTGCCTATATTCTGGGAAGATAATTTTATAAACTTACTACCAGGGGAGGAACGCATGGTTTGCGCCAATTTTAAAGGAACTTCCGAGGCCGAATTGAAGGTAGAGGGATGGAATTTGGAATAGTCCCAAGAAAGAGTTCTTTTCCTTGTTTTGATTAGCAGACATTTAATTACTGTTACTATGTTAATTTGTGTAAAAAATTTAGTTGCTATTGCCCTTCTAATATCGGCTTTGTCCTGTAAGGAAAAGGTGAAGGTAAATAGCTCGGAAACTTCTGTTAAGCATCCCGCCATAACCCTTGAAGAATACATTTACCCCATAGGCCAAGGCTTAACGCCCCAATGTCATGCTCCAACTATAGATGTTAGCAATGGTATTCTGGTGGCTTCTTGGTTTGGGGGAACGGAAGAAAAAAACAATGACGTAGGCATTTGGGTTTCTAGAAAAATTGGAGGTAAATGGACAACCCCGGTAGAGGTAGCCAATGGCGTGGAGGAAGATGGAATTCGATTTCCAAGTTGGAATCCGGTTCTTTTTAAACCTCAAAATAAACCTTTGATACTCTTTTACAAAGTTGGTCCCGATCCATTATATTGGTGGGGAATGTACAAGACCTCGGAGGATGATGGTCTAAACTGGTCTGCCCCTATCAGATTGGAAGACAGTATTTTGGGACCTATAAAGAATAGGCCAGTTACTTTATCCAATGGGGATATTTTATCACCTTCCAGTACCGAGAGCGAAACGGTAGGTCATAAAATCCATTTGGAAAGAAGTGTGGATTTTGGCAAAACATGGACCAAAACGGCCCCTTTGAACGATGGTAAAACATTTAAGGCCATACAACCGGCCATCCTAGATCACGGCAACGATACCATCCAATTATTAAGCAGAACCTATCAGGGGGTAATAGGGCAAAATTGGTCCTATGACGGTGGATTCAGCTGGAGTGAAATGACTGCTACGGATCTTCCCAATCCTGATTCAGGGATTGATGCCATTACGCTAAAGGACGGTCGACATTTATTGATTTATAATCCTACCACCATTGAATCCGAGGATAGGGTTCCCTTGAGCGTAGGTCTTTCCCAAGACGGCAAAATATGGAAGAGAGTGTTGGATTTGGAACCCTTAACAGCAACAACAGACAAAAAGGGAGAGGAATATTCGTACCCCACCCTGATTCAAAACCCTAACGGAATGGTACATATAGTGTATACATGGAATAGAAAGACCGTGAAACATGTAGTATTGGACCCTGAAAAATTATAAACGAAATCATATTATAACAACCATTGACAATGAAAAAACTAGCAATAAATGGCGGCTTACCTAGTCGCGATACCAATAAGAATCCCTGGCCTAAATGGCCGGTCTGGGGGAAGGAAGAGGAAGTTGCTCTGATAGAGGTCCTGAATAGTGGGGTTTGGTCCTATAATGGGCCAAAGGAAATGGAGTTCAATAAACTATTTGCGGCATATACGGGGACAAAACATGCCATATGTGTTGTAAACGGTACCATAACCATGCAAATTGCTTTGGAAGCCTTGGGTATAGGCGTTGGTGACGAGGTTATTGTCCCTGGCCTAACGTGGCAAGCTACTGCTGCCACGGTAATCGATGTAAATGCTACCCCCATATTGGTGGATATTTGTGAGGATACCTGGTGTATAGATCCAAAAGAAATAGAAAAGGCTATAACTCAAAGAACAAAGGCTATTATGCCAGTACATCTCTACGGTGCCTTTGCGGATATGGATGCGATAATGGCCATTGCCAAGAAACATAACCTTTATGTAATTGAGGATTGTGCCCACAAGCACGGAGGTGAATGGAAAGGTAAAAAAGCGGGAAGTATCGGTAATGTCGGGAGTTTCAGTTTTCAATTATCAAAACATTTAACAGCTGGTGAAGGGGGATCTATTACTACGGATGATACTGATTTGGCAGAAAAAATGGATGCCCTGAGAAATGTTGGTCGCAGACCGGAAGGAGATTCGTTGATCGGTGCCGACAAAGGGATAGGGGATTATGGTGATGATGGTAATTTTATACAGTCCGGTAACTATCGGATTACCGAATTTCAAGCAGCTATACTGGTAGAAGGCTTAAAAAGATTGCCAGATCAGAATGCAAACAGAGACGCCAATGGGGTTTATTTAAATACGCTTCTAAAGGAAATAGAAGGGGTGACCCCGTTAAAAAGAGATGATCGGGAAACCAAAAAGGCTTATTTCAATTTTGCTTTTCGATACGATTCAAGCAAGTTCAAGAATTTGCCTATAGAGAGGTTTAGATCCGCCCTGGAAGCGGAATTGGGGATTATTGTGGATGCCTGCTATGAGCCTTTAAATAATTGCTCATTGTACGTACCACATACAAAACCTTCCAGACACAAATTAAATGATGCCTATTGGAAAGCTATTGATCCAAAAAGATTTTCCTTGCCAGTCTGTGAACGTATTTTTAAGGAAGAGTCGGTTTGTGTACATCATAAGGTGTTAATGGGAACAAAAGCGGATATGGATTTGGTGGCCGATGCCATAAAAAAGATTTATACCCATGCCGAGGAATTAATGGACTAGGGCAGTATTGGTGGTGCTAAAGTTGTAGCTTTTAGAAAATAATATTTTTAACAGATGAAATTGTTTATAGGCCTTCTCGCTATTTTCACTTGGAATAATCTTGTTTTTGGTCAAGATTCCATGGATCTCCCAGAAAATGAAAATATGCCCCAAAATGGCATTGGTGCCCATAGGGGGGCCAATGAGACCCATCCGGAGAATACTTTGGCAGCCTTTGGGGAGGCTATTCGTTTAGGAGCGCAGATGATAGAGTTGGATGTTCATATGACCAAGGACAATCAGTTGGTGATTATGCACGATGACAAGGTAAATAGAACGACCAATGGCCGGGGACTGGTGAAGAATCTTACATTGAGGAAAATAAAAAGGTTGGATGCGGGCAAATGGAAATCCAAAGAGTTTAAGAAAGAAAGGGTTCCCACCTTAAAGGAGGCGCTGGAAATTATGCCCAGAAATATCTGGCTTAACATCCATTTAAAAGGGGACGAACGTTTGGGAGCCGCAACAGCCGAAGCCGTGATTTCAGCGGACAGAATCCATCAGGCTGTTATTGCCTGTGAAAATGAGGCAGCAAAAGGGGTAAGGCGTGTAAATCCAAATATAATGATGTGTAATATGGAGCGCCTATCTACCCGCGCTGAATATATAAATGGGACCATAGAAAATGGCTTTGCATTTCTTCAATTAAGAAGTAGTAGGGACGATGAAAATATTCTGACGGACTTAAAAAGGCTAAAGGATAATGGGATTCGCATCAATTATTTTCATTCCGAAGAGGAAGGGCGCGTTAAGGAATTATTGGATGCGGGGGTCGATTTTATTTTGACCGATAAGTTATCAAAAATGCTTCAAGCTTTTGAAAATGACTATTGAAGCGCTACTGCCCGGCCACAGAAATTTAAGTAATTCATAAAAAATGGAAAAAATTAAAATAGCCCTAATAGGTGCGGGATTTATATCGGATTATCACGCTCGTGGACTGCAAACCTTGGCCGATGTTGAAATAGCGGCCGTAGTGTCCAAAAACCTAGATAATGCCCAAAAATTTGCCCTTAAATACAATATTAAAGAGGCGCTGAACGACATCTCTTCGCTTGTAAAAAGAGATGATCTGGATGCAGTAATTATAAGCACGCCCAATCAATTTCACGCTCCCTATGCCATAGAGTTCTTGCAGAATGGTAAGGATGTTTTTCTTGAAAAACCCATGGGAATGAGCGGTGAAGAAGGCAGACAAATAGCTGGGGTAGCAACCAAGCATAACCAATTGGTGATGGTTGGTCATATGTGGCGTTTCGATACCGATACCCGTTATATAAAGGATACCGTAGCCTCAGGAACAATAGGAAGAGTATTTAAGACCAAGGGCTACGGAATACATGAAAATTGGGGCCCTTCCGGATGGTTTACCAAAAAGGAGTTGGCCGGGGGCGGGGCCTTGGCAGATATGGGGGTGCATGCCATTGATGCCGTAAGATATATCTTGGGAGATCCAAAACCCGTAAAGGTATATGCCAGAATTTCCACGGAATTTGGGGATTATGATGTAGACGACACGGGAATCTTGGTAATTACTTGGGACAATGGCACGGAAAGCATCATTGAAAGTGGATGGTGGCATCCCCATATGGACGGACCTGAAGCTAGTACCAGTCTGTTTGGGACTAAAGGTTATGCCAATCTGTTTCCTACATTTTTAAAAATGAAGGAAGGCGAAGGTACGGTAACCACAGTGCCCGAGCTTCCAAAAAGGGAGGATCACTGCGACCAAATAATCTATACCCGTCAAATGGAGTATTTTGTTGAATGTCTCAAAACCAGACAACAACCGGTTCCAGGACTTTCGGAAGGACAAATGGTGCTGGACATTGTGGATGCGGCCTATAAATCGGCCGAAACAGGTGAGGTAGTCAACTTAATTTAGGACCTGTACTATTTAAAACTTTTAAAAAATGGCTCCGAGTGATTTAAGGGATAATATTGAAAACATCATTTTTGACCTGGATGGAACCCTGTGGGACCCTATGCCCATGAGCATTAAGGCTTGGCATACAGCTTTGAATGGATTCGATTGTATTAAAAACCCCATTTCCGAGGAAGATATACAGGGTATTTTGGGAATGCAGCACGATTTGGTAGGCAAGAAATTATTTCCATATTTAAGCGAAGAGCAGCAATTTCAAGTTATGAATAGTTGCTATGTACAGGAGGTAAATGACATTAAGGAGTCCGGAGGGGTTTTGTACCATGGATTGGAGGCAACTTTGGAAACCTTAGGTAAAAAGTATGGTCTGTTTATAGTCAGTAATTGTCAGGCCGGCTATATAGAAGCCTTTTATGAATTTCATGGTTTAAGTGCTTACTTCAAAGATTTTGAATGCTCGGGCAATACGGGCTTGTCAAAGACTGAAAACGTAAAAATGGTCATTGAAAGAAATAAACTCACCAAACCCATCTATATTGGGGATACCATGGGAGATTATACGGCGGCTATTGGGAACCAAATTCCTTTTGTTTTTGCCAAATATGGCTTTGGAGATGTTCCCAAGGCGGAGCATTCTATTAATAAAATAGTGGATCTAGAACTTCTATTTTAACAGCGGAACTTCATCCATTTTTAAGGTGTTGGCTGGTCAAGTAATACTTAATTGGCTTCAACAGCTTTTGTCAATTAGCAGATAAGGGGTAATCTCAATAGTAGTCACTTCTACTGAGTCCCTTTTACGGGGCTCCCGATAGCTATTGGGGGAGAAGTCACACAGGATAGATTTTCATTTTGGAACCCAAATTTGCGCTTATAATAATTTAGCAGGCTCACGATTATTCTGCAAAGCCTGGTTGAGGTATTGGTAAGTTGTGGCTCCGTCCAACCCTTATTTTTTGTAATTTCAAGGCACAATTTATACCTATCCGTGCAATTTTAATGGTTGGTATTAATATTTTGAAAGCTTATATTTGACAATGAGTATAAAATTTTGACAATGTATTTGCGTAGAATTAATGTCCTGATCTTATTTTGTAGCCTAGGTGTTCTCGGAATTTCTTGTGATAGATCACAACAGTTCTCTGAACCTTTACCTAAAGTGGTCGATTTTAATTTTCACGTAAAACCCATATTGGTACAGAATTGTTATTTGTGCCACGGTCCCGACCCAAGTAGTAGAAAAGCGGAATTGCGACTGGATACTTACGAAGGTGCCACGGCGGCGCTCAAGGAAGGCGGTCATGCCATTGTGCCAGGGAAGACTTCCAAAAGTAATCTGGTGCAGCGTATTTATAACGAAGATCCTGGCCAGATAATGCCACCACCTGAGACCAATCTGAAACTTACCGAGAGGGAAAAAGCCCTTTTGAACAAGTGGATTGATCAAGGGGCGCAATGGAAAGAACATTGGTCCTTTATTAGCCCGGAAACCAAAATGGACCTAGAAGACCCCAATGCCATCGATTTTTTAATAGGCAAGCAAATGGAAGTGAAAGGCTTGGAAAAAGTTCCAATTGCCAATAAAAATTCCCTTATCCGTAGAGTATCCTATTTACTTACCGGCTTACCTCCAAATCCAAAGGAGGTACAGAAATTTATTGCTGATACCACTAAGGTGGCCTATAATAATATGGTAGATGTTTATTTGAATTCACCTGCTTTTGGGGAAAGATGGGCAAGACATTGGATGGATTTGGTGCGCTACGCCGAAACAAAGGGTCACGAATTTGATTATACCATAACGGGTGCCTGGAAATACCGTGACTATTTGATCAGGGCATTTAACGAGGATGTACCCTACGATCAAATTTTGAAAGAACATATCGCTGGGGACTTATTGGAGAATACTAGGGAAAATAAGGAAACCGGAGTTTCAGAATCTAGGCTCGGTACCACTTTCTATGTAATGGGCGAAGGCACCCATAGTCCTGTTGATGTGCGCCAGGACGAGGCAGATCGTATTGATAATATGATAGACGTTACTACCAAGACCTTTCAGGGATTGACGGTTTCCTGTGCAAAATGTCACGACCATAAGTTCGATCCCATTACTGCGGCGGATTATTATGCACTTTATGGGGTAATGGAAAGTACCAGGTTTTCACCTGTTCCTGCCGATGTTGATAAGGACAAAAAATTGGCGGCCAAGGAATTGGTCGATCTTAAAACCTATATGCGAAAGTTGGTGGCCAGTAAATGGTCAACAGAGAAAAATAGTGCTGAAAATGCAGAACTTGCGCAGAATACTGCAGTAGCCACGACAAATACAAATTATACCCTTATAGGCGATTTTAGAGGCAGCGATTTTGATGGATGGACCAGTGATGGCTTTGCTTTTGGACAGCGATCTACCCTGGGCGACCCCATAGTAGATCCGGCTACCGGTAAATTGCTTGGATTGCAGGACGGGAAGGCTTCCAGCAAGGCAATGGGAATGGGAATTTTTGGAGCCTTACGATCTCCGAATATGGTCTTGGATAAAGATTTTATTGGGGTTAGGGCCCTTGGTCAAAACAGTAGTATTAGAATAATTATAGACAATTTTCAATTGATCCAAAATCCCATTTATGGGGGAATGGACCAAAGGGTGAATACCGGGAACTGGAATAATTTTGTTTTCAACGTGGCGGCCTGGAAAGGCAGAAAGGCATATATTGAAATTATACCAGGGGGTTATGAGCGCCACATATATAATCTACCTGAGGATGCATATATAGAGGCACAATATGCCATTGCCTATGATGGCGAATGGCCGGCCAATATGGAAAATGGGATTAGCTTGGAACAGGTCTATGATAATTGGGCCACCTTGGATATCTCTCCGTATAAAGTTAAAATGCTTAACGAAGATCTTAAAAAGGGAAAATTGCCTTTAAATTTCCCTGAATTGAAACCGGTGGTGGATAGCAGCCAACAATTGGCCAATAGATTAAAAACCGATTCCTTTTTTAATGGGATATACGATGGTTACGGAATTGACAGTCCTATTTTTAATAGAGGCAACTATAAGGAGCCTTCCGAAGAACCTATTCCTAGGAGATTTTTATCGGTATTGTCATTGGGCGATTCCGTATTTACATCTGAAGGTAGCGGTCGTATGGAATTGGCTGAGGTGATGTTGAACAAGGATAACCCTTTAACATCCCGTGTGATGGTAAACCGGATTTGGCACCATTTGTTTGGGAGAGGAATTGTGGAAACTGTTGACAATTTTGGCCTTCAGGGAAAATTGCCATCCCATCCTGAACTCCTGGATTACCTGGCTGTTAAATTTCAGAATGATGGCTGGTCCATAAAAAGCATGATAAGGGCAATAATTACTTCAGAGACTTTTAAAAGGAGTACTTTAAGGAATGATTTGCTGGCCAATAAGGATCCCAACAATATTTATTTGGCTTCATTTCCTGTAAGAAGGTTGGAGGCTGAGGCCATTCGCGATGGAATACTGGTAGTTACAGAAAGTTTGGATTCCACTATGTACGGGCCACCAGTAGCCACTTATCTTACAGAATTTATGCAAGGTCGTGGGCGGCCTGGGAAATCAGGGCCTTTAGATGGGGAGGGTCGGAGAAGTATTTATTTGGAGGTCCGAAGGAATTTCTTGGAGCCAATGATGACCACCTTTGACCGTCCAATACCCTTTAGCACTTTTGGGAGTAGGAACGTTACCAATGTGCCTTCGCAATCCTTGATATTAATGAACGATCCATTGGTTGCACAACAGGCAGAAATCATGGCCGGAAAGTTATTGGAAAAAGGATTGGTCAGTTTTGAGGAAAAAGTACAATGGATTTATATGCAGGCTTTTTCGCGATTGGCAACTTCGGAAGAACTTGAGAAGGCATCCAATTTTTTTGATATGCTCGGGACCATGGAGGGGAAGGCAGATGCTTCGGCTACCCAAGAAATGGCAGTATGGAAAGAGTATTGTCATAGTATTTTTAATTTAAAAGAATTCATATACCTTATATAATGGGCCATCATCACAATACTAAACCAAGGGTTATTTCCCGTCGGGAAATGTTGGGCTTATCGGCCGGAGGTTTCGGGTCACTGGCTTTTATGGGCCTTTTTGGGACCCTGCCATTTGGCTGCAAAAGGGCAAGTCACCTAGAAACTGCTTCCAACCTTTATTTGGGACCGCATTATTTGCCCAAGGCAAAAAACGTAATCTTTCTCTATATGGATGGGGGAGTATCGCAAGTGGACTCCTTTGATCCCAAACCGCGTCTCACCAAGGAGAACGGGGAGGATCCAAGAAAGAAATTTAAGGTAGATGCCACACAGTTCGACAATGTGGGCAAGATATTAAAAAGTCCATGGGATTTTAAGCAATACGGGGAATGTGGAATGCCTGTGAGCGATCTGTTTCCACATATTGCCACCTGCGTAGACGACATTGCTCTAATAAGATCCATGGTTTCCAATTTTCCGGAACACACCAATGCCAATTATTTTTTACATACCGGTAGTGGTTTACAGGGACGCCCAAGTATGGGTGCCTGGATGAACTATGGATTGGGGAGCGAGAATAAAAATATACCTGGCTATGTTGTTCTGGACGGAGGGCTGGTTCCTCCAGGAGGATTGGACAATTTTAAGAATGGGTTTTTGCCGGCATCCTATCAGGCTTCTGTATTTAAATCTGGTCCAGAACCTGTAGCCAATATCAATCCAAGGGAAGGCATTAAAAATCTTCAGGAGGAAAAACTTCAGTTTATTAAACAATTGGATAATAGTTTAATTGGGAAAATTGGAGAGGCCGATGCCGTGGAATCGGCCATTTCCAATTATGAACTTGCCTATAAAATGCAATCCTCCATTCCAGAACTTACCGAGTTTAAGGAGGAAACTGAGGCCACCAAAAAACTGTATGGCATGGATTCCGATGATCCCAATTTGAGGGGGTATGCTTCTCAATGCATCTTGGCAAGAAGGTTGATAGAGAGGGGCGTTAGGTTTGTAGAACTTACTTGTCCCAACGTTGGTCCAGGTGTTGACAGGTGGGACCAGCACAGTAATTTAAAAAAAGGCCATGAAAAAAATGCACATGCCGTTGACCAACCTATTGCCGGATTGCTCAAGGATTTAAAGTCCCGTGGACTGTTGGAGGAAACATTGGTGGTTTGGACCGGAGAATTCGGAAGAACACCCTTCGCACAGGGATCGGATGGTAGGGACCACAATCCGTCCGCGTTTAGTATGTGGATGGCAGGAGCGGGTGTTAAAGGAGGTACTATCTTTGGCAAAACCGATGAATATGGTTACCGGGTAATAGAAAACGAGGTAACGGTACATGACCTACACGCAACCATTATGCACTTGCTGGGATTGGATCACAAACAATTGACCTTCCGATTTGGGGGCCGTGACATGAGATTGACGGATGTTCACGGGAACCTTGTAAAGGATATTTTAGCCTAAACCAAACTTTAATTTTAATACACGCGAATGAATATTTTTAGCAAAGGACTGCTCTTATTAATGATGTCCCCCCTGTTTTTTGTAAATCAGGGCATTACTTTTCAACCTGATCTTTTCCCCATAAAGGCAAAAGAAATTAGGCATTCGTTTTTTATAGCGGGACCGAATTTTACAGGGATTATTGGAGAGGATGGAGAGGAAATTTGGGATTCCGGAAAAAAGGGCGCAAGGGACGGTTATGTCTTAAAAAATGGCAATATCCTTATTTGTTGGGCAGACGAAGTGCGGGAATACAATAAGAAAAAGAAGGTGGTTTTCACCTATTCCCGAGCAGAGAAAACTATGGAATTGGGAACTGCGGTGCGTTTGTCCAATGGCAATACTATGATTACCGAATCAGGATCAAATCCAAGAATAGTTGAGGTCAATAAAAAAGGGGAGGTGGTTAAAAGTGTTCCTCTAAAACCAGATACCGATAATATTCATATGCAGACACGAATGGCCAGGAAATTGCCCAATGGAAATTACTTGGTACCCCATTTATTGGCCTTTGCCGTTAAGGAATACCAACCAGACGGTAATGTGGTGAATGTTTTTAGAACGGATTTGGCAGATTTGGGAGGTAGGGAAGCAGAAAATTGGCCCTTTACGGCCATTCGCTTGGATAATGGCAATACCTTAGTTACTTTAACCCATGGAAACAAGGTGGTAGAGTTTGATGCCAATGGCAAAGTGGTTTGGGAAATAAACAATTCCCATGTAAAGGAGTCTCCATTTGTTGACCCTTGCGGAGCTCAAAGATTACCCAACGGAAATACGGTAATTGCCAGTTACGGGGCACAAAAGGGAATAAAACTGTTTGAGGTGTCTCCCGATAAATCCTTGGTCTGGAGTTACGACGGACATAGGGTGCATCACTTTCAGATTTTGACTACCAATGGAAAACCTTTGAAGGGTACTCCTCTTAAATAGCATAAATGGGTTTTGTTTTGTTAATGATTGGGGGTATTTTGGATAACCCGCCAGATATCCTGCTGTTTTTAGGAAGATTTCACCCAGTAGTGGTACATCTTCCCATAGGTTTCCTTATTATGGCCATTTTGATACAGATGGCTGCCCGCTGGCCCAAATACAAGCCTTTGGCGATTTATACCCCAATAGCATGGTTTATGGGAGCAGTAAGTGCAGTTGTGGCTGTAATTTTTGGTTATTTCCTATCCCTTAGTGGCGATTATGATGAGGATACCTTGTTTTATCATCAATGGGCTGGTATTGCAGTAATGTTTTTGTCCTTTGGGTGTTACTATATTAATAAAAAATGGAACAACTCCCTATCTGTTCCTAAATGGATCTTAGTTTTTTTAGTCGGTTTTTTACTCATGTTCACAGGCCATTTGGGGGGTAACCTTACCCATGGTTCCACCTATTTATTGCAATATGCCCCCAATCCCGTTAGGAATATGGCCGGATTGCCTTCCAAGATGGAGCCACGTAAAAAAGTTGCCGTATTGGATTCTGCTGATGTGTTTCTGGATTTGGTATTGCCCATGATGCAATCCAAATGTGTTAGTTGTCATAACGAAGGGAAAAAGAAAGGAGGCCTTATGCTTACTTCCTATGAGACGATGATGCTTGGAGGTGAAAGTGATAACACCATTGTACCGGGCGATGCCCTGAAGAGTGAATTGGTACGAAGGATTACCCTACCAATGGATCATGACGATTTTATGCCTTCAGAGGGAAAACTGCCGTTGACGGACCAAGAAGTAGTGTTGATCAAATGGTGGATCAAAATGGGAGCACCGTCCAGCGGTTTTGTTACCCAATTGGATACAGAAAAATCACTCTCCTCTTTGGTAAGTAACTATCTTGGATTGGATAAGAACAATCTTTTTAATATTAAAATTCCTCCTCCCGATCGGGCTGTGGTCGATTCCTTAATAAGTCGTGGATTTGTAATCAATCCTTTGATGAAGGATAATTATTTTCTGGACGCCAATTACAGTTTGAGTGAATACACTCTTAAGGCTTCCGATATAGACGTTCTTTTAGGTCTAAAAGAGCATTTGGTTTGGTTAAACCTGGGTAATTCCAAGGTGAAGGACGGGTATCTCGAAAAAATCGGGTTATTACATAATTTGGTAAAGCTTGACCTCAAAGGAAATGAAATTACCGATGCGGGATTAAAAAGCTTGTCGCGGTTGGAGAATTTGGAATCGCTTAATCTATATGGCACTAAAGTTTCAAAAGGTATTTTGGAGCTGGTGCCAAAACTCACCAAGCTTAAGACTATTTACCTTTGGCAAACCCAAGTGACAAAGACAGACATAATCCAATTAAAAAAAGAAAATCCGGGCCTTACCATTATTTATGAGCGGGAGTAATTTTGCTTCTCAAGGGTAATTTGTTCATTTTTTTGGATGGGAAACTTCATAAATTTGTTTCGTTTTAAGGAATGATAATCCTGTTCGACTAAACTTTTCCAATTCACTTAAAAATATCTGGAAAATGGTGCAAAATAACGGCAAGAACATAGGAAACATAAAACTCTCTGTATTGGATTTGGTGCCTGTAGCCGAGGGGTCAACAGCACTGGAATCCATACAGAAAAGCTTGGAATTGGCTCAACATGTGGAAAATTTGGGTTTTGAACGGTTTTGGATTTCCGAGCATCACAATATGGAAAGCTTGGTGAGTTCTGCCACACCAATTTTAATAGGACATATTGCCCAGGGTACCAAGACAATTAGGGTAGGCTCTGGAGGAGTTATGTTGCCCAATCACGCCCCTTTAATTGTGGCGGAACAATTTGGCACCTTGGAGACACTTTATCAAGGGAGAGTGGACCTGGGTTTGGGAAGAGCTCCGGGAACCGATCAACTAACGGCAAAAGCCTTAAGGAGGGATCGAACGGAAACTGTTCATGATTTTCCAAGGGATATAGTAGCCTTACAGACCTATTTTTCTAAAGAAAACAGTCATGCAGCGGTGCGGGCAATTCCTGGAGAAGGCCTGGAGATTCCAATATATTTACTGGGTTCAAGCACCTTTAGTGCACAATTGGCGGGTGCAAAGGGATTGCCATATGCTTTTGCGAGTCATTTTGCACCAACCCATTTACACGAGGCCCTTAGGCTTTACTATCAAAATTTTGAGGCTTCACTACAATGTAAGGCTCCCTATACTATTGCCTGTGTAAATGTGATTGCTGCTGAAACGGACGAAAAGGCCAGATTCTTGGAGACCAGCCTTCAACAATTGGCCCTAGGAATTATAAGAAATACAAGAAGGCCTTTGCCACCGCCAGTAGAGAGTATGGATGGTATTTGGCAGGGGATGGAAAAAGCCCAAATACAACAAATGATGCACTATAGTTTTGTAGGATCAAGAGAAACTATAAAGGCACAGCTTACCGATTTTATTGAAGCAACCCGGGTCAATGAAATAATGGCGGTATCCCACATTTTTGATCATCAGGACCGTTTAAAGTCCTATGAAATTTTGAGTAGTCTACTAAGTGGGGAGTAATGTTCCTTTATAAGGTTTGTTTATTCCTATGTTCATAATTCTGGCTTCATGAAGTGTGGATGACAAATTTTAGCTAATTTGTACTATTATAAGATTTGCCATATGTGTAAAAGGAAATTTTTTATTTTGTGCCTATGCGGGATAATGATGTCTTGCAAATCTGAAATACAAAGTCAGGAGAAAATGCTAAAGGTCAAAGAAATAGAATTTAAAGGACAAGCTGGTTTGGAACAGGTATCCCGACTCTTGGAAGAGCATGCTGAACTGCAGGCAATCGACTTAATAAATTGGGATCAATTCTCTTATCGGCCAAGTGTAGCATTTAGGATAGCACATAGCAACAATGCTATTTGGATAAAATATTACGTTAAGGAAAAAAACATTCTAGCCAGTGTTGGGGAAACCAATGGTCCTGTGGCCCGTGATAGTTGTGTGGAATTTTTTTTTGACCCTCTAGGGAATGGGGATTATTATAATTTTGAATTCAATTGTATAGGCACCGTCCATTTGGCTTATGGAGCAGGAAGAGGTCAGCGTCAATTTGTTGACCCAAATACTATAAAGAATTTGATTGAGGTACAAAGCTCCCTGGGATCTCAAACTTTTACGGAAAGGGCGGGCGATTTTTCTTGGGAAATGACCATAATAATACCTGCTGAGATCCTCACCCATAATCCTGAAATTAAATTAAAGGGCTTAAAGAGCACTGCAAATTTTTATAAATGTGGCGATGCTACTTCCCAACGCCATTATTTGACCTGGAATCCGGTTGGAACCGAAAAGCCCGATTATCACAGACCCGAATTTTTTGGCAAACTGATTTTTCAATAAACAATAACAGGGTAATTCCAAGTCGTTTCAGGAACAAGATATTTTAAAGGGATATTTTTTGTAATCCTTCAATAGAAATCGCACTTTTATTTCAATTGGACAATTTAATTGTTAAATATTGGCAATAAAATAGGTAGATTTTCCAAAGTATTATTAAATTTAAGATGTGTTCGTACACATCTTATAAAGTTTAAGGCAGGAATTACATGCAGGCTGAATATATTATTATCGGGTAATACAACAATTCCAGTCCAAATCATATTTGGGGAATAATTGGTTTTGGTGAAAATTGCCCATGATGGAGAGTCAATCACAGGTTTATTAAATATACAATCAATGCCCATTTCCCCGCATTTCAAAAAACTAATTTTTTGTATTGCCCCGGTATTCTTTTTGGTCCAATGTGAGCAACAACCAGCTAACGGAGGCCTATTTTTACCTGAAGGTTTTAAGGCGGTGGTGGTCGTGGATAGTATAGAGGAAAGGGTTCGGCATATGGCTATGACGGACGATGGTATATTGTATGGCAAACTTAGAAACTCCAATGAAAAAGGGGGCATAGTTGCACTTCAAGATAAAAATAATGATGGCAGGGCCGAGGTAATAGAAAAATTTGGAGCGTACCGTACGCTTCAAAAATGGAGTTATTCTACGGCGATGAGAATCTATAATGGCTATTTATATTTTAGTTCTGAACTGGTTATTTATCGGTATAAATTAAAACCGGGAACTTTAATACCTGAAGGGGAAATGGAAATAGTCATGACCGATGACCATGAACATGGAAAGCACGAACATATAGGTAAGCCCATTGCTTTCGATAATAAAGGCAATATGTATGTTCCTTTTGGAGCCCCTTCCAATGCATGTCAAAACCCTAAAAGAACTCCGGGAGCCCCGGGAATGGATCCATGTCCACAATTGGAGGACCATGGCGGTGTCTGGCGTTTTGATGCCAACAAACTGGGACAGACCCAAAAGGATGGTTACAAATATGCCTCTGGGATACGCAGTGTTGTGGCAATGGATTGGAATTCTGAGGATGAAAATCTGTATATTGTAATGCACGGACGGGATGATTTGCTGAGATTATTTCCAAATATCTATTCCGGTTGGGAAAGTGCCTTGCTCCCTTCTGAAGAATTTATAAGGGTTACTGAAGGTTCAAATTTTGGATGGCCCTATTGTTATTATGACCAAATGCAGGAGAAAAAGGTGCTTGCTCCTGAATATGGGGGCGACGGAAACATAATTGGGAGATGTCAGGAATTTGATGACCCTATAATGGGCTTTCCTGGACACTGGGCACCAAACGATTTGGTTTTTTATGATGGGGATAAGCTCCCAGAGCGTTATAAAAATGGGGCATTTATAGCTTTTCATGGATCAACCAACAGAGCACCTTACCCACAATCCGGGTATTTTGTTGGATTTGTTCCTTTTAAGGACGGAAAGCCTTCCGGGGATTGGGAAGTTTTTGCCGATGGTTTTGCTGGGGTAGATCCCATCGTAAGTGTTAAAGATGCGGAGTATAGGCCTATGGGTATTGCGTTTGGACCCGACGACAGTATGTACATTTCCGATTCAGTAAAGGGAAGGATATGGAAGATAGTTTTTGAGGGTGACAAAAATATTTTTGGCAGGGAACAATTGGTGGAAATGGAAAAAAGAAAGCTATTGGCCCACATTAGAACGCCGGATGAAACCAAGGATAATCTTATGGCGGGAGAATTTACGGGAGGTGAAAAGATTTATTATACTTATTGCAGTACCTGTCATCAACAGGATGGTAGGGGTGCCACGGGTAGATTTCCACCTTTGAATGGAACGGAATGGGTAATTGGTGACAAGGAGAGATTGATCAATATTATTTTAAATGGAATGGAAGGTTCCATGGAGGTGAACGGGGAGGTCTACAATGGGGTAATGCCACAACATAGTTTTTTGAGTGATGAAGAAGTGGCCGATGTCCTGACCTACATCAGGACCAATTTTGGGAATGATGCCGGGGAGATAAAAGCAGAAGAAGTAAAGAAGCTAAGAAGCAGTTTATAGAATTTATATGCGAGGTGTTTATATCAACTAATATTTTTAAAAAATGAAAAATATACTAAAAAATCGGATTTGGATTATTGTTTTATTACTAGCTACAACTTCTTCCTTGACTGCACAGGACTACGACATCTTGGTCAAGGGGGGGCATGTAATAGACTCGAAAAATAATCTGGACCAAGTTATGGATGTAGCCATAAAGGATGGCAAAATCGCAAAAGTCGATTCCAAAATTCCAGAAAACCTGGCCAAAACGGTAATAGATGCAAAGGGGTTAATAGTGGCTCCCGGACTCCTTGACATTCATGGGCACAATTTTTTTGGGACCGAGGAGGATGCGTACTTAAGTAATAGTTTTACTGCCTTGCCCCCTGATGGATTTACCTTTAGAAGTGGGGTCACCACTATTGTGGATGTAGGTGGAGCAGGATGGAAGAATTTTAAAACGTTCAAGGCACAGACGATCGATAAATCCAAAACAAGGGTATTGTCCTTCTTGAACATTATAGGGTCGGGCATGAAGGGAGGTGCCATTGAGCAAAATATAGAGGATATGAACCCTAAAATGACGGCTTATGTTGCCTCACAGCACAAGGGAACCATAGTGGGGGTAAAATTGGCCCATTATAGCGGTTTTGATTGGGAACCCGTAAATAGGGTGGTTTCAGCGGGTACCATGGCCGATATCCCAGTTATGATCGATTTTGGAGGTAGTGAACCCGAGTTGTCCCTAGAAACATTGCTTATGGAAAAGCTTCGTCCTGGGGACATCTTTACCCATGCCTATGCCCATGTAAAAGGAAGAACTCCTGTGGTGGATGAAAATGGGAAGGTAAGCAAGTATGTCTTTGACGCCCAAAAACGTGGGATTATTTTTGATGTAGGCCATGGCGGTGGCAGCTTTGTATTTGCGCAAGCCATTCCGGCCATAAAACAGGGTTTTTTACCTAATTCCATAAGCACGGATCTGCATACGGGAAGTATGAACGGGGGAATGAAGGATATGCTCAATATTATGTCGAAGTTCATCAATATGGGGTTGACCCCAAAACAGGTAATCGAGTGTGCGACTTGGAATCCTGCCCAATATATTAAACGTACGGATTTGGGACACCTCACGGTTGGGGCCGTGGCGGACCTAACAATTCTAAACCTAAGAAAGGGGAACTTTGGGTTTATTGATACACAGGGGAAAAAAATGATGGGCGATCAAAAATTGGAATGTGAGCTAACCCTAAGGGAGGGAGATGTGGTCTGGGATCTTAATGGTATTTCCAGGCCTATATGGAATGCGAAGTAAACCTGTTTAAAGGCAATTGTTTACGGGAAATGAATTTGATTAATCTATAAAATATGAATTATGCTTAGTAGGAGAAAATTATTGAAAACCTTATCCAGTGTTCCTGTGGTGGGCGGATTGGTAGGTACTGGACTTTTAACGCCACAATTACTTGGTGCTGCAGTAACCCAACCGGCAAAACGAAATTTTTTCAAGGAGCTGGGTATACGAACATTTATCAATGCAGCGGGAACCTATACATCTATGACAGGTTCTCTAATGTCCGAAGAGGTTACTTCGGCAATTGTTTTTGGCGCAACGGAATATGTAGATTTGGATGACCTTCAGGACAAGGTTGGTGAACGAATTGCAGAATTGTTAAACTGCGAATATGCCACTGTTTCTTCTGGCGCCTTCGGGGCCATGTCCATTGGGCTTGCAGGGGTAATTTCCGGAATGGATTCCGAAATAGCTGCCCAACTTCCTGATACTACCGGACTAAAGCACGAAGTAATAATTCAGGAAGGCCATAATATTGGGTATACCCATGCCCTTTTAAATGTTGGTGCCAAACTAGTGGTGGTAAAAACAGCCAAGGAGATGGAGAAGGCCATTAATAAAAACACGGCAATGCTCTGGTTTTTAAATGCCAATACGGACAATGGTGAGATTAAATATGATGAATTTTTAGCTATTGGGAAAAAACACAGTATTCCGACTTTTATAGATTGTGCCGCGGACGTACCCCCAGTGGAGAACTTATTCAAGTTTACCAAGATGGGGTTCGATTTAGTGGCATTTTCAGGAGGAAAAGGAATTAGAGGACCTCAAAGTGCTGGATTGTTATTGGGCAAAAGGGATCTCATCAAAGCGGCTAGGATACATACTCCACCACGTGGAAGCACAATTGGTAGGGGGATGAAAGTAAACAAGGAAGAGGTTTTGGGGATGCTGGTGGCCCTGGAAATGTATTTGGCCAAAGATCATGAAAAGGAATGGGAGCTATGGGAAAATCAAATCAAATTAATTAGCGACAGTGCCTTATCCGTAAAAGGGGTGCAGACAGAAATACATGTACCGCCCTATGCCAACCACGTTCCTTCCCTACGTATTAAATGGGATAGCAATTTGGTTAAGATTAGTCCAGAGGAAGCCAGGAAAAAGTTAATGGAAGGTCACCCTGCCATAGCCACTGTGGGCGACAAGGAAACTATAGGCATAACTACTTGGATGATGGATCCGGGTCAGGAAAGAATAGTCGCCAAACGCATAAAGGAAGTGTTGGAAAATGTGTAATTAGTAATAAATAGAAATTAGTTTTAAAAGCAAGCGTATGAATTTTAAGTATTTTTTAGTCCCCTTAATGGCCATAATAACCATTTCCTGCAATACAAAAAAAGAAGATGTGGAGGCGGCAGTTAATATTGAAACCCCAACGATTCCGGCCGATTACAATCCAGAGGAAAAACTTAAGGAACTGGGCATAACCTTAATGGAAGCCAGTGCTCCTGTAGCCAATTATGTAAATGCCGTTCGCTCTGGAAATCTCATCTTTCTCTCCGGAAAAGGCCCTTTGCAAGCCAATGGCGAAAATATTGAGGGCAAGGTCGGGACAGATTTAACGATAGAGGAGGGTTATGAGGCCGCACGAATTACGGGGATTAATCAATTATCGGTCTTAAAATCGGAATTGGGAAATTTAAATAAGGTAGTAAGGGTGGTCAAGGTTTTGGGTATGGTAAATGCAGGACCGGATTTTCCAGATCATCCCAAGGTGATCAATGGATATTCAGATTTAATGGTGGCCGTATTTGGAGATAGGGGTAAACATGCCCGGGCTGCAGTGGGTATGGGGTCCCTTCCCGGGAATATAGCCGTGGAGATCGAAATGATAGTGGAGGTAATGCCAGATTGAATTTGATGCCAAATATTATATATACCTTCCTTTCTACCATCAAAAAGTAAACCGCCGAGGACGCTGGTCAACAGCCGTTGGATTTCCATGTAGGAGCCGAAAAGCGATATTCCTTTTGTAACCAACCAACCAACTATGAATGAAAATGAATTCCCCCTCCAAAGCTGTGAAGGGGAATATTGTTATATTTATTAGTGAAACTCAATTTTGAGAAGTCAGTAAGACGCACT
>TARA_R110002020_G_scaffold475485_1_pt1 | contig 122202 bp, 104 predicted proteins | sample TARA_R110002020 | Tara Oceans TARA_R110002020 (sample SAMEA4396489) | marine metagenome | biome: Westerlies Biome; feature: [MES] marine water layer (ENVO:01000295) within the mesopelagic zone...; material: water (ENVO:00002006), including particulate matter (ENVO:01000060)...
CGCGGATTTTCTATTCGGTTTTTATTTGCTAAATTAGTTGCTTAAGACACGCAACAAACCATATACAAAAACGTTGTAAAACATTTACCAGACCAACAAAATGAAGAAATACAAATTAAACTTTTTGACAATTTTACTTCTGATTCCAATGTTTGCGATTGGACAAATTCCGAAAGGGCATTTTCTAGACGCAGATGATTCGGCTGAAAAAGGATATAAATTAAAACCTTTCAAACAGAAAAAAGAGGGAATATATCATTATGCAATTCTGACGGAATTGCCATTTGAAAATGACTGTGAAAGTGGAATTTCTGAAAAAGAACAAATCGCTTGTGCGGAGAAAAATCTTAATGGACTGATAAGCGAAAACCTGAACTCTGAATCTAAATATAAAGGAAACATATATATTTATTTGACAGTAACTGAAAAAGCGGAAATAATAGACATTAAAGTTAAGTCATATCCTCAATCAAATGAAATTGATATGATAATAAAGAAAGCAACGGAACAAATAAACGTTCGACCAGCAAAGTATAAAAAGAAAGTTGTTAAATCCAGATTATGGACAAAATTGGAATTTGAATAATCGCAATTGGAAAAAATTAAAAAAATTATTGGAGGTTTAACAGGATTGGGATTACTGTTTATGGCAATTCTATTTCTTGCAGGAATTATTGGATTTATTTCAATGATTTGGAGTATGTTGAAATTTATAAATCAATAAAAACGTTTTACAACACCGTGTATAATTAATTGCTTTGGTCGTTGCTTATTTGGAAAATTCCTTCGGAATTTTCTCGCGTTCGTTTTTGTTTACTAAATTAGTTGCTGAAACACGCAACTAACCATACACAAAACCGTTGTGGCTAATTTGAAAGCGCACCCTGAATTATAAAACCAAACACAAAAAAGAAGACTGAAACAGAAAAATGATAAAAAATAATAAAGCTAAATGGATTGTAAGAGCATTATTGCTTATTGGAACCGTAGTTTCATTATTTTTCGTCCCTTGGATTTTGGTAAAGGCTTGGATTTTACCGCTACCAGATACCGTTCAAGAACAAGTAGATGAAGCAATAGGTTATGGTTTTGATGGTATGATTGTTTACGTAGACCAAGCAGGAAAACAACCCCAGTTCTATACTGGCGGTTGGAAAGATAGAGAAAAGAAAATTCCAGCCGACCCAAAATCATTGTTCAAAATTGCTAGTATTAGTAAGTTGTATACAGCTGTAGCAGCTACGAAATTGGTCAAAGAAAAGCGTTTGTCTTTTGATAAACCATTAACCGATTATCTTCCCGAACTAAAAGGAAGAATAGAAAATGCCGATGAAATCACATTAAAAATGATGATTCAACACCGGTCTGGAATTCCAAACTTTACCGACAATCCAGCGTTCTGGGAAAACGAAGAAGAAAATGGCAAAAATGCCTTAGAGTTTGCTTTAGACTTACCTGCTAGTTTTAAACCAGACAAAGGATATGAATATTCAAACACGAATTATTTGTTACTTCGTAGGATTTTGGATAAGGTTTTAGGATACGATCACAATGATTATATCAAAGAAAAAATATTAATTCCCATAGAGTTGAATAACACCTACTTTTCGATATCTGAAGTGGATTTGGAAGATGTGATGAGCGGATATTATGTAGGAATTGAAGAAGACTTTAAGGCACGTGATAATGGAATGTTGGCAACAGCAGAAGATGTTGCCATCTTTATTAGAGCCTTAAATGACGGTTCGGTGTTTGAAGAAGGAGAAGAAGAAATCTATCCTTACGAATATAATCACGGCGGTTTAGTGGTTGGTTATCAAAGCTTGGCAGAATACCACAAAGATATAGATGCGGTTGTCGTTCAATTTATTAACACAACAGATTTTGAAGGATCTGAATGGAATTTATCGGAAATTATAATTAACCGAATTGTGAAAATTTTTAAAAAGAAAAACTAGCCACAACAATGGCTATAAACAATTGGTGTGAAAGTGTTAAAACGAAAAGATAAACATAAAACAAAGGTCGGTGCTAAACCGAAAAGTTAGTCTACAAAATCCCCAACTGTTCATAGCCGAGACCGTTGTGGGTAATGCTAAAAAAACAACTCAGTAAATATAAATAAGACTAGTAACTAAAGGAATAATTTAATATGTCAGATAAGGGAAGCGTATTTCAAAAAGGAGGTGGAGGAACTAACTTCGAACAACTCGTTCAAACCGCATTTATGACAACGCTTATCATTCGTGGTAATGTTCCTTGTATTCCTTCAGGTGAACTATCAGAGGTTGCGATGCAAGTCACCAACAGGGGCTATGAAACTGATGATTTTATGGCTACCGCTAAATCAACAAGTGGAGAACATCGTTTATTGGTTCAGGTAAAACACGACATTTCATTTACCGCTGACAATGAAAAGTTCAAAGAAGTTATTAATGCATTTTGGAAAGATTACAACAATACTTCAATTTTTGACAAATCAAGAGATAAACTCATAGTAGTGAAAAATGGTTTGACGAAAGACGAAAGAAATCATCTAAAATCTCTTTTTAATTGGGCGGTAAACCATGCGACAGAAACAGATTTTCATTTAGAAATAAATAGAATCAAAGCGAAAAAAAAACGATTAGATGTTTTTCGGTCAGTATTAAAAGAAGCAAACGATAACACAGATTTAACAGACAAAGAAATTTGGGAGTTTTTAAAATGCGTTGACGTCTTGGAATATGATTTGCTAAATGAAGGTAGTATTGACAAAACTTATTTTTTTAATCTGATTAATCTAAGTAAAAGCAAAGAATCAAGAGCAACTGAAAAAGAAATTTGGGATAGTGTTTTCGCTTATGTTGCAACTCTTAATCCAAACGGAGGAAGTGCAACACTTGAAAACATTAAAGACAAAGATTTCTTTAAGCATTTTGACAATGCAAAATTAAGTCCATACTTCAAAGCGGTTAAAAAACTCAAATCAGACAGCAAAGAAATTTTGCGACCGATAAAAACTTCAATCGGAAAAGGCGAAAACGAATTTCAATTACCAAGAACTGAAGCAAGAGAAAAGATATTGCAAGCGATAAGCGGTTCTCAATTTACGATTGTAACAGGAAAACCCGGAGTTGGTAAATCAGCTGAAATAAAAGAGATAATTCAAAAGGATTTTCCTAATTCAAGTGTTTTTGTTTTCAGAGCAGACCAATTCAATGAATCTACACTTGCAAATGTTTTTTCAAGTCAAGGTGTCAATGAAACAATACAAGATGTTTTCTCTTGTATTTCTCTTATCCCTGAAAAAATCATTTTTATTGATAGTTTGGAAAAATTGTTGGAAGCAGACCCTGAATGTGCTTTCAAACAATTACTAGCATTGCTTAAAGAACACCCCGAAATCAAAATTATTGCTTCATCACGGAAATATGCGATTGACTTAATTACATTAAAATTTGGTATTGATAAGAACGAAACGAGTATAATTGATATTCCAACGCTTAATGAAGAAGAACTAAAACTTGTGTCTGAAAAATTTCCACAATTACATAAAGTTCTGAAAAACGACAAAGTAAAAAAGTTACTTCAAAGCCCTAAATATCTAGACTTTTCAATTTTAGCCATTAGTAAATCAAATGATGATTATGCAAATGTCTCTCTGACTGAATTTAAAGATAGATTATGGAACTCATTAGTAGTAGATTCAACCAATACAAGAAACGGCCTTCCAATAAAACGAGAAGAAGCGTTTAAAGAAATTGCAGTAAAGAGAGCGAAAGAAATGAAACTCTTTACAAAGCCCGATAAATCTGATGCGGAAGCAATAGCTTGTTTAGAAAATGATGAAATCGTATTTCAAGAAAACAACAACAGAAAGTATTCCCCTACTCACGATATTTTAGAAGATTGGGCTTTAGTAAAATATGTTTCTTCAAAGTTTGAAGAAAATCCGAATCCCAAAGATTTGTTCAGTAGTTTAGGAAATGAACCTGCAATTAGACGAGCGTTTCGTCTTTGGATTGAAGATTATCTAATTGATAACAGCAATAAGATAAATGAATTAATTAAAGCAACTATTTCCGACAAAACGATTGAAAAATATTGGGCTGATGAATTGTTGGTTGCTGTTTTTAAATCCGAAAATAGTAATTCATTTTTTACAGCTTTTGAAAAAGAATTACTTGAAGACAATGCTACTTTCTTCAATAGGAGCTTACATATTATAAAAACTTGTTGCAAAGAAAGTGACCAAAAAACGAACAACAGCAATTTGCTTTTGCCGATTGGTTCGGGTTGGAAAGAAGCATTGTTTTTTATTCAAAAGAATATTACTCAATTAGAACAAATAAAACTCTCAATACTCAATTTTCTTTCCGATTGGTATTACCGATTACTTTTTCAATACAAAAAAATTGAAAACGCAGAATTAGAGGCGACAAAATTTATTGTCTTAATTTATTTGAAAGAAATTGAAGAAGAAAAAGAATTTTGGCAAGAAGAAAATGCCAAAGGAAAATCATCAAACTTGATTTCAATTTTGTTTGACTTGGCTTCAATTTCAAAGGAAGAAATTAAACAACTTATTGCAAGAGCATTTGCCAATAAAGAAAACAGGGAATCTTGGAGATTAAATTCTTTTTACGAAAATGTAATTGAAAGTTGTCTTTCAGGTATAGGAAACCAACGTTTAATAAAAGAACTGCCCGAAGTGATTATTGAAACAGCTTGGAAAAATTGGAAATACATACCGCCAAAGGAATCTGATTATCCAGATGAAATTAAAATTTTATCAAGAAACTCTTTGCGGGATGAGGAATGTTGGGGAATAAGAGATAAACATTCTTTTTTTCCTTCGGGAGTATATAAAACACCATTGTCTAATTTACTAATATTTCATCCGATTATTGGTCTAAAATTCTTCATTGATTTTATCAATTATTCAGTTGATTTTTATGTAAATGCTACTTGTGAATACAAACACAAAATCTCGCAGATAGAGATTGAGCTGAATGATGAAACAATAGTAAAACAATGGGCGGCTTGGGAATTATGGGCTGCATACAGAGGTTCAAGCGTTACAAATTATGCATTGGAATCTATGTTAATGAGTTTTGAGAAATTCCTTTTGGAAATGGCAAAACGAAAAACAGATGTAAGCAAAGAGAACCTAAAGTTTATATTTGATTATGTTCTTAAAAACAGCAACAATGTCGCCCCATTAGCGGTTTTAACAAGCGTTGCTATTGCTTATCCTGTAGAAGTTGAAGAAGCGATGTTGCCGCTTTTGTCTGTCCAGGAATTTTATGAATGGGATTTAAGCCGAGCACTTCAAGAAAACTCAACGCTTGCCCCAATGGATAATCATATTTCTTTTGCACAAAAAGAGCGTTGGGAATCAAATCAACTTCCACATCGAAAAAAATATCAGAGAGGGCTTCGGGATTTTGTTTTGGAGTATCAATTTAATGTAAGAAGATTAAATAAAGAAATTCATCAAATATTTGATAAGTTAAAAACACGAAGTCAAAACAATGATATTGTGTGGAAAAAGAATTTAATTGAGATGGATATTAGAAATCACAAAGTTGGTGATTATGATGAAAAACTTGGAGGTTTTCCAATTCAACCTGAATACGACAAAGATATTTCTGATTTTATCACCTCTAATCAAGATGATTTTGAAGCACAAAACACATCAGCCACTTATTCTATATTAATCTCAAAAGCATACGAAAATAAAGAAGTGATTAGTTTTGAAAAATGGGCAGAGTGTCATAATTATTATTCTAATTCTGATGATTTAGACATTCTATTCAGCAAACCGATAAGTCTCTCTGTTCTTGGTTTAAGGGATTTTTCAAGTGATATTGCACCAAAGCAAAAATCTTGGTGTATCGAAACAATTGTAAACTCGTTAGGTGCAATTCTACAAGATACATTTAGTAGAAACTATGGATTAAGCAAAGGTTTTAATCTTATGGAAAAGGATATCGCTTTATCCACTTTTCATTTGCTTATGCAAAATGAAGATAACGATGAAGATAAAAACGGAATAATTGCCACAATGGTTTATATGCTATTCGCCCCGTTTCCAGACCACGAGATTGATAAAATTACACAATACGTGAGGGAAGTGTTTTTCAAACAATTTCCTGATGAAGCAAAAAGAGTTTGGCTTGGACTTATCAAATATTCAAACTATAAAAAATCAAATCCTAATCATTACGGCAATCAAGATGAAGAAAGTTTGAAAAAGGAAAATGAATTTGTTCAGCAAATTGCATCTGACAAAAAATCAAAGTTAGACCTAACAGAAATAAGTTTAGAAAAAAGCGAGGGATATTTATTGGCAAGAGCTTTTGTAATTACACCTTACGACACAACAGATAAAGAATTTACAGATTTCATAAATCACATATTGCCAATAGTTCTTGGCGATTTAACCAAAGAAGAAGATTATTCATATAACAGAAACAGAGAATCACGTCAATTTCATCACGAATCAATATCAGACATTGAACAATACCTTGCCAATTTATTTTTAGAGGCAAATTTTGATTTTTCAAAATCCGTTTTAACTACGTTGGTCAATTCATTGTCAAAAAATACGTCAAGACAAAGGTTTGGCAGAGACGATTTGTTTCAATTTGTAAATACTACTATAGATTATTTTGTATTGAAATTATATGACAACGGGAATTTAAAAATAGACCAAACAAAATACTCACTACAACAGACAAATTTTTGGAATCTTTGGGAAGTTCTTTTTGACTTAATCCCAAGTGATGGAACACACCCTCTAATTAAAAAACTTCTGTTGGACATTAGATATTTGCTATGGGATTACCAAGGTAATCCGAATGAAAACAATTGGAGTGTTTTGAATGAAAAAAAAGAGTTTTACAAAAAAATGTTTCTTGAAAAAGGAAAAAGCAATGTTTCATCAGTAATAAATGTGTTTTCTACAATTGGAGGTAAAGAATTTTTACCAGAAGGTATCAGTTGGCTGACAGATGTTTTCAAATCAAACCCTCTTACCTCATTATCTTTGACATCAGTTTCATCAGATAGAATGATTAAAGGACTTTTCTACAATCACATTTCAAAAATCAAAAATGATAAAGCCCTTATAGACGACTATGTGTGGATATTAAATCGTATGGTTGATTTAGGTTCTTCTGAAGCATATTTATTCCGAGAAAATGTAATAACATATAAAAGCATTGAAAATTAAAAAGCACATACCCACAACAATGTATAAAAAACATAGGGCGTTTGTGCTTAACCGAAAGGTCTGTGAATATTAATTAAGTCCGCTAAATATAAAATTTGGCATTTATAGAAGAAAAGATAAAAACAAAATATTTATATTTAGCTAAGTAATAAACCGAAACGAAAGTGCTTTTTAACTGCCCTACGTTTCTTATACTAACCGTTGTAAAACATTAAAACAGTGAATTTTCCTAAAATAGGTTGACTAAAAATTCATCATTTATTGATAGTCACTTATGAAAACAAAAAAAGAACACTGGCTGAGAAAAAACTACCAAAAAGCAACTTTAGAAACCAAACTTTTAGTCATTGACCAAATTCAGAATGGTCAGATTTCTACAAACTTTGCATCCAAAAAATATAATGTTCCTAGAACAACTATTTCTTATTAGATTAGGAAATACAGTACCTTAGTACAAGAAAACACAGGTTTGAGTAAAAACGATGAAATTAAAAAACTAAGGGAACGTTTTGAGGAACTGGAGTTTGTAAAAGACTTTCAGCAGGATATTATAGCAGACATGGAACTTATTACAGGCGTAGATATGTCAAAAAACTCATTGCCCAAATCATTAGCAAAAGAGATAGAACTAAAGAAGAAAAACCGTTAAGAAGAAAATGGCTCTATCAATGTTTTGGGATTAGTAAACAAGCCATCTACAAAAGACTCAAAACCCAACAAAAACAGCTAGTAGACCATCAAAGACTAATCAAAATGCTTATAGACTATCGTAAAAAAGTGAGTTCTGAAACTGGTGGAATCAAGCTATATCACAATCTTAAAAAAGAGATGGCGTATCAGAACATAAACATCGGTAGAGATAAGTACTATGTCTTTTCAAGGTTAACCGTTGATTGACCGTTGGTAGACCGTTGGTTGACCGTTGGTTGACCATTGGTAGACCGTTGGTAGACCGTTGGTATTGGTTACAATTAACACCAATTTGGTTACTTTTATATCCAAAAAAGGTTAAATATTCACTAAAATTAAAAATAACAATTTCACAAATGAAAAAAAATAAATATCCTAGATGGTTTCGAATAATTAGATATAATTTCAATTGTCTATGGTATCATATCATTTTTCCTTTAGGATTAGAAGTTGATGATTTCACAAAACAATGGAATAAAAGAGAATAGATTTTTAAATAGTTTTATCGGTACGTAAAACATCTTCTAAATCAGAATTATACCAACCGCTTTCCATAAGTTCATTGTCGGTTTTTCCATAGGTTAAATCCCATATTTTTACATCTATTTGACGCTCTTCAAATTCTGATATTTTTTTAGTCATAATAGCAACTGCTTTTTCGCTCATATCTGGTATTAAAATTACTTTTCGTCCAATTAACACTTGAATTTTTTCATTTGTAAGCGCTGTAATTCCTCCATAAGCTAACCATATATATTCTGGATAATGCATAGCACAAACTATTGCTGTTTTTTCACTCTCCACTAACATTACTGCTTTCTCTTTATTCTCAATAACATCTAATAGGTGCTCTCCAAATAAACAACTATAATATCCGTCTTCATTTTTATAAGGCACCTTAAAACGGTTAGTTCTTCTTCCATTAGGTTTATAGTATGAAACCTTTGCCTTTTGTACTTTTTTAGCACGATTGATACTCCAAAATACAGTGCCTAAATCTCTTGAAGTACCTATATAATACATTCTTTTAACTATATCCGTTTTTATGTCACCGTATTTAGTACGTAAGTAAATTAATAAGTTATTCTCATTAGTATTATTAACGCATAATCTAACGGACTCAAAATCAATAAATTTCTTTTCTCTAACTAAAGTATTACATATTTCATTGACACTGTCATTAGGACGAATTACATCATTGTCATTCAAATGAACTACAAAGGGCTCCATTTTTTTTGTAATATCATTCCAGATAAATTCGTTTCCATAATCGTCACGATATCGAGTTGGTGGTAGAGTTGCTTTTCCACAAGAATGGCAGTAACCATAATTCAGCGATAACTCTTTATATGTAACAAACTTCCCATCCCTATTTAGGCTTTTACAGCATGGTGTAATAATATTACGATGACGTTTTGTGTCAAAAGTTAAGACTACATCTATTTTCTCTAGCATTATTATTGGTTTTAAAAGAAACAGGAAACTTGAAACCTATAAGAAATTTAATATAAGAAGCTAAAAACGTGCTGTTTACATGATTAAACACTAAAGTTTCGAGTTTCCTGTTTCTAATTGCGTTTATACTTTGTTCCATTTTTTTGAAATTGTTCCCTTAGTCAAACCAGTAACTTCAGTGACCGCCTTTTGTGAAGCATTATTTTTTTTAGCAATCTTAATAATGTCTTCTACACTTGGCTCCGTCGTTTTATGATCGATATTTTCTTCTAATACAATTCTAAAATTCATCAAATAAAACTCATTTAGGGCTATTGCTAATTCGACATTTTCTAAAGTTAATAACGATTTAAATTCAGATTTAGAAGCATGAAACATCATAAATACGTTTATGCATAACTTATGAATAGATATTTGCATTTTAGAAATATACTCTTTAATAATAGGCTTAGCCAAAGCTTGCCTATTTATAAGTCCTTGTGTGTATTCAAAAAGATGTTCATTTGCTTCATCAGATACTTGAATTTCAAATTGCTTTATTTCCTCCTCTACTTTTTCAGATTGTATTTTATAATCTAATATATTCTTTATAGATGCAGTATAGTTATTCATTATCTCAGGATTAGACACCCCTTTATGTAATATTGAATTACTAGTTAGTTTTGGTGTAAATAATTGTCTATCGATAAAACCACTTTCTAAATTACCGTTAGCTATTAACTTAGGTATAAACTGATGTTGTAATCCTCCTAACAGTGTTGGACAGGATTCATTTATTCTAAAACTTTCCGTTGTCTTTCTTGATATATCAATATATCCATTTGTATATCCTTCCAATAAAAAATTACGCCATGCTATACCATCGCGACTATTTGAATTTCCCATTTTCTCTACTAAGGCAAAAATTTCGTCTATTAAAATTCCAATTGAGTTAGGGTTATCCGAATGAATCTTATGAGCAGCTTCAATTGAAGCGTTTTGAACCAATACCTGTTTGCGCTTGGGAGCATCATCTTCCGGGTTAGCAATATCTAGGTCATCCAAATGATCATTATAAAACATATCATCAATTATTTTGATAGGTTTAGTTGCTATTTTCATTGCTTCCGTTTTTGCATCTCCACGACTACCAATTATAGTAAAGTATAAATTTGCATAATTTCGGTAGCCAAGAGCTTCTATATAAAAAGTAAGTCCAACAGATGTGCTTACTGTAAATAACATTGAGCATAACATGTATTCTTTTGGAATACGTTTATATTTAAAGCTACTTTCTATAAGCTCCCTATACTCATTTGGGAGCTTATTAATTATAGTTACCAACATATCTTGAGCTTTCTCTATATTAGACTTTGTCAAATTTTTAAGCTCGTTGCCAATGGTTTCATGATTAATATTTTCCATAATTATTCTAAAATAATATTATCATTTAAATCGTAATAATTCAAACCATCATTGTTATTAAACATCACATCATTCATAAAATGATTTGTCAATACTATGTATAGCCAAAAAACAAATTTTGAAAACTCTATGGATTCTAATAACCTATCTTTGATATTATTAAAATCCCTTTCAGGTTTATCATCCAAGTTGGACTCCTGACACATTAATGTGATAAAATGCACATTCAATAAATTTGGCTTAAAATAAGAAAAGATTTTTCTGTGTAAACTACAAAGCATCTCTAAATCTCCTTTGAAGCAATCCGTCACATTACTATTAATTACTACATTCTTCATACTAATTGTGAGATTTAGAATTAATTAATAGACTAGCTGGTGATCCAAATAGTTCTTTTTGTATTGTTTTGCGCTCCCTCAACATACTGTGGTTAATCCCATGTTCTTGGGAATAGACATTTTTACTTTCTTTTAAATAAAATAGCTTCTTCACTACATCATCTAAAATAACTTTCATTTTTAATATCATAATATTAGTTTTTAATTTACTGCAATGATATAAAGAGAAATAGGCAATATTAATTAGTTCGGAATCACAACGGAATGCGTTCGGAATCCTCAAACACATGATAAACAACTTGTTCACACATGAATTAAGTAAGGAAAAGTATGTAAAAAGTGATAAAGTTTGATTGAAAAATTTGAAATTTGAGTAGTATCTTTTCTATTTATTAACTTGAGATTTCATTTTTGAAAGTTGATGATTGATAGCATCAATCTGAAATGGTTCCATTTTGACTAAAGTTCTATCTATAATATCAAGTTTTCTTTTTCCTGAATAATAATCAATACCCTTTGACACTTTGGCATAAGGGGTAACCGATTTTGGGTTCTTGTAAAATATAGATAAATCTTGAAAAGTTCCTACTATCCTAATAAGTTTTAAAAAATCAGTTCGTTTTAAAGAGTCTGGTGGAAGCGAATTAATAATATTAATTAATAAATATTTTTCATCATCTTCAAAATTATTAATCAGATTTAGATAAATGTTATGCTTTTCAGAAACTTCTACTAATAAAGTACTACCTTTTTCTACATTCGTTGTTGATGAATTAAGAGACGCTTCTCGTTCTTGCTTTAGATATGGATGTTTAATATCTATCATAGATTTATATTCATTTGAACTTGTAAAAGTTATGCTCTCAAAATCTTCAAAGTAAAAATTATCATACATATCCAAATCATATATCAACTCATAATAATCTTTATAATTCTTAAAATGACGCTGTGCTTCCTTTAAAGATGATTCAATTGCTAAATCTGAAACAAACTTAACATAAGAGGACTTATCTTCCTTATTAAAGGCATTTAACACTTCGTCTTCTAAAACTAAAGTTATAACCACGTCATTATCTCCATCATAATAAAGATGCCTATCGCAAAAGAGTTTAAAAGATTGATGTTGTCTGGTTTTTAAATCTTCGGTATATTTTATCGAATAATAATCATATAAAAATTTACATATTTTATTATGAACAGTTGTAAACGGACGCTTTTTCAATTTCTCCTTTTTCATCTCATTAATTACCATTCGTTTTGCTATCGCATATGATTTAATGTAAAAATGATTATATGTTTTAAAATAATTCATGATAGGATTAATGTATTCTAAGGGTTATTATTTGAATTAAGAATGTGACTTATAATGTATTATTCCATATTAAATACTGTTTTTAAAAGAAATGCTGTTGCTTCCTCTTCTGTAACCAATATCTTCTTCTCTTTCTTTGTCTTCTTTATTTTTTCATTTTCAATATTTCCCAAAAACAACCCTGAAGGCTTAATCAAATCTTGAAACGATTTTAAATCATTCTTATTTAATTTTTCTTTATTAGAGGACAACTCTATTTTTGGTGCGTCTTTAAAACTATCTTGAATAAAATCCCAATGATCTTCAAACGATTTATGTTGAAGGTCAAAAGACTGAAAGTTTTCTATCTTTAAATCCCTAACATCATTGCGTATGTTTTCAACAAACCACGAAGATATTCTTCTACAAAAATCTAACTGCGTACAATATTTGTTTAAAAGAAACTGAAATTGCATTTTATTCAAATCATTTTGTAATTCAAGAAGTTTAAACGTATTTCTATCTAAACGTTCTTTTTTAACGACTATATGATGAATTGATTTACCATTTTTCAACAAAGCATTAGAACCTTTGCTATTTATTAAAACAACCTTGTCAAATAAATTGTCGTATAATTTATCCTCACAAACGTCTTTATTAAATTGTATCCATATTCTTTTTGGAATATAAAAAACCAGAGGCACATATAATTGCTTGGTTAAAGCTATATATACATCGTTTAACGTTTCGTTCATATTTATCTATTTTAAAGATTCTAACATGTGTGAATAATCTTCTGGTAATTCTGCGTCAATATCTCGCAAGTATTTTTCTAAAGCTGACATGGAAGAGTGCCCTGTTATAAGCATCAATTTACTTTTCGCAGCAAACGGAGAGGATTCTTTAGCCAAATGTCTGTATAATTTAGTGATATAAGTGTGTCTAAAACTATATAACCCATACTCCGCACCTAAACCAAAATGATCTTTTACAACACGTTTAAAACGCTTTGTGTAATAATCCCTTTTATTCTCTAAAGCAGTATCCCATTCTCCTCCTATTACTTCTGGAGTAAAAAATGAGTCTTTCTTATTTAACTTAGAAAGGTCTGGAAATTCCTTAATTAATAAATCAGGAATAATCTTAGTCTTCATTGGACTATTTTTAGCTTTAAATTTTACAGTCTTAGTCTTTAAATCAATATCCCCTACTTTAAGTCTACAAACCTCTATTGGTCTTAAAAAATTATAAGAGATAAACTTTATGAACAATAATAGATTTTTATCTTCCCTCTCTAAATATTCAAAAATTTCTTCTTGTTTATCTTGAGAATAAGTTTTGTTTCTTTTAGGTATAGCTTTGAGAACAGGTATTTGCTTAATAACATTAGAATTGATAATATCATTATCAAATAATACTTGCATTATACTGCTTAAATCTGCACGATAATTATTTCTATTTCTAGGACTTGTTCTTTCAAGAATATCGCTTAAAAAATGTGAAATCACTTTCTTATTAATCTCATCTATTCCAACAATATTTGGATGAGTTTGCTCAACCCATTTAGTAAAGTTTTTTAATCTATTTTCAAAACTACGTTTAGTCGTCTCGTTTATAAGCTTCTCTTTTTGTTTTAAACCAAAAGCAAAAGCATCCCTATAAGTCATTACAAGTTCTTTAACCTGTTCTACTTCAATAGGCACTAACACGGGATTAGAAATTTCAGATTTACTCTTGGTATCCTTAACACTTAATAGCACTTCTTTATTATTAGAATAAGGACTATATCCTTTTGCCAAAAGCTTAAGTAGTGCTTTTCTATAAGTCACTAAAACAGAAAGTCGTTCTTCTTTAGTTTTAAACTTATTAGCATTTGAATAAATTGGAGTTTGACGTTTTAACTTTCCTGTATTAGGGTCCCGATAAGAAAAATAAACATACCAACGTTTTTTGAGGTCTCCGTTTGCTGAGTAAATCTTAGGGGGAGAATAATTTTTTTTCAAAGTTAAATCGTATTCAATTTCGTATTCATTTTGCAATTCTTGTGCAAGATAATCAAAAATAGTATGCATAAAAAAACGGTTTAGCGAAAGCCAAACCGTTGTTTTTGAAGTAATTCCAATTAGTAGCGGGAACTGGACTCGAACCAGTGACCTTCGGGTTATGAGCCCGACGAGCTACCTACTGCTCTATCCCGCGATTTATATTCCTAAATGATTATCTTAGCTTTTAACTATCGATTCATAATGTCGACGTAATCGTTTCGGACTGCAAATATACAACCCTTTTTGCATATTACAAGCATTATTTAAACTTTTTTTATTGCTCTATATTAAGCGCTTCAAAACCAACAAGTTCAGCTTCCTCAAATTGAGGAGAAACTTGAATCGGGTTACAACACACCTCACAATCCTCTACATAAGTTTGCTTAGTTACACTTGGATCTAATAACATGGATATGGTTTCCCAACAGTATGGACATTGAAAATAGTGCTCAAACATAACTTACTTTTTATCAAAAATAAAAATAGCCAACCAAAGGTTGACTATTTTAAATATATTTTAACAGCTATTTACTCTTACTCTTGATTTAAAACAACTTCCGAGTCTTCTAAAAATAATGACATTTTATTTGGTGAGTCATCTACTACTGTTAAATAATCGTTGTTTAATAAATTATCACTTACCATAACTAATTTTAAGTTTGATAATTGTGATAACTCAAATGGTAAAGTCCCTGATAATTTATTACTTGATAATACTAATTCTTCAAGATTAGATAATTCTACAATACTTTCAGGAATTTGACCTTCTAATTGATTATCTAATAAGCTTAATTTTTTTAAAGATTTTAAGTTACTAATATCAAAAGGTATTGTTCCACTTAAAAAGTTACTTCCTAACTCTAAGTTGCGTAATTTAGTTAGACTTGTAATTGACTGTGGAATTTCTCCGGTAAATTGATTACTATATAGTGCTAAAGATTCTAAATTTGAAAGGTTACCAATCCAATTAGGAATTTGACCATCAAATTGATTTAAAAACAATTGTAAAGAGTACAATTTTTGCATGCTAGACATTGTTTCTGGCAAATCTCCAGTTAATTTATTAAAACTTAAATTTAATACTTGTAAGTTGCTTAATTGTGCAATCTCTGATGGTATAGATCCTTTAAGATTATTGAAAGATAAATTTAAACTAACAACTTTAGAATCAATTATAGTTACACCATGCCAAGTATCAATAGAAGCTTCAAGATCCCAAGTGTTATTCCACTCTGGTCCATTTGTGTTATTGTAAAGTGCAATTAAAGCTTCTTTTTCAGAATTTGATACACTTGCGAATGCTACACAAGCAAAAAGAAACATCAGTAAAGTTAATTTTATCGTTTTCATGTTAATGATTTAGGATTAACTACATCAAACTTAACACAAAAGAGGTTAAATGACAAATTATTTCGATTAAATGCAATAAACATTAACATTTAATTTGTCTTTTAGCACTGTTTTAGCCAATTACTGCTCTTTTAATTATAAAAATAGAGTATTAAATAGTTAATAAACCATTGAAAACAAAAACATTAAAACTGAACATTTAACAGTTCTCCACTTAATTGAAGCAATTGCAACTCTGCTAATTTTGCATCGTATTTTGCTTGATTTCTGCTTAATTCTGCATTTAACAGATTAAGTTGTGCTTGTCTAAATTCGATTGAATTTACTTGACCAATTTTAAATTGTTCTTTTGTTCGCTCAAAATTATTTTCTGAAGTCATAATATTTTGTTGCTGGATGTTATAAATATTTAATTTATTGTAAAAATTCTCCCAAGCATTTTCAAAATCACGCTCAATACCAATTAATATATTTTCTTTTTCTAATTGTTGTGATTCTAAATTAACTTTTGCGTTTTTTACTCTAGTAATTGTTCCGCCTCCATCAAACAAATTCCAAGTTAAATTTAAACCACCTGATAAACCTGTATTAGTACTAACTGCAACAAAAGATGCTGCATTATTATTGTTTTTATTCCATCCATAAGTCCCATTTAATCCAACTGTTGGAAGGTAACCTGATTTACTTGATTTAATATCTAATTGGCTTATTGCAATATTTTTTTCTGTTTGAAGTAGGGCTACGTTTCTGGTTTTAGCTTTATTAAATAAACTGTCTTTTTGAAACTTTAAAGTAAAGTCAACCTCTGTACTAACGGAAAAATCAGTCCCTAAGGTATTACCTAGTACTACATTTAAATCACGTTTGGCATTTTTTAATTGTTGTGCTGCAGATATAATATTAATACTATCATTATTTATATCTACTTCGGCATTTAAAACACCAAGTTTAGTATTTTGACCATAATCAAATTGGTATTGCGCACGTACCAATCTATCCTTAGACACATTTAAGGTTTCGGACAAAGCATCTAGATTTTCTGTAAGTTGTGCTACATTATAATAAATAGAAAATAACTGAGTAATCGTATTCTCTATCGTTTCTCTAGCTTGCAAATCTGATAATTGGTACTGCTCTTTTAAACTTTTATAATTGTAACGTCTACCCAATCCATCAAATAGTGTATAGTTTAAACTTACTGAAGCATTATACCTGTCACTCTCTGCTCCATTTAAAACTGTTGATGTACCGTTTGAAAATTCAGCTTCAGTGTTATCTAAATTATAAGTCGCTCCTGCATTACCTGTAAGCGTAGGCAAAAAACCTGAATTTAAAATACTTGTATTATTTTCGGCAACTCTTACAGCGTTATTCGCTATTTTAATTCCGTAGTTATTTTCTAAAGCTAATTTAACAGCTTGTTCTTGTGTTAAAATATCCTGCGCTTTACCAATGGTAACACAACAAAATATTGCTATAATTAGATTGTAATTAATGCTCATTTTCTTCATTTTGTTCTTTAATAGCACGTTCAACTTCTTCTTTAGTCACCTCATTACCTGTAAACAACCATTTTGCTTTTTGTTTAAAAGTATTACTAAAAGATAAAAATAAAGGCAACACTAGTAAGGTTAAAATTGTTGCATAGGCAATACCAAAAGATATAGAGATTGCCATTGGTTTTAAGAATTGTGCTTGTCTACTTTTTTCTAATAATAATGGAGCAAGACCAGCAATTGTTGTCAAGGAGGTTAGAAAAATGGCTCTAAAACGTGATTTTCCAGCTTCAGAAATTGCTAAATCAAAAGACATACCTTCCTTTAAATTACTATTAAACTTACCTATTAATACCAATCCATCATTTACCATAATACCAATTAATGCAATAATACCTAGTAGTGATAATATATTTACTGGAAACCCTAATATCCAGTGTCCCCAAGCTACTGCTGTTAAACTAAATGGAATTAATAATATTAATAATATAGGTTGACTGTAGCTTCTAAAAGTAAAAGCGATAGTAATATAGATTAGCAGTAAAATTGGTATTCCTGCTTGCCATAAAGAACTTTTTAACTTAGTTGCTTCCCTCTTTTGTCCTTCAAATGAAGCTGTAATTGTTGGATATTTAGATTGCAATTGCGGAATAAAATTATTTTTAATATCATCTAAAATATCTGTATTACTTGTACTAGGATCTTTTAAATCTGCAGATACTCTAATTTCTCTTAAACCTTCTAAGTGATTAATTGCGACATCTCCTCTTTCAATTGTATAACTAGCAATATCTTTTAAATTAACACGCTCACCTGATGGTGTTAAAATACGCATATCATCTAAATCGTTAATCGAATTTCTGTTTGGTCTATCATACCTTACCCAAACTCTAATCTCATCTTGTCCACGCTGGAAACGTTGTGCTTGCACACCAAAAAATCCAGAACGTACCTGAGTCATGACTGTACGTAAATCTAACCCTAAAAGATAAGCACTTTCTTTAAGTTGCAATCTTATTTCTTTAATACCAGCTGGATCATTATCCTCGATATCCTTAAGTAGCGGATTGGTTTCTAAATAGTTTTTCATTTCTATTTTAGACGCTTTAAGCTCTTCAATATTATTACCTAGCAATGATACAGATACTGGACTACCACCAAAGTTTCCTCCAGATCCAAATATTAAACGTTCTGTACCAACAACAGGTCCAACTAATTCTCTTAATCTATTAGCAACCATTGACGCTTTAATGGCGTCTGGACGCTCTTCTCCTGGAAGCATATTTAATTTTAAGGATGCACTAGAACTGCTATTTAAAGTCAATATTGTGTTTTCAAATAATTGTTTATCTGTACCTTTTAAATATTTTTCTGATAGCTCTTGATTAACTATAAATGATTTTTCTTCTATCATAGACATAATAGAATCTGTCACCTTAACATTTGTTCCGTTAGGCATTTCTAGCTGAATCGTAACTGTATCACTAGCAATGCTTGGAAACAGAGTTACACCTATAATACCTCCTCCAATGGATCCAAAAGTTAAAATTAAGAGACCTACAAAAATCCCTAGTGACAATATTTTAAATTGAAGTACAAAGTCTAAAGTTGGTGCATATATTTTATCTCTTAAAAAAGACATCAATTTATCTCCTGCTTTGTTAATAAACCTCATTTTACCAAAAAATTGTTTGATTTTTGATGGGTTTTCTTCTTCAATATGTGGTCTTAAAGCTTTTGAATGTGCTAAGTGAGCTGGTAGTATTATTAGTGCTTCTACCAATGAAACTACTAAGGTTAATATAACTATGACGGAAACTTCACCAAAAAACTCTCCAATCCTACTATCTAAAAACAGGAATAACGAGAAGGCTAATAGTGTTGTTATAATTGCTGAAACCACAGGAGGAATTACTTCCATTGTCCCATCAATAGCTGCTTGGATTGGCGTCTTACCTTTTTCGTAATGTTGATAAATATTTTCTGCAATAACAATACCATCATCTACTAAAATACCAATAACAATAATCATCCCAAATAATGACAAAACATTAATGGTAACATCAAATTGTCCTGCAAAAATAAACATTCCTAAAAATGAAATTGGTAACCCAAAGGCTACCCAAAAAGCTAGTCTTGTATTTAAAAATAGCGATAGAAATACTAATACCAAAATCATTCCGACAATAGCATTTTCTGTAAGCAACTCTGTACGCTGATTTAATGTAATAGATAAATCTCTTACAATATTTAATTGTGCATTATTATGTTTTTGGTTGTAAGCCTGGATATAATCTTTTACCTTATCTGCAGAGCTTATTAAGTCTTCGTTATTTGTACTTGTTACAGTAATATTAACTGCTAATTGTTGATTAAAGTAGGTTGCGTTTGGTGTTTCAGAAAAACGATCTCTGATAACAGCAACATCCTTTAAACGTACTACTTTACCATCTGCTGAAGCTTTTACAATAATGTTAGACATCTCGCCTCCATAATATTGTTTATTGTTAGCTCTAATCAGATACTCTTCTGCATCAGTTTTTATATTACCTCCTGTTACTAATATATTAGATGTTGATACTGCATTGGCAACATCACTAAATGTTATATTATACGCCAATAAACTACCTTCATTTACTGCTATTTCAATTTCTTCTTCTGGATAACCAGACACTTCAATTTGCGAAATACCATCAATAGCACGTAAATCATTTTCTACTTGACGACCTAATTGTTTTAATGTGGCTAACGGAATGTCTTTTCCGCTTAAAGCGAAAGAAATAGTTTGACGGACTTCTTCCTGTTTAGATACCACTAAAGGCTCCATACCTGTTGGAAAAGTTGGCACTCTGTCCACTGCATTTTTAACCTCAAGCAGCATAAAGTCAAGGTTTTCACCTTTTTCAATCTCGACAGTAATTGTTCCGCTATTTTCTCTAGACACAGAGGTGACACGATCAACCCCTTTTAGTCCTTTTAAATTTTCTTCGATTTGAAGCACAATACCTTCTTCAATTTCTTGAGGAGATGCTCCAGGATACGCTATACTAACGTTGATAATTTTTGACTCCACTAAAGGAAAAAACGAAGACTTTAAAGACGAATATCCTAGAATACCAAAAACAACAAATGCTAAAATAAAGACATTAACTGCTACGTGATATTTTATAAAATAAGTTATTATTTTTCTCATTATTCAGCGCTATTGTTATTGGTATTGTTTTCAACAAATGGCTGGACTAACATTCCTGCATAAGCACCAGGAACAGGTCGTTTTAATATAACCGTTCCGTTAGGTACGTCTTTTAAAACCACTTTAGTGTCTGAAAAATGTATTGGCTTAGCTGGCATAACGTCTAACAAGCTGTCTTTTATTACAAAGATTTCTTGATTATCCGTCAGTAGATTTCTATCAATTTCGATAGCATTTTCTATACTTTTAGCATTTAAATTTGCTTCTAAATACATACCTTCTTTAAGGTTACTATTTTCAACTTCAATAAAAGCAGTTACTGTTTGAGTATTAGCATCGATACTACCATTAACACGAGATACTTTACCTGTATAAGATTCTGTTTTATCTAAATTAGTTAAACTAACAGTTTCGCCAACTTTTAAGATATTTGCAAAGCTCTTGCTAATAGCGACTTGCATCTCATAAACCGAAGGATTAATAAACTCTCCTAATTTTTGACCGTTTCTAATTAAAGATCCCTCAGTAACTAAAGCCTCTGTCAAAATCCCATTAAAAGGTGCAGATATTGTGTACTTAGATAAGCGTTGTTCTAAGTTTTTTACATTGTAATAATTTGTAATTATACCACGTCCAGTAATAAAGTAGTTTTCTTTATCTGACGTTATTTCTGGTAATTTTGGTGTGGTTTTATTTAAGTCAAAACTGCTTAAGTAAGTTTGCCATTTTTGAAACACATCCGGAAAATCTAGACGTAAATCTGGCATTATTGCAGCAATCGAATTGTACAAATTACTTTTTGAAGATTGGACACTAGCATAATACTCTGCAGCATCAACACGAATTAACGTTTGTCCCTTACGATAGTTTTGACCTGGTTTAAACAAGTAACTACCATTACGAAATATACCTTGTACTTCCGAGTAAAGCTCTACACGTTGCTTTGCTGTTAAGTTACCATTTGCTGGTATAACAATAGCTATGGTTGTATTATTTACCGTATCGGTAAATACGGTTTTGATAACTTTTGCTGCTATAGGCTTTGGTTTATTTTTATTATCTATTAATGATTTAGAAATAAATACTGTAGCAATAATAAATAAAACACCTAAAATGGATAAAATAATGTTGCGCATGCGGTTGGTTTTGATGATATGACCGCAAAATTAGCCTTTAGTTTAAACGCAAAACGTTAAAAAAAACCTAAAAGAAATTATTAAAAAGCCTCTAATTGCAATGTTATATCCTCCCAATCTTGCATAAGTTTTGCTAATTGGTCTTTTTTAGCCTGATAATTTTCGAAAAAGTTAGGTTTTGCAACGGTTTCATCATAATTATTAGCTAATTCTGTATCTATAGCTTTTATATCCTTTTCTAACTGACTAATTTTAGACTCGCAATTACTTAACTTATTATTTAAAGACTTGATTTTTTTCTGGTCTTCGTAGGTTTGTTTTGGTGTTTCTTTAGGTTGACTTTTAACAACGGTTCTTTTTTCTACTTCACGTAAATTTTCAACATTACGTTGTTCTAGATAGTAGTCAACATCACCTAAATACTTTTTAATGTTTCCATCTTTAAATTCAAAGACAGTATTAGTTAATCCTTTTAAAAAGTCCCTATCGTGAGATACTAATATTAAAGTGCCTTCAAAACGTTGTAAGGCATCTTTTAAAACGTTTTTAGATTTAATGTCCAAGTGGTTAGTAGGCTCATCCATTATTAGCACATTAAATGGCTGCAACATTAATTTAGCTAAAGCTAATCTATTACGCTCTCCTCCAGATAATACTCTAACATATTTTTCTGCTTCCTCACCTCTAAATAAAAATGATCCTAAAATATCACGAACTTTACTTCTATTAGTTTCGTTTGCAGCATCAATCATAGTATCTAAAACGGTTTTACTACCATCTAAATATTCGGCTTGGTTTTGCGCAAAGTATCCTATTTGTACATTGTGACCTAATTTAAGATGGCCATCATGCTTTAAATCTCCAACCAAAATCTTAGCTAAAGTAGATTTTCCTTGGCCATTTTGCCCAACAAAAGCAGTTTTAACATCACGTTCTATTAACAAATCAACACCTGTTAATACTTGATTATCACCATAACTTTTTGAAACATTATTAGCTTCGACCACAACTTTACCTGGTGTTATTGATACCGGAAAATTTAAAGTCATTACACTATTGTCATCTTCATCTACCTCTATACGATCAATTTTATCTAACTTTTTCATTAAAGATTGAGCCATAGTTGCTTTGCTAGCTTTGGCTCTAAACTTTTCAATTAGCTTTTCAGTTTGTTCTATTTGTTTTTGTTGATTTTTTTGAGACGCTAACTGCTGTGTTCTAATTTCTTCTCGTAGTACTAAATATTGAGTATAAGGTTTTGGATAATCATAGATACGTCCTAAAGAAATCTCGATAGTACGATTAGTAACATTATCTAAAAACATTTTATCATGCGATACAATTGCGACAGCTCCTGGATAATTTTTTAAAAATCCTTCTAACCAAATAATAGACTCAATATCCAAGTGGTTGGTAGGCTCATCCAAAAGTAGCACATCATTATTTTGCAATAATAATTTAGCTAGCTCAATACGCATACGCCATCCACCAGAAAAGGTATCTGTTAATTTATTAAAGTCTTCACGTTTAAAGCCTAATCCTTGTAATATTTTTTCAGTTTCGCCTTGATAGTTATAACCTCCTAAAATTTCATATTGATGTTGTATGTCACTTAATTCAACCATAAAATCATGGTAAGCATCACTTTCGTAATCAGTACGTTCGGCTAATTGTGTGTTAATATGTTCTATTTTGGCTTCAATCTCTTTAATTTCTGTGAAAGCTTGGTAAGATTCCTCTAAAACAGTTCTACCTAAAACAAAATCTATGTCCTGTTTTAAAAACCCAATTTTTAGAGTTTTATCTGCTGCAATCTGACCAGAATCTGGTTCTAATTCCTTTGACAAAATCTTAAGCATGGTAGACTTACCAGCACCATTTTTACCTATAAGTCCTACTCTATCTCCATTTCCTAATTTAAATGTGATATCTTCAAAAAGGTATTCTCCTTGAAATGAAATGGATAAATTATGAATATTTAGCATGAATTGTGACTTATGTTACTTAATGTTGAAAGAATAAAACTTAATTTTGTGATGGAAGTTTTAAAAACTTCAACACACATTTTTTGAATTGCAAAAGTACACAATTATTATGTTTAAAAAAGGCTCTAAATTATACTCTATTTTTACTGGCTCTTGCCCTAAGTGTCATCAAGAATCTATGTATACTAATCCAAACCCATATGTGTTAAATAAACTATTTAGTATGCATGAACGTTGTAAACATTGTAATACAAAATATCAAATAGAACCTTCATTTTTTTATGGATCTATGTATGTAAGTTATGGTGTTGGGATAGCTTTTGCTGTTGCTGCTTTTGTAATAAGTTACTTATTTTTAGGCAGCACACTTAACACTGCTTTTATTGCAATTATTGTCGCGTTGATTGTCTTTTACCCTGTTATAGTTAGGTTATCAAGAAATATTTGGATTAATATTTTTATGAGTTATGACAAAAGTTTAGCTAAAAAATCAGCTACCAAAAATAACGCTATTTAGTAAAACCTACTGCAATCAATCTCTGCATCAATTGCTACATTGTTTTCAATAAAATTATATAATTGATTAGCAACGTATGGTGCAATCATAACGCCTCGAGACCCTAAGCCATTAAAAATATACATGTTTTTAAACGTTTGATGTCTACCAACTAATGGTTTTCTGTCCTTAACTGTAGGTCTGACACCTGCGACTTGTGTTAATACCTCAAAATCACATTTGATAAAGGTTTTAAGCTTATCTAAAAGCATATCTCTAGCTTCTGATGTAATAGTGTTGGTTTTATCTTTTTGTTCGTACGTTGAACCAACACGATAGTTGTGATTACCTAAAGGAATAACAAATACACTTGATTTAAGTACATAATCTAATTTTAAATCTGGTGCATGGATGGTTAATAATTGACCCTTTGTGCCACCTAATGGAAGATTATTGAAATAAGGGTTTTGTTTTAAACCGAAACCTTCAGCAAAAACAATATGTTTAGCATTTATATTTTTATAAATGACACAATCATGACCTATTGATAATGCATCATAATCAAAGGACTCTTCGATTAAACAATTTTTAGTTTTTAAATCAGCACGATATTTTTCAACCAATAATTTAGTATCTAAACGTCCCGTACTTAATACTTCACCCAACTTAAACTGCGCATCAATTTTTGGGTTATTATTATCGATTAACGTGGTATTTAAAAAAGGTTTTAAACCAACTTTATCAGATGCCTCAAACCAATTATTTTGCTCTTCTAAGGAAGTGAAACGACGTATGACAGGAATTTTATAATCTAAAGTGACATTATACTCCTTTTCAAGTTTATTGTAAACAGGTAATGCTGTTTGTAACTGTTCTTCACTTTTCCATACAGGAGTAAATCTTTTTAAAGTTACAGGATTGTATAATCCACCTGCTACTATTGAAGATTGCTGTGAACTATCCTCAAAAACTACAAACGATTTATTTTTTGCTTTAAGCTTTTCACTAAACGCAACACCAGCTAAGCCACAACCTACAATTATATAATCTACTTTCATACCACAAAAATAGAATATCTATTTGAATAAAATAAGAACATATAAAAACAAAAAAACGTTCACTTTTCAGTGAACGTTTTTTAAATATGATTAAATCTAACTATTTAGTAAGACCACATGTCTAACTCAAAGTTTCTGATTTTTTCTTTTATTCTTTCAGATTCTAATAATTGCATTAATGAATTTTCAGCAATATACTCCTCAACCTTACGATCTCCAAATACATTTTCTTCCTTGAAAATGATACCACTAAAACGACGTGCGTTTAAGATATGGTCAAAAGAGAAAGGCATTGCACTGTTTTTTGCATTAAACGCTTTAGCTTCATGTAAAACGTTACGTGCATCTGGATAGAAAATCCAGAATAAAGGAATAGGCTCTTTATTTGCCTCGTCATTAGAATTAACATAGTTAACATCTGGTGCAGCAGGCGCTATACCTAATAGTCTATATTTTAATTCACCTTGACGCTTATCAAAATACCACATACCTTTAATTAAGTAAGCAGAAACATCATAAGACGAAATAGTAGTTGTTGTAATATATTCTGGATCTACATAACCATCAGCATTTAACTGATCGTATCCAATATCCATAGTATCTACAGCTGTTCTAATTTGAGCTAACTCTTTTTTAGTACGCTTTCCTGTAAAATAAGAATCGTTATAAACGTTTTCAATTTCACCTTCATCAATTGCTTTAGTAAGTACATCAAATAAAGAACGTCTGTCGCTTCCAATGTTATTTGTATCTACTGGGTAGTACAGAGGAAAGTTAACACGTTCATCCAATACAACTTTCTCCCAAGTCATTTTAGCAAACATAACATCTCTATCATCAACATAACCGTATTCTAGAGGCTTATCGTTATCTAACGCTTTTTGTTCATCTGTTCTAACACCAATCTCTTTTGGAGATTTAGCATTAAGAATATTAGATTGCGCATTGATTTGTGCGGTAAATGCTACACCAAATACGACTGCTAATAAAGATTTGTAATTCATCTGAAAATTGTTTTTATAATTTTTAATTAATCAAATATTTTGATTAGTTAGCTAATTCAATTGCTATTGGACTTGCTGGCTTAATTCTAACGCTTGAATTAGCTTTAGATTTAATATCAAATATTTGTACTGCATCACCTCTTCTTGCTTTTCTTAAGGCAGCCTTAGCTGTTCCATTAAGTTTGTTACCGTTTACGTTAACAGTAGCTTGACCAGGTACTTTAAATTTAAATGATGTCACTGTTAAAGGTAGATCAAAATCAAAGTCAGATAATTCTGCTTTAATAGTACCAATTTCAATGTTATTTCTTGGTAAACCACCTTCAGATTGACCTGCTATAGTACCTGTTGGTTTAGGAATATCTTTAATTCTAAACACAGCTCTATCTGTCGCAGTTGATCCATCATCAAGCTTAGCTGTTACATTAATAGTAACTTCTTTACCTGTTCCTGGATTCATTGAGTATTTTCCAACACCACTAGCTTTAGATAATCCTGAACCTGAAGCATTTACTTTGTTATCAGGTACACCTGCAAATGAAATTGTCATTGGGTTAGATACACCTCTATAAACAACATTCATTTTGTCAGCTGAAATAGTCGCTGAATTTGGTCTAGGTACTACTACGTAGTTTCCAATAATTGGAATTTCTAATTCCTTACCATCTTCTTTGAAAGTAAATTTACCATCAATTTCATGCTCTCCTACATTACCAACATTAAAATCTAATGTTGCTGCTCCGGTTGAATCGATTGCTTTAGATAAATCAACTTCTTTTCCTGCTACACTCATTTTAGTTGGTGCAACGTTAGCATATTTACCTAAAACTACTTTTCCTTGAAATTTCTCTCCTGCAAAAAATGCAGACTTATCTGCTAATACAATAGCTGTATAGTTTTTTAATGATGTTGCATTACTTACAAGATTACCTAAAAATCCATTGTAGATGTTAGTTTCTGTAGCTTTCACATCATTTTGCATAGCTGTTAACTTAGTGTAAGATGCTATTGCTGGAAATCCTTGGAAGTGATAATCTAACCATTTTTTCTCAACACCATCGTTATCTTTAACTGGTGCAGTACTAAAACGATCTTCAAAACTTTGAACTACAGGTTGCCATTTACCTTCTTTAGGTAAAACAGCTTTAATATCAGCTTTATACTTTTCTATTCTGTCTAAAACTTCTTGGCCTCTTTTAGTTAATCTGTCTCCAGTAAACCAAAGTTCGTCAAGCTTATCTCCCTTATCCATTTCTTCGTAAGGTAAATCTCCATTTTCTTCTAACTCGTAACCACCATTCTTAACGATATCGTTAGCTTTAACTGTTCCTAAAAACTTATAAAAATCATCAGATATTGCGCTAATTTGGTTTGCTAATTTGTTTGCAGATTCAAATTCTTCAGGCTTTTCTTCAGCTTGTGTTTTTAACTGCGTTAAAATACCATTATTTGATGCTATAGCTAACTCATTAGCTCTATCAAATTTCTTATCCATTAACCCGAATGCAGATAGCACTTCTTTTGACATAGTCATTGCAATCATTGCAATAAATACTAAGTACATCAAGTTAATCATCTTTTGTCTTGCGGACTGTTTTCCTCCTGCCATTTCTAATTAGTTTATTATTTATTAATATTAGTTGATATTAATCACTAATTAGTTTTTGTTCATTGCAGATAACATACCACCATATACTCCGTTTAAAGAAGATAAGTTAGATGCTAAAGATTGCATTTGCTCTTTTAATTTAGTTGCATTTTCAACAGCTTCTTCGTTGATTGAAGCTTGACGACTTGCACTTTCCATTTGTACTTTATAAAGACTATTTAAAGACTCCATTTGTGCAGCAGCTAATGACATTTCTTCACCATATTTTTTAGTTGCAGCTATAGAATCTACTGTTGGAGAAATTCCTTTTGCAGCACCTTCAAAGTTTTTGATACTTTGTCCTAAGCTACTCATTAATTCACCATCAATTTTAGCTTCTTTTAATAAGTTATCTAATTTTTTAGATAATAATCCTTCTGCATCTTTTGGCTCTTCTTTAGCAGCTTTTTTAGTAGTTGCTTGTCCTCCTGCTAATTCAGGATATACTAATGACCAATCTAATTCTCCTCCTTGCTTCTCAAAAGCAGATAAAGTAAATACGATTGCTTCAACAATCATCCCTATTGTTAAAATTAGAGATCCATAAGGCCAGTGTTGTATTTTAAATAAAGCTCCAATAATTACAATTGCTGCTCCAATACCATAAACCATATTCATTGTTGATAATTTCTTTTGTGCCATAATTTCTAAGTTTTTTTAGTTGTTAAGTTTTAGTTGTTAATTTTAGTTGTTTAGTTAAGTGTGTTTAATCTTATTGTCTTGCGTTAGCAGTTATATCTGTTCCCATGTAATCTTGCACAGTTCTGAAACCAATATAGCTTCTTGCTGAATCTGCATATTCGTAGTCTCTTGAACTAACTTGTAGGTAATATGCAACATCTTTCCAAGAACCACCACGAACAACTTTACGTTTGTTACTTGGATCGTTTACACTTGGATTAATTGTTGAAGCATATTCATATGAAGATGGATCGTAAGATGAGTCAACCCATTCTGATACATTTCCAGCCATATTATATAAGTTAAAGTCGTTAGGCTCATAAGCATCAGCTTCTACTGTATATAATGATTGGTCTGCTGCGTAATCACCACGTAATGGTTTAAAGTTAGCCATAAAACATCCTCTATCATTTTTAGCATAAGGTCCTCCCCAAGGGAAAGTTGCAGCTTGAAGACCACCTCTTGCAGCATATTCCCACTGTGCTTCTGATGGTAATCTGTAACGCGCTACGTTATGCATTTTTCTTTTTCTTCTTGAGTCGTTGTGATATTTAGTTCTCCACTCACAAAATGCTTTAGCTTGTTGCCAAGACACTCCAACCACTGGATAGTCACTATATGCATCATGCCAAAAGTAATCGTTGTGCATAGGCTCATTATAAGAATATGCAAAATCTCTAATCCATGATGTAGTATCAGGATAGATTTCTACTTCTTCTCTAACTATTACATCTTTACGACGTAAGTTTTTATTTTTTGCTGCTTTAGCAATATCCATATAAGTGTATTGGAACTTAAATTTAGTAACATCCCAAGTACGTTGTCCATTATAAGACTCTTCTAAAGGTAAATACATGGTATCCATAACCTCTACGTAATACTCGTCTGGATAATCTGCTGTATCAAAAATTAAATCTACATCGTGATTTAATTTTCTACCTTCATATCCTGTTTCCCCTAGACCACTATAGTTATCTAGCATGTACTTCTCATATGCCGAAGAGTTAGTTGTATCTGCATCTTTAAAAGCAAATTCTCCAATTCCGCCATCAGCTTGAGTCATACCAACCTCATCAGCTAAAATTGCTAATTTAGTACGGATTGTAGAATCTCTTACCCATTCTACGAATTGACGATACTCACTATTTGTGATTTCCGTTTCATCCATATAGAAAGATGCAACAGTTACTGTTTTTGCAGGCGCATCTTGGATTCCAGCTAAATCATCATCTGCTTTACCCATAATAAAAGCTCCACCAGGAACTAATGTCATACCATAAGGTTTTTCTGGGTGCCATTTTTTTCCTTTGGCACCAACAAGCTGACCCTTATCTTTTGATCCACAACTTACTAATAGTGCGAAAACCGCTGTTAATAATACAAACTTCTTCATATTCATTGAAAACTCGAGGTTAATTTTATACTCTTAAATTTTTTAAGAGCGTAAACATATTTATATATTTTTTAAAAAACAACTTTTTCGATAAAAAAAAATACATTTCATCGTAAAAATTTAACATTTAAACGATATTAATTGTCGTTTATCTGTTCGTCTATATCGATTACACGCTATTTTTTTGATATGCCTTATACCAACGCTCTGGTATTTTGTCATTACAAGCATCTAGATAGTCTTGATGCGTGCATGGTAATAACGTGTGTTTTTTTAATTTATTATTAACATTTGCTAAAAATGGTATTTCTATCCACCAACGTCCTGTTTTTGTACTCTTATAAAAAATTAATTCGTGAGACTCGGCTAAAGTAATGAATTTTTGATGATTATCATCATTAGAAAAATCATCATCTTTAACTCTGCAATTTACTCCTTCTATAAAATACCATATCATTTGAGAAATTAGCATGGATGTAATGTCGTCATCTTGAGATGGTTTATACTCGTAAATACCAAACGAAGACACTTTATTACTAATACCAGCATACCTTGCTACTGTACAAATCTCTTTACCATCTAATCCGTTAGGTGATACTTTTTGTTTTTGACTTACCTCTGATGCTTTTAACACACCTAAGTCCACTGTAACTATATTAGCATCACGCATGACTGGCTCAACAAGAGTAAGGTCATTTGATATTTCTCCTAAACGATAGGGTTCAAAATACAAACGCTCCATTAGATCAATCTCTTCTTGACTATTAAAGTAAGTTTGATATCCAATTATGGCGTAATTAAAAAGATTGTAAGGTTCGTCTAAAATAATTTTTCCGACGAAGCTAGTATTTTTTATTGGTTTAGAAGAATCTCCTAAATCAAAAGATTTATCAACATTTACAATGTTAACCATTGGCATTAAACTATCATAAGCACGATAGTTAACGTAGGACAAATCTTGACTACCACCTATTATTACTGGGATAATCTTATTTTCTATTAAAATAGTTAGTGTTTCTTTTAATGCAAAATAGGTGTCCTCAACGGTATCTCCTTTTTGAATATCTCCAATATCTGCAATCGACGAACTCCAACTTCCAGGGTATAAAGTGTAGAATGATTTTCTAATTTCGTTTAAATTAAAATCTTCTCCAATGTAATTAACATCGTTTCGATTTTCTAGCACTCCTAAGATTACAATTTTTACATCATCTAAATCAGGCAGTCCATGCTGTTCTGAATGAATTTTAATTTTTTGACCTAAACTTAATGGCGATAATAATTGATTATGCGCTAAAACAGTGTCTGGGACTGGAGTAAGAAAATTAAAATTCATTATGTAATACTATTTCTTTTTAGCTGTTGTTTTTTTCTTAGTAGTTGTTTTTTTCTTTGCAGGTGCTTTCTTTTTAGCTGCTGCCTTCTTTTTAGGCGCTTTCTTTTCAATCATATCCTTAACCTCGTCCAAAGTTAAAGCTGCAGCATCTACAGTCTTAGGAAGCTCTATTTTAATTTTACCCTTTAAGATATTATGTCTTCCCCAACGTGCTTTTTCTACACGTATGCCTTCTTCTTCCCAATTATGAACAACTTTATCAATTTCTTTTTGAATTTTAGCATCAACTAATTCTTCAATTTCTTCAGTGGTTAAGTTATCCCAATCGTATTTTTTATTGACATTAATAAATAAACCATTCCATTTAATGAAAGGTCCAAAACGTCCTTTTCCTTTTGTGACTCCGTGTCCTTTATAATTATACACAGGAGCGTCTGCAATTTCTTTTTCTTTTATAAGTTCTATTGCATCTTCAATCTCTATATTTAATGGATCTTGACCAGGAGCTAAGGATACAAATTTATCGCCATATTTTACATAAGGACCAAAACGACCATTATTGACTTCTACAGCTTCGTCTTCATATTTACCTAAAGTTCTTGGCAATTTAAATAAATCCATTGCTTCTTCATAGGTTATACTTCCTAATTGTTGATCTGGACTTAAACTTGCAAATGTTGGTTTTTCTTCGTCATCTACAGTTCCCATTTGTACCATTGGTCCAAACTTACCTAAACGTACACTAACTTGTTTTCCTGTTTTAGGATCTTTACCTAAAATGCGTTCTCCGGATTCTCTATCTGCATTTTCTTGTACATCTATTACTACTGGATGAAATTTCTTGTAGAAGGTTTTCATCATTTTTTTCCAGTCTTCTTTACCTTCAGCAATATCATCAAATTGACTTTCTACTTTAGCTGTAAAGTTATAGTCCAAAATACTTTGAAAATGATTAACTAAAAAGTCTGTAACTATCATACCAATATCTGTTGGCACAAGCTTACCTTTATCTGAACCTACTTTTTCAGTTAACGTATTGTCTTTTACATTTCCTTCTTCTAACATTAATTGTGTATACTCTCGCTCTACTCCTTCAATAGTTCCTTTCTCCACGTAATTTCTATTTTGAATAGTAGAAATTGTTGGTGCATAAGTAGATGGACGACCAATACCTAACTCTTCTAATTTTTTAACCAAAGAAGCCTCAGTATATCTATATGGCGCACGACTATAACGCTCAGTTGCTGATATGTATTTATTAAGTAGTGTCTCGTTAGTTTTCATTGCTGGAAGCATGCCTTCTTGCTCTAAATCTTCATCATCAGTACCTTCAAGATATACTTTTAAAAACCCATCAAATTTAATCACCTCTCCATTAGCTGTAAAGGTTTGGTCATGCGTATCTGCTTCAATTTTTACATTGGTACGTTCTAATTGTGCTTCACTCATTTGAGATGCAATTGCACGTTTCCAAATTAAATCATATAAACGTGCTTGATCATAATCAATATCAACGCTGTGTGTTTTAAAATCTGTTGGTCTAATCGCTTCGTGAGCCTCTTGAGCGCCTTTAGATTTACCTTTAAAGTTACGTTCTTTAGCATATTCTTTACCATATGCTGCAACAATTTCTTTTTCGGCACCTTTTCTAGCTTCATCAGATAAGTTAACACTATCTGTTCTCATATAAGTAATCAAACCGGCTTCGTATAAACGTTGCGCCATAGTCATAGTCTTACTAACAGAAAAGTATAATTTACGCGATGCTTCTTGTTGTAAGGTTGACGTTGTAAATGGTGCTGCAGGAGATTTTTTTGCTGGCTTTTTAGTTAAATCAGCGACTTTAAAATTAGCAGCTGCATTACTTTCTAAAAAGTCAAAAGCTTCTTTTTTAGTTGAAAATGTTTTAGGAAGTTTAGCTTTAAAAGACTGTCCTGCTTCGTTTGAAAACTCAGCATCAATTCTGTAAGACGCTTCTGGCTTAAAATCTTGTATTTCGCGTTCACGCTCTACAATTAATCTAACAGATACTGATTGTACACGACCTGCAGACAACCCTCCTTTTACTTTTCTCCATAAAACTGGAGACAATTCATAACCTACTATTCTATCTAATACACGACGTGCTTGTTGCGCATCTACTAAATCATAATCTATTTGTCTTGGATTTTCAACTGCTTTTTGAATAGCAGTTTTTGTAATTTCATGAAAAACGATTCGTTTTGTTTTTTCTTTATCCAAGTTTAAAGACTCGGCTAAATGCCAAGCAATTGCTTCTCCTTCCCTATCTTCATCACTTGCTAGCCAAACCATTTCGGCTTTTTTAGCTAAATCTTTTAATTTTTTAACTAGTGCTTTTTTATCTGAAGACACTTCGTACTTTGGATCAAAATCTCCCTCTACATCTACTCCCAATTCCTTAGATGGTAAGTCAGCAATATGCCCAAAACTGGATTCGACTTTAAAGTCTTTTCCTAAAAATTTCTCTATTGTTTTTGCTTTTGCTGGTGACTCTACTATTACTAAATTCTTCGCCATTCTTCGATTTTTGTGAGTGCAAAGGTATATCAAAAAAAATTTATCTTCCTAATTTTATAACTTTTAGCTAAAATTAAAGGTCTGTCAGATTGTCATAATTTTAAAATAATCCTATCTTTGCGTGCTTATTGGAGATGAGTGATTTCAATATATTTATGGAAAAGACAATAGACGAAACCAAACAAGGAGAGACATTAGTTATCCCTCAAAAAAAAGAGAACACCAAAAAACTTTTTATTGAAAGTTATGGATGTTCTATGAATTTTAGTGATAGCGAAATTGTTGCCTCTATCCTTAATAAAGAAGGGTTTAATACAACACAAAATCTAGAGGAAGCAGATTTAGTATTAGTAAACACTTGCTCTATACGTGATAAAGCAGAACAAACAGTACGCAAACGCTTACAAAAATATAATGCCATTAAAAGAGACATAAACCCAAAAATGAAAGTGGGTGTATTAGGTTGTATGGCAGAACGTTTAAAAAGTAAATTTTTAGAAGAGGAAAAAATAGTTGATCTAGTTGTAGGACCAGATGCTTATAAAGATTTACCTAACTTAATTGCAGAAGTAGATGAAGGTCGTGACGCTATAAACGTAATCCTTTCTAAAGAAGAAACTTATGGAGACATAAGTCCTGTTAGATTAAACAGTAATGGTGTTACTGCATTTGTATCTATAACAAGAGGATGTGATAATATGTGTACGTTTTGTGTCGTTCCTTTTACAAGAGGAAGAGAACGCAGTCGTGACCCACAAAGTATTATTGAAGAAGTAAATGACCTTTGGAACAAGGGTTACAAAGAAATTACTTTATTAGGTCAAAATGTTGACAGCTACCTTTGGTATGGAGGCGGAATGAAAAAAGATTTTGATAAAGCTTCTGATATTGAAAAAGCGACTGCAACAGATTTTGCTAAGTTGTTAGAGCTATGTGCAAAAGCACAACCTAAAATGCGAATTAGATTTAGTACCTCTAATCCACAAGACATGCATCTTGAGGTTATTGAGACTATGGCTAAATATGATAATATATGCAATCATATACATTTACCTGTCCAAAGCGGAAGTAATCGTATTTTAAAAGCAATGAATCGCTTACACACAAGAGAGGAATATTTTACATTAATAGATAATATTAAAAGAATAATTCCAAATTGTTCGATAAGTCAAGATATGATTTCAGGTTTCCCAACAGAAACGGAACAAGACCATCAGGACACTTTAAGTTTGATGGAATATGTCAAATACAATTTTGGATATATGTTTACCTATTCTGAGCGTCCTGGGACTTTAGCCGAGCGTAAATTTGAAGACGATGTGCCTGAAGAAACTAAAAGTAGACGTCTAAGAGAAATCATTGCTTTACAATTAATACATAGTGAGTTTAGAACCAGAGAGTTTTTAAATACAACCGTAGAAGTATTAGTTGAAAGAGAATCTAAAAAATCAAACCAAGAATGGTCTGGTCGTACACAACAAAACATAGTCGTTGTTTTTCCAAAAGAAAACTATAAAATTGGAGATTTTGTCAACGTTATTGTAACAGATTGTACAAAAGCAACACTTATTGGTAAAGCTGTTAGTAACGCAAACAATTAATCGTATTTACATTATAATTACCCATTATGAAAAAAATAATTATATTACTAGTAACATTAAGCTTTTTAACCTCTTGCCAAAATGAGCCTTTAGAAGGATTTACTTTTGACGACACAATTACTGGCGAGCCTGACCCAACAGATGGATCAGAAAGTAACGATTTACAATTATCAAACTACACTTGGGATGTTGATACCGAAGTGCCTTTTTTAGGTCCAATTACCATAAATACAGACTTTACATTTAATACTAATAATAAAGTGTCTGACCTAGATGTAGAAACAGTTGCATTTGGCTTTCCTATTGTTGCCAACGGAACATTAACCAGAGACGCTTCTGGAAACATTATTACAGTAAAAAACTTTGAAGGGTCTACACAAATTAACCAAACAAACATTAGTTATTCATCAGACAATAACGTTACCCAAATTGCATATGATGACTTTGAAGACGATACAGAGGACTACACCTACAACTTTACTACATCTGGTAATGTAACAACAAAAACACAAGCAGGTAATCCTGTTGAAACACAATACAAAACAGATGCTTCAGGAAGGTTAATTGAAAAAATATCGTTTGAAGATGGTATAAGTATTCAACAAGAATTTTTAACTTATGATGATAACGGAAATTGTATTTCTGTGTTATCATCTGGAGAAAATAATAATAGTACAACTTACGGTTATGACAATTTTATCAACCCTTTAAAAAATGGGTTTAGTGACCAATATTGGTTAGCTATTTTAGATGATGATTATACTGAAGAGGCTGGACCAACAATAGTCCAATTTCATAGCACAAACAATTGGAACTCTGTTACTGCAGACGGAAACACAGTCACTTTTATGATGACTTATAATACTGCAAACCGAATTACAAGTAGAACTGGAGTATTTTCTTTGGATGGCATAAGTTTAGTACAAGAAGAAACTTTTAATTATACCAACTAAAAAGTCTAAATGGAATCAATACAATCAATAAAACAACGTTTCGGAATTATTGGAAATAGCCCAACATTAAATCGTGCTATTGAAAAAGCAATTCAAGTCGCTCCAACAGATATTTCTGTTTTAGTAACTGGAGAAAGTGGTGTTGGAAAAGAGAGTATTCCAAAAATAATTCATCAATTATCGCATCGTAAACACGGTAAATATATTGCAGTTAACTGTGGTGCAATTCCAGAAGGAACTATAGACAGTGAGCTTTTTGGTCATGAAAAAGGAGCCTTTACAGGAGCAACAGCTACTAGAAGTGGTTATTTTGAAGTTGCAGATGGTGGAACCATCTTTTTAGATGAAGTAGGAGAATTACCATTAACTACGCAAGTACGTTTACTAAGAGTATTAGAAAATGGTGAGTTTATAAAAGTAGGATCTAGTAAAGTACAAAAAACCAATGTTAGGATTGTTGCTGCTACAAACGTCAATATGTTTGATGCCATTAAAAAAGAAAAATTTAGAGAAGACCTTTTTTACCGTTTAAGTACTGTAGATATCAATCTTCCACCTTTAAGAGAAAGACAAGAAGACATCCATATACTGTTCCGAAAATTTGCTAGTGATTTTGCATTAAAATATAAAATGCCAACCATTAAATTAACGGACGACGCGATTAGTTTATTGTTAAAATATCGCTGGAGCGGAAACATAAGACAACTACGTAATGTTGCAGAACAAGTCTCTGTCTTAGAACAAAACAGAACCATAACCGCTCAAGTTTTACACAGTTATTTACCAAGCGGAAATAACCTTCCTGCAGTAATAAATACTTCTAAATCCGAAGGTGATTTTAGTAGTGAACGCGAAATTTTATACAAAGTTTTATTTGACATGAAAGCCGATTTAAATGACTTAAAAAAGCTAACCATGGAATTAATGAAAACTGGTAACGCTAAAGATGTTCAAAAAAATAACGAAACTCTTATTCAAAAAATTTATGGTGAGAATGAAAGTGAAGCTGAATTTGATGAACATGTAGAAGACATGGAAGTTTTATCAATCTCTCAAAACTCTGGACTATCAAACACTAATACTATTGATAACGCACAAGACAAGTATCATTTTGCTGAAGAAATTGAAGAAGAAGAAACCTTGTCATTACATGACAAAGAACTAGAATTAATAAAAAAATCCTTAGAGCGTCATAACGGAAAACGTAAGTTAGCAGCAGAAGAATTAGGTATTAGCGAGCGTACACTTTATCGTAAAATCAAACAATTTGATTTATAATCTAACGTTTTATAGAGAAACACTAATAAAATGAAACCACTTAAATATTTTTTACTACTAACCATAATGGCAACCTTTTTGGGTTGTGGAGCATACTCATTTACTGGTGTGCAAGATTTAGGAGATGCAAAAACCTTTCAGGTTAATTATTTTCAAAATAATGCAGCATTAGTAGAGCCTGGATTAGAAAGAGATTTTACCATAGCCTTACAAGACTTAATATTAAACCAAACCAATTTAAGTCTAGTAAACTCAAACGGAGATTTGGTGTACGAAGGAGAAATTACCGAATACCGTATTTCTCCAACCACTGCAACAGCCAACAGTACTGCAGCACAAAACAGACTAACTATTGGTGTAAATGTTAGATATTATAATAAAAAGGATGACGAAAATGATTTTGAAAAAAAATTCTCTTTTTACTATGATTATACTGGAAGTGAGTTATTATCAGGCGCAATCAAAACCACTGCTTTTGAAGAAATTTTTGAACGTCTAACACAAGATATTTTTAACGCCTCACTTGCAAATTGGTAAACAAATGACTAGCCACGAATTATCTAAAATATTACAACAACCCCATTTAATAAGTGCTGAGCAAACAGACTTATTAGATAGTATTATTAAAGAGTTTCCTTATTTTCAATCGGCTAGAGCAATTCACCTAAAAGGATTAAAAAACAAAGAAAGCTTTAAGTACAATCAAGCGCTAAAAACCACAGCAGCCTACACGACAGATAGAAGTATTTTATTTGATTTTATTACCTCTGAGTCTTTTAATCAAAACGAAGTTTCAGAATACATAAAACATAATTTAGATTATATAAATAGTTTAGAAGTCGTAACAGAAGATATTTCTGTAAGTAACAAAACTAATTACGATCTGATACTTAATCAACAAATAGAAGACACAAGGCACACCATAAATCCAGAATTGTTTCAGCCAAAAACTGAAAGTGGTAATTTAACAGATGGTAATTCTGATATAACACCATCAGGTTCTGACATAAATAAAAAATTAAGCGATTCAGAAACTGCAAAAGCTAAAGACATTTTAAAAATTGGAACACCACTTCAATTTGAAAAATCAGAAACACATAGTTTTAACGAGTGGTTAAACTTAGCGCAATTTAAACCTATAAAAAGAGAAACTATTGTTACAGAACAGAACGCTGAACCTGTTGAACCTGAAAACAGTAATGATATAAATGACTTAGAACGCGCTAAAAAGTTTGAGTTAATCGATAAGTTTATTACTAAAAATCCAAAGCTAGAAGCAAAAAAAACAAACATTACAACGCATAATATAGCCAAAGAACAAATGATTCAACCAGAGTCTTTAATGACAGAAACTTTGGCTCGTATCTATGTAGAACAAAAAAACTATAAAAAAGCGATTCAATCTTATAAAATTTTAAGTTTGAAATATCCAGAAAAAAGTGGTTTCTTTGCAGACCAAATTAAAGCAATAGAAAAATTACAAGAATAAATAACATATTATAATGAGCACATTTGCAATCTTTTTAGTCCTAATCGTGATAGTAGCATTTCTACTAATAGTCGTAATAATGGTACAAAATCCTAAAGGTGGAGGATTATCTTCTTCTTTTGGAGGTGGTGGAACACAACAATTAGGTGGTGTCAAAAAAACAACAGACTTTTTAGACAAAAGTACTTGGACATTAGCAACTATCTTATTAGCATTAATCTTAGCATCTAGCTTAGGTATTGACAGAAATGGAACTGCTGGAGAATCTAAAATTTTAGAAAGCGATAATATAGAGTTGCCTACTCCTACTACACCTGCACCAACTGCAGATGAAGCTACAAAAGAAATTACACCAGAAGCTGGAGAATAATCCTGTTTTAAAAACATACTTTAAAATGCCAACTTAATCAGTTGGCATTTTTTGTTTCTGCAAGTTTGTCAGTTGTCTTCTATTGGCACATTTTTAGCTTATTGTTAATCACAAATTTTCTAATTAATTAAACATATATATTATGAGTAAATTAAACATTAAACCACTTGCAGACCGTGTGCTAGTAGAAGCACTTCCTGCCGAAACACAAACAGCTTCTGGTTTATACATACCAGACACAGCTCAAGAAAAACAACATAAAGGAACTATCGTTGCTATAGGAAACGGTAAAAAAGACGAACCTTTAACTGTTAAAGTTGGAGACACAGTGCTTTATGGAAAGTATTCTGGATCTGAAATTAAATTAGACGGAAAAGAGTATTTAATGATGCGTGAAGAAGACATTATGGCTATTATCTAATATAGCTTTAGTTTTCAAAACAAAATTTTTACAATTAATCAATCTTATAGTTAGTAGATAATTCTAAAAACTATAAGCAAAATAAAATAAAAATGGCAAAAGATATAAAATTTGATGTAGAAGCACGTGATGGATTAAAACGTGGTGTAGATGCATTAGCAAATGCAGTAAAAGTTACTTTAGGACCAAAGGGAAGAAACGTAATTATTAGTCGTTCTTTTGGCGCTCCTGTTGTTACTAAAGATGGAGTTAGTGTTGCTAAAGAAATTGAATTAGAAGACCCATTAGAAAACATGGGAGCTCAAATGGTAAAAGAAGTTGCTTCAAAAACTAATGACTTAGCTGGAGACGGAACAACTACAGCTACTGTATTAGCACAAGCAATAGTTAAAGAAGGTTTAAAAAATGTTGCTGCTGGCGCAAATCCAATGGATTTAAAACGCGGAATTGACAAAGCGGTAGAAGCTATTGTAGAAGATTTAGGTAAGCAATCTAAAGAAGTAGGAAACTCTTCTGAAAAGATTAAGCAAGTTGCCTCTATATCTGCTAATAACGATGATGTAATAGGTGATTTAATCGCTAAAGCATTTGGTAAAGTAGGTAAAGAAGGAGTTATAACTGTAGAAGAAGCAAAAGGAACAGAAACGTATGTTGATATTGTAGAAGGTATGCAGTTTGACAGAGGTTATCTATCACCTTATTTTGTGACTAACAGTGACAAAATGATTACTGATTTAGAAAACCCTTACATTTTATTATACGATAAAAAAGTATCTACTATGAAGGATTTATTACCAGTATTAGAGCCAGTTGCTCAATCAGGTAAGCCTTTATTAATTATTGCAGAAGATGTAGATGGTGAAGCTTTAGCTACTTTAGTTGTAAATAAATTACGTGGATCACTTAAAATTGCTGCAGTTAAGGCTCCAGGCTTTGGAGACCGTAGAAAAGCTATGTTAGAAGACATTGCAATTTTAACTGGAGGAACTGTTATATCTGAAGAAAGAGGATTTACTCTTGAAAATACAACTTTAGAGATGTTAGGTACAGCAGAACGCGTTACTATTGACAAAGACAACACTACAGTTGTAAATGGAGCTGGAGATAAAAGCTTAATTAAAAACAGAGTAAATCAAATTAAAGCTCAGATTGAAACAACAACTAGCGACTACGATAAAGAAAAACTACAAGAACGTCTAGCTAAATTAGCAGGAGGTGTTGCAGTACTTTATGTTGGTGCAGCTAGTGAAGTTGAAATGAAAGAGAAAAAAGATCGTGTTGATGATGCTTTACACGCTACTCGTGCTGCAGTAGAGGAAGGTATTGTTGCTGGAGGTGGTGTTGCTTTAGTTAGAGCAAAATCTGTTCTAGAAAAGATTACTACTGAAAACTTAGACGAAACTACAGGTATACAAATTGTAGCGCGTGCTATTGAAGCACCATTACGTACTATAGTTGAAAATGCTGGCGGAGAAGGTAGCGTTGTGGTTGCTAAGGTTATGGAAGGCAAAAAAGACTTTGGATATGATGCTAAGACAGAAACTTACGTAGACATGCTAAAAGCAGGTATTATTGACCCTAAAAAAGTAACAAGAATTGCATTGGAAAATGCTGCTTCAGTTGCTGGAATGATCTTAACTACTGAGTGCGCTTTAATTGATATTAAAGAAGAAAGCGCAGGAGGTGGAATGCCAATGGGTGGAGGTATGCCAGGAATGATGTAATACATTCTAAACTTATTATTTTTATACAAAAAAAAGCCTCAACAAATGTTGAGGCTTTTTTATATCCTTAAATCTAACTTAGTTAATCGTAACTTTTTTAGATAATGTTCTTCCATCTTTTAAAGTAACATCTACTATATAAACTCCAGTACTTAAATTATTAAGCTTAACTCCTGAACTTACTTGATTTGCACTAACGTTAGTCATTCTCAATACATTTTGACCTAACATATTAATTAAGTTTAAACCTTTAATATCTTGACTCAAACCTTTAATATGTAACTGGCTTAAATTATTATTAACAAAAATAGAAATATCGTTAGCTGCCTCAAATTCTTCGTTTGATAAAGATTCTCCTGAATTAAATACTATTTTAAAACGTGTAGCATCTTCTCCAGCTGTCGCACTAAAGTTATAATCTCCTGTTCTTAAATCGTGATAAACACCTTCCAAACTATCATATAAATAGATTTCTTGAGCATCATCAATGTTTTCTATTTCAGTCATTCTAATAGTATAAGTTACTGTTGCATCACTGTTTAAAACTAATGCAACTTCTTTATCAGATTGAATTGTAGAATAGGCCTGAATAGTATATTTCTCATTATTTAATGTTGATAATAAATCGTTTGCAAAAAACTCATTCGCTTTAGCATCATAACCGTAATCAAAAACATAATCTCCTGTATTATTACCAAAAGCTAATAATAACTCTCTTGTTAAATGACTAGAAGTTTCAAATTCTAATCTCATAACTTGCAATTCTGAATCATTAGCATCTGGAGTTGTTGCTGCAGTTGATCTTAAAAACTGAGAATCACCTGAAACCTCTGTTTTAAATACACGTTGATCGTTATTAAACTCTACATTTCCACTTCCTACAATTTCAGTCATGAAACCTTGAGCAACTGGAATGTAACGTTTTGGTGTTTTAGTTCCACCTTGCACACCAGTATTATCACCATTTAAACCTACAAACTGATACGCTTTGGTTCCTCCTACAAAATTTAAAGTCGCATAACCACCTTCATACTGATTTAAAATATGACTATTACCAGCCCATTGTTCCCAAAGGTATACTGCGCCATTTATTAAACCTGCATTATCAGCTATAAAAGCATTAACATCAATAGCAGATGGATAAGGATTACCTAATAAATACTGTGTTTTTGAAGTTCCTCCAACAGATCCTGGTCCACCAGCATCATTTACACTAATAAAAATGTCGCCATTATTTGGTTTTCCTTCAAAAGTATATTCAAAATCAGTAGTACCAACTCCTGTTCCTTTTTGCGAATAACCAACTCCTGGTTCTATAGCAGAATTTTCATCCAATGGAGACCATTGATAGTAGTTAAATCCATTTTTATAAGTATATAACCAATACGTACTTAATGTTGCTGGAGTAGTAACTGGAGGTGTATAGCCTGTTGTAAACTGTATTGCTCCATTAGCATCACTTAACATATTTAAAGAGAAGTCTGTATTATTAGCCACTGTGCTTTGTGCACCTACAGGAGAACTCCAATAGTTATATCTGTAAACATTATTAGTCCCTTGTTGACGTCTTAAAATTTTACCAGAGCTTGTCACTTTTAATTCACTTAATCTAGTTTGTACTAACTGAGACTCATTTTTTAAATCTAAAGTTCCATTCAACTCTAAATACCAAGTATTTTTAATCTCATTATCTCCATTAACAACAAGCCTTTTATTATTGTCTATAATCAAACCTAATTGTGTGTGTGACGCATTTGTAGTCACTCGGTTTTTAATATGTACTATTGACCAATCTTTGTTTGGCAAATTTTCGATATCCCAAACATCACCATGTAACCAAGTGCTTTCATCTGTCCAAGCTCCATTACTAGTCGTTTGATAAGGCATAGGTGCAGTTTGTTCTTGTACTGTTGTAATATTATTTAATTTTAAATGACGCGATGCATTAGATTCGTCATAAGCCAAACCATTAACAATACTTGTCATTGGATAGTATGCTTCTAATGTAGACCATTGTATTGGTGCTGACGTTGTAAAATCAATAATATTTTTTTCAATTGTAGCACCTTGTATTGTTCCAGAATTATTTTCAATTTCTTGATAAACCATACTCTGTAATTGATCTTCAGTTAACGCTTTTTTAAAGACTCTAACCTCATCTATATTACCATCTAAATGTCCAAAACCTGCTGGACTAGTATTGGTTGGGTATCTTCCAACAGTAAAAGGTCTACTTGAATAAATATGAGACGTTCCATTAAAATTTTTAGTTAGTAATTCTGAATTTAATAATGGATCTGTTACTGTACCTACTAATTCTCCATTTACATATAGTTTAATAGAATTTGTTGATGCATCAAAAACACCCGCAATATGGTACCATAAATCACTTTCAATTTTTAAATTAAGTGAAGGATCTGGTAATGCTGTAAAACTTGTATTAGGATAATTATCTGTTAAAGTAACTTGATCTTGAGTATAGACAAGAAATCCTGGCACTCTACCAGTGCTAATGTATAAACGTATATTTTCTTGTCCTGCGATGCTAAATAGATTAGGCAATGTAGTATTATTCCCTTCTATTTTTACCCAAGCCATCATTGTAGCTTCCGTCCAATTGCTTATAAAATTTGGCGAATCTAAATAATCGTCAACACCATCAAAATCTATGGTATTAGATCCTATAATAGCTGTATTATTATCTCTATAATCCAAATCACCTCCCGTTGCAGCATCATTATCAAAATCACCAAAAGAAGACACTAGGTTTGTAATATCTCCTGTAGTCACTTCGTCATTAGAGTCATATCCTACAGTTACAAAATCAAAATTATTATCTAAACCATCTTTATCTGTGTCTAAATTTGATACTGTGCTAGCTTGACCATTTTCATCAATATCCAATATACCATCATTATCCGTATCTGTATCTAAATAATCTGGTAGATCTGTCCCATCTGTATTTACAGGTGTAAAACCAGAACCGTAATTATTATACATACCACTATTTGCTCCACTTGTATTTACAACTCCACTTGGAGCTATATATCCAGCTGTTGTCTGTGCTTCAACATTGTCAGGAATACCATCATTATCAACATCAATATCAAATTGAGGCTGACATAAAAAACTGTAAGCTAAACTATCTAATCCATGAGGATCATGTGTGCTCGCTCCTAATCCACCAGAAACCACAATGTGTCTAATAGCAACATGACTAACAGGATCACTAGTAACAAAACCTATAGTGTTTTCAATATTTTGTCCAGCTAAGACAGATCCTCTAAAAGTACCATTAGCATCATATAAACTAATATTTCCCGTAACATCATTTCCTATATAAGCATTACTAAAATATGCGATTAAGTTTCCGTCTGCATATACTTCATAGTTCATAATCTCAGTATTAGCATTGGTATCATAGGCATCTACAAAATCAAAACTAAAAGATGCTACAGGCTCTGTGAAATTAATGTTTACTGTATAATAATCACCTGTTTGAGAACCTACCTCTGGATAGACATATAAACCATTAGAAGGCCCACTACCTGAAGTAAAACCACCAGCAGTAGTTGTTCTAAATTGATGTATTGGTACAGCTCTATAAATATAATTATGTTCAAAATCTAACGTACCATTAGCAAATGTCCCTAATGTAGTTGTAGCTGTACCTGGAGTAGTTTGCGTAAAAGAATAATCCGAAGCTCCATTTAAAACTGTTAGAGGTTGACCTCTATCATATACTTCTTTTTGAAAACCAGACTCTTGGTAACCTAAACCATTTGTGTTAGCTCCAATTGTAAACACTTTAAATTGGTTTAATTCCCAAGAAATTTTATCTCCTTTTGCATTAGCAGCTCCAGGAATAGTAGGACACTCTACAGTATCTCTAATCCCATCGTTATCGTCATCGACATCTAATCGATCAACAACGCCATCACTATCAAAATCTGATTCTTGAGCTTGAGCTGTAAAAGAGAAAAATAACATCACGCAAATAAGCGCACTGAAAAACAAAGTAGTTTTCTTCATAGGTTAAGATTTTTAATTTGAGGGATATATCATCACTCGGGCAAAGTAAATGATACTAAAGCAAAAGTAGGTTTACAACAATAGACTGAAATCATTTAATCGCTAAAAAACAACTATAACCGACTAAATGTAAGAAAATGATTATTTTAACGACAAAAAACACTGACTTTAAACACATTAGAATGTTACAGAATTAAATTATTGACGTAGTTTATTATAATAAAATGCAGGAAATAGCAGTAGCAGAATGATAGGCTGAATTAAAAAACGACGAAGGTTAAAAAAGATATAATAGTTTTCTTGTTTTGGATCTAATACAAAATATAAATAACACACAATCAACAAAATATAAGAAACCAAATAAATAACACTAGAAAATTTAATTAAACTTTTTTCTTTAAAAAAGACATATAAAATTACTAACGATAGTATTGTATTTAATAAGTATCTAAAAGATGTATTGATCACCAACTTAAAAACTTCTTGTCGTGGCGAATCCATATATAAATAATCGTTATGAAAAAACAATAAATAGGGATCATAAAACAACTCGTTTTCAAACCACCTGATTAGAGCTAATAGTATAAACAAAAAAGCAACTAAAAGATATTTATAAAATTTTGTCATCTACTTATTAATATTGGAAAATCTATTAACCCAAAACATCCAAAGCAAAAATACCATTCCGTAAATTATAGCCGGAAAAATCACTGTATGCAACTCTTCTTTACGCCAAGGATAATGATACAAGCCAACAGATAAAATAACGATTCGTAGTAGATTTACAACATATAATAAGACACTACCTGACAAAAGATATGGTATTGTTGTTTTAAGTTTTCCCGAAAAGGCTATTATAAACGAAACAAATAATACAATAACACTCATTCCATTACAACCCTCTATAACTCTAGCCAAATACTTTCCTTCTAATATTAATTTCATAGAAGGCTCATCAGGATGAGGAATGACTTGTGTAGCATATCCAAAATTTTCCAGTAAGTTTTTGGATTGATTAGCGACCAAATTAGTTATGTAATCTGGATAATAATAACCACCTTTAGAAGCGTCTAAATAATAGTTATAAGTAAATGACAAAAACCCGTATACTAACAAAAATGTAAGTATAAATTTAATTACTAGTCTATATTTTATAAATAAATCTTTCAATAAAAAAAGAATAAATTTTAAGTTTTTATAATGGTTAAAATTACGTCTTTTTAAATACTTTTACCAAAATTTTCAAACAAATGGCTTTCGAAACTTTAAAACCTCAAATTGAAACTATCGTTTCTAATACAACATCTACTAGAGACGAAAAATTATTACAAATTTGTCAGCTACTAGATGATAACATATCCTATTATAATTGGGTTGGTTTTTACTTTAAAAATGGAGATAAAAACGAACTTAAACTTGGACCATACGTTGGGGCTCCAACGGATCATACCATTATCCCTTTTGGAAAAGGGATTTGTGGTCAGGTAGCAGTAAGCAATCAAAATTTTGTAGTCCCTGATGTTGCTGCACAAGATAATTATATTGCATGTAGCATAACTGTTAAGGCTGAAATTGTCATTCCTATTTTTGTAAATGGAGAAAACATAGGACAGATAGACATCGACTCTAACACTCCTGATCCTTTTACAGAAGCTGATGAGCGCTTTTTAGAGTTTGTTTGTAGTAAAGTTTCAGAAATACTTTAGATGTTAATAACTACTTGTTTTAGTTGAAAAACCACTAAAGTTTTTCAACTAAAACAATTTCCTTTTGCTTAAATTTGCTTGCTTATTAACACAACTATAATGAGCAACAAAACAATTAAATCTGCATTAATCTCAGTATTTAGCAAAGATGGACTAGAACCTATCGTAAAAGAGCTAAATAAACAAGGTGTAACCATTTACTCTACTGGTGGAACCGAAACTTTTATTAAAAATCTTGGTATTGATGTCGTTCCTGTAGAGGATGTGACCTCTTACCCTTCTATTTTAGGTGGTCGTGTAAAAACGTTACACCCAAAAGTATTTGGAGGAATTTTAAATAGACAAAACCACGATGGTGATGTTAAAGAAATGAAAGACTTTGACATACCACAAATAGATGTCGTAATTGTAGATTTATATCCTTTTGAAAAAACAGTAGCTTCAGGAGCTTCTAACCAAGATATTATCGAAAAAATTGATATTGGAGGAATTTCTTTAATTCGTGCTGCTGCAAAAAACTATGCAGACGTCATTTGCGTGTCTTCTGTTGATGATTATGCTGAATTTTTAGAATTAATTACTGATAAAAAAGGAAATTTATCTGAAACTGACAGAAAAGCATTTGCTGCAAAAGCTTTTAATGTGTCATCGCATTACGACTCTGCTATCTTTAACTACTTTAATGCAGACCAAACTATTCCTGCTTTAAAAATTAGCGAGACTAATGGTAAAGTATTACGTTACGGAGAAAACCCACACCAAAAAGGTTTTTTCTACGGAGACTTTGATGCACTTTTTACACAACTACATGGTAAAGAACTAAGTTACAATAACCTTTTAGATGTTGATGCTGCAGTAAATTTAATTCAAGAATTTAAAGGTGAAAAACCAACTTTTGCTGTTTTAAAACACAACAATGCTTGCGGATTTGCGCAACGTGACACTGTATTACAAGCTTATGTAGATGCCTTAGCTGGTGATCCTGTCTCTGCTTTTGGAGGTGTTTTAATTAGTAATACCGAAATTGATGAAGCGTGTGCTACAGAAATTCATAAATTATTTTGTGAAGTCGTTATAGCACCAGGTTTTACAACTGAAGCTGAAGCAATCCTAAAAGGAAAGAAAAACAGAATCTTACTAGTTTTAAAAGACACTGATTTTGCTCCAACAACGGTTAGAACTTGTTTAAACGGAGTTTTAGTACAAGATAAAAATAATAAAACAGACCAAATTGAAGATTTAACTTATGTAACAAATAGTAAACCATCTAACGATGCTATTGCTGATTTAATTTTTGCCTCAAAAATATGTAAGCACACTAAATCAAATACTATTGTTTTAGTAAAAAACAGACAATTATGTGCAAGCGGAACTGGTCAAACTAGTCGTGTTGATGCTTTAAATCAAGCCATACATAAGGCTGTGTCTTTTAACTTTGATTTAAAAGATAGCGTGATGGCTAGTGATGCGTTTTTTCCGTTTCCTGACTGTGTTGAAATAGCTGGTAACGCAGGAATCACTAGTGTAATCCAACCTGGAGGATCTATTAAAGATCAATTAAGTATTGATTACTGTAACGATAATAATATTGCAATGGTTATGACTGGTACGCGTCATTTTAAACACTAATCAGTTTTATTTTTAAACGAAAGAATTTTAAATAACTAAAAGCTTCAGTTTAAAGACTGAAGCTTTTTTTTATACCATTTGGCTAAATTTCCGCGAAAGCGTAAAACGTCCAAAACTTGTTTTTAAACGTATCTTCTAATTGTGTGACGATTAATAAAATTTGTAAGGTATTAAATCCTTATATTACCATACTTTTATTACTTTTACTGCATCTTTTTAATAACGCCTTATAATTACATATAACACATGGGATTTTTTGATTTCCTGACAGAAGAAATCGCTATAGATTTAGGTACTGCCAACACTTTAATTATTCATAACGACAAAGTCGTTGTCGATGCTCCTTCCATAGTAGCACGTGACCGTATTAGCGGAAAAATCATTGCTGTTGGACAAGAAGCCAACATGATGCAAGGTAAAACGCATGAAAACATTAAAACTATTAGGCCTTTAAAAGATGGTGTAATTGCAGATTTTGATGCGTCTGAGCAAATGATAAGTCTGTTTATTAAAAATATTCCTGCGTTAAAAAAGAAATTATTTACGCCTGCTTTACGTATGGTTATTTGTATTCCGTCTGGAATTACTGAGGTAGAAATGCGTGCTGTAAAGGAAAGTGCAGAACGTGTAAATGGTAAAGAAGTATACTTAATACATGAGCCTATGGCTGCTGCGATTGGTATTGGTGTAGATATTATGCAACCTAAAGGAAACATGATTGTGGATATAGGTGGTGGTACTACAGAGATTGCTGTTATTGCTTTAGGTGGAATTGTATGCGATAAGTCTGTAAAAATTGCAGGTGATGTGTTTACTAACGATATTATTTATTACATGCGCACACAACATAATTTATATGTTGGAGAACGTACTGCTGAAAAAATTAAAATACAAATTGGTGCTGCTACTGAGGATTTAGATCTTCCGCCAGAAGATATGAGCGTACAAGGACGTGATTTATTAACTGGAAAACCTAAGCAAGTACAAATTAGCTACAGAGAGATTGCTAAAGCTTTAGACAAATCTATTTTACGTATTGAGGATGCTGTTATGGAAACTTTATCTCAAACACCTCCAGAGTTAGCTGCTGATATTTACAATACTGGTATTTATCTTGCTGGTGGAGGATCTATGTTACGTGGTTTAGATAAGCGTCTGTCTCAAAAAACAGATTTACCTGTTTATATTGCAGAAGACCCTTTACGTGCTGTTGTTAGAGGTACAGGAATCACACTTAAAAATATTCCGAAATACAAAAGTGTATTGATAAAGTAGTAACAAAAACCAAATGCAACAAATTGTAAATTTTATACTTAGAAACAAATCGTTTTTGTTTTTCTTGTTGTTGCTTTGCGTTTCAGTAGGACTGACAATACAATCGCATTCTTATCATAAAAGCAAGTTTATAAACTCGGCTAATAATGTTACTGGTGGTGTTTATAATTTAGGAAACTCGGTTAGTAGTTATTTTCATTTAAAAGAAGAAAATGACAAGCTGCATGAGGAAAACACGCGGTTACGATCCATATTAAATAATCAAATGGAAAAGTCTGAGACCTTTATAGACTCGACTTCCTACACCACTAAGTATAAGTTTACTACTGCTAAGATTATTAAAAACAGTTATTCGCTTCAAAACAATTATCTTACAATTAATAAAGGTAGCAGAGATAGTATAAAGCAGGATTTAGGTGTTATTTCATCTAAGGGAATTATTGGTATTATTGGAAATACTAATAGTAAATACGCAACAGTAGTTTCAATATTAAACACGACAAATAAAATTAGTGGTCAGTTAAAAAAAACAAACCAGTTTGGTACACTAAGTTGGAATGGTAAATCACCAAGATATATTCAATTATCAGACATTCAAAAAAATGCAAAACTAACCAAAGGAGATACTATAATAACTTCTGGACGTTCTTCTATTTTTCCTAAAGGTATTTTAGTTGGTCAAGTAGAAGGTTTTAAATTGGACGCTACAAAAAACTATTATGAAGTGGAAGTCCTTTTGTTTAATGATATGACTAATCTTGAGCATGTAAGTATTATAGAAAATAAGGATAAAACACTAATTAATAATTTGCTTCAATCTAATGAATAACCTACTATCTATACATACTGTAAGATTTGTTGTTCTTATATTACTGCAAGTGCTTTTATTTAGCAACATAAATTTTTTAGGCTATATAAACCCTTATATCTATATCCTTTTTATAATCTTATATCCTGTTAAAAACAATCGTATTTTGTTTTTATTTATTAGTTTTTTAATGGGACTAATCATTGATATTTTTATGGACTCTGGTGGTATTAATGCAACTGCTGCTTTAGTGGTCGCTTTTATTAGACCAGCAGTTTTAAAATTTAGTTTTGGAGCAGTTTATGAGCATCAAGCACTAAAGTTTAATAATATAGATTTTGGACAAAGATTAACGTACATTACAATACTAACATTTATACATCACTTTACTTATTTCCTATTCGAAATTTTTAACATTTCAAAAATAATTTTAGTATTACAAAACACGTTATTCTCTAGTATATTCACCATCACGCTATGTATATTAATAACATCTATATTTAGCACAAAATCTAAATGAGAAAATTATTTCTTCTTTTATCGGTAATAATTGTTGGAATTGTTTTTACTGGACGATTGCTATACCTGCAAGTATACAATGCAACCTCAACAAATCTATACGAAGACAATGCTATTAGAAAAGTATTTGATTATCCTAAACGTGGTTTTGTATATGACAGAAATGGCAAACTACTAGTATCCAACCAACCCTCTTATGATGTCATGGTTATCCCTAGAGAAGTTAAACCTTTGGATACGATTGAGTTTTGCAATCTGTTAAAAATAGACAAACAAACTTTTATTGAAAAATATAATAAAGCCTACAGGTACTCACCAAGACTACCATACGTATTTGTGTCGCATTTATCCAAAGAAGACTATGCAGTATTACAGGAAAAAATGCGTAAATATGAAGGGTTTTATATTCAAAAACGTAACCTAAGAAAATACGAAACTGCTATAGGAGCCAATGTATTAGGAGATATTGGAGAGGTTAACAATAGAAACATACAAAACGACAGCTATTATCAATCCGGAGACTTAATTGGTAAACAAGGGGTTGAAGCGTCTTATGAAACGACATTACGTGGTCAGAAAGGCATTAAATTTATACAAAAAGATAGATTTAACAGAAACCTAGGTCCTTATCAAGACGGTATCCATGACACATTACCAGAAGCAGGTAAGGACATAAAAATAACCATTGATGCTACTTTACAAGCCTATGGCGAGTTATTAATGACCAATAAACGAGGAGGTATTATTGCTTTAGATCCTAAAACAGGCGAAATCTTAGCTTTAGTTTCTGGACCCAGTTACGACCCTAATATTTTGGTAGGTAGAGATCGTTCAAAAAACTTTACCAAACTATATAACGACTCCATAGCTAATCCAACATTTGACAGAAGTTTACAAGCACAATACGCACCAGGTTCTCCTTTTAAAGTTATTAACGCTCTTATTGGACTACAAGAAGGTGTTGTTAACCCAACAGAACAATTTAGCTGCAGAATGGGTTATTATTATAATGGAAGAAAACTTCATGGATGTCACAGTCATAGAAGTCCTGTTGATATGAATTTGGGGATTTACGAATCTTGTAACGCTTATTTTGTAAATGTATACAGACGTATTGTAGAAAAATATCCAAACGCTTCCACAGGAATGGATGCTTGGAGTAATCATGCTAAAAGTTTTGGTTTAGGTGATTATCTTGGATACGATTTAGTAGTTGGTAGAAAAGGACGTATTCCTGATAGTAAGTTTTACGATAAGTGGTATGGTAAAAATAGATGGAGCTCCACCTTTATGACCTCCAACGCGATTGGGCAAGGTGAAGTTGAAGCAACACCAATACAATTAGCCAATATGGTAGCAGCTATAGCTAATCGTGGTTATTTTATTACACCTCATATAATTAAAGAAATTGAAGGTGAATCTATTGACCAAAAATATACCACTCCAAGATATACAACAATTGATAGAAAACATTTTGAACCAGTAATACAAGGGATGTTTGATGTATATAATAAAGGTACTGCATCAAACCTGCAAGTTGAGGGTATTGAAATTTGTGGTAAAACAGGAACTGCAGAAAATTACGCAAAAGTTAATGGTGTAAAAACACAGCTTACTGACCACTCCATTTTTGTTGCTTTTGCACCTAAAGACAACCCTAAAATAGCTATAGCAGTTTTTGTTGAAAATGGGTATTGGGGAAGCCGATTTGCAGGTAAAATGGCAAGCTTAATGATTGAAAAATATTTAAAAGGAACCATCTCTCGTACAGATCTAGAAACCTGGATTTTAACGCATAGTTTAGAAAATGAATATGCCAAACCACACTCTGGAGAACCTTTTAAAATTAACAGAGAAACGCAATTACAAATTGTTCCTGCGCCAACTTTAAAAGATACAGACACACAATAATAAAGACAGCTAAAGCAAAGCATGAGGCAAACTGATAGATATTATAAATTTGATTGGCTAACAATCTTCCTGTTTTTTATTCTAGTCATATTTGGTTGGGTAAATATAATTTCTGCATCACACTCAGGAGAAGCATTAGAGTTTACAAACTTCTCTCATTTTTATAGTAAGCAATTAGTCTTTATTGGATTATCCATTGTTTTAATTATTTTGGTCTTATCCATCGAGTCTAAGTTTTACGAGCGATTTTCAAGTATTATTTATTTTATTGCATTAATATCCTTAGCTGGTCTTTTTGTATTTGGTAAAAATATAAATGGAGCAACTTCTTGGTATCCAATTGGATCGTTCACCTTTCAACCAGGAGAATTTGCAAAGGTTGCTACAGCATTAGCTGTTGCTAAATATGTAAGCGACTTAAATACAGATATTAGGCGTTTTAGTGACCAACTTAAAACGTTTGCTATAATTGTTGTTCCTGCTTTATTAGTTTTATTACAACCAGACGCTGGAAGCGCAATTGTATATGGTGCATTTTTCTTTGTATTATACAGAGAAGGATTACCACACATTTACTTAATAATTGGAATTTTATTAATATTACTTTCCATTTTTGCTTTAAAATTTGGCGTTGTTAGCACGTTACTTATAACAGCCATTGTGGTGCTTACCTACTACTTTACAAGAAAAAAGAAACCATCAATAATACAACCATTAATTGTAATACTGCTATGTACTTCTCTAGCGTTTACGGTTCGCTTTTTTTATGAAAACGTATTGCCAGATCATCAAAAGGATCGTATTACTGTTTGGCTAAGTTTAGAAAAAGATCCAGATAAATTAGAACGAATGAAAAAGACCGTTGCTTATAACCTTAACGAGTCTGAAAAAGCAATTAGTAGTGGTGGATTTAAAGGAAAAGGATTTTTAGAAGGAACGCGTACAACAGGAAATTTTGTACCAGAACAGCATACAGATTATATTTTTAGTACTGTTGGTGAAGAATGGGGTTTTATTGGAAGTTTCCTAACAGTTGTAGTTTTCTTACTTTTAATAATAAGAATTTTAGTTTTAGCCGAAAGACAAAAAAATCAATTTAGTAGAATGTATGGCTATGCTGTAGGTGCCATCTTATTTTTACACTTTTTAATTAATATTGGCATGGTGATGGGATTAATACCTACTATTGGTATACCTCTACCCTTTTTTAGTTATGGTGGTTCTGGACTTTGGGGTTTTACGATTCTTGTATTTATTTTTATTAAACTAGACTCTAACCGTATTAATCAATGGTAATACCATTAAAAGTTACACTTACCTAATCTTAAACACTCAACCAAGCATACAACAATATTAAGACTACTCTATATAAAAAAGCCCTTTAAACTATTGTTTAAAGGGCTTTTACCTAAGACTAATTATGTGACTTATAGATTATATATAAATCTAGCAGTTAAAAATCTTGGTTGTATAAAGTACTCACTAGTACTTACTGAAAAAGCTCCATTACTATTTTGTATTCTAGAATCTGTATCCAATAAGTTAGTAGCCTTTAACTCATACTCCCATTTACTATCACTTGTTTTACGGTAGGCTAAATTAGCATTCCATAATCCAAAACTATTACTATTACCATCAATAGTTTGACGACTATAAGTATAATCTGTTTTAAATGTAAACTTTTTAAATATTAACGCATCAAACTCAACAGCTGGTGCATTTGTATAAATTTTTGTTCTTCTTGTACCTTGATCGTTATCATTAATTCCGTAAGTATAACGCAACTCAAAGTTAGGTGCATCTCTAAAATTTGATCTTAACTCTGTAGTATAGTTTTGACTATAGTTTTGATTTTCAGAAACCTGAGTATTAATAAATTGATTAAACTTAGAGTAATTAAATGTTCCCCTAACGCTTGCTTGTAGTTTACCAAAACGTCTTTGAAAACGACCACTAGCACTTAAACTCTCATCTTCTAAACCAGAGTTATAAGGTGTACTTGTTCTAATAACTGATCCAGGTTGAAACTCTGACACATTTCTAATATTATCAATGTTTTTAGAGTAATTGATAAAGGCAAATACATTAGTGTAATTAAACATATTAAAGCTAAAGTAACTTAAGTTAATGTTATGTGACAATGCACTTTCTAATTCTGGATTACCAATAAATTGCGAGTTATAATTATTTAAAACTAAACCTTGAGCAAATTGGTTTACATCTGTAAACTGCGTTTGCATTTTGTATGATAGGTTTAAGTTTTCAGTCCCTTTTAATTGCACGCGTACATTTAAATCAGGAAGTACTCTAAAAAAGTTATCCGTTGTTGTCGTATTAAACTGGTCATTAACTGCACTATAAGCATGTGCAGATAAACCTGGACTAATTGTAAATTTACCAGTTTTAAATCGGTAATGCGCTCCAAGATAAATATCACTAAACGTATATTTAATATCATTTACATCAGACACTCCTGGTATTGACGTGTTGGTATCAACCTCGCTTCCATCATCCAAAGTTTGAAACACATTAGAATCAAATTGTTGATTACTATAAATAGTCCCAACAGTAAAGTTTATATCACTCTTTTTATTTAAAATATTCCAATAGTCAACTTTAGCATCTAATTGGTTTGTCTTAACTCGTTTTTGTTGATTTACATCATAGGTAACCTGTGTACCATCTAATCCAAGACCTACTGCTGTATTATCAAATGGATCTGCAGAACTTGTTGGATCATTTTGTAATAATGCGTTATAAAACGGATCTTCATCTTGTAATAAATGCTGAATAGATAACGCGAAAATATTATCTTCATCCATGGTATAATAATAATTCAGGTTTTGATTTATTTTATACGGATTAGTTTCTTCAAACTGATCAATTGGTCCTACCACATTAGAAAAAGTTCCATTTAATTGTTGATCTTTAGAAGTACGTCCAAGTATATCATAGTCTAATTGATTATTAGCATTAGGCTTATACTTTGCACTAAATTTAACTAATCCAAGGTCACTTTTTTGTTGTGTATTACTTGATGTTGTCTCATCTGGAATACCTAAAGTTTGGTCTGTATATAACACTTGACTATCTTCTTGTAATTCAATCCTGCTACTAGCAAAAATTGCAAATCCACTAACATCCAAAACACTTGTTGGAGAGTAACTAAAGTTAGCTGCACCAAATTTGGTATTTAAACTTTTAGCTTGATTATTTTGAAGCTGTCTAAAACCTAAATCATTGCTTCCTAAGCTGATATTGGTACCACTTTGTTGACTAGGTTGTTGGAATCCACCTGAAAAATTAAATATATCTCGTCTAGACAATGCTAACTCTCCAATGTTGTTTAAATCACCAATAAAGTTGATACTTTTTTTAGGACTGTAGTAAAATAATTTAGGTTGCGCTAAATACAACTCTCCACTACTAGAGTCTCCTGCTCCAGCTGTTATTGTACCAAACCAAAAGTTTTTCTTACCTTCTTTTAATTTAATATTAATAGCGATATTATCTTGATTATTAGTCACACCACTTAATTGTCCAACTTCAGAATAATTCTTTAAAACTTGTACTTTATCAATAGCATTTGCTGGAATGTTTTTTGTTGCTAATTTAGTGTCGCCATCAAAAAACTCTTTACCATCAATCATGACTTTACCAACCTTTTTCCCTTCAATCTCTACTTCTCCATCATCATTTACCTCAACACCTGGCATCTTCTCTAGCACATCACCAAGTTTACGTTCTGTTCCGTTTTTAAAAGAATCTGCATTATAGGTTATTGTGTCACCACTAATGGTAACAGGCATTTCATAGGTGATTTCAATTTCATCTAAACTATTATCCATAGCCATTACATAATCTTTAGAAATATCAGTTTCTTTGGTTTGAATGGTTTCAGAAATTTGTTTCATTCCAATATAACTAACTTGTATGCTATACGATGAATTGACATCTAAATTTAATTTATAACGTCCTTTATCGTTAGTAATTGAATAAGCTTCTAATGTTTTTGTAGCTTGATTTATTGCAACAACATTTGCCAATTCTAGTCCGTAACCTGTACTATCTTTAACGACACCTTCAAACTTAACTTGTGCAAAGGTTGTGCTTACTACTAAAAACAGTAGTACTGAAAATATGTGTTTCATTTGTTTTTTTGATTGGTTTTTATTGAAAAAAATTAATTTCTACCTCTTCCACCACGCGATCTAAACATCTCACGCATTTCCTCCATTTTTTTCTTAACAGTATCCTGGTATTCTTCCATTGATACTTCTTTTCCTTTAGATGGTTTTTTAATGTCATTTTTATCAGAAGGATTCATAACAATTTTAGAACATAAAATAGTTGTTCTACCAGCATTAACTTCTAATATTAAACCAGGAAGTCCCCAATACTCACCAGGACCACTATTTACAGGTATATCCATAGTATACCAAGCAGTAACTTCAATCTCTTCCGGAATTTCAATATCTTCAAAAGGATCTTTTGGTGCATCAGTTTTTGTGCTATCCTTTTTTACTTCAGCAACTTCTTTTTTGTCGTCCTCTTTTTTATCCTTATCATTTCCTCTTCTTCTCATATTGGTCCAATCTGCAGCGTCTACTTTTTTGGTAGCAGTTGCTTTAAAAGCAGTGTATTTACCTATTTGCTTAGACTCGCCACTCATTTTCCAATCTAATTTTACTAAACTATCTTTAATTAAAAATTGTTTACCAAAAAACTCTTGATCTTGCAACAACAAGTTTTCTTTTACGTTTTTATATATCGTTCCTGCAGCCATTCCACCCATCATGAAACCTCTTCCTCCACCAGGAGCTTCCAAAGCTTCGTCTTCTTTGTAAGTAGATTCTGTTTTATTAAAATCCAAAATAAATGTTTTTTCAAGCATCGTTTTCATACGCTCCATTATCATTTTTTTTCGCTCTGGACTTAACTCACGACCACCAAAGTTATCCATATCCATCGTTGTTTTAGACATGTATGTGGCTTGACCTTGAAAGCCATCTTGTGCAAAAACACTTGATGTGATAATCAAAACTAACAGTGTTGCTAAGTTTTTAAAAGTTGATTTTAATTTCATTTTATTTAAATTTTGTTGTTTGAATATTTTTAAATTAGACTATTAATATTGTTTAGGGTTTAATCCATAACTGTTAAAAGTTTGTAATATTTATATTAGTCTACTAGACCAACAATTTGTTACAAGTTTGGTTTAGTTTTTGTACATTGTTACCCAATGAAACCACTAATAATTTTATTTTTTTTAACGACAGTATCGTTGTCTGCACAAAACAAAATTTTGGTAGATCTTACAGATAAGGATAGTCTAAATGTCGACGTTTTTATTTCAAAAAATAATTTTGAAAACCTGTACTACATAAAAGACAATGTGCTTTTTAAAAAATCTGATAAGCAAACTATTAATTATAGTAATATCCAATTAGGCAAAATCACGTCTGTACATACTTTTAATCCACTAAAAATTAATGTACTATATAGCGACCTTAATACCGTTGTTATATTGGATAATAGGTTAGCTGAAGTATCTAAATTGGATTTTAATCAACAACAACCTTATAAAAACATTTCTCATATAACCACTGGTTTTGATAATACCATTTGGTTATTTAATCAAGATTTTCAGTACTTAGAGCTATACGACTATCAAAATAAAACATCACGTTATAAAACAATTCCTGTTAGTTCCAAAGTTTTAGACTTAACAAGCAATTATAACTATTGCTGGTTACTTACAGAAAACAATTTGTATTGTTATAATTATTTTGGAAGCTTAGTATATAAGTTTAAAAATGAAGGTTATACAAATATTAAGGCCTACAATGAGAATTTAATACTTCAAAAAGCAAATGATTTGTTATTTTACAATAATAAAACAAAAACTATAAGTGCTATCAACATACCAAATATGTTAATAAGTCAGTTTTTTGTAACCAACCAAATCCTTTATATTTACACTCGCAAATTACTTTATCAATACCAACTTAAAACAGACTAACTATGCACGTTGCCATAGCAGGAAATATAGGCGCAGGAAAAACGACGCTTACTAAATTATTAGCCAAACATTTTAACTGGGAGGCTCAATTAGAAGACGTTGTAGACAACCCTTATCTTGACGATTTTTACAATCAAATGGAACGCTGGAGTTTTAACCTACAGGTTTACTTTTTAAATAGTCGTTTTAGACAAGTATCACAAATTCGCGAAAGCGGAAGAGACATTATTCAAGACAGAACCATATATGAGGATGCACACATCTTTGCACCCAATTTACATGCAATGGGCTTAATGACCAATCGCGACTTTGAAAACTATAAATCTTTATTTGAATTAATGGAAGGTTTTGTTGAAGGTCCAGATTTATTAATTTACTTACGCAGCTCTATACCAAATTTAGTCTCTCAAATACACAAGCGTGGACGTGATTATGAAAACTCTATTAGTATTGATTACCTAAGCAGACTTAACGAACGTTATGAAGCTTGGATCCATGGATACAATAAAGGTAACTTATTAGTTATTGATGTTGACAATATGGATTTTGTTGCAAACCCAGAAGATTTAGGTACAATTATTAATAAAATAGACGCAGAGATTAACGGTTTATTTTAAACTTAATTCTGCTTTTTTTTTAAGATTGTACAATTAAAATATATTTATTAAAAAGGTCACATATTTTATATGTGACCTTTTTAATTTAGCTTTAAACCTATTTAATTAGACCATTTGCTCTTGCGTGTAAAATAGCATCTTTACTAGAGTTTACCAACAACACTGGTGTAGTATTATAGTCATTAAGTAAGCTTTTAACGCGTTTAATTTTTTTACTATCATTTACACTTCTTAAATAAACTGCTTTAATACGATTAGGAAATGTATTTACTATTTCTAGATAAATATCTGGATCATGCTCTCCACTATCACCAATTAATATAAATGAAAAAGCAGGATAGGTTTTTAATATATTTTCTATTTCTAGTTGTTTTTCAGGTTTACAGGTCGATGATTTTTTCTTAAAGATAGTTCTGAAACTTCTAAGTAAAATTGGTCCTTTTGGAAAATTATTTTTTTTAAGAAAAAACTCTAAATATCTATATAAGTTCCAGGGACTGTGACTAACATAAAAAATTGGGTTAGTCTTGTCTCCATTTGGTCCTATATGTAGTAAATGATAAAACTCTGCAGCACCTTCTAAAGGTGTTCTGTTTTGCGCATGTTTAAAAAACGTATTATACAACACACGCCACTTTAATATAGACACAACACCTGTGTGTAATATAGTGTCATCAATATCACTAATAACCCCAAAATCACAATTTTGATTAGGTATCAGTATTTCGGCAGGAAATTTATTTTGATTTTGTATGGTACGCTTTAATGTTGCATCGTCATAAGACACCTCTATATTTAGCCAACCTTCAGAATTTATTAGAGACTCAATGTTTTCTATTTCCTTATCGATTTTATAATAACCATCTTTGTCTGTTTTGGTATAAAAGACTTTATTATTAGGTAAGGTTATTTTAATCTTAGTATTTTTTATTTCATCTGACTCAAATCTTTTCCAAGTATTTAATACCAGAGCTAATAGGCTTTTTTGTTCTAAGTCGATGGTTTCATCTTCCAACGCACGACCACGATGGTATAATCGCTTAGATGTACCATAACTTGAAAATGAAATTATTTGTAAAGGATCTTTCTTAAACCAACTCATCACATCAAATATAATATAAAAAAAACCTGCTAATGTCATTAGCAGGTTTAAAATTTACATTTCTAATAAAGTACTAGCCTTTTTTGACATTAATTTTTTTAATTACTTTTTTATTCTCTTCATTTGCTAGATTATTAGAGGCTTCAAAGTCTTTTAATTTGGCATCAACATCCTCTTTACTTCCTCTAAATTTTTCCTCTTTAATAACCTCTTTACCATCAATAATTACCGAATAGGTTATTGTTGCTTCAGCAATATTATCCGTAACCACCATCTCCTTTTCAATATTTATTTCTTCAATATTAGACACTCCAGTGTCCGCATGACCACCTAAAATTGGAGCAATCACTAAACCTATTAAACAAGTTAACTTAATTAAAATATTCATTGAAGGTCCAGAAGTGTCTTTAAATGGATCTCCTACTGTATCTCCAGTAACTGCTGCTTTATGTGCATCACTTCCTTTAAAGGTCATCTCTCCATTAATTTCTACTCCAGCTTCAAACGATTTTTTAGCATTGTCCCATGCACCTCCAGCATTATTTTGAAAAATTGCCCAAAGCACTCCACTAACTGTTACACCTGCCATGTAACCTCCTAACATTTCGGCAATTGCTAAATGCTTCATTCCAAAAATCATAGGAACAAAAGCAATTACCAGCGGAAAACCAATAGTTAATAAGCCTGGTAACATCATTTCTTTTAAAGAGGCTTTAGTTGAAATAGCCACACACTTATCGTATTCTGGTTTACCAGTACCTTCCATTATTCCTGGAATATCCCTAAACTGTCTACGCACCTCTTCTACCATTTCCATAGCTGCTTTACCTACAGCATTCATTGCTAATGCTGAAAAAACTACTGGCACCATTCCTCCAACAAATAACATAGCTAAAACTGGCGCTTTAAAAATATTAATTCCGTCAATTCCTGTAAATGTAACGTAAGCTGCAAATAAGGCTAACGATGTTAGTGCTGCAGAAGCAATTGCAAAACCCTTACCTGTTGCAGCAGTTGTATTACCAACCGAGTCTAATATATCTGTACGCTCTCTTACAATTGGTTCTTGTTCACTCATTTCGGCAATACCACCTGCATTATCCGAAATTGGTCCAAAAGCGTCTATTGCTAATTGCATTGCTGTTGTTGCCATCATTGCTGATGCTGCTAAAGCTACTCCATAAAATCCTGCTAAAGCATATGATCCCCAAATTGCTCCAGCAAATAATAAAACTGAAGGAAATGTAGATATCATTCCTGTTGCCAAACCTGCAATAATATTGGTTCCTGCTCCTGTACTAGATTGTTGTACAATATTTAAAATTGGCTTTTTACCTAATCCTGTATAATATTCAGTAACTGATGAAATAACAGCTCCAACAAATAATCCTACTAACGTAGCAAAAAATACACGCATGGAAGATATTTCAAGAGTACCTTCTCCAAAAAATTTCATTTGCATAGTTTCTGGCAACATCCACGTAACTAAACCATAACAAGCTGCTGCAACTAATGCAATAGATGTCCAGTTACCAATATTTAATGCTCCCATTACTTGAGCCTCCTTGGCGTCGTTATTTTTAATTTTAACTAACATCGTTCCGATGATAGAAATAATAATACCTGCACCAGCAATAGACATAGGTAATAAAATTGGTCCAATACCACCAAAAGCATCAGTAATTGCTCCACCCATATCTTTGATTACATAATTACCCAAAACCATTGCTGCTAAAACGGTTGCTACATACGATCCAAATAAATCGGCTCCCATACCTGCAACGTCCCCAACATTATCTCCTACATTATCCGCAATTGTAGCAGGATTACGAGGATCATCTTCCGGAATACCTGCTTCAACTTTACCTACTAAATCGGCTCCTACATCTGCAGCTTTAGTATAAATACCACCTCCAACACGTGCAAATAATGCAATTGATTCTGCGCCTAGAGAGAATCCTGCTAACGTTTCTAAAACTAAAGTCATATCATCCGTATTTGTCCAACCATCTGGCATAAATACAAACTTGTAAAAAATAATAAAAAACGCAGTTAGACCTAAAACTGCAAGTCCTGCAACACCTAGTCCCATTACTGTACCTCCACCAAAAGAAATTTTAAGTGCTTTTGGCAAACTTGTTCTGGCTGCTTGTGTTGTTCTTACATTTGTTTTGGTTGCTATTTTCATTCCTATATTTCCTGCAAAAGCAGAAAACACAGCTCCACAAATAAAGGCGATTACAATTAAATAGCTTGTAGTTGGCACAAAATAAGCAACTACCGCAAGTAGTACACTTACAATAACTACAAATATTGACAACAATCTATACTCGGCGTTTAGAAATGCTAATGCTCCTTCGTAGATGTGATCCGAAATTTCTTTCATCTTTCCATCTCCTGCATCTTGTTTCATTACCCAAGACTGTTTTATAACCATGTAAATTAAGCCTAAAATTGCCATAGCAATAGGCATATAAATCATCATTGATTCCATATTAGTTTGTTTGATTAGTTTTTAATTACTGCTAAAGTAACAAAATCAAACAGAAGTCAAAATATTAACATCGCAATTTTTTAACAATAATTTTGCATTTATATTAATTTTATGAGAATAACAATAATATATAATTAGAAGTAGAAATTAAATTAATACATATTAAAAACAGCCCCAATCTTGTTAATAATGTATAAAAAAACCCTTTCAATAATAATTGAAAGGGTCTTAATAAAGTTTTGGTTTAATTACTTAGATAGTAAAATCTCCATTTGTTTTGTGCTCACTATTTTCATAACGCTCAACACATTTGTTTAATATGTCATAAGCTTCTTTAGCATCTCCCCATCCACCAACATCAACTTTCTTTTTCTCTAAATCTTTATAAACTTGAAAAAAGTGAGTAATTTCTTTAATTCTGTGCGGATTTAAATCCTCGATATCATTACAGCTATTCCAAATTGGATCTGTAACTGGTACACATATAATTTTTTCATCTGGACCTTTTTCATCAGCCATATGGAATACACCAATTGGTTTAACTTCCATAACACACATAGGAAAAGTTGGCTCTGTTCCCATTACTAAAACATCTAATGGATCTCCATCTAATGCTAATGTTTCTGGTATAAAACCATAATCTCCTGGATACATCATTGAAGAAAACAACATGCGGTCAAAACGGATTTTGTTTAATTCAAAATCGTATTCATACTTATTTCTACTTCCTTTAGGTATTTCAATTAATACGTCAAATGTCTTTTTTCCAGATGGACTCATATTATATTATTTTAGTTTTCCGTCAAGCGGAATTTAAATTTTGCTTTACTTTTTCGGCTTGCAAAAGTACAAGATTATTTAGGTTTTGACAAGAGAAACGCTTTGATTTTTACTTACTTTACTATTTTAAACCTAGGTGTGATGAAAAAAAAGACTATAAATAACAACTTACTGACTTAGTAGTTAGACATAGTTATTAATAATCTTTAATTAGTATTAGCTAAAATCTAATTATTACAAATGCTTTAATACCCAAAGCTCAACTGCTTCTTCCGCTCTCCAATGTTGATCTCGTTTGGTTTTACCTGATGCCATTTTTACATTTCTTTTTAAACATTTTTCTAATATAAATCGTCCACCTTCTGCAAGTTCTAATTCAATTGGATGTTGTTTGGTTACTTTGGTAATTTGAGCAAGATTAGAAAATATTAAAACCAATTGTCCTTCTGGTAATAGTAGTTGTTTAGCCTTTTTAAAAAATTGAGGAAATAAGTTTTTGTCATAATAAATAGCTTCGTCCAACATATTTAAATCAGAAGATTGTGGTAACCAAGGTGGATTAAAAACAATTAGCTCTGTTAGTTGATTAGCATTTGCAAAAAGATGACCAAAATCTAAAGTAATTTTTCTTGATAACTTGGTATCCTTTATAGTATTAGTTAAGCCTACAATAGCATTTGGGTTAGTATCAGTCCCATATACTTTTTGAAAACCATGTTTTAGCATCTGAAAAGACAATACTCCACTACCAATTCCAACATCTATTGCATTTTTTTTTGGTCCATCATAACGGTTTAACCAATTATCAAAAAGTATTAAATGATCAAATCGTGTTGGGAAATAAGTACCGTAAAACGGATAAATTTTATTACGTAGTACAGGAATAGATATTCCGTTTTCATACCATTGCCAAGCACTATTTAACCCTTGTATTTTTACAAATGGTAATAAAAAGTCGCTAGTTTCTGGATAAAACTTTTCTAACCAACCTATAAATGGTGCTTTTTTAACTACTAATTTATAATTAATAACTTCAATTAAAATTAGTTGAGAAAGCTTGTTGTATTTAGACCTATACTCACGCTGCTCCTTAAATGATTTATTTATGTACTTTTTTTGAAGATGTACTTTTAGGGATTTTAATAAACTTAAACCATTACTATAAAATGCTGTAATCAATACAGGATGACCAGCTTCTAAAGTTTTTATTGTCAACTTAATATCTGTATTACTACTAAACAGCATTAGTTGTTTATCTGTAATAATTATCTCTGGTTTGTTTAATTTGCAATTAATTGCACTACTACCTTCTGCATTGGTTACTCCCATTTTTTTGTATTGAAACGAATTGCAGAGTAATGAGGTGCGCAAGGCGTAAGATTAAAATCACTATAAGTAATCATGTTCTAACAATCAGGCATTAATTTGACTGTTAGTGTTTCAATAATCAAAATAAAAAATAGAGGCTTTAAATAAAAAGACTCTGCTTTTTGCTTAAACAATACAAAAAGCTAATTACTACTATAAATAAGTCTGTAAAGGTAGCTTATAATTAATCAGAAATATAAAATATGTTATAATTGGGTTAACTATTAAAAATAAAAGCCAAAGCTTCCTGTAACACCAAATTTTCTAGCATCTGGATTGGTAACAGCATTTAAGTAATTACCTCTAAAGTTAAAATCTATTCTTAGTACTTTAAATATATTACCTACTCCAACACTATATTCGTAATACGCATCTTTACTTGGTGCTCTATATATTAATCCTGACGCATTAATATCTTTATTTTGTTGAGATACATCTCCTATAACTCCTCTTGCTCCAACAATAGCTCTTAAATTATATTTTTTTAAGAATGGAATACGAGAAAATAGTCGTCCGTTAAAATTATGCTCTACGTGTAAAGTGGCATACTCGTCTGTAACAAACTCGTAAAAATCTAAATTAGAAAATGTATTGTAGATAGAGAAATAACTTTGGTTTCCTGGCACAACACTTAGTAACCCTAGTGGCACTTCTCCATAGGTTTTACCTGCCTCTACAGTTGTATATAGACGTCCAAAACCACCTAAAGACCATGGTTGTGTATATGAAAATTGTAATTTTGTATAATCAAAATCACTATTTAAAACACTTTTATCTCCAACCGTTATTTGTGCAAACAGTCTTGCAAAGTCATCGTTTTTAGTACGTCTTTCTACACCGTAACCTGTCATTTCTCTATTAGGAAAAAAGGACATTGAAAAAGCTGTTTCGTATTGCTTAACTTCAGATTTAGTTGTGGATTGTGTAGCGTCTGTAAAATAGTCTAAACTAAATGTTGGAGAGGCTGACTCTAAAGTTCTATAACTTCCGCTTAGGCGTGTAACTAAATTACGAAATGGCTCTGCTTCAATAGATAATGTACTTAGATTTATGTTAGTTAGTTTATCATTTGTTCCTGTTCCAACTACTGCACTACTGGCTAAACTTCGTCCTAAGACATCTGTACTAGTTGTTAAACTTGCTCCAATTTGCTCGACATCACGCCTGTTACCTCCTGCAATAATTAATCGACTACGCTTATCTAATAACCATTTACCTGATAGTCCATATTTAAATTTATCGTCTTTAAAACCATAAGCTGTAAATCCTTCTATACGCCATAAATCGTTTTGCCCAAAGTAGGTACGACCTCCTGCTCTTAGCCTTACACCTTCTACTGCATTATAACCAAAGGTTGAAAAAATTGGTCCATAGTCTAAATTAAGTTGTGGGAACTCAACATAACCTGAGGCTAATATGCTTCCTAAATTATAAAGACGTTTAAACTTTTGGGTATTTTTTAAAGAGTCTAACATGACGTAGACACCTTTTTCGTCTTTACTTAAAGATTCCATCCTATTTTGTTCCCAAAAACTATCATCTTGATTATAGATGTCTTGGTCAAAACTATATACTTTTTCTTTGTAAAATTTAGGGTCTTTTACTTGATCAAAGGTATAGTTATCATATAGTGTGGTACGTTTACCGTAAATTCCTTTTGATTTTTCCTTTTTGTTAAATGCAAAATCACTCATGAAGTAATCTCGCTTAATTAAAAACACCGAGTCGTTTAATACTTCAAATTCTTGCTCAATATAGATTTCTTTAACCCAGTTTATATTAGCACTTTTAGAGGCTTGCATGTTAATTTCTTTAATAGCAAATGTGGTATCTGCAACCCAAAAATCACCTTTAAAAGTTAATTCGTTTTTTCGTCTAGGATAGTAAATAATATTGTAACACCATTTGTTATCTATAAAACTACTGTCTGCTAACACATAGTTATAGGTCTGAATTCCTGTTCTAGAAATTGGACTAGTAAAACTTTTGTCAAAAAACTTTAAGTAATTATCATACACATCGTAGTCTGAATATAGGTCATCCACAAAGTCTATTATTATTTGGTTATTACTAAAACCTGAGTTTTTATTACCTTTTAATACTTCGCGTTTTGCATTTATAATGTTGTCACCATATACTTGGCTAGAGGACTCATTAATAAACATTGGCAAATACGTTTTTCCGGTAACGTTAGAGGTGTCCACTTGCTCAAATACAAACTCCATACCTTTAAATAGTTTACTTTCCATTAAAGAACTATCAATTGTATTAAGATCAAACTCTACTTTTTCGTATTTATCGTATTGGTATTGCTTATATTTTTTTAATCCATTACTACGTTTATTGGCCCATATTTTTCTTAAAATGTCAATAGCTGGATTATTTTTTTTGGATTGCTTACCAGATACTATAACAACTTCATCTAATGCTGCAACTTCTTCTTTTAAAATAATTTTTAAGTCGTAGTTTACTTTTTTAGTTAGCTTAATTTCTTGAGTTTCAAAACTTATAAATGATATAGAAAGCATGTTCCACGTATTACTGTCTTCCATATAAAAGCGACCTTCTTCATTGGTAATTACACCTATTGAAGATCCTTTAAATATAACATTTGCAAATGACACAGGTTGATTAAACTCATCAAACACAACACCACTAACTTTAGTTTGTGCTACAGCAAAAAGACTTCCGAAGAAAAAAAGGATACAAAAAAGTTTACTATTCATTATGTGGTTATTTAATACAAAAAGCTTCATCAACAATCGTGCTAATGAAGCTTTTGATAAATCTAAAGTACTATTTTTTTATTTATACATTACTTTTTTAACAGCAGTGATCACGTCTTTATGGTCTGGCAACCACTCTGCTAACAATACTGGAGAGTAAGGCGCAGGTGTATCTGCTGTATTAATTTTTATAACTGGTGCATCTAAGTAATCAAATGCTTCGCTTTGTACTAGGTATGTAATTTCAGTAGCTACGTTACCAAAAGGCCAAGCTTCTTCTAAAACAATTAAACGGTTAGTTTTTTTAACTGAAGTTAATATAGCATCTCTATCCATTGGACGTACTGTACGTAAATCGATAATCTCACATGATATACCTTCTTTAGCTAGCTCGTCTGCTGCGATATAAGCTTCCTTAATAATCTTACCAAAAGATACGATAGTTACGTCTGTACCTTCTCTTTTTATTTCGGCAACTCCTAAAGGTATTGTGTATTCTCCTTCTGGCACTTCACCTTTATCTCCATACATTTGCTCACTTTCCATAAAGATTACAGGATCGTTATCACGTATAGCCGATTTTAATAAACCTTTTGCGTCATATGGGTTAGATGGCACGACTACTTTTAATCCTGGTGTGTTTGCAAACCAGTTTTCAAAAGCTTGAGAGTGTGTTGCTGCTAATTGTCCTGCACTAGCAGTAGGACCTCTAAATACTATTGGGCAATTAAATTGACCACCAGACATTTGTCTAATTTTAGCTGCATTATTAATAATTTGGTCAATACCAACTAAAGAGAAGTTAAAAGTCATATACTCTACAATCGGTCTGTTACCAGTCATGGTAGATCCAATAGCTATACCAGCAAATCCAAGTTCGGCAATTGGTGTATCAATTACACGTTTTGCTCCAAACTCGTCTAACATCCCTTTTGATGCCTTGTAAGCACCATTATATTCTGCTACTTCCTCTCCCATTAAAAAAATGCTTTCATCTCTACGCATTTCTTCGCTCATGGCTTCGCAAATAGCTTCTCTAAATTGAATTGTCTTCATCTAAATAATAATTTGAAAAGCAAAAATAACAATAAATGAAAAACTTTAGACTAAAGAATTATTTAAAATTTACTATGCATGCATAGTATTTTTTCGAAATAAAATAATTATCTTCGTGTCCGTAAGATTTAAGCGCATTTTTAACGCTTAAATTTGTTGAAAATTTATATTAAGGTTAGACTAACTATATCGTTATAGTTAATTACATCTACCGTAACAGAACTTATAAAAAACAAAAAAATATGAAAATTTTAGTGTGTATTAGTCATGTACCAGATACGACATCAAAAATTAATTTTACAGATGGAGATTCAAAATTTGACACAAATGGAGTACAATTTGTAATTAATCCAAATGACGAATTTGGTTTAACACGTGCTATGTGGTTTAAAGAAAAGCAAGGTGCATCTGTAGATGTTGTAAATGTTGGAGGTCCTGAAACAGAACCTACTTTACGTAAAGCATTAGCTATTGGTGCAGATACTGCAATAAGAGTTAATACAGAAGCTAAAGATGGATACCAAGTCGCTAAAGAAATAGCTAAAGTTGTTAAAGATGGTGCTTATGATTTAGTAATTGCTGGTCGTGAATCTATTGATTATAATGGAGGAATGGTTCCTGGTATGATTGCAGAAATGGTTGACGCTAACTTTGTAACTAATTGTATTAGCTTAGAAGTAGATGGTACTAACGCAAAAGCTATAAGAGAAATCGATGGTGGTAAAGAAACCGTATCTACTACCTTACCTTTAGTTATTGGTGGGCAAAAAGGATTGGTTGAAGAAAGTGATTTACGTATTCCAAACATGAGAGGGATTATGCAAGCACGTCAAAAACCATTAAATGTTTTAGAACCTACAGGTGCTTCAGTTGAAACAGCTTCTGTTAAGTTTGAAAAACCAGCACCTAAAGGCGCTGTAACTTTAGTGTCACCAGATAATTTAGATGAATTAATTAACTTACTTCACAACGAAGCTAAAGTCATTTAATCAGTTATTAATCTTAAAATAAAAAAAACATGTCAGTTTTAGTATATACAGAATCAGAAAACGGAACCTTTAAAAAAACAGCTTTTGAAGTTGCATCTTACGCCAAAGCAGTAGCTGACCAATTAGGTACGACAGTTACAGCTGTTGCAGTTAATGCCAATGATGTTTCAGAATTAGGAAAATACGGAGTAGATAAAGTGTTAAAAGTATCTGATGCTACTTTAAATAATTTTAATGCAAAATCATATGCTTCGGCAATTGCTCAAGCAGCAAAAAACGAAGGAACTAAAGTTGTAATATTAAGTCAAAGTGCAGATAGCAAATATTTAGCACCAATATTATCTGTAGGTTTAGAAGCAGGATATGCCTCTAACGTTATGGAATTACCAACCTCAACATCTCCTTTTACAGTAAAACGTACAGCTTTTACAAATAAGGCATTCAATTTAACAACAATTGATACAGATGTTAAAATTGTTGGTGTATCTAACAATTCTTTTGGATTGGTAGAAAACAATGGTGCAGCTACAGCTGAAGATTTTGCGCCTAGCCTACCTGCTTCAGGTGTAACTGTTGAGTCTGTTGATAAAGCAACAGATAAAGTTACCATAGCTGATGCAGAAATTGTAGTATCTGCAGGACGTGGAATGAAAGGACCAGAAAACTGGGGAATGATTGAAGAGTTAGCAGATGTTTTAGGTGCAGCAACAGCTTGCTCTAAACCAGTATCTGATTTAGGATGGAGACCTCATAGTGAGCATGTTGGACAAACAGGAAAACCTGTAGCTTCTAACCTATATATTGCAATCGGAATCTCTGGAGCAATACAACACTTAGCTGGTATTAATGCCTCAAAAGTAAAAGTTGTAGTAAATACAGATCCAGAAGCACCTTTCTTTAAAGCAGCAGATTATGGTGTTGTTGGAGATGCTTTTGAAGTTGTACCACAACTAATTGAAAAATTAAAAGCGTTTAAAGCAGCAAACGCATAATTTTTTATAAATTTAAGTTCTATTAACAAAGGACTGTTTAAATTATGTACAAAAAACTGCGTAATGTAGTTTGGTAAAGTCCTAATTTAAGCAGTTCTTTGCTTTTTAAATACTATGAGTTTAGTCCGATTAAATATAAAAGGTATATCGTATAGCCAAACACAAAATGGCGCTTACGCACTAATTTTAAACGAATTAGATGGCGACCGAAAACTACCTATTGTTATTGGTGCTTTTGAAGCGCAATCCATTGCTATAGCCTTAGAAAAAGAAATACGACCACCAAGACCATTAACCCACGATTTATTTAAAAACTTTTCTGACCGATTTGATATTGTTGTCAAACAAGTAATTATTCATAAATTGGTGGATGGTGTCTTCTACTCCTCTTTAATTTGCGAACGCGATAATATTGAAGAAATAATTGATGCCAGAACCAGTGATGCAATAGCTTTAGCTTTACGTTTTGATGCGCCAATTTTTACTTATAAAAACATATTAGACAAAGCTGGAATTTACTTAAAAGTAGATCCAACTAAAGAAGAAGATCCTGACAACATTTTAATTGAAGACATCCTTAACGAGGATATAGAACAAGTACCTTCTCAAGACGATTATTTTTCCAAAACAGTAGAAGAATTACACAATCTACTAGACGAAGCTGTAACTAACGAAGATTACGAAAAAGCAGCTAAAATAAGAGACGAAATCTCTAAACGATAATTCCTTTACAATGAAACATTTTGCACTTGCTATTGTAGCGACCCTAATAAGTATAACATCTATTTTTGCTCAGGATATTGAAAAAGATTGGCAACTCGAAGCAAGCAAAACCAAACTAGACTCAACTAGCTTCCTTTCTAAAAATGACATCTTAACACTTAAAGACGGTACTTTTAAACACAACAATTTATCAGGAGATTACTTGTTTCAAAAAAATGTTTTAGTGTTTTATTATGACACACCTTCAGATGTCTCAAAACGTCTTAAAGTCCAAACATTATCAGATTCAACCTTAATCTTTAAAGAAAATAAAAACATATATTCTTTTAAAATAAAAGAAAAAACAGCTGCTCAATTAGCGGTTTCAGAAGCTAATAAAATAATACCAAGCAAAGGTTTTTCTTTTAATAGTTTATGGAGAGGCGCCTTAGGGATGGTAGCCCTAATTTTTATCTCGTTTTTATTTAGTAGTAACCGTAAAGCAATCGATTGGAAAATTGTTGGTATAGGATTAGCCTTCCAACTATTAATAGCTATTGGTGTTTTAAAAGTTGAATTTATTAAAACTGCTTTCGAGTTTGTAGGTGGTTTATTTATAAGTGTATTAGATTTTACTAGAGCAGGTAGCAAGTTTTTATTTGAAGGCTTAGTGGTAGACATGGATACCTTTGGATTTATTTTTGCTTTTCAAGTATTACCAACAATTATTTTCTTCTCTGCATTAACATCATTATTATTTTATTTAGGGATAATCCAACGTGTAGTAAAAGCTATGGCTTGGTTATTATCTAAAGCACTTAAAATATCTGGTGCAGAAAGCTTAAGCGTAGCGGGAAATATCTTTTTAGGTCAAACCGAAGCACCTTTACTTATAAAAGCATACCTAGAAAAAATGACTAAATCAGAAATGCTTTTAGTTATGATTGGTGGTATGGCAACAGTTGCAGGAGCTGTACTTGCTGCATATATTGGGTTTTTAGGAGGTGATGATGAAGCTTTAAGATTATTTTATGCTAAGCACTTATTAGCAGCATCTGTAATGGCAGCTCCAGGAGCAATTGTAATCTCAAAAATACTATTCCCACAAACAGAAGAAGTAAACACAGACGTAGAAGTATCTCAAGACAAAATAGGATCTAACATATTAGACGCAATAGCAAACGGAACTACAGAAGGATTAAAACTTGCTGTTAACGTTGGCGCAATGCTATTAGTATTTGTTGCATTTATAGCTATGGTAAACGGTATTTTAGGATGGGTTGGAGATGTTACAACACTAAATGACTGGGTAGAAAACAACACAAGCTATAAAGCATTATCACTAGAACTTATTTTGGGTTACATATTCGCACCATTAATGTGGTTAATTGGTGTTGCTAAAACAGATATGGCACTTATGGGACAGCTATTAGGTATTAAGTTAGCTGCTAGTGAATTTGTTGGATACATCCAATTAGCAGAACTAAAAGACGTAGCCAAAGCAACACATTTAACCTATGAAAAATCCATAATTATGGCAACCTATATGCTTTGTGGTTTTGCCAACTTTGCATCTATTGGTATTCAAATTGGAGGTATTGGATCATTAGCTCCAGGACAACGTAAAACGTTATCTAAATTTGGTATGAAAGCATTACTAGGTGGTACAATAGCATCTCTAATATCTGCAACCATTGCAGGTATGATTATTGGATAAAGTAGTTAATAACTTTTTATATATAATTTAGGGTTGACATTTTAATGTTAACCCTTTTTTATACTTTTAAATTCTTGAAAACTTAATAAAATGAAACAATATCACGACCTAGTACAACATATATTAGAACACGGAAACGTAAAAGGAGATCGTACAGGAACAGGCACAAAAAGTGTTTTTGGCTATCAAATGCGTTTTGATTTAAGTGAAGGTTTTCCAATGGTAACCACTAAAAAATTGCATTTAAAATCCATTATTTATGAGTTATTATGGTTTTTAAAAGGCGATACAAACATTAAGTATTTAACAGATAATGGAGTTAAAATATGGAATGATTGGGCTGATGAAAACGGAGATTTAGGACCTGTTTATGGACACCAATGGAGAAATTGGAATAGTGATGAAATTGACCAAATTAAAGATGTTATACATAGCTTAAAACACAATCCAGATAGTAGACGCATGTTAGTCTCGGCTTGGAATCCTTCAGTATTACCAGACAACTCAAAAAGTTTTTCAGAAAACGTTGCCAACGGTAAAGCTGCATTACCACCTTGTCATGCTTTCTTTCAGTTTTATGTGGCAGATGGTAAGCTTTCGTGTCAATTATACCAACGTAGTGCTGATACTTTTTTAGGTGTTCCTTTTAATATTGCTTCTTATGCTTTATTTACTATGATGATGGCTCAAGTTTGTGGTTATGAAGCAGGTGATTTTATTCACACCTTTGGAGATGCACATATTTATAGCAATCATTTTGAACAATTAGAATTACAACTTTCTAGAGACATTAGACCATTACCAACAATGAAAATTAACCCTGATGTTAAAGATATTTTTGAATTTAAATTTGAAGATTTCACCTTAGAAAATTATAATCCTCATCCACACATAAAAGGTGTTGTAGCAGTATAAATCTATCAAATGAAATATATCTATTTATGGTTATTTTTATTTTCAAGTTTTGCATTTAGCCAATCAAAACCTGAATATAATCGCGAAAAAGCAATATTCCCTGGTTGCCAGAGTGCAGAGGATTTAGAGTTATGTTTTGAAAATAAGGTTTTACAATTCATAGATTCTTCATTAACAAAAAGTATAAAAACTAAAATAATTCGTTATTCAAAAAAAGATACACTAGACCTATCTGCCAATTTATTTTTTAATGAAGAAGGAGATTTAATAAAAAAAATGTCTGGATTTCAAATTTATATGGACAGTTTAAAAAATGAATTAAATTATCTTGAGGATAGCTTTCCTAAAGTATTACCTGTATTAGACAAATATGATAATGGAGTTGCCGATTATAAAAACCTACTCCTGGGTTTTAAAATAAATAGAGCAGATAGTACCATTATACCAATAAAAAACTACATACCTAAAGATGTTCCGTTTTCTTTAGTAGAACAAGTACCTGTATATCCAGGTTGCGCTCCAAGTTTACTCCAAGAAGCAGCAAGAAAATGTATGAGCAATGCTATTGGCAGACATGTGCTACAAAATTTTAATACTAACTTAGCATCTACACTTAATTTTCCTTCTGGAGTTATCAGAATATATGTTGGTTTTAAGATAGACAAAAAAGGCAAAGTTGTAGACATCTTAACTAGAGCGCCACATCCTGCTTTAGAAAAAGAAGCCAGAAGGGTAATAAATCTTTTACCTCAACTAGAATCACCAGGAATGCAAAAAGGTAAGGCAGTAAACGTTCCTTACGGTTTGCCAATAACCTTTAACATTGCAGAAACAGCTGCTCAAAGAAAAGAACGTAAAAGGCTTAAACGCAAAAAAACGAAAGAATAATTGTAGACCAATTTAGTATTTTAAGCCTTATAACTTTATAACACTATTATCTGTAGCTGCATAATCACTCCATACATAAGCGTCTGCCTCGACTTCGTTTTCCCATTGTCCATCAACAACATATTTAAACTCGTAAGCTTGACCAGCTTCTAGATTTACAGTCCCTTTAAATGTTCCGTTTTTTAACTTTTTTAATGGTTCTACTTCTGTATTCCATTCATTCCAATTACCTGCAACAGTAACTTGCTTTGCTCCTGCTGCTGGAACAGTAAAAGTGACTTTACAAATTGGTTTACTTTTCAAAAATTGTTTCTTAACAGCCATAATATTAATGTTTTAAAGCTTTAAAATTAGACAAGATTTTTTCAGTCATCAACATAAAATTTAAATAATTTTAAACTTTTATGAGATTATTAAAATTAAAGCTTAAAATCACTATTTTTATTAAATTAAGGGTAATAAATTGTTAATAATAACAACACAAAATTTATCATAAAAAACTGATAATCAAACTAAATCAATTTCGTTTATAAATTACAAAATCAAATCTCATAAAATCATTAACTTTACATTATAATAGTAAGATATGTTTGGATTAAAGAAAAAAGAAAAACCTCAAATAGATAAAGAGCAATTAGAATTAATTAAAAATGCACAACGCAGAATTAAGCAAAAAAAACGCCTCTATGCGCATTTTGTTATTTTCTTAATTGGAGCTGTTTTTTTAATTGTAGCTAATACAGTTTTAGGGATAGGTAAAGACACTAAGTTTTTTGGCATCAATTGGTTCGTATTTGCCATAATGGCTTGGCTATTCTTCTTTTTATATCATTTATTTAGCGTTTTTGTGACCTCTAAATTTATGGGTAAAGATTGGGAAGAACAACAATTGGCTAAACTTGTAAACAAACAAAAAGTTAGAATTGAAAAATTAAAACTACAAGTTGAGAAAGAAGATTTAACACTTGCAAAAAGTGAAGTCTTCAAAGCACAACAAACTAAAGCAAATAAAAATCTAACCATGATTGTTGCAGCTGGAGAAAATAATGAAATTGGTAAAAACAACGACCTAATTTGGCACTTACGGGATGATTTAAAACGCTTTAAAGCTTTAACATCTGGCCATCATATAATTATGGGTCGAAAGACATTTGAGAGCTTTCCTAAGCCACTACCAAATCGCACACATATTGTAATTTCAAGACAATTAGACTATCAAGTACCAGAAGGTGTTTTAGTTGTTAATAATTTAGAAGACGCTGTTGCTTTAGCTAAAAATGATGCACAACCCTTTATAATTGGTGGAGGAGAAATTTACAAACTAGCCATGCCTTATGCCTCTAAAATTGAACTGACTCGAGTACATTCTAATTTTGACGCAGACACCTTTTTTCCTAAAATAGATATGACCCAATGGAAAGAAACTGCTAATACTTTTCATAAAAAAGATGAAAATCATGAATATGAATTTTCTTTTTTAACTTTTGAGAGAAAATAATTTCCTTTAAAATGAATATCATTTTAGTGTTGTTAACAGGTTTTCTAGTAGTGGCTATGTTTGATGCTATTGGAGCAATTTTGTCAAGAGTCTTAAACTTTAATTACGCTATACTAACTTTTGGATCAATATTAATTTATGGCCTCGTCGCTATATATTCTGCCAAAGTCAGTAACACAATTACAGGAATAATGTCTTGTGGAATACTTGGTGTTTTTGATGCCATATTTGGCTCTTTAATATCAAAAAAATTAAAAGCTAAAATTCCAAAAATTGAAGGTGTAGATTTTGAGATTTCTCACAAATTAATCATTTCAATGTTCTTTTTTGGTTGCTTAATTGGACTAATTACACTAAATATATTTGGATAGATTATATTTTGCCTAATTTTGCAGCATGGTAAAAGACATTCAACTTCGTGTTTCTTTAAAAGAAGAAGAAATTCCGGATATTTTAATTAAAAAATCTGCGGAGTGGCTATCCATATCTAGAGATGACATTACAGGTATTAAAGTACTACGTAAGTCAATTGATGCCAGAAAGCCTAAAATAATATTAAACTACAAAGTATCGGTTTACATAAAAGAACCCGTTCCGGAAACTTCAGATTATACGTTTAACTATAAGGATGTCTCAAAAGCAAAACCAATTCATATCATTGGATTTGGTCCAGCTGGTATGTGGGCAGCTTTGCGCTGTATAGAGTTAGGTTTTAAACCAATTGTATTGGAACGTGGTGCAAACGTAAAAGATAGACGTCGTGACCTAAAAGCTATTAATCAGGACCATTTTGTAAATGAAGATTCTAATTATTGCTTTGGAGAAGGTGGAGCAGGAACCTATAGTGATGGTAAATTATATACACGTAGTTTAAAACGTGGTGATGTACGACGTATTTTTGAAAATCTTGTATACCATGGTGCAACAGATCAAATTTTAGTTGATGCGCATCCACATATTGGGACCAATAAACTTCCTAAAGTTGTTCAAAACATTAGAGAGAATATAATAAAGTTTGGAGGCGAAATTCATTTTAATACGCGTGTTACAGATTTTACCATTAAGAATAACAAAATTGAAGCTATACAACTTCAAAATGGCGAAGAGTTAATTACAGACAAAGTAATTTTAGCCACAGGACATTCTGCACGTGATATTTTTAAATTATTACACGATAAAAATATTGCAATCGAAGCAAAATCTTTTGCAATGGGTGTTAGAGCAGAACATCCACAACACATCATAGACAGTATACAATACCATTGTGAAGGTCCACGACCAGAGCTATTACCTGCAGCCTCCTATAGTTTGGTGCAGCAAGTTAATGGACGTGGCGTTTACAGCTTTTGTATGTGTCCAGGTGGTTTTATTGTTCCTGCAGCAACAGCTAATGGAGAAGTTGTTGTTAATGGGATGTCACCTTCTAGACGAAACAATAAATTTGCAAATTCTGGAATAGTTGTAGAAATTAATGCGGAACGTGACCTAAAAAAATACGAACACTTTGGTGCTTTAAAAGCTTTAGAATTTCAAAAGGATTTAGAAAAACTAGCCTTTACTGCAGGAGGACGTAGCCAAGTTGCTCCAGCACAACGCATGACCGATTTTGTAGAAGGTAAGTTATCTAACACTTTAAATGAAACCTCTTATCAACCAGGTTTAAACAGTGCTCCACTGCATAGTTTATTTCCTAAATTAATTGGAGCGTCTTTAAGAAAAGGATTTAAAGCTTTTGGTGATAAAATGAAAGGTTATTATACGGAAGAAGCTAATATAATTGGTGTGGAATCACGCACCTCCTCTCCTGTTAGTATTCCTAGAAACGAAAATTTAGCTCATCCAGAAATTACAAATTTATTTCCATGTGGTGAAGGTGGTGGATATGCTGGCGGAATTATAAGTGCTGCAATGGATGGAGAGCGTTGTGCAGAAGCTGCAACAGGCAAACTGTAAGTCCTTTTTAAACAGTAAATACCACAACTTTTTTAAGTAAAAACTATTACTATTTTGACAACAAGTCTTAATAATAGTCTTGCTTCTTATAAAAATTTTATTCTTATTTTTGTCTTTAAATTAAGAAATCAATGAAAGCATATATATTTCCTGGTCAAGGTGCCCAATTTACTGGAATGGGTCTTGATTTATACGAAAACTCACCAGAAGCTCAACATTTATTTGAAGATGCAAATGCCATTTTAGGCTTTAACATTACAGATATAATGTTTGAAGGTACTGCTGAACAGTTAAAAGAAACTAACGTTACACAACCTGCTATATTTTTACACTCAGTTATTTTAGCTAAAACTTTAGGCGACAGTTTTAAACCCGAAATGGTGGCAGGACATAGTTTAGGAGAATTTTCGGCATTAGTAGCTGCTGGAGCATTAAGCTTTGAAGATGGTTTAAAATTAGTATCACAACGTGCACAAGCTATGCAAAAAGCATGCGAATTACAACCTAGTACTATGGCTGCAGTTTTAGGCTTAGAAGATAAAGTTGTAGAAGATATTTGTGCGCAAATTGATGGTGTTGTTGTGGCAGCAAACTACAATTGTCCAGGACAATTAGTAATCTCTGGAGAAGTTGGTGCTGTAGAACGTGCTTGCGAAGCGTTAAAAGAAGCTGGAGCAAGACGTGCGTTAATGCTTCCTGTTGGAGGAGCGTTTCACTCGCCAATGATGGAACCTGCAAGAGAAGAATTAGCAGCAGCTATTGAAAACACAACGTTTAGCAAACCTAATTGCCCAATTTACCAAAATGTAACTGCTACAGCAATTACAGATGAAAACGAAATAAAAGCAAATTTAATATCTCAATTAACAGCTCCTGTACGTTGGACACAATCTGTACAACAAATGATTAAAGATGGAGCTACTTTATTTACAGAGGTTGGTCCTGGAAAAGTACTTCAAGGTCTAGTTAAAAAAATAGATAGAGAAGCCCAAACAGAATCTGCAACTCTAGAAACTAAGACTGATGAGTAGTAGAAACATACTAATACTTGGCTTAGTAGTCTTTAATATTATTTTAGATCAAGTCTCTAAATTTATTGTTAGAGCAGATGTAATTGCTGGATCTGAAACTGAAATTTTTGGACAATATTTTACACTTCATAATGTAGAAAATAAAGGCGCCTTTTTAGGTATGGGAAGTGACTTTAGTCCTACCCTAAGAATTGCCTTATTATTAGTTTTACCCATCATTGTTTTAGCATTAGTCCTAAGACATATTATTAAAGATAAAACAATTAACACAATGACCTTAGTAGGATTTTGTTGTATTGTTGGTGGTGGATTAGCTAATGTTTATGACAGAGTTGTATATGGGTCTGTTACAGATTTTTTACACATCGATTTAGGAAGCGTATTTAGAACTGGAATATTTAACCTAGCAGACGTATCTGTTATGGTTGGTATGGGTTGCCTAATTGTAGGTAGTTTTAAAAACAAAAAAGCATAAAAAAAAGCCTCGAAATTTTCGAGGCTTTTTTTATTTATCTAGCTAAATTACAATCTCTGCAATCTTTTACTTCTCCGTAGTACGTTTCACGATATTTATGAAGCGTTTTAACTGGTATGCCTAACACTTGTTTTTTAATATAAGTTACTTTGGCATTTAATCGTCCCATTTTAGGAGCAAATCTGTTTTCTTGTCTTGTCTGACGTTTTACTGTAATCAATTTCATTATTTTGTCATTTGCATTAGCTTACAAAGTAAAACATAATAATTACCAACGACGAATCCTAACTACTAAAATATTGTTAATCAGAATATTAATATGAAATCTCTAAAAATTGAGTCTAATAACTAAGAGATTATCAACCATAAGCCTTTCTAATTTAGGATATACTAATCCTGTTTTATGGTATTTTGCCACTTCCAAGCTGATAAAATAGCATCTTCTAAATTATATTCTGCTTTCCATCCTAAAATGTTATTTGCTTTTGTTGTATCTGCAAAAACAGACACTACATCTCCTGGACGCCTGCCTACTATTTTATAATTTAGTTTGGTGTTTGATACTTTTTCAAATGCTTTTATAACTTCTAAAACTGTACTACCTTGTCCTGTACCTATATTAAATACTTCAAAATTGGATTGATTTTCGTTATTTAATAACCTTTGTAAAGCAACAACATGTGCTTTGGCTGTATCAACAACATGAATGTAATCTCTAACACAGGTTCCGTCTATGGTTGGATAATCGTTACCAAAAACAGATAATTGAGCACGCTTACCAATTGCTGTTTGCGTTATATAGGGTATTAGATTTTGAGGTACACCAATAGGTAACTCGCCTATTTTTGAAGACTCATGTGCTCCAATGGGATTAAAATATCTTAATGCGATACTTTTTAATTTAGGATAAACTTGACAAGTATCCTTTATAATTTCTTCTCCGATTTGTTTTGTATTACCATAAGGTGATTGTGCCACTTTAATTGGTGCTGTTTCTGATATAGGCATGGTATCTGCTTGACCATAAACAGTGCATGAAGAACTGAAAATAAAATTAGATGTTTTTAGTTTGGTTAATTCTTGTAAAACATAAACTAGGGTATTTATATTGTTCTCATAATATAATAATGGATTAACAACACTCTCTCCTACTGCTTTACTTGCTGCAAAATGAATAACCCCTTGTATGTCTTGGTGCGATTTAAAAAAGTTTTGCACTGCTGCCTTATCTTTTAAATCAAGTTTTTCAAAAATTGGTGGCTGTCCTGTTATAGCTACAATCCCTTCTAACACGTCTAAAGTAGTGTTGGAAAGATTATCTATGATTACAACTTGATAGCCTTTTTTTTGAAGCTGAACAACTGTATGTGACCCTATAAAGCCTAAACCTCCTGTAACTAATATCTTCATTTGCTGATGCGTGCGTTAGGGATAGAAACGGTATCCTTTTTTTGCTGCCATATATGGCAAAAAAAGATTTTAGTGGATAGCCCGACCCTTGTGGTAACGTCCTAATTATTTGCTATAAAATCTTTAACTGTTTTTGTTATAAAGTCAATTTGATCATCTTCCAACTCGGTATGCATTGGTAATGAAATTACTTCTTTTATTAATTGATTGGTTACTTTAAAATCGGCTTCGTTATATCTTGTGTCGCGATATGCTTTTTGAGCGTGTAATGGTATTGGGTAATATACACCACACGGGATTCCGTTCTCGTTTAAATGCTTTACTAAAGCGTCTCTGTCTACATTTTTTACTTTTAATGTATATTGGTGAAACACGTGACAGTTACAGGTGTCACAAATACCTTCGCATCCATTTACTGTTTTTGGTGTAATTATATTTTTTACGTCTTTAAATGCTGCGTTATATTTTCTAGCTGCATTACGTCTTGCATTATTATAACTATCTAATTTAGGTAATTTAGCATCTAATACTGCTGCTTGTATTGAGTCTAAACGTGAGTTTACACCTACTACATCGTGGTGATAACGCTCATACATTCCGTGATTTACAATCCCTCTAATGGTGTGTGCTAAATCATCATCGTTTGTAAAAATTGCTCCTCCATCTCCATAGCAACCTAAGTTTTTGGATGGAAAAAATGAAGTTGATGCAACATGTCCAATGGTTCCAGATTTTGCTTTAGTACCATCAGCATAAGTGTAATCTGCACCAATACCTTGAGCATTATCTTCTATTACATATAAATTGTGTTGCTTAGCTAAATCCATCAACGCTTCCATATTGGCGCACTGACCAAATAAATGCACTGGTACAATCGCTTTGGTTTTTGGTGTAATGGCTTTTTTAACAGCTTCTATGTCTATATTAAAAGTTTCTGGATCTACATCTACTAATACAGGAGTTAGCTTTAATAAAGCAATAACCTCAACGGTTGCTGCAAAGGTAAAGTCTGCAGTAATAACCTCGTCGCCTTGTTCTAAACCTAATCCCATCATTGCTATTTGTAAAGCATCTGTCCCGTTTGCACACGGAATAACATGTTTTACACCTAAGTATTTTTCTAGGTTTTTTTGAAACTCGTGTACTTTAGGTCCATTAACAAAAGTTGTATTATCAATTATTTCTTGTATTGAAGAATCTACAACATTTTTTATAGCTTCATATTGACCTTTTAAGTCAACCATTTGTATTTTTTTCATCTCTGTATATGTGGTAAACTAACTTGAGTAACTTAGTTTTACTTTTAATTTATAATTATCGAATTTACAAAAATACCAAACGCTAAGCAATGAATTGTTTATTTTAGCAAAAATAGATACGTGAATTTACTTTATAATATAACAATACAACTAGCCTCTGTAGTTTTAAAACTTTTAAGTTTATTTAATAATAAGCTTAAATTAGGTGTTGATGGTCGTGCATTAACTTTTAATAAACTTGATCAATTTTTAAATAAAGGTGATAAAACTTTATGGTTTCATTGTGCCTCCTTAGGCGAATATGAGCAAGGTTTACCCATTTTTACAGAATTAAGAAAGGATTATCCAAATCATAAAATTGTACTCTCTTTTTTTTCACCCTCAGGTTACGAAATAAGAAAAAACGCACCCTTTGCAGATCTTGTAGTTTACTTACCCTTAGATACAAAAAATAATGCCAAGCGTTTTATTAATCTTGTTAATCCAGAATTAACCGTATTTGTTAAATATGAAATTTGGCCTAATTACTTAAATGAAATTAAAAGTAGAGGACTAAGAGCCATATTAATATCGGCAGTGTTTAGAAAAGACCAATCTTTTTTTAAATGGTATGGTAGCCAAACTAAAAAGGCTTTATTTGCTTTTGAACACATATTTACACAAAATAAAACCTCTAAAAAACTATTAGAATCTATAAATTACACCAACGCAACTATATCTGGTGACACAAGATTTGATCGTGTTTCAAACCAATTAAACACAGATAATAATTTAGATTTCATAAAAGTATTTAAAGACAATAAACTTTGTATCGTTGTAGGAAGTTCTTGGCCTGAAGACGAATCGCTAATTATTGAGTTTATAAATAATTACGTAGGAATACCTATAAAGTTTATTATTGCACCACATAACATCAAGTCTAAACAAATAGAAAACATACAGACTAATTTAAAAAAGCCTTCTATTTTATTTACCCAAAAAGAAAAGAAGGATTTAAGCCAATACGATGTTTTTATATTAGATACCATAGGACTACTAAGTAAAGCCTACAGCTATGCAGATATAGCTTATGTAGGAGGAGCAATGGGGAATACTGGCTTACATAACATACTAGAACCTGCTGTTTTTGGAGTTCCAATAATTATTGGAAAAAACTACCAAAAATTTCCCGAAGCTTTTGATATGATAAAAAATAAAGGTGTTAAATCAGTTTCTAATATTACAGAGTTAAGCACAGAATTAAATAGCTTGATAAATGATCCAGAGTCAAGACTAACTACTGGCAATCAAAACGCGGACTTTATCAAAAAAAACGAAGGAGCTGTAATCCAAATCATGCAGTATTTACGTAAATAAAGTACTATGTATCATAACCATAATTCTTTATTAACTAAATTAATTATTAAGTTTGATAACATATTAAACACTAAAAACAATAACTAATGAAAAAATTACTATTAAGTGCTGTTCTTGTATCAGCAATTACTTTTACATCTTGTAGAGAAGAGGATAAAAATAACGCAGAACAAGCAGGAGACGCTATTGAGAATGCTGCTGAAGAGACTGGAGAAGCAGTTGAAGGCGGATTTGAAGCTACTGGAAAAGCAATAGATAATGCTGTAAATGAAACTAAAGAAGCTGGAGAATCTGTTAAAGATGCAGTAAATGAAGTTTCCGACGATTTGAAAAAAGATTAATTCTTTTTAAGACTTATCAAAATAAAAAACCTTATCAATTGATAAGGTTTTTTTTTGTTTTAAACGGACTTGGTTTCAACTTTTATAAATGAAAAAACCTCTTGAAAATCATATGATTAACAAGAGGTCTAGTACTCGGGACGGGACTTGAACCCGTACGTCCTAATGGACATTGGATTTTAAGTCCAACGTGTCTACCAATTCCACCACCCGAGCGAAGGAATATTTTAAGGAAAATTCTCAGAGCGAAAGACGGGATTTGAACCCGCGACCCCCACCTTGGCAAGGTGATGCTCTACCCCTGAGCTACTTTCGCAGTCTTTAAATGAACGTGCAATATCGTATTGCGGTTGCAAATTTAGTACTTTTATACAAAGTACAAAGCTTTTTTTGAAAAAAATTTAAAAAAATTTATACTTGCTTCTTTTTCACCAACATACGTTTTATCTCATTTAGTTTCATTAAAGCTTCAACTGGTGTTAAGGTGTCAATATCGATATGTAGGATCTCTTCTTTTATGTTTTCAAGCAATGGATCGTCCAAATTAAAGAAACTTAATTGCATTTCATCTTGCATAGATTTTACTTTATCTGTCAACTCCTCGCTTGAATGACTTTTTTCCAGCTTTTTTAAAATCTGATTAGCGCGTCTTAGCACTTGTTGTGGTATTCCAGCCATTTTTGCTACGTGTATACCAAAACTATGTTCGCTACCACCTTCTACTAGCTTACGCAGAAATAGTACATTGTCTTTTAACTCCTTAACAGATACATTAAAGTTTTTAATACGCTCAAAGGTCTCTGTCATTTCATTTAACTCATGGTAGTGGGTTGCAAATAACGTTTTAGGTTTTGCAGGATGCTCGTGTAAATATTCACTAATTGCCCAAGCAATAGAGATTCCGTCATAGGTACTAGTTCCTCTTCCAATTTCGTCTAACAAGACTAAACTACGATCTGATATATTATTTAGGATTGATGCTGTTTCATTCATCTCTACCATAAACGTAGATTCTCCCATCGAGATGTTATCACTTGCTCCAACACGAGTAAATATTTTATCGACCACACCTATTCTAGCTTCTTTTGCAGGCACAAAACTTCCTATCTGAGCCAATAACACTATTAAAGCTGTTTGGCGTAAAATAGCTGACTTACCAGACATGTTTGGTCCAGTAATCATTATTATTTGTTGTGTGTCTCTATCTAAAAACACATTATTTGCTATATAGGGCTCACCTATTGGCAATTGCTTTTCAATTACTGGATGACGTCCATCAACGATGTCTAAATCGTGAGAATCATCTAAAGCAGGATATACATAGTTATTATCTGAAGCCAATTGTGCAAATCCACATAAGCAATCAATTTTAGCTATTAAATACGCGTTTTGCTGTACAGGTTTTATATATTGGTTCATCCATTGCACTAAATCTGCAAATAACTTTTGCTCAATAGCCATGATGCGTTCTTCAGCTCCAAGAATTTTAGATTCGTATTCTTTAAGTTCTTCAGTAATGTAACGTTCTGCATTTACTAAAGTTTGTTTACGAATCCATTCTTCCGGAACTTTATCTTTATGTGTGTTTCTAACTTCTATATAATAACCAAAAACATTGTTAGATGCTATTTTAAGAGACGTTATACCTGTACGCTCGCTTTCGCGTTGTAACATTTTATCTAAATAATCTTTTCCTGAAGTTGACAATGCTCTTAGCTCATCTAATTCGGATGAAAATCCAGCAGCTATGGAGCTTCCTTTTAAAATATTTACAGGTGCTTCTTCGTTTAAAGTTTCTTTTATTTTTTCGCGAAGCACGTTACAACTTTGTAAATTATCACCAATAACTTTAAGGGACTCGTTATCGCAATTAGATGATAGCTCCTTAATAGGAATTATAGCTTCTAACGAATTTTTAAGTTGAATAACCTCTCTAGGACTTACTTTTTGCGTTGCTATTTTAGAAATCAAACGTTCTAAATCGCCAATTAGTTTTATATGATACTGAATCTTATCCAAAACAACACCTTCAGTTTTTAAATAAGAGACGACTTCGTGACGTTGCTTGATTTGATCTATTTGCTTTAAAGGCAATGCTAGCCAACGCTTAAGCAATCGTCCTCCCATTGGAGAAATAGTTTTATCAATAATATTTAATAACGTGACTGCATTGTTGTTTGTAGAGTTGTATAGCTCTAGGTTTCGGATGGTAAAACGGTCCATCCATACATAATCGTCTTCTGCAATACGCGAAATTGAAGAAATGTGCTCTAGCTTGTTGTGCTGTGTTTCGGCTAAATAATGAAGTATCGAACCTGAAGCTATAATACCTTCATTTAAGTTTTCAACCCCAAATCCTTTTAAAGATTTAGTGTCAAAATGTTTTAATAATGTTTCGTTTGCATAATCTGGTTGATAGACCCAATCCTCTAAATTAAAGGTATGGAAATCGGCTCCAAAATAGTCTGTAAATTTATTTCGCTTAGGTTTTGCAACTAATACTTCACTTGGACTAAAATTTTGAAGTAGCTTATCTATATACTCTTGATTTCCTTGTGAGGTTAAAAACTCACCTGTAGATATATCTAAAAACGAAATCCCAATATTAACCTTACCAAAGTAAACTGAACATAAAAAGTTATTTGTTTTGGATTGTAACACCTCATCATTTAGCGCAACTCCTGGCGTTACCAATTCGGTTACACCACGCTTAACGATATTTTTGGTTTGCTTAGGGTCCTCTAATTGGTCACAAATAGCAACACGCTCTCCTGATTTTACTAATTTAGGCAAATAGGTATTTATAGAGTGATGCGGAAAACCTGCCAGCTCTGTCTCGCTATCACTTCCTGCACCTCGTTTAGTTAAAGTAATACCTAAAATACCTGCTGCCTTTATAGCATCTTCGCCAAAGGTTTCGTAAAAATCACCTACTCTAAATAATAACATGGCATCAGGATACTTAGCCTTGATGGCATTGTATTGCTTCATTAACGGAGTGACTTTTTTGCTTTTTGTTGCCAAAGGATATACGTTTTTATTAAGTTTGCAATGTAACTAAATATTGATTTTTTAAGAAGTCTATTTAAGTTTAGTTATTGATAATTATTCACAATTATTTTGATGAGAAAACTAAAAAATAGCGAATTAGACAGATTAAGTATAGACGACTTTAAATCTGCAAAAAAAACACCAATAATTATTGTTTTAGACAATATTAGAAGCCTAAATAATATTGGTAGTGTATTTAGAACTAGTGATGCCTTTTTAGTTGAAAAAATATACCTATGCGGAATCACTGCAACACCACCACACAAAGACATACATAAAACAGCTTTAGGGAGTACAGACACTGTAGCTTGGGAATATATTGAAAACACGATGGATTTAATCGAAAAGTTAAAATCTGAGAATGTCACTATTTGTGCTATCGAACAAGCTGAAAATGCCACCATGTTAGACGACTTTAAAGTCGAAACCAATAAAAAGTATGCTTTGGTTTTTGGTAATGAAGTTAAAGGTGTTGCACAAGATGTAGTTAGTGCAAGCGATGTTGTTATTGAAATCCCACAGTTTGGAACCAAACACTCACTTAATATTAGTGTTAGTTGCGGTGTTGTTACTTGGGATATTTTCTCTAAGATAAAAGCCTTATAAACGTAGCTTAATTAATCAACATATCGTTTAAAAATTTTATTTCGCTTATTAAATCTCCATTATCGGAAAACCCTTGTATGGAAAGCAAATAATTTGTTTCTAGACTATCGTTTATTTTAAAAACCGATTGTCCTTTGCTATCTGTTACAATTATGGGCTTCCAATCTACCTCTTGCTCTAAATTATCTGTAGTATTAATATACTTAGGAGTATAATAGGATTTTGCTTTGTCAAATCCTGATTCAAAAAAATGTTTTCGGAATAATTCCTTTACATTATTTTTATAATTTTCTGTAGTAAACACATGAAAAATCGTAATTTTTGGCTCTCTTCTAAAAGCTATATCACTAATATCTTCCATCCGGATTTGCAATGCATTAGGTAAACTATAAGTATCCATCCCTTTACCATCCACTTTTAAAAACGCTTCTAAACCTCTAGCAACCAGATAGGTTTCCACACCTCTCCAACTGACCAAACTAGCAGCTTCTGTAGCTTTTAAATATTCAAATAAGGTTAGATTTTTGTTATAATAATGTTCCGGAATCTCCATTGGGTCATAAAACATTATACTGTCTTCGTATTCTCTATATTTTTTCATAAAAGACCTACTATCCAGCCTCATCTTATTAGCCTTACTAGATTTAAGCTTAACAGTGTCTAAATAAGTTGAACTAGTATATATATAACCCAAATCATTATTTTCGTGCTTTGTTTTATAAAAATCATCTACCACTAAAGGCGCTCCATTATTTTTATTAAAATAAAAGCTATTTAAACTATTAGCCAGCTTTGGAACACTATCAAAATACATGTTAAGAGGCTTGACTAATTCTTCACCATTGCGAATAAAACTTATTTTTATTGAATCCCCTTTGTACGCTATTAAATTTTTAAATTTAAAATTAAGCTTACTATTTAAATACGTTTTAGCCACAATTTGATTGTCATCAGAAAGCAAAACCAAATTATTTGACTTTAAAGGACTTACTGTACCTGTTAGACTAAAACCAGATTCAAAATCATAACTATATTTAGGATTGTTATAATCCACAAACGCTTTAGTCGTATACTGCGACCAACCTTGAGTTAAAAGTAACAAATCAATCTTTCTAATTTTATCTTTTGCGTTTTTATCAAAATAAGTCGCTGGATTTTCCACGTAGCCTTTAACATAAGGTGATAGCAAAAAAGCACTTTGTATTGTTGTATATGGTTTATATTCTGTGTCAGATTTTAGCACTGATATACTTAAGTTACTTTTTACATTTAAGTCTTTTAACTTAAGTTGATATATAATAGAATCTTGAAGAAAATTTAATTTTTCAATTTCAATTGTTGAATATTTTTCCGGCTTATACACAAAAAACTGTCGTTCCAATATTGGCTTATTATTTTCAAAAACAGTAACTGTATTTACGCCATTAAATAAGGACTTTTTATTTAACTCTAAGACTACAGGCAAACTATCTTTGATTGTGATCTCAACAAAATCAAATATTTTATTTTTTTGATGAAATAACAACGTGTACTTAGGATGATTGGATGTTACAGTTGCGCGATTAGATTGAAGTTTTACACTAACAACATCTTTATTTGACGTGTTAACCATGACCGAAACCCCTTTTTTATTAGCTTCAGGAATCATCACTTTAATAATAGTGTCTTTTATAAAAAATTCGGCTATATAAGACTCTGTAGATTTATACTTAAACCTAACACTACCCATCCCTAAATGGTCCTCATTAAAAGTGGTGATTTCCTTTTGATTTGAATCTAAAATGCGACCACTAAATGCAATACTTTTACCATTCACTAATGCCTTAAGCCCTATTGTATTGTTCACATCCTCTAGAAGATAACCGCCTTCCGGAAATACCTGAGCGTCGTATACAGTTTGCTTTAATGTATTTGGTTTAGGTTTTGGGATAGTTCCTTTGATAAAAATCTTAGAAACAAATGTATTAGCCTCTCCAAAATTTTTCATGTAATTAGTATGGGCTTGGATGAAGTAAAACCCTTCTGGCAAATCTTGATAAAACTGAAATTGCCCAACACCAACACCATCTGTGATTAAAACATTTTTAGTTTCTAAAAGAATACCATTATCCGTAAATAAACTTACATATAATACAGATGTTTGCACAGAAGGCTTATTATAAGTATCCGAAACATAGGCTTTAAACCAAATCACATCTTCAGCAGAATAGCTGGTTTTATTAGTATGCACATACACTTTTTCAAAAAGTAATTGGTCTTTTTGCAAGGCTGTAACAACAGAATCCAAAGTATTACTTTGTGCGAATGCGAGTTGCGAAATAAAAATAAAAACAAACCTTAGATTATATTTCATTTTGATTGATTGATTGATTGATTGATTGCCAATCAAATTACACAAAATCAATGAAATAAATACTAATGCTTAGAAAATAAAAATTGAACTAGAACGTAGAGGCGTTACCACAACCAATTAGCTTTATATAATTGGCACCCAAATTTCCTCTTCAACTTCAGGATTTGAAGGATGGTAATCTTCCGGAAGTTTTTCAAAATGTGGTCTATCGTCTAAGTTGTAACCAGACTTAGGCAACCAAGTAGTGTGTATGTATTGCCAAGCCTTAAAAAAACCATCCGGTTTGCCCTTATAATTAAATACAGCATACTGACCTGTTGGTATTGTTAAAACTTCCATATCACTTGGTAAAGCTTTAGCATTTGACACCTCAACGCCTATCCACTTTTCAAATAATGTATTAGGAGACATTTTACTGTAATCAAATTGATCATAGATCTGAATTGAAAATTTTTCTGACCCAACACGGTTTACAATATGGTTACGATTTGGCATAAACTGTTTAGCCAACTTCGCAGTTCCTGGACCATTAGTTGTAAAAGATAAATTTGCTTTTAATCCAACTATAACAATAGGCTTAGTGTTAATAATTTTAGGCGTCATCGTTACATATTTGTTTTAAAAGCCATAAATAATCTGCTCTATGTTTAACAAAATCTTTATCTGAGATGTCAATAATTTTGACATTAAATTCGGTTTGACTTTTCAAAAACTCTAAATAACCTGCATTAATTTTTTCCAGATAATCATCTTCAATTTCACTTTCGTACTTACGACCTCGTTTTTTTATATTAGCTTGTAAACGCTCTGTATTTTGGTATAAATAGACATACAAATCTGGTTTTGCAATGTCTTTGTACATCAAGTAAAATAATTTACGATACAGCTTAAACTCGTCTGGTTGCAGTGTTATTTTAGAAAAAATCAAAGATTTAAAGACGTCATAATCGCTAACAATAAAATCTTTAAACAAGTCTAATTGTCCTAAGTCGTCTGTTATTTGCTGGTAACGATCTGCAAGAAAAGACATTTCTAAAGTAAAGGCGTAACGTTGCGGTTCTTTATAAAATTTTGGTAAAAAAGGATTATCTGCAAAACGCTCTAACACTAACTTAGCATTAAAATCTGAAGCTATTTGTGTGGACAAGCTGGTTTTACCTGCACCAATATTACCTTCAATAGCGATATAATTATGTTTAGAAAAGTCAAATTGCTTATTAGGATTTTTCAACCAAATTTTAATTTGCTCTAACTCATTAGTATCATCACATGTAGCTAACAAATCGTCAACAGACTGTTTTAGTTTAGGATGGATAAAGTTGCCAGCAATTAACTGTAAAGGCTCCAATACAAAACGACGTTTATGAGCTTCGGGATGTGGAATTATTAAATTTTTGTCTTCAATAATTTCATCTTCAAAAAAGATAATATCTAAATCTATTATCCTAGACTCATACCCTTCTGTTTGTTTTGGCGTACGCCCTAATTTTTTTTCAATTTGCAATAAAACACTCAATACCTTTTTAGGTTTAAGCCTTGTTTTTACTGCAATACATGTGTTTAAAAAATCATCACCTTCAAAGCCATAGGCTTTACTTTGATAGACTTTTGCTATACTAACAATACTACCAACTTCTGTAAACACAGCGTCTATAGCGTTTTGTAAGTTTTTAAACTTATCGCCTTTATTACTGCCTAATGCTATATATACTGTTTTAATCTCCTGCATAATTTCTTCAGCAAAATAACTAAAAGAAATTCACTTAGTTCTTATCTTTATCAAATCTGTTAATAAGTTTTTATGACCTTAAAAGACAAATTACTTGCTCAAAAAATCTATTTACTTCTAGGTGCGCTTTTTATAACCTCATTAGTGGTGTCCAATCTAATCTTTCAAAAGTTTTTTTATTGGTATCCTTTTAACATTGAAATTTTTGGCTCTAAGCTATTTGAGGTTTCTGTAGGCATATTACCTTATCCTGTCACCTTTTTAATAACCGATTTAATAAGTGAGATTTACGGTAAGAAACGTGCAAACCAAGTAGTTATAGGCGGAATATTTGCTTCGTTTTTTTCATTATTAATTGTTTACACAGCTAATGCTGTATCTGCCACAAGCTGGTCACCAGTTAATGACAGTCTATTTACCACTGTATTTGGCAATACTATGATTGCTGTTTTTGCTAGTATGATGGCTTATTTATTAGCTCAATTAGTAGATATTCAGATTTACCACTTTTGGAAACGTATTACTAAAGGCAAACATTTATGGTTACGCAATAATTTTTCGACCTTTTTATCGCAGTTTGTAGACACGTTTTCTGTACTATTTTTATTATGCTCGTTTGGTGAGATTGGTTGGGATAAATTTGCAGGACTATTAATAAGCGGTTTTATATTTAAAGTACTAATTGCCATACTTGACACACCTTTTTTATATTTAGGTGTTTACCTATTTAAAAAACGCTTTAAACTGAAGCAAAATGAAGAATTACAACTACTTTAACAAATGCTAAACTTTTATTAAATACTTTTGTTTGGACAACTATTTACTTAAGTTAAACGTAGATAGATTAAAGATTAAACAACACTATTTGATGAAAAAAAAGCTAAAAATCGTAGGTATATCATTACTAATTCTTGTTGCATTATTAATTGCTAGTCCTTTTATTTTCCAGAGTCAAATAAAAGATATGGTTCGCAATTATATTAATGAAAGCGTAAACGCCAAAGTTACTTTTGATGATGTTGACTTAAGCTTTATAAGAAGTTTTCCGCAGGCTAACGTAACCTTAGACAACTTAACAATAACCAATTTTGCTCCATTTAAAAATGATACTTTAGCCAAAGTTCAATCATTGTCTTTAGACATGTCTATAAAAGAGCTTTTTAAAAATGCTACTGAAGAGCCTATAATTGTTAACTCTATTGCAATTGACAATGCGCTAGTAAACCTAAAAACTAATAAAGAAGGAGCGGTTAATTGGGATATCGCAAAAGCATCAGACACACCAACAACAGATAACAATTCAAGTAGTGATGGCTTTGTTTTTGATATCGAAAACTATAGCATTACCAATAGTGCATTTAATTATTTAGATGAAACTAACAATACTATATTTAAAATCACCAATTTAAATCATTCCGGAAACGGAACCTTCTCTGGCGACACATCAGAATTAGACACCAAAACCGTAGCAAATGTGACTTTTAGTATGGAAGACACAGAATATTTAAGTAATAACAGTTTAAAACTAGACGCTTTAATAGACTTAGACTTACCAAATAACAAGTACACTTTTAAAGAAAACAAAGCTTTAATTAATGATTTACCTTTAGAGTTTAAAGGTTATGTACAATTAATAGAAGCTGGTCAAGCAATTGATATAACCTTTGAAAATCCAGGATCTACCTTTAAAGATTTTTTAGCTGTGATACCTAAAACTTATGCTAAAAACTTAGATAATGTAGATACAACAGGTAACTTTAAAATAAACGGAGTTATTAAAGGAGAATCTACTGAAACAACCATTCCAACCTTGGATATTAATATAGTATCAAACAATGCGTCTTTTAAATTTGCAGACTTACCAAAACGTGTAGAAAATATTAATATTAATGTCGAAATTAAAAATAATAACGGACTAGTTGATGACACATATATAGCCATTAATACTTTAGATTTTAAAATAGACCAAGACCAATTTAAGAGTTCGGCTACTATTAAAAATTTAACCAAAAACATGCTAGTTAACGCTAATTTAGATGGTGTTTTAAACTTAGCAAACTTAACAAAAGCGTATCCGATTGAGTTAGAAAATGAATTAAAAGGAATTTTAAAAGCAAAATTAAATACTAGTTTTGATATGAATGCTATTGAAACTAATGCTTATGAACGCATCAAAAACAACGGAAGCGTAAGCGTATCGGACTTTGTGTTTTCATCTGCAGATATTGTTAACCCAATCAATATTTCTAAAGCTTCAATAAATTTTAATCCAGGCACTATTACTTTAGACAATTTTATTGCTACAACAGGTCAAACAGACCTTAATGCTACTGGAAGTATAAATAATTTACTTGGCTTTTTATTAAGTGACAAGAAACTAGAAGGTAACTTTAATGTTAAGTCAAATGTTTTTAAAATTAGTGACTTTATGATTGAAGGTGGTAGCAAAGCACCAATCAATCAAAGTGCAGAGCCTGCTACAGCATTAAAAATCCCTGCCTTTTTAGATTGTACCATAACTGCTGATGCTAAAACCGTTTATTACGATAACTTAGTACTAAAAGATGTAAAAGGAAGTCTTAAAATAGCAAATGAGACTGCGCAATTAAATAATGTTACCTCAAGCATATTTAATGGTAATCTTAGCCTTGAGGGATTGGTAGACACAAAAACTACAAAACCTACCTTTAATATGAATGTTGGTGCAAAAAACTTTGATATCGCACAATCCTTCAACGATTTAAATTTACTGCAAGCCTTGGCTCCAATAACCAAAGCATTACAAGGTAAGTTAAACAGCTCTATTAATCTATCTGGTACATTAGGCGAAGACTTTACTCCGCTTTTAAATACCATTTCAGGAGATGCGTTAGCAGAGTTGATAACAACACAAATTCAACCTAAAAATGAGCAATTATTTTCGTTGTTAGAAAGTAAATTAAACTTTTTAGATTTCAGTAAATTAGATTTAAAAGATTTAAAAACTAAGCTTTCATTTAACGATGGTCAAGTAAGTGTTAAGCCATTTGATATAAAATATAAGGATATTAAAATGACCGTTGGTGGATCACACACCTTTAGTAACACTATGAATTATCAAGTTGTATTAGATGTGCCAGCAAAATATTTAGGTACAGAAGTCAATAATTTGATAAACAAAATAAATGATGCAGCTGTAAATGACATTAAAATCCCTGTGACTGCAACCATATCTGGAAACACACTAAAACCTCAGGTAACAACAGACTTAACCAGTGGTGTTAAAAACTTAACCTCTCAATTAATTGAAATTGAAAAACAAAAATTAATTAATAAAGGGAAGGACAAACTTACTGATGTTGTTGGTAACATATTAGGCGGAAACAAACCTAAAGACAGTACATCAACACAAAGTAATGGTGGTGTTAAGGATGTTTTAGGTAATATATTAAACGGAAACAACACACCAAAAGACACAACCAAAACAACAAATGACAAGCCTAAAGATCAAGTAAAAGATGCTATAAAGGGGTTGTTTGGTAAAAAGGATAAATAATAAATTTCAAAATTTTAACGTTTTTTAGTCGTTTTTAAATGATTTTTTAATGAAATTTAGTTGTTTGGGCTGTTTCTTAAAAAGAAACTGTTAATAATTAGGATTTGTCAAAAATTATGTTAGATTGTAGGTATAACTTTAAAACAATTTGGACTGAATGAGGCAATTAAAAATTACCAAGCAAGTTACCAACCGCGAATCTAAATCACTAGACAAATACTTACAAGACATTAGCAAACTTCCCATGATTACAGCAGAGGAAGAGGTCGAGTTAGCTCAAAAAATTAGAGAAGGCTGTCAAAAATCTTTAGATTTACTTACCACTGCTAACTTACGTTTTGTAGTTTCTGTTGCAAAACAATATCAAAACCAAGGATTAACGTTACCAGATTTAATTAATGAAGGTAATGCAGGACTTGTAAAAGCTGCCAAGCGTTTTGATGAAACTAGAGGATTTAAATTTATTTCTTATGCTGTTTGGTGGATCAGACAAGCAATTCTTTCTGCTTTAGCAGAACAATCTAGAATTGTTAGATTACCATTAAATAAAATTGGATCTATAAATAAGATTAGAAAAGTAACGTCTCATCTAGAGCAAGTTAATCAAAGACCACCTAGTGCTTCAGAAATCGCTAAAGAGCTTGATTTGACTATAAGTGATGTTAAGCAATCTATGAAAATTTCTAGCAGACACGTGTCAATGGATGCACCATTAAAAGAAGGTGAAGATTATAGTTTATATGACTTAGTTAGCTCTAACGATTCTCCAAATCCAGATACTAATTTAATGAGAGAATCATTAAATACTGAGATTGACAGAGCTTTAGAGACTTTAACACCTAGAGAAAGTGATGTTATTAGACTTAACTTTGGTTTAAGCGATCAACCAGCAATGACATTAGACGAAATAGGTCGTACTTTTGACTTAACACGTGAGCGTGTAAGACAAATTAGAGAAAAAGGAATCAGACGTTTACGTCAAACTTCTAAGAGTAAGATATTAAAAACCTATTTAGGATAAACCAAATAGACTTTTTTAGATATTAAATAGTAAAAAAATGCAATATTAATTTGAATTATATTTTAATTTAATAGATATTTGCACCAGATTTAAAATTTAGATATGTTAAGAATTGAAATAAAAGAAGGCGAAAATATAGAACGTGCTCTAAAACGTTACAAACGTAAGCACAGAAACGTAAAAGTTATGCAAAACTTAAGAGAGAAGCAATACTTTACTAAGCCATCTGTAAAAAACAGAAGACAAATACAAAAAGCTAGTTATATTCAAGGTCTTAGAGACGCAGAGAATATATAATTAACTACTTTATTTATATAAAAAAACCACGCATTTTTAAATGTCGTGGTTTTTTTGTTGACTTTTATTTGTAAAGTATCTTATAATATTAGAGAAGTTTAGTGCTTATTTTAACGTGTTTAATCCAAAATTTTATTACCTAATATCAAAAGCTTAAAAATTCAACTTCAAAATCACCATCTAACAAATCTTTCATAATTACCGGATTATTGTTAGAATAAAACTTTAAAGTAGGTTTATTAACTACTTGATTTAGTAAACCGTGTTGTTCCAACACTGCTTTGGTTTGTCTAGCAACTGCAGCACCAGAATCTATAATCTTAACATGACTAGGTAGTAATTTTAAAAGCTGAGGAACTAAATATGGGTAATGTGTACACCCTAAAACTAGATAATCAATATTTGCTTGTATCATAGGTTTAAGATACGTTTTAAGCAAATCTGTCATTTGACAAGATACGATATTACCGCTTTCTATTAATTGTACAATACCTTCACCTTCTTGCTCAATAATAGTAATACCATCACTATACAACAAAGAGGTGTTATGAAACAACTCACTACTTAAAGTACCTCTAGTAGCCAAAATACCTATGGATTTAGTTTTTGTATTTAAAGCTGCTGGTTTTATAGCAGGTTCTATACCAATAATAGGTGTCTTATATTTTTGTCTAAGGTGTTTAATAGCATTAGTCGTGGCTGTATTACAAGCCACTACAATTAGCTTACTGTTTTGATTAAGCAAATACTCTGTATTTTTCTCAGAAAGCGCTATAATAGCCTCTTTTCCTTTTGGACCATATGGTGCATTAATACTATCTGCAAGATAAATTGTATTCTCGTTAGGAAGTAATCCATGAATAGCTTTCCAGATGGATGTTCCACCTACTCCAGAATCAAAAATACCAATGGGTTGTTTACTCATAATTATAAATAAAAAAAGCTGTCTAAAGTTAGACAGCTTTTTTTAATTTGAAAGGGATTTTAATTAAAATCCTAATTCTTTTTGAACGTCTTTTAATAAGTCTTTACCTTCAGCCATAATGACACCTGATCCTTGAGAAGAATCTAATATGTAATTAAAACCTTGTGCTTTACCAACTTTAATGATAGCTGCTTTAGCTTTATCTGTAATAGGCTTTAATAAGTCAAATTCTTTTTTGTCAATTTGATTTTGAGAATCTGCTTGAAACTGACGGATACTTTGTTGCATTTGTGCTAACTCTTCACCACGTTGTTGGTTTACTTCGTTAGTTTTAGTTGCAGCTTCAGATTCGTATCTTTTTGCTTTGGTTTGGTATTCTTGTACCATTTCTTGAATATCTGCTTGAAAAGTTTTACCTACCTTTTCCATTTCAGCTTTAGCTAACTTCATTTCTGGCATAGACTCAACAAGTTCTCCTGTATTAATATGAGCTACTTTGGTTTGAGCATTTGTAAAACTTGTTGCACCAATAAATAATGCTGCTGCAAATAAAAGTGTTTTAATTTGTTTCATTTTTAAAAAAGTATTTGTGTGTTATAATTATTAATATTTGTCTTAGTTATCTTCGTTGTCTTCGCTCTCTTTTTCGTCTTTAGCTTTTTTACGATCTTCTAAGATTTTTTTTCTTTTAGCTTCAAGTTCTAATTTTCTGGCTTCTCTATCTGCTAATTTTTGTTGTCTTTTTTCCTCTAAAATTTGCTCTCTAGTTTTTGGAGCGTCTTCTTGATTTACTTTGTCCTCTTCATTACGGTCTTCAGGTACGTCATTAGTTTCAGTTTCTGTATTTCCGTTTCTTTCTTTAAGCTTTTCCTCTCTTGCTTTAGCGCGATCTTCTAATATTTGGGCTCTTCGGTCTGCAGCTTCTTTCTTTTTAGCTTCTCTAGCCTCTAAAAGTTCTTTTTTTCTTGCTTCAGTAGCTGCTTCTCTTTCTGCTTTTTTATCGTCTAATATTTTTTGACGTTCTTCTTGTGCTTCATTTATTTCTACTATAACATCTTCGTCTTTAGCATCTTTTCTTTCTGCCTTATTTTTAGCTTGTGTACGTTTTGAAGCTCTAGAAATTGTTCTGATAATTTGCTCGCTCATATCAAATCGCTCTGCTGAATACAGCATTACAACATCGGCTGACTTATCAAATACAAAATCATATTTTTTAGCTTTAGCAATATCTTGAACTGCTTGAAAAATTTGATCTTGAACTGGCTGCATTAACTGTCTTTTTTGGATCATTAAATCTCCATTTGGACCAAATCGCTTTTGTTGATAATCTAAAATTTCTTTTTCTTCAAATAAAAGATCTTCTTCACGCTCGTCAATCAACTCTTTAGTCAGCAATGCTTTTTCGTTATTAAGCGCTTCGCGTTTTTGCTTAACATCATTAAGTTTGCCTTCAATTTCCGTTTTCCATTTTTGGACTTTGCTTTCTAATTGACTAGTTGCTTCAGTATATTCTGGAATGTTTTCTAAAATATATTCTGTATCAATGTAACCAATCCTAACGCCACGTTGTGCACTAGCAGAAAAACCTGCTGCAAGCATTACCAATACAATAAGAACTTTTATTTTCATTTTGGAATTTGTTTTATTATTTCTTGATTATAAACTCAAAATAACTTAATTCATTGTAAATAGAATAGTTTTTTGAGTAAGTATTTTCAAAATAACGAATTTTAATTTTAAAAATTTTAATTCTTTTATCAAATCCTTATTAGGTTATTAGAAAATATCGTGCCAAAAATATAAAAAACAAAAAACTATAATTGTTATTTATTGATTTAATTAGGTTTAGTGATATATTAATTAAAATTGTTGACCAATAATAAAGTGTGTTTCCCAACCATGTTTAACAGAGCTTCCTGGTAAAGGATCAAATCCATGACCTAAGTCAATCCCTAATAATCCAAATGCTGGCATAAAGATTCTGACACCAAAACCTGCAGATCTTTTAAGTGTAAAAGGATTGTAGTCTTTAAAATTATCGTAAGAAGAACCTGCTTCTAAAAATCCTAATGCATATATTTTAGCAGATTGCTTTAAAGTAATAGGATATCTTAACTCTAATGAGAATTTGTTATAAATTGTTCCTCCATCTTGAGATGATAATGCTTGATTTGGATAACCACGTAAGGCTACTGCTTCTCTACCATCTAAACTATAACTTCCTAGTCCATCTCCTCCAACAAAGAAACGCTCAAAAGGAATCACACCTCTATCTTGATTGTAAGCTCCTAAAAATCCAAACTCTACACTTGGTCTTAATACTAACTTATCTACTAGTCTTGTATACCAATCTCCTCTAAATTTAACTTTGTAAAATTCTAACCACTTGAAACGTTCTTGATCAATTTCGCTAATTCTAGCTGCAGCTTCGTTTCTAAGAATTACGTTTGCATTAGTGTCGTTAACTACTGCTTGATTTTCTGCTCTTTCAATACTTAAAGCTGTATAGTCTACACTACTGAATAAAGAATAAGGTATAGATAATTTAGCTGTTGCTGTAAAACTTGATCCTCCCATTGGGAAAATAGGATCGTTAAACGTGTTGTTTCTGCTTAATCCTAAAGTATAAGATAGGTTGTTAGAGTAACCGTCTCCAAATGTAAATAAACCAGTATTATAGTTTTTTAAGTTGTAGTGTTGAAAACTAACTGCTTGTGATAATGTAAAGAAATCGTCTGGAATAGATAAACGTTTTGCTAATCCAAAGGTTATACCTGTAATATTAAAACGCTTATCCTTATCTGCATTTCCAGTTGTTGCATCATATAAAAATTGCTTTGTATGTGATAACGACGTTGAAAACTGCACTGGTTTTTTTCCTCCTAACCAAGGCTCAGAGAATGAAAAACTATAGGTTTGAAAAAATCGACTTGCTTGTAATCTTAAAGATAATTTTTGACCGTCACCCATTGGTATTGGTGTGTAAGCATCCTTTTTAAATATATCTTTAATAGAGAAATTATTAAAAGATAATCCTAAAGTACCTATAAAACCTCCTCCACCATAACCTCCTTGAAGTTCGATTTGACTAGAACCAGACTCTACTAGAGAATATTCCATATCTATTGATCCTTCTTCTGGATTTGGGTTTTTAAAGTTAGGTGTTAATTGTTCTGCATCAAAAAATCCTAATTGACTTAACTCTCTAATAGTACGTACTACGTTTTCTTTACTATATAATTCTCCTGGTCTTGTTCTGATCTCTCTATAAATAACGTGGTCGTTAGTCTTTTTGTTACCAACTACAGATACTTTGTCAAAATACACAGGTTTACCTTCTGATATTCTGATTTCCATATCAATTACATTTCCATCTGCATTAACCTCAACTGGGTTAATTGTAGAGAATAAATATCCATTGTTTTGATATAAGTTTGTTAAATCATCACCATCTGGCTTAGTGTTATCTGCAATTCGTTTTTGAAGTTGCACACCATTATATGTATCTCCTTTTTCAATACGTAACTTTCTTTTTAAAACCTCATCAGAATACACTGTATTACCAATAAACGTTACGTCTCCAAAAGTATATTTTTCTCCCTCTTCAAGTGTAATATTTAAGGATACCGTTTTATCATCATTAATAATTAACGAGTCTGAAATTATTCTTGCATCTCTATATCCTACTTCTTTATATCTATCAATTAGGCTAGATAAGTCTTCTTTATAGTCTGCTTCAATAAACTTAGAACGTTTTAAGATTCTGATAGGGTTAATTTTTTTAGTGTTTTTCATGGCTTTTCTAAGCTTCTTATCACTTAAAACACTATTACCTTCAAAATCTATGTTTTTTACTTTAACTTTTTGGCCTCTATCAATAGCAACAACCATGTTTACTAAAGACTTAGCTATTGAGTCGTTTTTAATTTCGGTAGTTTTTACTTGCACATTAGCATTTAAAAATCCGTCCTTTTTATATTTGTTTTCTAAATAATTCTCGGTAGTTGTTACTAAGTTTTCCGTTACTTTGGTCCCTTTTTGAAGCTTATTTTCTTTTAAAATAGTTTCGTGCTTACCTTTTTTAACTCCAGTAATTTTAACTTCGTTAAGTTCTGGCAAGTCTGTTAATCTAATTTCAAGAAAGGCGTTATCACCTTCAACTTTTAGCAAGTAAACTTCGATATCATTAAATAAATTAGATTTCCATAACTTTTTGATAGCATCACTAATTTCTTCTCCAGGAATCATTATTTCTGCACCTTTTCTTAATCCAGAATAGGTTATAATGGTTTGCTCACTAAAACTAGTGTTCCCTTTTACGGTAATTTCGGCTAGAATTAATTTTTTACCGTCTTCGTAGCTTAAGTCTTGTGCTTTAACAGATAAAGCACTAATAAGCATTAGTGCTAACAAGGTGTAATTTAATATTGTTTTCAATGGTAATTGTTTAGCTAATTTGTTCACTGGTTTTCCCAAATCGTCGTTCTCTTTTTTGATATTCTATAATAGCTTCACATAAGTGTTGCTTTGTAAAGTCTGGCCAAAGTACTGGTGTAAAGTACAATTCTGCATAAGCTATTTGCCATAACAAAAAGTTACTAATGCGTTGCTCTCCACTTGTTCTAATAAGTAAATCTACATCTGGTAACGTCTGCGTGTAAAGATGTGCATTAAATACCGATTCGTCAATATTTTCTGTAGAAATTATATTATTTTTAACTTTAGTACTTATTTCTTTAACAGCATTTAGCAGCTCTTCTCTAGAGCCATAGCTTAATGCTAATGTCAAATCCATATGTGTATTGTCCTTAGTTAAATCCATAACTTCGTGCAACTCCTTATATACTTTTTTTGGTAATGATTTTAAATTACCAATTGCTTTTAGTTTTATATTATTATCTAAAAGGGTTTTGATTTCTTTTTTTAATGAGGATACTAAAAGCTTCATTAGTGTATCAACTTCTAACTTTGGACGATTCCAATTTTCTGTTGAAAAGGCATAAAGTGTTAAATGTTTAATACCTAACTCTGCGCAAGCTTCTACGGTTTGACGTACAGATTTTGTACCATTTTCATGACCAAAAGCACGTAGCATTCCTTTTTGTTTTGCCCAACGACCATTACCATCCATAATTATGGCGACATGCTTTGGCAAATGTTGTTTTTGTATTTGGTCTTGTATATTCACTTTAAAATCCGCAGTAACATGGGTTTTTTCCAAAGGTGTAAGTTAACGTTACGCCTGTAAAAGTATACCAATCATTATTATTTAAATTTCCAAAACTTCTGCTTGACAGCTCTCCTGCATCTGGAACACTACCATCCAACTCGTCAGAGAAGGTATAACGTGCACCAACTTCAAAAGCTAAAACAAACTCAGGGGTTACAGCTGCTTTAAAACCAATTACCATAGGTATTCCCCAAGCATAGCTTTGTGTGTCTTCAGACTGTGTTTCTCCTAAATTGTTATAATAAAAGTTATCATGTTGTGCTACACTAAAACCTGTATATAGGTATGGTGTGGACACAAAGTTACCTTGATGCAAGTTAAAATCAAAAAATGTAAATTCTAAACCAGCAGACAGTTCAATAATTTGATTATTAAACTCAAAGCCTCTTATTTGTCTACTTGGATCGTCTGAATTATTATCAATACCTTCTAATTCTGTAAAGGTTAAAGAGATCCTGTATGAGTGTCTAGGACTTCTGTTCCATTTATAAATAGCACCAATTGCTAATTGGCTAGGTGCAATATAGTCTGTAGCACCTACATCTCCAATAAAATTAGAACCACCCAAATACAACCCAAACTCGTTGATTTGTGCACTACTTAATTGTATGCATAAAAATGTTAAAACTACTACTGTTAACTGCTTCATAAATCTTCAAAGTTTGCAAATATAATAAATAAGATTAGCCTATAACAATTTGATTGAAATAGTTACACTTTTAAACAGATTTAACAACAATTTATTGTTTAATTTCTATTATCCTCACCCCAAAGTAGCTTTTTACGGAGTGTATCAAGAAAAGTCTCATTATTTAATACTATCATTTTAATAGTAAATGGCGCTTTTTTTATTGTAATTGTAGTTTTGTTGGATAATGTTGCAATTCTAGAATCTAGGGACACTAAATGTTTTTTCTCACGACCGTTTACTTTTAAGGTAATTACAGTGCTGTCATCTATAACTAAAGGTCTTGCGCTTAAATTATGAGGTGCAATTGGTGTTAACACTAAACTTGCTGCATCAGGTGTTATTACTGGACCACCACAACTTAAGGAATATCCTGTTGATCCTGTTGGTGTTGAGATTATTAAACCATCACTCCAATACGACGTAAGATATTCTCCGTTTAATTCGGTTTCAACCGTAATCATAGAAGTGGTATTTTTTCTGCTTACAGCAATTTCATTTAAAGCAAAATTGCAAGAATTAATTTCGGAATTATCCTCAGAGCTTTCAATAGTTAATAAACTACGTTCTGAAATAGCGTACTTTTTATCTAAAATGGCATGTATTGCAGCTTCTATCTCGTCATATTGGATAGTTGCTAAAAACCCTAATCTTCCTGTATTGACACCTACTATTGGGATATTTAAATCTCGCACTAATGTTATGGCTCTTAATATAGTACCATCTCCACCAATACTTACTAAAAAATCATAGCTGGCATCTAAGGTATTAAAGGTTGGGTAATCTGTATTTAATTTTGGAGACACACCTTTATAAAAGGCTTCCTCTATGATTATTTCAATATTTTTTTTATTTAAAACATCTAATAAAACCTCTAAAGACGCTAGTGGTTTTTTTTTCTGAAATTGGCTAAATATGGCAACTTTCATTATTAAATGTTTAGGTATTTATTAAGGTAATCAGAGCGTTCTTTTAAACCATCTAAATAACTATCTTCCTCATGACCTGACACAATATTATAGCTATAACGTCTAAAGGTTTGCATAATTTCGCTTAAACCAACATTACCAATTTTTAAGGTTATTTGAGCCACATCATTTTCTATTTTAGAAATAAATGCACCATATAATTTACCATCATTACTTTCTACAATCTGACTAATCTCACTAAAAGAATAGTCTAGTAAACCTTTTTCTATGATTAAAACAGCTCCATTCTCTGAGAAAAATGGCGTTTCATTAAACAATCCTATAATATCATTTAATTCATAATAACCTAAATATTTATTACCTGCATTTAAAACAGGCATTATATTAGTAGAATTTTGAGCAAAAGCCTCTAACACATCTAACCAATTAGTGTCTTCTCTAACAAAAAAACCTTCAGTAGCATAGGCACAATCCGAAATAGCCTCAACTTTTTGAAAACAATGTGCATCATTCTCTGATATACATCCCAAATACACACCTTCCTCATTTTTTATAGGAATATGAGAATAAGTCAACTGATTAAAAAGCAATTGCAAATCGCTTACTAACCCAGAATTAAGTAATGGTTTTATATCGTTTATTATGTAATCTGAAAGGTTCATTTTATTAAATCTTTAGATTTGCAAATTAATTAAAAATTAGCACAAAAAGCCTCTTATACTTTGTATTTTTGTATTATTAAATTAAATAATAGTATGACAAAATTAAGCGTAAATATCAACAAGATTGCTACTTTAAGAAACTCTCGTGGAGGCAACACACCTAATGTCGTTCAGTTTGCTAAAGACGTCCAACGTTTTGGAGCAGAAGGCGTCACTATACATCCAAGACCAGACGAACGTCATATTAGATATCAAGATGCTTACGATTTAAAACCTGTAGTTTATACCGAGTATAATATTGAAGGTAATCCAATCCCTAAATTTATGGATATGGTTTTGGAGTTACAACCAACACAAGTAACCTTAGTACCTGATAGTATTGATACTTTAACTAGTAATGCAGGTTGGGACACCATTAAAAATAAAGCTTTTTTAGTTGAAGTTATTACTGAATTTAAGAAAAAAGGCATCAGAACATCCATATTTGTAGATCCTGATTTAGCACAAATAGAAGGTGCCAAAGCTACAGGAACAGATAGAATTGAATTATACACCGAAGCTTTTGCACATCAATATAGTTTAGGCAACAAAGAAGCCATATTACCTTATACAAAATGTGCCGAACTAGCTAATAATTTAGGACTTGGTGTTAATGCAGGACATGATTTATCCTTGGATAATATCCAGTATTTTAAACAAAATATGCCAGGATTATTAGAAGTATCCATAGGACATGCTTTAGTTTCTGAAAGTTTATATTTAGGCATAGAAAACGTAGTTAACATGTATAAAAATAAACTAAAATAAATCCATATGCTCTTACACTCAAATATTATAGGAGAAGGTAAACCATTTGTCATTCTTCATGGCTTTTTAGGCATGAGTGATAATTGGAAAACTCTAGGTAATCAATTTGCTGAGCATTTTCAAGTCCATCTTGTAGACCAACGTAATCATGGTAGAAGTTTTCATGATGATAATTTTCATTACGACGCTTTAGCAGAAGATCTAAAACATTATTTTGACGCTAACCAAATAAAAGACGCCATTTTATTAGGACATTCCATGGGAGGAAAAACAGCTATGTTATTTGCTACGCTGTATCCAGAACTTGTTAGCAAATTAATTATTGCAGATATATCTCCACGTTTTTATCCTATCCATCACGATGCCATTTTACAAGGTTTAAATAGCTTAGACTTTAATGTATTAAAAAGTCGAAGTCAAGCCGACAAACAACTAGCCAACTATGTATCAGATTTTGGCACAAGACAGTTTTTATTAAAAAACCTGTATTGGATAGAAAAAGGAAAATTAGCACTAAGGATGAATTTGGAAGCTTTAACAGAAAATGTTTCGGAAGTTGGAGAAGCATTACCTATACACGCAAAATTTGAAGGAGACACACTATTTTTAAGAGGTGATAAAAGCGAATATATAGGCAACCAAGATGAAGCAATAATTAAAAACCATTTTCCGGAAGCCAACATAATTACCATAAGTAATGCAGGACATTGGTTGCATGCAGAAAATCCCGAAGATTTTTATAATGCTGTAACAAATTTTGTAAATTAAGGTCTAATAACTAAAACATAAATTATGAACTTAATTATAAGATTATTACTTAACGCTATAGCAGTATTTGTTTTAGCACATATATTAAACGGAGTGGTTGTAGACAGCTACTTAACAGCAATTATAGTGGCAATTGTTTTATCAATATTAAACTTACTAGTAAAACCTATACTTGTCATATTAACCTTCCCTATTACCATTATAACTTTAGGTTTGTTTTTATTTGTAATTAATGGTTTAATAATACTATTAGCAGATAAATTTATAGATGGCTTTGCTGTATCAAGTATTTGGACTGCTATTTTATTTAGTATTTTACTATCTATCTTACAATCCCTATTACAATCCTTTTTAAAGTCAGACACTAAAACCAAGTAAAACTTAAAATAGTCTGTAACACAACATGTTAAAAACTTTGCAATACTATAAAAAAGTAGTACTTTTGCACACCTTTTTAATTAAAAAAAACTAGTGTTAAATGCCCTTTTAGGGCTTTATATCATTTATAAATGAATATTACAAGAGAAAACATTGATGCATTAAATGCTGTAGTAAAAGTAGAAATCGTTAAAGAAGATTATAACGATAAGGTTGAAAAAATCTTAGTAGACTACAGAAAAACAGCTAACATCCCAGGATTTAGAAAAGGTCAAGTACCAATGGGAATGGTAAAAAAACAATACGGTAAAGCAGTATTAGTAGATGAAGTAAACAAATTACTTCAAGATGCATTAAACAAATATTTAACTGAAGAAAAATTAGACGTTTTAGGTCAACCATTACCTAAGCAACAAGATGAAATAAACTGGGAGTCTGATTCTTTTGCTTTTGAATTTGAATTAGGTCTAGCTCCAGAATTTAGCGTAGATTTAAAAAGCAAAACAGCCATTACACATTACAACATCGTTGCAGATGACAAAATGATTGATGAGCAAGTGGAACGCATCCAAAAACAATACGGTAAAATCGTATCAGAAACTGAAGTTAAAAAGGATAGCGAAATCACCGGAACTTTTAAAAACGAAGAAAAAGAAATAGACAACACAGTTACTATTACTTTAGACAAGTTTAAAGGTAAAGCAACAGAAAAGAAATTTATTGGAGCTAAAGTTGGTGATGTAATAACATTAAAAACTAAAGGATTATACGAAGACGATCATGAATTAATGAACGCTTTAAAAATCCAACACGATGATGCTCACGGATTAGATATAGAAGTTACTTTTACAATAACAGAAATAAATAGTCGTGAATTAGCAGATTTAGATCAAGAATTATTTGATAAACTTTTTGGTAAAGACGTAGTAAAATCTGCATCAGAGCTTAAAGCTAAGATCAAAGAAGATGCTGAAAAGCAATTTGTACAACAATCTGATCAAAAATTATTAAACGACGTAACAGAATACTTAGTAGACAATACTAAATTTGATTTACCAGCAGAATTCCTTACTAAATGGATGCAAGTTGCAGGTGAAAAAGAAATGGATGAAGCGACTGCTAAAGAAGAATACGAAAAATCAGAAAAAAGCTTACGTTACCAACTTATTGAAGGTAAATTAATGTCAGACAACGACCTTAAAGTAGACTTTGAAGACGTTAAAACAAGTGCCAAAAACATGATTAAAATGCAAATGGCACAGTTTGGACAATTAAATCCTTCTGAAAAAGAATTAGACGACATCGCTGCACGTGTATTAGGTAACCAAGAAGAAGTAAGACGTATTTCTGAGCAAGTAGTAAGTCAAAAACTATTGGACCTATACAAAGAAAAAGCAAACATTAAGACTAAAGAAATGTCTTATGAAGCTTTTGTCAAAGAAGTATATGGTGATAAATAATAACCCCTCTATTATCTTTTTATCAATTTGATAAGAATGTATTAGGAGCGGTTTAACAAAATAATCATTATCTTTAGGCGTTGTTTAGCAAGACTAAACAACGCCTAATTTTTTCAATTAAAATAACATTTAAGCAGACTATGGATTACGGAAAAGAATTCGAAAAATTCGCTATAAAAGATCAAGGTATAAGTAGTACGTATTACAACAAAATTATAAGTAGTATGTATCCTACTAACTTAACGCCAAACATTATTGAAGAGCGTCAAATGAACATTGCTATATTTGATGTGTTTTCGCGTTTAATGATGGATAGAATTATATTTTTAGGAACAGGTATTAATGACCAGGTTGCTAATATTATTCAAGCACAATTATTATTTTTAGAAAGTACAGATGCTAATAAAGACATCCAAATATATATTAACTCTCCAGGAGGAAGCGTATATGCTGGATTAGGTATCTACGACACTATGCAATTTATTAAACCAGATGTAGCAACTATATGTACAGGTATGGCAGCCTCAATGGGAGCAGTATTATTATGTGCAGGAGCAAAAGGTAAGCGTAGTGGATTAACGCACTCTCGCGTAATGATACACCAACCTTTAGGTGGTGCACAAGGTCAAGCTAGTGATATAGAAATTACTGCACGTGAGATTTTAATCCTTAAGGAAGAACTTTACAAGATTATTAGTAAGCATTCTGGACAAGATTATGATAAAGTGTATGAAGATAGTGATAGAGATTACTGGATGAAAGCTGATAAAGCTAAGGAATACGGAATGATTGACGAGATTTTAGCTCGTAACTAAATATTTAAATTAAAGGGTCATTTTAATTATAAGTTATCATTTTATAGCTTACAATTAACTATTGACTTTTAAACAAAAAAAATGGCAAAGGAAGAATTAGAATGTTCGTTTTGTGGTAGGAAAAAGCCAGAAACCAATTTATTAATTGCTGGTTTAGATGCACACATCTGTGATAGATGTATTGAGCAAGCACATGGTATTGTTGTTGAAGAATCTAAAGAAGAAGACACTAAAGATCTTTCAGCAGAATTGATGCTGAAAAAGCCGCAAAAAATAAACAGCTTTTTAGATCAGTATATTATTGGTCAAGAATACACCAAAAAAGTAATGTCTGTAGCAGTTTACAACCACTACAAACGTTTATTACAACCTCCAACTAATGATGATATTGAAATTCAAAAATCAAACATTATAATGGTTGGACAAACAGGTACAGGTAAAACATTAATGGCTAAAACCATTGCAAAAATGTTAAATGTACCCTTAGCTATTGTAGATGCTACTGTGTTAACAGAAGCAGGTTATGTTGGTGAAGATGTAGAAAGTATATTAACACGATTATTACAAGCTGCAGATTACAATTTAGATAAAGCACAAAAAGGCATTGTGTTTATAGACGAGATTGACAAAATAGCACGTAAAAGTGATAACCCTTCAATAACTAGAGATGTCTCTGGTGAAGGTGTACAACAAGCTTTACTAAAACTTTTAGAAGGTACTGTAGTTAACGTTCCGCCAAAAGGTGGTCGTAAACATCCTGACCAAAAGTTTATTGAAGTAGATACCGAAAATATTTTATTTATTGCTGGTGGTGCTTTTGATGGTATTGAGCGTGTAATCTCAAAACGATTAAACATGCAAGCTGTAGGTTATAGTGCTTCTATTAAAGAAGATGTAGTTGACCATAATAATTTATTACAATATATAATCCCTAAGGATTTAAAAGACTTTGGTTTAATACCAGAAATTATTGGACGTTTGCCTGTATTAACTTATATGGATCCTCTTGATGGTAAAACGTTAAGAGCTATTTTAACAGAGCCTAAAAACGCCATTATCAAACAATATAAAAAGCTGTTTGAAATGGACGAAATAGAGCTAAGTTTAACCGATGGTGCTTTAGACTTTATTGTTGACAAAGCTATAGAGTATAAACTTGGTGCTCGTGGATTAAGAAGCTTGTGCGAAGAAATCCTTACGGACGCCATGTTTGAACTTCCTGGAAGTGACACTAAAAAACTAAACGTAACAAAAGCTTACGCTGAACAAAAATTAAGCAAGACTACTATTAAAAAATTAAAAGCAGTCTCTTAAATTATAGTTTACGCAATTAAAAAAACCACTTTAGACAGATGTTTAAAGTGGTTTTTTCTTGATTAAATTCAATATGACTTCCCTTAAAGCCAGATTAATAGCAAGACTAATATATGTTTTATTTGTTTGATAACCAAATAAATAGACTGATTTATTTAAACTATGATAATTATAAAATAGACATTAGTTAAAAAGAACAGTAAATAACACTAACTATTACCTATGTATTTAAAAGTATTAGCTCGTCCATATATTGACGCGTATTAGATAGTCTTGGGACTTTGTGTTGGCCTCCAAGCTTATTATTTTGCTTTAACCAATCATAAAACAACTGCTCTCTAGCTATATGTATTTTTGGTTTATTTAATGTCATATTATTATAACGTTTAGCTTCATAGTCTGAGTTTAGACTTTTAAGTGCATTATCAAACAGCTCATTAAAATAATTAATATCCTTTGGAGGCGTTTTAAACTCGATTAACCACTCATGCGCACCTTTTTCTTTACCTTCCATAAATATTGGAGCTGCTGTGTAATCTACAATTTCTGACTTCGTCTTTTTACATACTTTTTTTAAAGCATCTTCAGCGTTTTCAATAATCAACTCTTCACCAAAAACATTAATGTGGTGTTTTGTGCGTCCTGACACTTTTATACGATAGGGACTGATAGAGACAAACCTTACGGTATCACCTATCATATAACGCCAAAGCCCAGCATTAGTTGTAATTACAACTGCATAGTTTTTATTAAGTTCTACCTCACTTAATGGTATTACTTTTTGGTCTTTGGTCCCAAATGTATCCATTGGGATAAACTCGTAAAAAATACCATAGTCTAACATTAACAATAAATCGCCAGAGTAATTTTGATCTTGAATTGCAAAAAAACCTTCCGATGCATTATAAATTTCGTAATATTTAAAATCTTTTTTAGGTAAAATGTTTCGGTATTGCTCGATATACGGATTAAAGCTTACACCTCCATGAAAATACACTTCTAGATTAGGCCAAACGTCAAATAAGCTTGTTTTATCAGTTTTATCTAATACGTTATTAAGTAAAACTAACATCCAACTTGGTACTCCTGCAAGACTGGTCACGTTTTCGTTTATAGTCTCGTTAACTATAGCAGCCATTTTAGTTTCCCAATCACTCATTAAACTAACCTTACTACTTGGTGTACTACTAAACTCTGCCCAAAAAGGCATATTGTCTATTAAAATAGCGCTTAAATCTCCAAATGCAGTTCCGTTTTCTTTGTACAGTTCCTTACTACCTCCTAACCTTAAGCTTTTACCTGTAAATAATTGCGAGTCTTCATTATTATTGAGATACATACATAGCAAGTCTTTACTTGCTGCATAATGACACTCCTCTAAACTGTCAAAACTAACAGGAATAAACTTACTTTTAGCACTGGTTGTACCACTAGATTTTGCAAACCACTTAATTGGCTTTGGCCAAAAAATATTATTTACACCTTGTCTTGAGCGCTCAATACTATCCTGTAAATCCTCGTAAGTAGATATTGGTACGCGATCCGCAAAGGTTGCATAGTTTTTTATTGAAGCAAATTCGTGCTTTTTACCAACCTCAGTGTCTTTAGCAATATCTAGTAAACTAAATAATAGCTCTTGCTGCACCTCATTTGGATACTTTAAAAACAACTCTATTTGATGAAAACGCTTCTTTAAAAACCATGAAGCAATAGAATTAACAAGAGGAATTGGCATAGTTATTTGTATCTTTAAGTTTTAAAAATAATACTTTTTTTTATGACCTACCAAGGTGTGTTGACAAAAATGCAAACCGAGTTTTCTAAACCTATAAACTACTATATGGTTTTTAAAAATGACTTTATTAATATTAACCAATTATTAGACAAAACCTTAACGTTTAGTTTTGTAAAATACGAGTGTCTAAATTGCCATTTAGATAAGCCTATTTATCGTCAAGGTTTTTGTAAAAGTTGCTTTTTTGAGATTCCGCAAGCAGCAGATTGGATTATGAAACCCGAGTTAAGTCAAGCGCATTTGGATATTGAAGAACGTGATTTGGCTTACGAAAAACAAGTACAGTTACAACCACATATTGTCTATTTAGCTAATTCTAGCAATATAAAAGTTGGTGTAACTAGAAAAGGTCAAGTCCCAACGCGTTGGATTGATCAAGGTGCGCATGAAGCTATCGAAATTGTTGAAGTGCCAAACAGATATCTGGCTGGTATTACTGAAGTTGCTTTAAAGGATTATGTTGGCGACAAAACTAATTGGCGTACCATGCTTAAAAATGATATTAAGGATGAAAATTTAATTGAATGGCGTGATAAGCTAAAACAGTATATACCTGACGAAGCAAAACAATATTTTATTGAAGATAATCAGGAAACTAATATTGAATTTCCAGTCTTACAATATCCAACAAAACCTAAGTCTTTAAACTTTACTAAAACACCACATTACACAGGTGTTTTAAAAGGTATTAAAGGACAATATTTAATTTTTGAAGACAACACTGTTTGTAACATTAGAAGTAATGAAGGTCTGGTTGTAAATATTAGTATTACTTAATTTTATAAATAAATTAACGAGCCACACAAAACATATTACTCTAGTTTTTAGTAAATTGTAAATAAAAAACTATGAAAACGCCTGCAATGTTTTGGGTGGCTATTACCACCTTGTTATTAATTACTGTTACCATTATGGTAGCCATGAATATGTCCTTTAGTTGGGTCTTTTACCTAACTGTTATTGGACAAATATTTGTTGCTATTATGGTTTATAAGGTATTAAAAGACCATTATTTTACAGATAAAACATTTGAACATTTTTACGAAGACAAACCTTTTAATTACAGAAAGTAATCATTTTAAATGTTTTTCGACTTAGTGTAAATGACTACACTAGTATTTGTTTATAATGCCAAATCAGGTTTTAAAAACCTAGCACTTGATATTGCGCATAAATTATTTAGCCCTAAAACTTACGCTTGTAATTTATGTGCTTTAACGTTTAACACGTTTACAGAAAATACAATTTGGAAAGATTTTAGAAATAGAACTGATTTAGAAATTGAATTTTTACATAGTGACGCGTTTGAAGCAAAATTTAAAACTGAAAATTTCAGTTACCCAATTATATTATCCAAAACCAATAACACGCTTCAACCTTTTTTGTCAAGCAAAGCTATTGCGTCCTTAACATCTGTGGAAGAACTAATTCTTACTATTGAGTCCAAGTCTTGCGATAGGTTGCGTTAGCGGTAGTAATGACATCCTTTTTTTGCTGCCATATATGGCAAAAAAAGATATAATGGATGACGCGACCCTTGTGGTAACGCCCAAAAATTACTCTTTAAACCATCCTGAGTATTTGACGTAATTATTGGCAATACGATTTATTTCTCCATTGATTAACTCTTTACTAATATCTTTGACTTTTTTTGCTGGTACACCTGCGTAAATGCTTCCTGATTGGACTATTGTATTTTGGGTTACGACTGCTCCTGCTGCTATTATACTGTTACTTTCTACAACGCAATTATCCATTACGATGCTTCCCATACCTATTAATACGTTGTCGTGAATTGTGCATCCATGGACAATAGCATTGTGACCAATGGATACATTATTACCTATAATGGTTGGGTATTTTTGATAGGTACAATGCACGACTGCTCCATCTTGGACATTGACTTTGTCTCCTAATTTTATATAATTTACGTCACCACGTAGCACTGCATTAAACCAAATGCTGCATTGTTTGCCTATTTGAACGTCGCCTACTATGGTTGCGTTTTCGGCTATGTAACAGTCTTCTGTAATTTGTGGTGCTTTACCGTTTACTGGTTTTATTATTGGCATGTGTTATTTGTTTTATGTTTTTTTTGTTAGTTACTCTAAAAACACCAGAACTGACGTATTGTATTATTTAAAGTATGATAATAAATCTGATTTTTTTGAAGCAGATACCATAATTTCTTGTCCGTTACTAAGTATTACACTTCCTCCTTTTCCTTTTACGTATTTAACGACTTCGGCTACATTAATAAGGTAGCTTTTGTGCACACGAGCAAATCCTGATGGTGTTAGTGCGTCTTCAAAATATTTTAGTGTCTTGCTTACTACTTTCTTTTTATTGTTGTTTAAATAGATCTCTGTATAATTATCATCTGCTTTACAATATAAAATATCTTTGGTATTTAACACCTCAAAACCGTCTTGTTGTGGAATGGTTATTTTACCTTCTACATTATTGGTTTTAGGTATTAATACTTGGTCTTGTAACGCGTCTTCTTTTGACTTAATTTCAGAAACGTAGTCTACTGCTTTAATCAGCTCGTCAATATCTATTGGTTTCATTAAATAATAAGAGGCATGTGCATTTAGGGCATCCATTGCGTAATTGTTATATGCGGTTACAAATATGGTTTCGAAATCGCGATCACCAACTTTGTCTAATAAATCAAATGCGTTACCATATGGCATCTCCACATCTAAAAACACTAGGTCTAAATCTAAGGTACGTATTAACTCTAAGGCTTCGTTTATGTTTTCTGCCTCTCCAATTATATTAACTTTTGGACAGTATTTGGTTAAGTAGTTTTTTAATATAGCTCTACTATGTGCTTCGTCTTCTACTAATATTGCGTTTAGTTTCATAATTAATCTTTCTTTAAGGTTACCACCACTTTTGTCCCAACGTCACCTTCAGTTGTATTATCGTCTATATACACATCGACTTTGTCTTTGTACATTTGGTTTAAAATAGAGACTCGTTTTTTAATATTTCCTAATCCTTTAGAGTTATGTTTTTGTTGATTTTGGGTCTTTAAACTTTTAGATTTTTTGCGTCCAATACCATTATCTGCAATGGTAATTGCTATTACACCTTTTTGTTTTTTGGTTATTGAAATCTCTAACAATCCCATGTCATTTTTATATCGTAGTCCATGCCAAACTGCGTTTTCAATATATGGCTGAAGTAACATTGGCGGAATCTGGTAGGCTTCGATATCTATAGTTTTGTCTATATTAATGGTGTATTCAAACTTATCCTTAAACCTGAAATGCTCCAACTTTGTGTATAATTCTATAAGTTCAATTTCTTTTTGAAGCGGAATAAAATCTTCTTCAGAATTCTCTAAAACTGCACGCATTAATTTAGAAAAATCGGATAGGTATTTATTTGCAGTCCTCTCGTCATTAGTCGCAATAAAACTGTTTACCGAGTTTAGTGCATTAAAAATAAAATGCGGATTCATTTGGCTACGTAAAGACTTTAATGCCAATAAATTGTTTGCTAATTTTTGTTGTTTTATATATTTAAACATCAAATAAGCTGCTACTGCCAACAGGAATAAACCACCTATTAATGAATATATAATAAGTTGCTGACTTTTATTTTTTTCTTCAGACAATTCAACTTGACTTAGCGTCAACTTTCGGTCTGTTTCTAGAGTTGTGATTCGGTTTTGCTTTTCGGCAATACTTTTATTAAATCGTGCTGCTTGCGATATTTCTTGCTCTTTTTTAATGTATAGTTGGTCCACAGTTTTAACGTACTCGTCAAACATTAATTTAGCTTCGCTAAAATTACCAGACTCGACATACACATCTGTTAGTTTTTTAGTCGCATCTTTTTTAACTATTAAGTCTTCTTTTTTGTCTGCTTCTTCAATACTTTTTTCTAGATATGGAATGGCTTCTTTATACTCTTTTTGAAGGAAATATGCATTACCAATTTTATAGTTTTGTTTTTGTTTTGTGATGTTACTCTCGTTAGCTATTACAGAGTCTTTTTCAATAACAGCTATATCCTTAATAATCTCTTTTCTAGTTTTAATTTCTTGATCGTAAGATTGGTTGACATTTTGAAAATCTGCAAACTTAATTTTTTGTTCAACCTCTCTTGTTTTATTTTCTTGAGCTGCAAGTGCTACAGAGTTTTCTAATAACACTTCGGCTTTAGCCTTATTACCTTCTGAATTATAAACCTCTCCTAATTTAGAATTTAGATCTGTTATTTTTGGCAAAATTTGATTGGTAGTCGCTATTTTTAATCCTTCTGTATAAGCTTGCGTTGCTTTACTGTTTTGATTGATTTGAGCATATACATCACCTAATCCTTCATAACGTATTACGTTTTGCCAATTAGACAAATCGCTAGTTTTTAAACTATTATATATTGCTAAACTTTCTTGGTGGTTTTTGTTTTTAAAATAGGCTTTAGCTAATTTTAAATTAACATCTGTTGCATTTACATTATTTAAACTTATACGATAGTTTGTTACTGCTAAATCGTATTGTTTCCAATACATATAGACATCTGCCAAGACCTCAAAAGCTTCGGCATTTTGCTTAACAGATGTACTTTTGGGAATACTTTCGGTTATAAATTGTATACTTTTTTCGGCTGAAATTTTCTTGTAAAAAACAGCAGAATCTATGGTGCTTTTAAACGAATTTGATTTTGTTTTTATTTTTTTAACGTAAGCATCTTCAATTAACGCATGCACTTCAACTGTTAAATCGTCATGGGACTTTACGGTGTAATAAATAGTCTCAAAATCTTTATGACTAATCATAATCTCATCTCCTATTTTTACACTAATCCTAAACTCACCACTTAAACTTGTGCTAGTGTAAGAGCCTCCATTAACTTGGATATTGACATCCACAACAGGATTATAAGTATCTACCTCTCTAACTAATCCTTTTATGGTAAAAGTAGCATCATCATCAGTTTTATTTAACTGTTGTTGGGCTTGCATGATATGCTGTGCTGTTAGACACAACAAAATAGTTAGTAGTATGCGTAGATTTTTCATTTATTAAATTATAAAACATAAACTTACGCACTTTAGCCCATTAAATAAAATGTACTTTTTTCAATTTGATAAGTAAAATAACTAAAATTATAGTCTTAACTCATTTATATACTAAACTGACTCATTAATGTTGTTAGTTTACTCAATCTAGTTTTTGTTTTAAATATGTTGCTTATAGGTTTACCAAAATAAAAACTTATAGCCATTATGAAACTTACTAAATTATTTGCCCTATTTACTTTACTGTCTATTAACATCCAAGCTCAACATATGGGTAATCTTAATCAAGGTATTTCCAGACAAAATATAACTAGCGGAAATGCTATTGCTTATGGTAACTCACCTAGACAAGTCACACCTAATTTAAATCCTAATAGCACTATTGTAATTGACGTTAGAGCGTTGCAAAATGTAAAGGCAACTAATTACACTGCTATTTTTAATGTTTCGCAAATTGGCGAAACTGCTGAAACCACTAATAGTCTTTTAAATGATCGTATTGCAAATATCAAAAGTGAATTGTCCTTGATTGGAATTTTAGAGAAGGATATTGCTATTGATGTGATATCATTTGTTCCAGTTTATGAGGTGGAAGTCACCAAAAAACTATTTAGTAAAACCTATACAGAAGTCCCAAAAGGATTTGAGCTGCAACAAAATATTCATATCCAGTTTACTAAATCACAACAGTTTGAAAAGATTTTAACTGCTTGTGCTAAAAATGAAATATACAACTTAGTTAAAGTGGATTATTTTATTGAAAACATTACTGAAGTCTACAAAAATCTTCAAACTAAACTACTAAATTTAATATCTGATAAAAAAGAATATTACAACCTATTAGGTTTTAAGTTAGACAATTATAATGTTGTAATGGCAGATCAAAAATATTGTTATTTCCCTAAAGATTTTTATCAAAACTATCAAGCTTTTAATAGTATATCCTTTCAGGCGTTAAAACAGGATAAAGGCGTTACTGAAGCAAAAAAACAAACCTCATACTATTACCAACCCTTATCTTACGAAAACTATGACATTGTAATAAACCCTTCTATTTTAGAACCAGTAGTACAAATTGGAATGGAAATAAAATTACATTTTACACCTAAACCAGCTGAGCAAAAACAAGAACCTGTTATTAAAACAGAAATTAAACATAAATACTTTGTTATATCACCTGATGGAAGCATTGATGTTAAAGAGTTAAATACTGACCATTAATTAAAGCCATAAAAAAAGCCTCATAAAATGAGGCTTTTTTTATAAATTATATAGTAAACTTAGTTAATTGCAGGACAATTACAACTGTATCTTTCTTTACCACAATTAAAGTTAAATCCTAAAGTTAATTGGTGGAATCCTCCGTTATTAAACACCACAGAGTTTGCTTGATAGCTATAATTATAAGCAAACACAAAATTGTTTACTTCCACACCTAATATTGGTGTTATATATTGTAATTTTTGGCTGCTTACTCCAGATCCATCTCTAAATTCTGCTCCATCTAACGATCGTCTGTAAGACAATCCTCCCCAAACTTTACCAAAGTCTACAGTTTTGTAAGCTTTAAGATTAATATCAAATGATGCTTCCTCTGTAGCATCTCTATACATAAACATTGCAGAAGGCTCAAAGCTCCATTCACTACCATAGCTTCCAAATGTGTTACCAACAGACACTAAGTAAGTTCTTAAATTATCGTAACTTAAACCTTGTTCGTTAAAGTTAATACCATCATTTTTCAATAAGTTTTTTACGGTTGCGTGTGCATAAAAATCATATAAAAAGTAAGAAAAACCAAAGTCTACATTAAAATTAGTAGCTGACTGCTCTATTCCTGCAATTATAGGATCAAAACCATCTGCTAAAAAGCTTGTTTCATCTAACTTATATTGTATTGCTCCAACACTTAACCCAAAAGACAATTGGTTTAGGTCAGTAGTACTTCTAGAAAACATTAAATGATGTGCGTAAGTAAAATAGGCTCCTGTTTGAGAGTGGTAACCATTTTTATCGCTATAAACAATAGCTCCAATACCAGATTGTGACTCGCCAATTCTACCATTTACACTAGCAGTAATTAATTTAGGCGCATCATCATCTCCAAACCACTGCTGTCTTCCTGTAACCCTAAGCTTAGCACAATTTGCTGCACCAGCCATAGATGGGTGAATCAAGTAATAGTTATCCGTTAAATAATCTGAGTAGATTGGTAATCCCTCTTGGGCTTTTAAAAGTTGAGTGCCAAATAAAGCAACAATTGCTATTAAAAATATGTTTTTTAATCTCATAATCTCTTATTTCGAGGTAGACAGGTCTATAAAATAGCTACGCTATTGGGTTTATAACTAACTTTTAAATTAAAAATTAAAAGTTAGTCTCAAATATATAAATTTACAACGTATAATTTCAATCGTAAAAGTTAAAGGTTCAAGATAAAAATGTTTTATCAAATAAACCTCAAAAATCGTTAAATTTTATAAAAATCAAATATAATAGATATCTATACTTTTCTTTAGTATTTTTGCAAAAAAAAAGCAACAATGAGTGATTTTAAAGTTTCAATACAAGAAACCTCTAACCCAACCATAATAAAATTTGAACTTAACCAGTTTATAACTAAGCATCAAAGCTTTGAGTTTAATAATATTGACGAGGCTAAGGACTCACCTTTAGCACAACAATTATTTTATCTTCCATTTGTAAAAAAAGTATACGTCTCTAGTAATTTTATAGCTATTGAAAGATATAATATTGTAGAATGGAACGATGTTAAAACTGAAGTTGCAGAACAAATTGAAACGTATCTTAACGATGGAGGAATTGCTGTATCAGACACAGCTGCAACAAAAAAAGTTGCTGTAACCGTTTACACGGAAAGCACGCCAAACCCATCAGTATTAAAATTTGTTTCAAACAAAAAATTAGTAACCTCTTCTTACGAGTTTACATCTATCGAAACCGCTAAGCCATCACCTATGGCTACTGCTTTATTTCATTTTCCGTTTGTAAAAAGTGTCTTTTTTGACGAAAACTATGTGTCAATCACTAAATATGATATTGCAGAATGGAATGACATTTCTTTTGAATTAAGAGAGTTTATAAAAAATTACATAGAAGATGCTAAAGAAATTGTATCTCCAGACGCTCCAGAAGTTGTAGAAAAATCTGTCGAAAAAGTAGAAGCACACTTTGAAACATTGGATGACACCTCTAAGCAAATTGTAAATATTCTAGAAGAATATGTAAAACCAGCAGTTGCCAGTGATGGAGGAAATATCCAATTTGAATCCTATGATGAAACTACTAAAACCGTAAAAGTAATTTTACAAGGTGCATGTAGCGGTTGTCCATCTTCAACATTTACATTAAAAAACGGAATTGAAAACATGCTTAAAGAGATGTTAGCAGGTAAAGTCGAGTCGGTTGTAGCCTTAAATGGTTAATTTCAACCAATAAATTGAACTGTTTATCCTGTTTGCTATATTGTTAGGATATTTAAATCTGTGATTATTGTATTAAAATTTGTAATTTTAAGAAACAAACAATAATTAAAAATCAAATATTATGGCAGTATTAAAAGTAATTGAAGTATTATCAAACTCAGATAAAAGTTGGGAAGATGCAACTAAAAAAGC
>TARA_R110002020_G_scaffold262126_2_pt1 | contig 119206 bp, 103 predicted proteins | sample TARA_R110002020 | Tara Oceans TARA_R110002020 (sample SAMEA4396489) | marine metagenome | biome: Westerlies Biome; feature: [MES] marine water layer (ENVO:01000295) within the mesopelagic zone...; material: water (ENVO:00002006), including particulate matter (ENVO:01000060)...
ACCTGATACTCCTTTAACGCGTTCCGCAGCAGCATCCCATCTATCAATAGCTACTTTCCTTCCAATACTCATTTCTGCCCTTTTGCCATCAGCTGTTATACGACAATAAATGCCTGCTAACCCATTGGATTTACCCTTGGATTTTCGAATATGAAATAATATGGAGAGTAAAAGGCTCATTTTTTGTTCAAAATTCCACTCTAAAGTACTTTATAATTTTGAAATAAAAAAATGAAGAAATCAGTAAGGGCGGGCTTTTCGACGCTAATTCGGGAGTAAAATCACTCCCGCGATTTACTCCCGAATCACTCCCGATTTATATGGTATTAAATGATATTATTTGATATCATCAAAAATGAAAAAACCCGCAAACAGTGATGTTTGCGGGTTTTAGGTGGAATTTGATTCCTATTCAGTGGGCAATGAGGGATTCGAACCCCCGACCCCCTCGGTGTAAACGAGGTGCTCTGAACCAACTGAGCTAATTGCCCTTCTCGTTAGCGGATGCAAATATAGACCAATTTTTAATTTGACAAAATGGTTTTGACAAAAAAGATTAAATAATTTCTGCAACCACAAAAGTACTGCCGCCTACAAAGATCACATCTCCCTCATTAGCAACTGCTTTAGCACTATCTAATGCTAAAGATACAGATTGAAATTTTTTTCCCGTTAATCCAAAAGAAAGTGCTTTTTCGGCCAGAATATCAACATCAAGACCTCTAGGCATATTTGGTTTACAGAAATAATAAATCGCATTTTTTGGGAATAAGGGTAAAACAGAATCAAGATCCTTATCTGCAACCACACCCAGAACGATATGCAACTGCTTAAAATCTTCTTTTTTCAATTGATTGATCACTTGCTGAAGACCTTCTGCATTATGACCGGTATCACATATAATTTTTGGCTTTAAATTTAAAATCTGCCACCTGCCCTGCAACCCTGTATTTTGCACAACTTTTTTAAGACCGTTAGAAATATGCGTATCGCTTATTAAAAACCTCCCAGAAGCCTGTAAAACCTCTATTGTTTGCAAAACAGACTTTTGGTTGTGTTTTTGGTATTCGCCCGTTAAATCAGACTCAAAATGCTTAAAATCGCGCTCTGAGGCGAAAAATACCTGACATTCATTTAAAACTGCCTGTTTCACAAATACTGTCGCTGTTTCAGGATGTTTCTCACCTATTACAACTGGAACTTTAGGTTTTATTATTCCGGCTTTTTCAAAGGCAATTTCTTTTAAAGTATCACCTAAAAAAGCGGTATGATCTAAACCAATATTTGTAATAACAGAAACTTCTGGGGTAATAATATTAGTTGCGTCGAGTCTTCCGCCTAAACCTACTTCTATCACTGCAACATCAACATGCTCTTCAGCGAAAGCTGAAAATGCCATCCCTACTGTGAGTTCAAAGAAAGAAAGCGCATTTTTTGATATAAAATCGGCATTTTTAGCTATAAAATCGACCACATACTTTTCGGAAATTACTTTTCCGTTTATACGAATGCGTTCTCTAAAATCTTTTAAATGCGGTGAAGTATAAAGTCCTACTTTGTAACCGGCTTCCTGAAGTATAGAAGCTAGCATGTGACTTGTGCTGCCTTTACCGTTTGTTCCACCTACGTGAATAGATTTAAACAGCAACTGTGGCTGACCTAATTCTAAGGTTAATAATGTAATATTAGAAAGATCTTTTTTATACGCCGCAGCACCTTGTCGCTGAAACATGGGCAGGCGCTCAAACATCCAGTCTAAAGTTTCCGTATAGGTCATTCTCTCGTTAATCTGATAGACTAAACTTATAAACGATCTTACCTATCTGCCGTGAAGGAGCCTTATCATCAGAATTAAAACGGGTAGCCAGAGCAGCTTCTTTGGCGGGCTCAAGTAAACATTTAGTATTATTTGTCGTACCTCGCACTCCGGGTGTTGCTTTAATAACATTCCCATTGCGATCTACTTCTATACTCACAACAACAATACCGGCCTCATTACATTCTTGTACACGCTTAGGTTTGCTTACAGCTTTACGCCCACCTAATTGATAATTACCATCACCATCAAGGCCTTTACCGGTGCCATAATAGCTGGACGCATTAGGATCACCAGAAGGATCGCCCTTATCGCCCGGCAATTTATCATTACCTTCTCCTCCAGATGCTTTACCGTCACTCTTTGGCCCGTTTAATATACTTGACAAAGCATCGCTAGTCGATTTATCTGGCTTAGGATCTGGTTTTTTAGGTTCTTCTACCGATTTTTCAACAGGCTTTTCTTTAGGTTTTTCGGTTACCGTTTTAGGGGTTTCTTTTTTAACCTCATCCTTAATCACAGGAGCTTCTTCAACTTCCTGGGTTACCACTTTTTCTTTTACTGGCGCAGCAGTTTGCGGCACCGGCTCTGGAGAAGTGTTGCGGGGAGCAGACTTTACCGCCTCTTTAGGCTGTACACTTCCCGAGCCTACATCTGAAGTGCCAAAATTCACAGCGATCCCACTTTCAATAGGAGGATCAAGATATGTCATTCCCACAAAAAACAACAACAGCAATATCAACACGTGAATAATCGTGGTAATAGTAAAGGACTTTCGCTTATGCTTTGTATCCAGAAAACTCACAGTTTGTTTTTAATGAAGATTATTTTTTATCTGAACTAAAGGAACCATTCAAAAATGATCTTTTAGTTATTTGGTCTTACAGCCAGAACTATTTTATATTTATTTCTATTTGCTATATCCATCACACTTACCGCCTCTTCTATAGGCACTCCTTCTTCAGCTCGTAAAATAATGGTAGGCTCATCTACACCCGTCAATTCTGTTTTGATATAGTTTTCCAGATTAGACGGCGTCACCCTTTCTTTGTTTACATAAAAATCTAAATCTTTAGTAATACTCACAGAAAGATTCTGCTTATTGCTTGTCTTACCACTTGCTTTTGGTAAGATAAGATCAAGAGCATCTGGAGTAATGGCCGGGGACGTTAGCAAAAAGAAAACCAACAACAGAAATACAATGTCTGTCATTGAGCTCATACTAAACTCCGGACTTACTTTATTTCTTCCGCGCAGATTCATTATGTTGGTTCGTTTAACAGATCTAAGAAGTCTACGGCATTAGCTTCCATCTGGTGAATAACCTTATCTGTACGTACTACAAGATGGTTGTAACCCATATATGCAATAATACCTACAATTAGCCCGGCAACTGTTGTTGTCATCGCAGTATAAATACCTTCTGCAAGACTACCCATTTCTGCCTGCCCGCTGCTGGTTGCAAGTTGATGAAAAGCCAGTACCATACCTATTACGGTACCCAGGAAACCAATCATAGGCGCAGCTCCTGCTATAGTAGCAAGAACACTCACGTTCTTTTCTAAACGATACACCTCAAGTTTTCCAGAATTCTCTATAGCAGAATTTATATCTTCTAACGGACTACCAATTCTTGAAATTCCTTTTGCCGTGAGACGAGACACCGGGCTATTTTGCTGCGCGCAAAGAATTTTTGCGGCTTCTATATTTCCTGTTGTAACATTATCTTTAATCTGATTCATAAAGTTGCCATCTATCTGCGAGGCGGCCTTTATAGCAAATAACCTTTCAAAATAGATATAGATAGCAACAAAAAGTAAAATAAATAGAACGAATATGATAATCTGTCCTGCAATTCCACCACTTAAAAGCAGATCTATTAAGGATAAAGATTTTTCAACTGGTTCATCTTCTGCAAGAGATTGTAGGGACTCAGCACCGTCCTGCATAAAAAGTGATAGCATAAATTATGTATTAGATATGGTGATAACGTTATAAGATTCTAATAATTGTAAAAGAATTTTAAGGTAGATAAATATTTGATCGAATTACATAAACAGATAAACACACAATAGACCCACACCACCCAAAACAATTGTATATGGCAAAGCCATTTTCACCATTCTACCGTAAGAAAGGTTAATTAATGGTGCTAAAGATGAAGTAAGTAAGAACAAAAATGCCGCCTGGCCGTTAGGTGTCGCCACACTAGGCAAGTTAGTCCCTGTATTTATAGCTACAGCAAGGTGATTAAATTGCTCTTTAGTAATCGCCCCGTTTTTAAAGGCTGTTTCTACTTCGTTAATATAAACCGTTGCCACGAAAACATTATCACTTATCATAGAAAGCACACCATTTGCCAGGTAGAACATAGATGGCTGTGCAGAAGGATCCATTGTAAGTACATAATCAATTATTGGAGTAAATAAGTGCTGATCGTGTATCATTGCAACGATCACAAAGAATACAACAATTAATGCTGTAAATGGAAGCGCTTCTTCAAAGGCTTTACCCAGACTGTGCTCATCTGTAATACCCATAAAAGCCGTTTGAACGATAATTAAAAATAACCCTATAAATCCTACCGGAGCCAAATGCAGCGCTAAACTTGCTATCAAGAGCAATGCAGAAATACCCTGAACCCAAAGACCTAACTTCTCTTTTTGCGTACGCTTAGCATCCTGTTCTTCTGTATATCTCTCAATAATTCTGCGAGCTACTTCAGGAAGTTTTTCTCCAAATCCTGCGATTTTAAACTTTTCTAAGCAAAAAGTCGTCAACAAACCACAAATTAAAACCGGTATGGTAACGTGTGCCATTCTGGTAAAGAACTCAACAAATTCCCAACCCATTTTTTCACCTATTAGCAGATTTTGAGGTTCACCCACAAGCGTACAAACACCACCTAAAGCAGTACCCACAACACCATGCATAATCAAACTACGCAAAAAGCTTCTAAACTTCTCAAGAGTCTCACCGCTTAATTCTTTTCTGTCAAGTATGTCATCTGCATCATAATCTGCAGTCGCACTAGAGTGTATCTTATGGTAAACGCCATAAAAACCTACAGTAACACTTATCAATACAGCGGTTACTGTAAGCGCATCCAGAAATGCTGATAATACAGCTGCGAGGAAAACAAACAACAACGATAGAGTGACCTTTGATTTTATTTTAGTAAACACCTTGCTAAAAATATACATCAGCATAGGCTTCATGAAGTAGATACCCGCTACCATGAAAACTAAAAGCAAAATAACCTCAAGATTTTGATCTACCTCTTCATAAGCTGCTTCTGGTGACGTGAGACCAAGGATCAAGACCTCAAGAGCTAAGAGCCCACCAGATTGAAGCGGATAACATTTTAAGGCCATTGCCAAAGTGAAAATAAATTCACCAATGAAGATCCAGGCAGTGATCATGGGACCAAAAACAAAAAAGGAAAATATATTAAATATAAGGCAACCTACCATCGTAAGCTTGAACCAGCGCGGGCTGCTGCCCAAAAAGTATTTCAACATAATAAATTCTTTAGTTGGTTATTTATGTAATTATATAAGTTGTTGTAAAGCAATCTCAAAAGCCGTACGGCTTATGTTCGTCATGCTGCTATTATTATCAAATGTTTTTTGAATCGCATTTCTTATTGTGATCGAGGTATCATTAAAAATAGCCTCATCTGTCATCTGCACACGACGCTCCATAAAATAAGCAAAAACACGAGCCATCCCACAATTAGATATGAAATCTGGTATCAAGCTCACTTTTTCATCAGTCTTTTCCATAATGGGACCAAAGAAAATCTCTTTATCTGCAAATGGCACATTAGCCCCACATGATATAACTTCAAGCCCAGATTCTATCAATTTACTAATCTGATCTTCAGTAATTAATCTCGATGCCGCACAGGGAGCAAAAATATCAGCTTCCAGACTCCAAATACGTTCATTCATCTCCTTAAAGGAAATTAAATTTTCGCCGTCTAAGGTATTCCCTTTTTTATTTAAAAACAGCGTTTTTATTTCTTCAAATGTAAAACCATCTTCATTAATAAACCCACCTGCTACATCTATAATCCCAACGATCTTTACATCGTTTTGTGCCAAATAATAAGCTGCCGCAGAACCTACATTCCCAAAACCCTGAATGATAGCCCGTTTCCCGGCAAGATCGCCTCCATAAATAGAGTAATAATGCCTTACTGCTTCAGACACACCGTAACCGGTGATCATGTCTGCAATTGTGTATTTGCGACTTACATCTGGTGAATATTTAGGATTCTCGATAACTTTTATAACACCCTGACGCAATTGACCAATGCGGTTTATCTTATCTGCTTCCGTAGGTTTAAAATGACCATTAAAAACTCCTTCCTGAGGATGCCAGACTCCGCTTTCTTCCGTTATAGGAATTACTTCATGTATCTCGTCAACATTAAGATCACCGCCCGTACCATAATAACTTTTAAGCAACGGCGACACCACAGCATACCAGCGCTCAAGAACTCCCTTTTTTCTAGGGTCTGAGGGATCAAAATTTATCCCGCTCTTAGCACCACCTATTGCGGGACCAGATACGGTAAATTTTACCTCCATAGTCTTAGCAAGAGACAAAACCTCATTTTTATCAAGACCTTTACGCATACGTGTACCACCACCGGCAGCACCGCCACGTAACGAGTTTATAACAACCCAGCCTTCTGCTTCGGACTCAGGATCATTCCATTGAAAAACAATCTCAGGTTCCTTATTCTCATATCGCTGGAGTAATTCTCTCATTTATTAATTTCAGTATAGTGACAAATATAATGACTTCGCTCTTCTTCCTTTTATTTTTTGAACCTATTTTAGGTTAAGAATATCTTACCAGAGCAATGATCTTCTATTGCACCGGTAACACTTCGCAGCACATTATTCATATTACGTAGACGTAAAACACCCATAAAGCCAAAAATTAGCGCTTCTTTAAACTCGACGATTTGCTTTTGTGGTATGGTGATTTTCTGCTGAGACAAAATCTCTATGCGCCTGATGAGATGCTTGTTAAAAGCCCCGCCTCCGGTTGCTATTATTTTTAATTCCTCTTTAGATTTCGCTTTAAGCGAAAAAATAGCCGCTATCTGTTGTGCCATATGTTCTGTGAATGTTGCTATCACAATTTCTGAAGAAAGCCCTGAAGATTCTATTAATGGAAAAATATTTTCTTTTACCCATTCTAGTCCTAAAGATTTAGGAAACGGTGCTGTATAAAAAGGCAGTGCATTTAGTTTTTGCAGCAAAACCTCATCTGCCTTGTGAGCTGCCGCTATTGCACCATCTTTATCATATTCTAATCCCGTTTTTTGAGCATAGTAGTTGAGCACAATGTTAGTGGGACAAATATCAAAGGCTATACGCTCATCATTATCTTCAAAAGAGATATTTGCAAAACCTCCTATATTGAGGCAAAAATCGTACTCAGAGAACAAAAATCGGTCGCCTATGGGTACTAATGGAGCGCCCTGACCACCTTTTTCTACGTCCTGAACCCTAAAATCGCAAATAACCCTATACCCTGTTTGCTGCGCGAGTAACTGCTGGTTACCTATTTGATAGGTCCTTCCATTTTGAGGTTGGTGCAAAATGGTATGGCCATGCGAACAAATAGCATCACTATTCACAATTTTATTTCTTGTGATAAAATCATGCGTTACGTCTGCAAGTAATTTTGTGTATTGATCATCAAAAGCTTTAAGATCAGCTTCATTATAATTTATTGCATCACGCAAATCCTGCTGCCATTGCTGTGAATAAGCCACGGTTTCAGTAATTAGAAGTTCAAAATGCCAGGATGATTCTTTATAAAATTTCGCGTAGGCGAAATCTATGCCATCTACAGAGGTTCCGCTCATTATTCCAATTACATAATAATCACTAGCTTGCATAAAGTGAATTTATTACTGATTACGATTTCTAAAAATAGGAAAGTTAAATTGAAAAAAAATAATCAAAAAAGTATCTTTATCACCCATTTTTTGAGCATTTAATAAAAAAACACCTCTTATGGATTTTAGCCTTAGCGAAGAACACTTAATGATACGTGATGCTGCACGTGAATTTGCAAAGACAGAATTGCTTCCCGGAGTAATAGAACGCGACGAGCAACAGCATTTCCCTAAAGAGCTTATTAAAAAAATGGGCGACATGGGTTTTATGGGCATGATGGTGCCGGTAGAATATAGCGGTGGTGACATGGATGCGATCTCTTATGTGCTTGTAATGGAAGAACTTTCTAAGGTTGATGCTTCTGCCTCTGTTATTGTTTCTGTAAATAACTCACTGGTTTGTTATGGTCTTACTGCCTATGCTAACGATGCGCAAAAAGAAAAATACCTGAGACCACTTGCCACAGGAGATAAATTGGGCGCATTTTGCCTTAGTGAACCAGAAGCAGGCAGTGATGCTACATCACAAAAAACAACTGCTATAGAAAATGGCGATCATTATATTTTAAATGGAACAAAGAACTGGATCACAAATGGCAGTTCTGCCGATTATTACCTGGTAATTGCCCAGACACATAAAGAGAAAAAGCACCATGGCATTAATGCTTTTATTGTAGAAAAAGGCTGGGAAGGCTTCGAAATCGGGCCTAAAGAGCAAAAATTAGGAATCCGCGGAAGCGATACACATTCACTTATTTTTAACGACGTAAAAGTGCCTAAAGAAAATAGAATAGGTGAAGATGGTTTTGGTTTTAAGTTTGCCATGAAAACACTCTCCGGCGGAAGAATAGGTATTGCCGCTCAGGCACTGGGCATTGCAGGAGGTGCTTATGATCTGGCAAGAGAATATTCTAAAGTGCGTAAAGCATTTGGCACAGAAATTTGCAATCACCAGGCGATAGCCTTTAAGTTGGCAGATATGCATACGCAGATAGAGGCGGCAAGATATCTTGTTATGAAAGCAGCTTGGGATAAAGATCAGGGCACAAATTATGACACTTCAAGCGCAATGGCAAAATTGTATGCCTCACAAGCAGCGATGGATATTTCTGTAGAAGCGGTGCAAATACACGGCGGTAACGGTTATGTAAAAGAATATCACGTAGAACGTATGATGCGAGATGCCAAGATTACCCAGATCTATGAAGGAACGTCTGAAATACAGAAAATAGTCATTTCCCGCAGCCTGTTAACCGACTAAAATCTAAGCCGATTTTTAGCTTAAAAAGGCGAAAATTAGGCATTTTAAGGTGGTTTTTAGAACGTGTATCCTACTCGTAATTGAAGATCTCCTGCTATAAAATTGTCGTTTTCGGCATAGCCGTATTGCTTCCAGAATTCTACTCCGTAGCCTAAACCTAATCCTACCTCGTAAGTAAAATGTTCCCAAAGGGTACGCTTAATTCCCCAATTGGCTGTAGCCGTAAAATTCTCAACAACGCTATTATTTTTTGAACTGCTAATATTGAACCAATCGGGATTATAAGCCGCTTTAATGCTGAAAAAATTGGCCGTATTCTTAGACGTTACTTTTCCTTTTGATTCCCTTTTCTCAAGATTGTAATACCAGCGCGGTTCTACATTAAGCGTAGGAGCAAGAATCCATTGAAAATTATCTTCTACAAAAGTACCACCCACAAAACCACCGTTAAAACCTATTTCACTACGCAATGCGATAGAATTAGAAAGTCTGGATTCATTGTGCCCCCAGATTCCTAAAATACCGGTTTGAGCACCCCATATTGATCGTTCTACAGTAGCGGTAATTTGCGCATTGAGACTAATAGCCGTCAATACTAGGCAAAATAAGAAGCAGGTAATTTTTTGGCTCATAAGATTATTAAGGTTGATGAATTATTCACAATAATAAACATTGACTCCTTTAGCCACAACTTTTAAAAACAAAACCTCTTAGACTAGCCTAAGAGGTTTTAATAAGTTTGAAAATGCCTTCCTAATTTAAGGATCAGAATACCAAATATATACATATAAAAAAGCTCTTTTTAAGGGAGCTTTTTTATGAAATTCTATTTAGCGAAATAAATATAAATACCTATTACAATAAGACAAATAACTATACCTACTTGCTTCACATATTTGTAAGGCTCTATAGAAACTTGCTTCGTATATTCAAGAATAAAAGGCTCTTTACGCGGGTAGAATTTCCCAATTATGAGCATGATTACAATATTTGTTATAAAGAGAATCGCCATAATATGCAGATAGTGTGGGTATGCATCTACCTCTACCATATGAAGTGCGTCCGGATCTGTAATTCCGTTTGCTTTTGCAGCTTCCACAGCTTTACTTACTAAACTTGGCCCTACAATAAACTGACTTATAATATATAAAAGTGATCCTGAAATAATACCAATTTTTGCAGCAATCGCAGGAACTCTTTTAGTTAAATATCCCACCACGATTATAGTGAAAATCGGTATACTGTAAATACCGTTAATTTCCTGAAGGTAGTTGAATAAACTTCCCGCATTTGCAATTAATGGCGCGATGAACATGGCTGCCAGAGCAAGACAAACACCAAATATTTTACCATATTTAACAACTGTATTTTCGGTAGCATCTTTATTGATGTGTTGTTTGTAGATATCTATACCAAATAATGTCACAGAACTGTTAAGCACACTATTAAATGAACTCAAGATTGCACCAAAAAGTACTGCAGCAAAGAATCCCATTAATGGTTTAGGCAGTACTGCTCTTACTAGTTCTGGATATGCAAGATCACTGCTATCAAGACCTCCTTCAAAATAATAATATGCGATCATCCCCGGAAGCACTAATATAATAGGACCTAATATCTTTAAAAAGGCTGCCAGTAAAAGTCCTTTTTGACCTTCGGCTAAACTTTTTGCTCCAAGACCTCTTTGAATGATTTGCTGGTTAGTACCCCAATAAAAAAGCTGCACAAGCATCATACCTGTGAAAATTGTTGAAAATGGAACTTCCTGCCCCGGCTCACCTGTAGAGTCAAACCTTTCAGGATTTGCATGCACTAATGTGCTTAGCCCGTCAAGCACACTACCGTCACCTATGGCCATCAACCCAAAAACCGGAATTAAAACTCCACCTATAATAAGTCCTACAGCGTTAATACTGTCTGAAACAGCAACAGCTTTCAGTCCACCAAAAACCGCATAAATTGAACCTATAATACCAATTCCCCAAATACAAATAATAAGAGCTGTAGTATCAGAAACACCAAATACTTCAGGAACATTAAACATTCCACTTATCGCAACAGATCCTGAATATAAGATTACAGGTAGCAACACCACCACATAGCCGGTGAGAAATAGACCAGAAGTAATAGTTTTAGTGGCAACATCAAAACGTTTAGCTAAAAATTGAGGTACCGTTGTGAGACCGCCTTTTAAATAACGCGGCAATAAGAATATTGCAGTAACCACTATAGAAAGTGCAGCCAGCGTTTCCCAAGCCATTACAGACAAACCGTCCTTATACGCGCTGCCGTTAAGACCTACAATTTGCTCTGTTGAGAGATTAGTAAGAAGTAATGATCCCGCAATTACACCTGCAGTCAGGCTTCTTCCACCTAAAAAATAACCGTCTGAGGTACTCTCATCTTGCTTTCGCACAGCCCACCAGGATATAAGAGCCACTAAAATTGTAAATGCTAAAAAGGAAATAATTGCCATAAAATATTAGTTATATAAACCTCAAAAGAGGTTTGACATGGATTAGGTAAATTACATTAATATGAAAAAACAGCTCAAGATATTAATTATTCCCCATTTTAGAGGCGTAAAGGATAAAATCATCAGCCATAAAAGTTATATTCAAAAACAACCACTATCTTAAATAAAAGGAAATGGTCCATTTGGCATACAATATTATTTAAATTTCTAATTAAACGTATAAATTACGTTTAATAAATTGACTAAATTTGCATCCATATTTAATTATATGCCTACAGCTTGGGCCCCCATAAATTTAAAAGATTTTGAATCAAACATATAGCCTTGCCCATTCGCCCAATCAACTTGCGCAGATAGGCAGATTTAATGCAACTGTAATTGTAAATTCTCCCGGTAGAGTTAATCTTATAGGTGAGCATACAGATTACAATAATGGTTTTGTTATGCCAACTGCTATTGATAAGACCATAAAATTTTATCTAAAAGCTAATGGCAGTAAAAACATGTGCACTATTAGCAGCCTTAATTATGGCTCTTCTTTTACCTTTGACTTATTAAACCCAGATCTTGATGGAGATGAGTGGACCAAGTATATCATAGGTGTTACTGAAGAAATCAAAAAGCTGGGGAGATCTTTAACCGGTTTTGATTGCCTTCTTTATAGTGATCTGCCTATGGGAGCCGGCATTAGTTCATCTGCAGCGTTAGAATGCGGTCTTGCTTATGGCTTAAATGCCCTTTTTGATCTTAATCTTACTAAAATTGAGATCGTAAAACTTTCGCAGAAAGCAGAGCACAACTACGTAGGTACACAGTGTGGTATTATGGATCAATTTGCATCTGTAATGAGTGAAGATGGTCATGTTATTAAGCTTGATTGCCAGTCGCTGGAATATGAAATGATCCCTTTTGATATTCATCCCTACAAATTGTTATTATTAAACACGAATGTCTCGCACAGTCTTTCTTCAAGTGAATATAATACTCGAAGAAAAGAATGTGAAGAAGGTGTACGAGTATTACAGATCAAGTATCCTCATATTAATTCGCTGCGTGATGCAAATATTAACGAACTTGAATCATGCAAATCACAACTTTCTGAGATCGTTTACAACAGATGTCTTTATATCCTGCAGGAAAACGACCGCGTTATAAAAGCTGCTGAAGCTTTGAAGAATAACGATCTTTTTACCTTTGGCAAATTGATGTACGGCTCTCATGAAGGGCTGCAACATAAATATGAAGTTAGCTGTAAAGAGTTAGATTTTCTTACTGATTTTTCACGCAGTCATAATGAAATATTAGGATGTAGAATGATGGGAGGGGGTTTTGGCGGTTGCACCATAAACCTTATTCATGAAGATGCAGTTGCGGGTTATATTGATGAGGTTTCAAAAGCATACACAGAAAAATTTAATATTAGACTGACCGCATTTACGACGTTGCCTGCAGATGGCAGCTCACTTATAAATCTTTGAGACTAGAAGCAAATGATTGATTTTAACGACAACTCACACAGAAGATACAATATACTTACAGGAGAATGGATTCTCGTTTCCCCACATCGCACAAAGCGCCCATGGCAGGGCAAAGAGGAAGAAGTTGTTATTGATGACAGACCTTCTTACGACCCTGCGTGCTATTTATGCCCGGGAAATGAGCGAGCCGGCGGTCATCAAAATCCAGAATATACAAAGCCATGGTCATTTGTAAATGATTTTGCGGCATTAAAAAAAGATGTCCCTGCTGAGAAATTTAAAAGCGGACTCTTAAAAGCAGAAACAGAATCTGGCATCTGTAAAGTTGTGTGTTTCTCTCCAGATCATTCACTTACGCTTCCGGTGATGGATGAGTCTAATATTGTTGATGTTATTTCGCTTTGGCAAAAAGAGTTTAAAGAACTAGGACATCAGGAAGGTATTAATTACATCCAGATCTTTGAAAATAAGGGAGCAGCGATGGGTTGTAGCAATCCGCACCCGCATGGGCAAATCTGGTCACAGCGCAGTATCCCGCAGGAAGTTGAGAAAAAGAACAAACATTTGTTAGAGTATTGGTCTAACAATAAAAGCAGCTTGCTAAGTGCTTATCTTAAAGAAGAACTTGCTCTTGATGAGCGCATAGTGGCTACAAATGAGCATTTTGTAGCTCTTGTACCCTACTGGGCAGTCTGGCCATATGAGGTAATGATTATCCCCAGAACGCAACATCAAAATATTTTAAGCTTAAGCGAAAGCGAAAAAGAAGCTTTTGCCAATATTATTAAGATCGTCACTATTAAGTACGATAATCTCTTTAAGGTTTCATTCCCATATTCATCAGGCATTCACCAGGCACCTACAGATGGTCAGGAACGAGAAGAATGGCATTTTCACATGTCTTTTTACCCACCCTTGTTGCGTTCTGCAACGGTAAAGAAATTTATGGTAGGTTATGAAATGTTTGCTACGCCACAACGTGATATTACTGCAGAAATGGCTGCAAAAACATTAAGAGATTTGCCAGAAGTGCATTATTCTAAAAATATTTAAAAGCTCAATTTTCAGCGAAAGACGGAAGATTTTAGGTCTTTTTTAGCCGATTTTCGTACTAAAACGGTAGATTTTTAGTTGAAAAATCTCCCGTTTCAACATAATTATTTCTAAAAGTGAACCGCTAAGACCTTACTTTCTGCTCCCACTTCCAGGCAGAAGAAAGTGCATCATCAAGCGAGCGCTCTGCTTTCCACCCTAATTCCTGATTAGCTTTTGTAGTATCTGCATAGGCTGCAACAACATCGCCTTCTCGACGGTCTACAATTTTATAAGGCAGTTTTGTTCTCGATACTTTTTCAAAAGAATTTATAACCTCAAGCACAGAACTTCCTGTTCCTGTACCTATGTTGAAAATCTCGTAATTAGACCGATTTTTACGCTCTATAAGCCGTTTTAGCGCAATCACATGCGCTTTTGCAAGATCAACCACATGAATGTAATCTCGCACGCAAGTGCCATCTTCTGTAGGATAATCATCCCCAAAAACTGAAAGTTCATCACGTAAACCTACCGCCGTCTGGGTGATAAAAGGAACTAAGTTTTGTGGCACTCCTAAAGGAAGCTCTCCTATGGCTACACTCTCGTGTGCACCTATAGGATTAAAATAACGTAAAGCGATCGCATTTAGCCCTTGGGTTACTTTGCAGGTATCTTTAATAATCTCCTCTCCTATTTGTTTTGTATTTCCGTAAGGAGATTCAGCTGATTTGACCGGTGCATTTTCTGTGATAGGAAGTTCATCTGCCTGGCCGTACACCGTACATGACGAACTGAAAATAAAATGACTTTCTGGTTTTTGTGCTAACGCCTGAAGGATGTAAACTAAAGTTCCCAGATTATTTTCATAATATAAAAGGGGTTCTTTTACGCTCTCACCTACCGCTTTTGAAGCTGCGAAATGAATAACACCGCTTACGTCATTATTTGTTTTGAAAAAATCACTAACTGCCAACTTATCCCGCAGATCAATTTCAAAAAACTCCGGTTTTATGCCGGTTATCGCCTTAATACCATCTAAAACCTCAACAGATGAATTAGAAAGATTGTCTATTACTACTACCTCAAAACCTTCATTCTGAAGTTCTACTACTGTATGTGAGCCAATATATCCCAGGCCGCCGGTAACTAATATTTTCATTTATTTATTCTGTATCTGAAAGGGTTTCTAATGCTTTATCCAGGTCAAAATTCTGCAGAGAATCTATGATCATATCAGGACCGTAGGCATAATCTATTAAATTTTCTTTTTTTGAAACACCAGAAAGCGTGAGTATTGTTTTATAACCCATTTGTATGCCTCCCAGTATATCAGTATCCATCGTATCACCTATCACGATAGTCTCATCTGTTGTAAGACCCAATTTCTTTCTGGCTGCCCGCATCATCACCGGACTTGGTTTTCCTACCGAAAATGCTTTTTTACCGGTTGCTTCTTCAACCATTTTTACGATTGCTTTTATGCCCAGATTTGCCCATCCCTTTTTCATAGGAGAAGGATCGAGATTAGTCGCTATTAATTTAGCACCTCCCAACACCATATCTACAGCATTATTTGCCATTTCAAGTGTGAAATTTCGGCCTTCACCTATAACCACATAATCAGGATCCTGAGTGACCAGCGAATATCCATTTTGGTGTAAACTGGTTAACAAACCACCTTCTCCTAAAACATACGCTGTACCATGAGGTTTTGTAAACCCTAAGAACCATCCTGTAGCCATTGCGCTGGTATATACATTTTCTTCTTTGATATGAATGCCCATAGGGGTAAGTTTATTAACCACATCTAAGGGACTGCGCTGACTGTTATTAGTCATAAACAAAAACGGAATATCCCTATCCTGCAGCGTTTTGATAAATGTATCTGCACCCGGAATGAGATCATTCCCGCTGTAGATAACACCATCCATATCAATTAAAAAACCTTTCTCCATATCTTAAATTTTGGCGATTAAAATAATAAACGTAAAAATAACGCTTATTCGTGGTATGTAAGTAAATATAACGTCATATTTTAATTAACTCAGCTCTTCTTTATAAAAGTGAGTAGCATCAAATATTAGTTCGTTCAACTTTTCATTTTCAAAATTAACTCTGTTCTCATCCCAGTCTAAATAATTGATTAGATCATTGAGAACTAAATCCCGATATTGATGTATACTCTCAACATTAAAATAAAGTCGCCCGGTGCGTCTTACAAAAAAGTCGGCAAGGCTATTTGTCATTTCGTGATACACACTGTACCATAATTCTGCTCTTATTAACCTGTCATTGACATCAGGATTGAGAAAATAGTTGATCTTGCGTTTTATAATTTCGGCTTGCTTACCATATGTTGCAGTTAGGTACCATCCTTTGTAAGGAGCATCAAATATGTTTAGGTTTTCAAGATCTCTTACAAGTTGTTTTTCATACTTCTGTACTTCTTTTGTATCTCTTAAAGCATATGAAGTTAGTGCGATATGTTCTGTTCGAGGTGGGTCAAACTTTTCGGCGTATTTTTCTTTGAGTTGTTTCAGAACAGTTTCATTCACACGCTGCGCCATTTTGCGGTAGCCTGTAAGTTTACCGCCGGCAATAGAGATAAGTCCGCTGGTGCTAACAAATGTCTCATCCTTTCGCGAAAGCTCTGAAGGATCTTTCTCTTCTTCATGAATCAAAGGTCTTAAACCTGCCCAGCTCGATTCAATATCAGCTTCAGTTAATTTTAAGTGCGGAAAAGTGTGATTTACCGCTTCAAGTAAGTAATTTATATCATCTTTTGTGGCAACTACTCTGTCCAGATTGCCAGAGTAATTTGTATCTGTCGTACCCACATACGTAATTCTTCCTCGCGGAATAGCAAAAATCATTCTCCCGTCTGGCACATCAAAATATAAAGATTGATGTACGGGCAGCTTTTCTTTAGGGAAAACAAGATGAACACCTTTTGTTAAATGCAGGTGTTTATTGTTCATAGATTCATCTTTCTTACGCAACGTGTCAACCCACGGTCCCGTAGCAGATACAAATGCGCGAGCCTCGATCTCAAGAATTTTACCCGAGTTATGGTCTCTGCAACGCAAACTTGTGATCTTACCTTTCTGGTCGTACACAAAATCTTCCATCTGGCAATAATTAAGACAAATCGCACCAAAGTCGGCTGCTTTTTTCAAAAGCTCAATTGTAAGTCTTGCATCGTCTGTTCTATACTCAGCATAGTAACCACCACCTAAAAGGCTTTTCTCATCAAGCATTGGCTCGAGGGCCAAAGTTTCCTCTTTTGTGAGCATTCTCCTGCGATCATCGCCTTCTACACTGGCAAGCAGATCATAAACCTTTAGACCAACTGAAGTTAGAAATTTACCATATTGACCACCTTCTATAAGCGGAAGCAGCATTTTCTCTGGCACTACAAGATGCGGCGCTAGTTTATGCACAATCGCACGCTCTGTACCAGATTCTTTTACCAGACCTATTTCTAGCTGTTTAAGATAGCGTAAACCGCCATGTACTAATTTAGTAGACTTATTACTTGTGCCTGAAGCGAAATCATTTTTCTCAATAAGGCACACACTCATCCCTCGTGATACAGCATCAAGCGCTATACCCGCACCGGTAACGCCGCCACCTATAATTACAAGATCAAATTTTTGAGTTTTAGCTTTCTTTAGGGTGCGTTTTCTATCTGCTATGCTAAACCGTAGAGGAGATTTCTCTTTCTCAAGCTTTTCTGCATAACCCGATTTTGTGCGTAAAACAGCGTTTTCCCATCCATTTTTCCTGATTTTACGCTCGTGAAAGGAGATTTTTGGTTCAAAAATGCGGTCTACGCTTCGCAATTTCGCAATATCTTTTTTCGTCCACATCCCCGCTTTTATACCTGCGAGAAAAGCGGCTCCCAATGCTGTTGCTTCAAGCATTTTAGGTCTGTCAACTTCAGCACCTAAAATATCTGCCTGAAATTGCATGAGGTAATTATTAGCACAAGCACCACCATCAACTTTCAGCGATTTCATTTGCTTACCGCTATCTTCTATCATGGCTTCTATCACATCACTCACCTGATAAGCCAGCGCTTCTACCGTAGCTTTTACAATTTCCTTTCTTCCTGTATTAAAGGTTAATCCCTGTATACTCCCCTTTGCATTACCATCCCAGTGCGGCGCTCCCAAACCGGAAAAAGCCGGCACGACATATAGGTCTTTTAAAGGCGGAATACTTTCACAAATAGCCTCAGTTTCTGATGCTTCTTCTATTAAATGAAGACTATCGCGCAACCATTGTATAGATGCTCCACCCACAAATACACTTCCTTCTAAAGCATATTTTATCTTCTCTTCTTCAAGCGTGCAGCACAAAGTGGTTAATAAGCCGTTTTTTGAGAAGTAAGGTTTTTTGCCGGTATTAAGCAGCATAAAACAACCTGTGCCGTATGTGTTTTTTGCCATACCAGATTTATGACCTCCCTGGCCAAAAAGTGACGCTTGTTGATCACCAGCAACACCATAAATTGGGATTTCAAAATCATTGTATTTTACAGTCCCAAAATCTGACGCAGAAGGCTGAATTCTGGGTAACATTGTAACCGGGATTTGCATTGCCTCTAGCAATTCTTCATCCCATTGCAACGTATTTATATCATACAACATCGTACGGCAGGCATTGGTATGATCTGTCACATGCTTACCGGTAAATTTATAAATGAGCCAGGTGTCTATGGTGCCAAAAAGTAATTCGCCATTTTCGGCTCTTTCTCTAATTCCTTCAACATTATCGAGAATCCATTTAATCTTAGTTGCAGAAAAGTAGCTGTCTATTATAAGACCTGTGTGTTGGGCAATATATCGCGCAAGTCCCTGTTCACGCAGCTCCTCACATATTGACTCTGTTCTTTTATCAAGCCAAACGATCGCCTTATAGACTGGTTCTCCTGTATATTTATCCCATACAACGGTAGTCTCCCGCTGGTTTGTAATACCTATGCCTGCAATTTCTTCGAGAGCAATATTAGCTTTCTCAAGTACATTCTCAAATGTCCATTTTTGATCATTGTATATCTCAACAGGGTCATGCTCTACCCAACCCGATTGTGGATAATACTGCGTCAATTCTTTTTGTGAAACAGCTACTATCTCACCCAACTTATCAAAAAGAATCGCCCGTGTACTGGTAGTTCCCTGATCAAATGCTATGACATATTTTTTTTCCATCAGGAAAATTTATAAATTAATTTATGATGGTACCGCTCTGAAGGTTCAAGAATGGTTGAAGGGAAATTATCGTGATTAGGAGTATCAGGAAAATGCTGTGGCTCGAGGCATAAACCGGGTGATGGCTTTTCTATATTTCCGTATTTACCTTCATAACCGCCTATGGGCTGTGCACTAAAAAACTGAATACCAGGCTGTGTACAAAACACTTCCATCTTTAAATTGCCTTTTGGCGAAATTACAACTGCTGCCGGTGTATCCTCACTTCTTTCGTTAAGTACAAAATTATGATCATAGCCGCCTTCAATTTGTTTGGCACTATCTCCTACTGTGATTAATTTACGCACGTCAAACGGTGTTCCCTCAACTGAGGCTATTTCGCCGGTAGGCAAACCCGCATTATCTTTAGGCAAATAATGATCTGCATCTATACTCACCTTATGATCTAGAATGTTATTGCTTTCGCCCTGAGCGAGATTGAAATATTCATGACGCGTGAGGTTTACAACTGTAGTTTTATCTGTAGTGGCAGTATAATCCATCACCAGACTGTTATCTACAATTTGAAAAGTGGTTGCAACCTCAACCATGCCGGGGAAACCTTCTTCACCGTCTGGGCTGGTGACTTTTAGAGTTAACTTTTCGCCATCAATCTTATGATCCCACACTTTATCATTAAGGCCGTGATAGCCGGAATGCAGCTGATTTTCGCCCTCATTAGTCGATAATTGAATGGTTTTACCCGATATTTTTATTTGGCCTTTGCCTATCCTGTTTGCATTGCGTCCCACAAAGCAGCAAAAGAAGGGGTGATCGCCCTCATATTGTCTCAAAATATCAAAACCTAAAACAATATCTATACGTTTCCCGTCGTGATCTGGTACAATTAATTTTTGAATCGTAGCACCGTAATTAATAATATGAACCTCAATGCCAGATTCATCACCTAAAATGAATTTAGTTACTTCTTTATTGTCTTTGGTCTTACCAAAATATTCTTGTCTCAATGCTGTATTTTTTTAGTATTGTTTAAATATACGTATAGCGGTTTAATTCTAATCAAGACCCAATTTAAAATAGCATTCTTTTAAAACCATATTTTGGGTTTTGCCGTAAGTAATTGCGCAGAATGACGATTAACCTATATATTTAGAAGAAATTTTAAACATATCTTTAAAAATGGCAAATTCGTATTACGACCCCGCAGATCTTAGAAAATTTGGAAAAATCACAGAATGGAGCGAGGAGCTGGGGACTAAATTTTTTGATTACTACGGAAAGGTTTTTGAAGAAGGTGCTCTAACTGCTCGTGAAAAAGCGTTGATCGCTCTTGCCGTGGCCCATACAGAACAATGCCCCTATTGTATTGATGCTTATACTAAAGACACCTTGCAGCGCGGAGTTACTAAAGAAGAAATGATGGAAGCCGTGCACGTAGGTGCAGCAATAAAAAGCGGTGCAACCCTCGTGCATGCTACGATGATGATGAACAAAGTGAACAAACTTGAAATGTAGTTCTCATATTTTAGTCCTAAACTTCAATTTTTAATTTTTCAAGAACATTTATTAATGCTAACTAAGTCGCTTAAAAAAAGAGAAAATGAACTCGCAAATGCTAACCGGCAACTAGAAGTTCTTTCAAACGGAATATTTGCCAATGGCGAGTTACCTACTTTCTCTAAAAAAATTAAAGAAACAAACCAGTTTCCTTTGCGGCCTAAAAAACTTGAAATACTTCAGATAAATCTGGGTTACATGTGCAATCAGGTTTGTGCGCATTGTCACGTTGATGCCGGGCCAGATCGTAAAGAGATCATGACACGCGAGACCATGCAGCAATGTCTTGACATTATAAGTAATACAGGAGCGCATACGCTAGATCTTACCGGCGGCGCGCCAGAAATGAATCCTGATTTTAGATGGTTTGTAGAAGAAGCGAGTAAAGCCGGAATCAAGGATTTTATCGTAAGAAGTAATCTTACCATCATACGTGCTAACAAAAAATATTACGATTTACCGGAGTTCTTTAAGAAACATAATGTTCATGTGGTGAGTTCTATGCCACACTGGACGCGCGGTAAAACCGACAAGCAGCGCGGTGAAGGTGTTTTTGACCTTTCAATAAAAGCGCTGCAGGAACTTAACGCTGTAGGTTACGGTATGCCGGGAAGCGATTTAAGACTTGATCTTGTTTATAATCCTAGCGGAGCATTTTTACCTGGCGATCAAGCCGGTATGGAAAGAGATTTTAAGAAAGCTTTGCTTGAAGATTTTGACATAAACTTTCATAATCTTTTTGCAATCACAAATCTTCCTATTTCCAGATTTCTTGATTACCTCATCGCTTCAGAAAATTATGAAGATTACATGTATCAACTTGTTGAAGCTTACAATCCTGCTGCTGTTGAAAATGTGATGTGTACAAACACAATTTCAATAAGCTGGGATGGCTGGTTGTATGACTGTGATTTTAACCAGATGCTGGGACTTAAAGTAAACAGCAAAGTAAAACACGTTTCAGATTATAACGAAGATATTTTAAACGATCGCAATATTATCATTTCGCAACATTGCTACGGCTGCACTGCCGGTGCCGGAAGTAGTTGCCAGGGTTCTGTTGCCTAATTTATGAGTCAGTCTAACACTGCAATACTCGTTTTTGCCCATTCGGCTAAGCACGAAGCTTCTCAAAAGAAGTTTCTAAAAGCTGATTTGCTTTTTAGCGAACTCAACAAACAAACGATTGCTAAAGTAAAACGCAGCGGACTTCCATATTTTGTTTTCACCGAAAAAGAACAAACCGGGGCCGATTTTGGCCATCGCTTTGCAAATGCAATTCAAGCTGTTTACGACAAGGGTTATGATAACATCATAACTATAGGTAACGATACTCCGCATTTAAAAACCCGCCAACTCAAACTTACCGCCGAAAAATTAAAAACCGCTCCCGTTGTTCTGGGGCCGTCGCACGATGGTGGTTTTTACTTAATGGGTTTAAGAAAATCGCATTTTAATGCTGAAGTTTTTATTGCACTTCCGTGGAAAACACGCCGGTTAACACAATATATAAGTGATCTCGCTGAGGCGAAAAACATTGAGATCATAAAGCTGAATGTACTCGCAGATATTGATAGTTCTTCAGATATTTTTACTGTTTTAAAATCTGGAAAAAGCCTTAATCTTAGGCTGATTTCTCTGTTACTTTCGATGATTTCAGCTCCAAAAAGGCGATTTTTTGCCACTTTTGAGCAGGTTTTTGAAACACAATTTCCTATTCCTTTTAATAAAGGATCTCCACAATTGCTTCATTAGATCAAACCAAAATCAACGCGCTTTGAAGTCTTCAGCCAACTAAAATCAAAGCAATCTTTTACATTACTAACTAACTTTGAATGAAGCAAATTTACCTTGGTATAATGCTGATGCTTTGCGCATTTAGCTACGCCCAAACTACTGTAACGGGAACGGTAACCTCTGCGCTTGACGGCACCACAATTCCTTTTGTAAATGTGGTAGAAATCAATACAAAAAACGCCACAATCACTGATGAAAACGGCTTTTTCAGCCTAAAAATCGACCAGAAAAATGCGCAACTCCGCTTTTCTGCAATTGGTTTTATTTCCCAAATTGTAGCTGTAGATAATCAGTCAACTATAAATGTTACGCTGCAGGAATCTACCACAAATCTGGATGAGGTCGTGGTAACAGCCCTCGGACTTAAACGCGAAACCAAAGAACTGGGTTATCCTGTACAAACCATTCAGGCAGATGAGGTTGCCGAAGTGAAATCGGTTAATTTTCTTGATAACCTTTCAGGGAAACTTGCCGGCGTCACCATTTCGCAGGGAGCAACAGGAGTTGGTTCTTCTTCAAAAATCACCATTCGTGGCGAAGCTTCTTTTTCAAATAATAATCCGCTTTTTGTCGTAGACGGCGTTCCTATAAATAACAATACGATTTTCAATTTTACTAATGAAGCCGCTGCCGGTTTTCAGGAAATTGATTTTGGTAATGGCGCGATGGAAGTTAATCCTGACGATATTAAATCGGTCAGTGTTTTAAAGGGTCCCAGTGCCGCCGCGCTCTATGGTACGCGCGCTTCAAACGGAGTCATAATTATTGAGACTAAAGACGGAAGCAAAACAAAAGGTCTGGGAATTAGCATTAATACTTCTGTTTTTGTTGATACGCCTTTTAAACTTCCTGAATTTCAAAATAAATATGGACAAGGAAATTCTGGCCAGTTTGAATTTGTAAATGGTCTTGGTGGCGGTACAAATGATCTTATAAGTTATTCCTGGGGACCAGAACTTGATGCAGGGAATCTTATTCCTCAGTCTGACAGTCCGGTTACGTTAGCAGACGGAAGCATTGTTCGCGGTGGTGATACTTCGCTTTACAGCGGTTTGCCCATTACTCCCACGCTCTTTCAATCTCATCCTGATAATCTGAAAGATTTTTATAAAACCGGGGTTACAACCATAAATAACGTCTCAATTTCCAGCGGTTTTGACAAAGGCAATTACAGACTTTCCTTTACAGATTTACGTAGCGAGTCTATAATTCCCGGTGTAAATCTTGACCGGCAAACCGTGGCGACAAAACTCAACTTTAAACCTACAGACAAAACCACATTTACGGCTTCTGTGAGTTATGTAAATTCTTCTAGCGATAATCGCCCGTCTAATGGTTACGGCAGCGAGAATGTAAATTACGCTCTGGTCGCCTGGGGACCGCGCTCTTTAAATATGGATAGTCTCCGCGATTACTGGCAGCCCGGTCTTGAAGGTGTACAGCATTATTCTTTTAACTACACTTATTTTGATAATCCGTTTTTTACGATGTATGAAAACCGAAACTCTTTTGTGCGCGATCGGGTTTTTGGGAATATCGCTGTTAACCAACAAATAACAGATCATATAAGTCTGAATTTGCGTAGTGGAATGGATTATTCAAACGAAAAAAGACAATTGCGCAGAGCCTACAGTTCTAACCGATTTAAAAATGGAGGTTATGCCGAACACAATGTTTTTTATCGCGAAATAAACACAGATTTTCTGCTGAACTATAACAACACATTTGATGATTTTAGCCTTGATGTTTCATTGGGAGGAAACCGACTTGATCAAAAAGCATCTACACAACAATCACAAACCGTAAATCTAGCGCAACCGGGAATTTACAATTTGAATAACGCGGCTTCTCCTGTTGAGGTTTTTCAGTTTGAATCTACGAAGCGTATCAATTCCTTTTACGGCATTGCGAAACTGGGTTATCAGGATTTTCTTTTTCTTGATATAACCGGTCGTAATGACTGGTCTAGCGCGCTGGCAACGCCTTTTTCGGTTGACGGCACTTCTTTCTTTTATCCTTCGGCTTCTGCCAGTTTTATTTTATCTGAAGTCACGCAGCTTCCTGAAGTATTTTCTTTTGCGAAATTACGTGCCAGCGTTGCACAGGTAGGTAACGATACAAATCCGTACCAGACTTCAGGAGCTTTTGTTTCGCAGACTTCAGTTTATGGAGCGCCAACATTTAGTGCTCAGAATTTTATTCCGAATGCAAATCTTAAACCTGAAAAAACCACTTCGTATGAAGTTGGTGCAGATCTTCGGTTTTTTAAAGACCGATTAAATCTGGATTTCACTTATTATAATTCGCTTACAAAAGATCAGATTATTTCGCTGCCTATCGCGCTTTCATCAGGTTATAATCAGCAGGTTGTTAACGGTGGTTCTGTGCGCACAAAAGGAGTTGAGATTGTGGCGGGAATTATCCCGATAGTTACTTCAGATTTTCGCTGGAACAGCACTTTTAATTTCAGTACAAATACTTCAAGCGTTGAAAATCTTCCACAATCTGAGGGGCGGTTAACATTAGCTTTCAGCCGAATTTATGACAGCGCAGACCAGACCGTTTGGTTTCAGGTAGAAGAAGGTGGTCGCGTGGGTGATATTTATGGAACCGGTTACATGAAAAATGAAAACGGCGATTTTATACTTGACGAAAACGGCCGCTATATCGCAGATAATAATCTGAAGAAAATAGGAAACTACACGCCTGATTTTATGCTTGGGTTTAATAATGATTTCACTTACAAAAACTGGTCGCTAAACTTTTTATTTGACTGGCGACAAGGAGGAGAAATCGTTTCGCGCACGCGAGCTTTAGGAACTGTAGGCGGTCAACTTGCTGAAACCGGTTATCGCCCTGAAGTAGGTATCATACCGCAAGGCGTCGTAAATGTGGGAACAGCAGAAAATCCGCAATATCAACCCAGCACCACGGCGGTTTCGGCAGAGAGTTATTACCGGCAGTTTTACGATCGTAATCACGAGGAAAATAATATTTATGATGCTTCTTATTTAAAGTTGCGACAGTTCTCAATAGGATACACTTTTAATTTTGACAATGGCTTTCTCGGCCTTAAAGAAGGTTTGGACTTAAACCTCGCTTTAATAGGCAAAAACCTGTTTGCAATAACTGAAAATCCGCATTTTGACCCGGAACAGCTCGCTGTACAAGGCGAAAGTTTTGTAAGCGGTGTAGAAGATATGAGTTATGCAACAAGCCGCAGTTTTGGACTAAAAGCCAGTTTTAATTTTTAAGCAAAAAACCATGAAAAACATACTTTTTAGCCTGATTTTTGGCAGTCTTTTGCTCACTTCCTGTACAAAAGATTTTGAAGAAATAAATACAAATACAAACGATCCTGTCACCGTACAGCCCAGCCTTTTGCTTAGACAGGTAATTTATGATTATGGCGAGCAAATGAGCTACGAAGGTTTTGTTGCCGGCGATCTTCTATCTCAGCATCGCACCGCGCTTGACTTTAATTTATTTGATCGTCACGCGCTGAAATCGCCACAATTAGGCGGAAATCCCTGGCCCATTATTTATACCAATTTAAGGGACAATGAGATTTTATTAAATCAGTCAAAAACCGTCGAGACTTTTGCGGTTTATGAAGGTCCGGCTCTTTTTTTAAAAGCATACATGAGCGCGGCGTTGACAGATCTTTTTGGCGACGTTCCCTACTCTGAAGCTTTTAACGGAATTGAAGGAACAGTTACTCCTAAATATGATGTGCAGGAAGATATTTATCTCGCTGAAGGCGGAATTATTGATAACCTAAATAAAGGTATCGCTGCAATTAAAGCTTATCAGGGCGTTGTCGTTCTTGAAGGTGATATTCTTTTTAATGGAAATCTGGATAACTGGGTAAAATTTGCCAATTCGCTTAAAATAAAACACCTGCTACGCATTTCTGCGAAAGTTGATGTTTCGGCAGATTTACAAGCGGTTTATGCCGAAGGAGATTATTTTAAAACAAATGCCGAAAATGCCACTTTTGATTTTACTGCTACAGCGCCTAACAGTTTTCGACTAGCGCAATTGCGAGCTGGCGACTTTAATAATTTTGTGCTTTCTGAAACTATGGAAGATATAATGCTGGGATTAAATGATGATCGTATCGCGGTTTTCTTTCGGCCTTTTGCAAATTCAACTTCGGGAGAATTTAACGGACTTATAAACGGAATTGATGCTTCACAAACTTCTATTGAACCGTCTAATTATTCACTTTCCGGAACGATCTTTAGAGAAAATACCGCAGATCTTAATGCCAATTTCCTAACCGCCTGGGAAACTTCATTTAATCTCGCCGAAGCTGCTCAGCGTGGGCTAATAACCGCAGACGCACAGAGTTTATATGAGACAGGTGTAAAACTGGCTTTTGAATATTGGCAAACTGAATTACCCGCAGATTATTTAACTGGTTCGGCGGCTTTTGATGCTCCCGGCACAACTCCCATTCAACAAATTATTACGCAAAAATGGATTGCAAATATCATAAATGGTTATGAAGGCTGGATAGAATATCGCCGCACCGGTTTCCCGGAATTAAAACCTGTTTCAGCAAGTTTAAATAATGGATTAATTCCTGTGCGTTTGCCGTATCCCGCAGAAGAAGAAGCTTTAAATGCTGAAAATTACGCTGCAGCTGCTTCTGCTACAAATGGTAACAGCCTGGACGCAAAAGTGTGGTGGGACAATTAAAAAAATAGAAAAATTAAGGAATGAGCATACAAATCTGGCAATGGATATTGGTAATAGGGTCAAGTTTGATCCTGTATTTCCTTTCGCCATTAGCGAAAACAGCAGCAGAATTTTTTAAAGCCGAACACAACAAAAAAGCGCCCAATGCTTTTATGCTTACCGGTAGTTTAATTATCTCTTGGATTTTTGCAAAAAGCATTACAAATGCCGCAAATCTTGGTCTTGATTTTGGGATTGTAGGCGGTGTCGCTTACGCTGGTTATTATCTTTCATTTGCCGTTGCAGGAATTTTGATCTACCAAATGCGCAAGCATGGCGGTTTTAAAAGTATTCATGAATTTCTTACCAGCAGATTTGGTCGCGGCGCGATGGCGCTATTTTCTGTTCTTATTGCGATACGTTTATTTAATGAAGTCTGGAGTAACACTTTAGTTATAGGAACATATTTTGGTGATCGCGGAACGATGCCGTTTTACAGTTCTATTTTAGTTTTTACGCTGCTCACTTTGGCCTATACTTTAAAAGGCGGGTTAAGCAGTTCGATTTTTACAGATATGATACAGATGGGATTATTTGCTGTCCTGCTAATCGTCATTTTATGGAATATTTTTTCGACCGGTCACTTTACGCCTGCAGAAGCTGTGACTTCCGGAACGTGGAGCTGGGAGTTGGGCGTAAATTTATTTCTCGCTGCGCTGCTTCAGTCTTTTAGTTATCCTTTTCATGATCCTGTATTGACAGATCGCGGATTTCTAAGTTCGCCAAAAGTCACTCTCAAAAGTTTTCTTTGGGCAAGTGTTTTAGGCGGTTTGTGCATTGTGCTTTTCAGTTTGATTGGCGTCTATGCAAAAAGTCAGGGCATGAACGGTCATGCCGCTGTAGAGGTAGGAAAAGCTTTTGGTATCGTTGTACTTCTGGTTATTAATTTTATTATGATAACCTCAGCGGCTTCAACGCTTGATTCTACTTTTTCTTCCTTTTCAAAACTGCTTGCGATAGATTTAAAACTGAGCAAAAACCTCACGTTTGGGCGGCTTTCTATGGCATTATTGGCGATTTTAGGCACAATTCCGGCGTTTTCTGATGTGGAAATTCTGTCAGCTACGACTATTTCAGGAACGATGGTTATTGGTTTAACGCCGGTGTTTTTATTTTGGCGAAAGCCTGCTCCTAAAAGTAGTTTTTATTTGAGCGTTATTTGCGGACTCGTTTTTGGGTTCTTGCTCGTTTTTGAAATATTTCCAAAAAATCTCATTTACACCGAAGGAAAATATGCTGATCTGCTCTGGGTGAATATTTGGGGAATTGCCAGCTGCATCATTTTATACCTGATACCTACATGGATAAAAAAATAGAAAATATAGGAAAACTTTCTGGTAAGGTTTTGCTTTTTGGCGGCGTTTACAGCAATTTACAAGCGCTGGAAAAACTAAAAAATATAGCCGAAAATCTAGGCATTTTACCCGAAAATTGCCTCTCTACGGGAGATATTGTAGGCTACTGCGCTCAGCCGGAAGAAACCGTTCAACTCTTTAAAATCTGGGGAGCAAAAAGTATTGCGGGTAACGTGGAAATACAATTGCGGGAAGGCGCAGAAGATTGTGGTTGTGACTTTAGAAAAGGTTCACGCTGCGACGGTTTCTCACAACTTTGGTATCCTTTTGCGCAAAGCAAACTCAGTAAAAGTTCGCTGAATTTTTTACAGACGCTTCCAGATCATATCGAGTTTAAATATGCCGGTAAAAAGGTGACGATCGTTCACGGTTCTTACTTTAATATTTCTGAATTTATCTTCAAATCATCTCCGTGGGAAGTGAAATCTCCCAACTTTGAAGAGACTGAAAGTGAGGTGATTATCGCCGGTCATTGCGGACTTCCATTTTCGCAAAAGCGAAATGAGAATTTATGGCTTAATCCCGGTGTGATAGGTATGCCGGCAAATGATGGTACTTCGAGCGTTTGGTATGCTATACTTGATGACAGCACAAATAATTTTGAATTTACGCATCACGCCATGCATTATAATCATGCGCTGGCCAGTAATCTTATGAAAAAGGAAAACCTTCCGCAGGAGTATGCACGTACATTAATTACCGGAATCTGGGATAATACAGAGATTTTACCGGCTTTTGAGAGCGGTTTACAAGGTTTTGGAATTCAATTATAACTATGAGATTATTACTTTTATTTTGCTTCTTTATATTTTCTATAAATGTATTTGCCCAAAAATCTATAAACGTACTTTTAAGCCACTACAACACCAGAAGCGTACCTTATATTTCTGTTCAGGAATTAAGAATGGAACCTGATAAATATCTCATTCTTGACACCAGAAAACGGGAAGAATTTGATGTAAGTCATATTCCCGGAGCAATCTGGGTTGGCGAAAAAACCCATGAAAACCAGCTAAAATCGCTTATTTCTAACAAAAATCAGCCAATAATAGTTTATTGCACTGTGGGCATACGTAGTGAGGATTTTGGCAAAAAAATGGAGAAAATGAATTTTGCCCCTATAAATAATCTGTACGGTGGTATTTTTGCCTGGAAAGACGCCGGGTTTCCTGTGATTGACAGCACCGGCAACAAAACGGAACGAGTTCATATTTTTGCCAGACATTGGGGAAAATATCTGGAAACCGGAACTAAAGTTTATTAGATCTTATGGTAAACCATTCAACAGATTCACTGCTTATAATTTTTACACGCAACCCGGAATTGGGCAAGTGCAAAACACGTCTGGCTGCGACAACCGGTGATGAAAGCGCTCTTGAGATTTATAAATTTTTACTTCAGCATACAGTCGCGATCACCAAAGATCTTGAAGTTGATAAGCAGGTTTATTATTCGGTAAAAGTGCGGGAAAATGATATTTGGGATTCTAAAGTTTACACCAAAAAGCAACAACAGGGAGAAGATCTAGGCTTGCGAATGAATCATGCTTTTAAACAAGCTTTTGATGCGGGTTTTGAAAAAGTGATCATAATAGGAAGTGATATGTATGACCTTACGCAGCAAGATATTGAACTGGCTTTTAAAGAATTAGAAAATCATGATTTTGTTATAGGTCCCGCAGAAGACGGCGGCTATTATTTAATTGGAATGAAATTCTTAAATTCATCTGTTTTTCTAAATAAAAAGTGGGGCACAGATACCGTTCTTGCTGAAACTTTAGAAGATCTTAAGAATGAAAATATAAAACAACTGGAGTTGCGCAACGATGTAGATTATTATGAAGATATCAAAGACATTGAAGCGTTTAAAAAATTCCTTCCAAAGCATTTAATTCAATGAAGAAATACATAGAAGAATCGGCAGCATTTATTAGAGAAAGAGGTTTTGAAGCCCCAGAAATAGGAATAATTTTGGGTACAGGTCTTGGCCAGCTAGTAGACAAGCTGGAAATAATTAGTACCGTTAGTTATAATCACATTCCTAATTTCCCTACAGCAACGGTAGAATTTCACAAAGGAAAATTAATTTATGGGACGCTGGGCGGTAAGAAAGTCGTGGTCATGCAAGGTCGTTTTCACATTTATGAAGGTTACACATTGCGCGATGTAAGTTATCCTGTGCGTGTTATGCATGAATTAGGAATTAAAAAATTACTGGTTTCTAATGCAGCAGGAGCAATTAATCTTGATTTTAAAAAAGGAGAGATTATGCTTATTGAAGATCACATAAATCTTCAGGGAAGTTCGCCACTTGCTTTTAGAGGTGTTGAGAAAATGGGCACTCGCTTTGTTGATATGAGCAGTCCTTATGATAAAGAGATGTCACAGATCATAAGAGATGTGGCAAAAAGTAATGACATACAACTTCATGAAGGAGTTTATGCTTCTGTTGTAGGACCGCAACTGGAAACACGCGCAGAATATCGTTACCTAAAAGTTATAGGCGCAGATGCTGTAGGTATGAGTACAGTGCCGGAGGTTATCGTGGCAAATCACTTAGGTTTACCCGTTGCAGCGGTTTCTGTTCTTACAGATGAATGTGATCCCAATAATCTGGAACCGGTAGACATCAATGATATTATGGCAAACGCCGCTAAAGCTGAGCCTAATATGATCACACTTTTTACAGAATTGATCAAAAAACTCTAAGAAATAAGAGATTTTAAAAACTGTAAAACGATTAATGTTTTGTTATATCTGGCCTGCGGTAAATCCGGCAGGCCTTTTTGTTGCGTAGATACATTGAAGAACAATAATCTAAAAACGCTAAAATTTAGCGTTCAAGATGTTAAGGCAAAAGCTTATTATAGCGAAAGGCCTTACCTTTTAAAAAACTACAATAAATGAAACTTTCAGCTAAAATTTTATTCTTTTCAATAATAGCATGCAACTTACAAAGCTGTAATCTTTTGTCTGCAGCTGGTGTTAGCAGTCAGGGGCAACCTACAAAATCTGTAGAAACCCAGTTAACCTCAACAACGGCAAATTCTGCAATAAATATTGATCATGGCGAGTGGACAGATTTACTTCAAAAGCACGTTAACAATGCCGGTTATGTAGATTATGAAGGATTTATAAATGATCGTGCCGCTTTAGACAAATACCTCAACAAATTAACTTCTCTCGATCCTGATAATGATTGGTCTGCAAGAGCTTCTAGCCTACTACATCAATTTATACAACGCAAACACAGTAAAATTAATACTCGATAACTACCCAACTAAAAGTATAAAAGATATAAAAGGTGCTTTCACTAAAGGTTTTATTCCTATTAATAATCGCGAACTTTCTTTAGGCGGATTAGAAAACGGAATCCTGCGAAAAATGAACGAACCCAGAATACATTTCGCCATTAACTGCGCATCTGTTTCCTGCCCTAAATTGCTTAATGAAGCCTATACAGCTGCTAAAATTAATGAGCAACTGGATATGGTGACTAAAGAGTTTATCAATTCTGACAAGAACGATATTAGCGCAAGCAATCCTAAAGTTTCTTCCATTTTTGACTGGTACGCAAAAGACTTTAAAACCGATAAAACTCCTACTGTTGTAGATTTTATAAACCAGTATTCTAATACCAAAATTAAAAGTGGTACTAGGTTGCAATACAAAGATTATAACTGGAATCTAAACAAACAGTAAAAGTTCGCCACAGCGGAAAACAGAAATATTTGTATGTTTAGTTTATGATTAGCATTATCGTACCCGTACTGAATGAGGCGGAGAATCTGCCAAGATTGATCTCTCATTTATCAGCAAAAACTTCAGACAATGTAAACCTGTCTGAAATTGTTCTAGTTGATGGTGGCAGTATTGATGGTACTCAAGGCATCGCCCATAGGTTATCAAAAAACTATCCTTACCTTAATCTTACGCTGGTCTCATCTGCAAAAGGGCGGGCAAAACAGATGAACACCGGAGCAAAAGAAGCTTCAGGCTCAATTCTTTATTTTTTGCATGCAGATTCTTTCCCACCACAGGATTATGATAGGTTTATAATTGAAGAGGTAAACAAGGGTAATGCTGCGGGTTGTTTCCGTATGAAATTTAACAGCAATCACTGGTGGTTAAAGTTGGCTGGTTGGTTAACTCAATTCAACTGGCGTGCATGCAGAGGCGGTGATCAAAGTCAGTTTATAACCAAAGATCTATTTAATGAAATAGGTGGTTATGATGAAAGTTACATCATTTATGAGGACAATATCCTAATCAATGAACTTTTCGCACGCAAGCAGTTTGTTGTTATACCACAATGGATCATTTCATCCTCTAGATTATATGATACTAATGGGATATGGTACGTTCAATATCATTTCTGGATGATATACGTAAAAAAATGGATGGGTGCGAGTCCTAATGAACTGTTCAGCTATTATTGCAAAAACCTGAAAAGAAGTAAAGTACAAACTACACCATCTAATCAGGTTGAAATCTTAACTGATAAATAATTACTTACTATTTACATAGAAGGCATGAACCACACCTGGTAACCATCCTAAAAGTGTAAGCAAAATATTGATAAATAGCGCTCCTGAAATACCATGCTTTAAAGCAACAGCAACGGGAGGCAGTAATATTGAAAGTATAATTGTAAGAATTGACATAAATTTTGTGTTAGATTTTGAAGCAAATTACAAAGAGCTAAAGCGCTCTATTCCCAAACATCTATTAATTCACAAATCTTTAATATCTTAAAATCGAAAGAGCTAAGGCACTAATGTGTCCTTATATCGCATGCGCAAGTACGTTTCTACGGGCTTATTTTGAGGTGTAAATCTATTATTTAATTCACCGCCCGCATTTAAGTGATCGTGATGCCATTTCCAAACAAAGCCACCGGCAAACCAGGTTTCATCCCAAAATTCATCAAAAAGAGCTTCAATTAAATTTGCCTGCGCTTCCAGATTTGTCCCACCATCTTGCCTAAAACTTTGCCAGGGTTCTTTACCTGCAAAATCGACACTTCTATAGCCAAATTCGGTAAAAAGTATGGGTTTATCGTGCTTCCGCGAAAGCGATTTTAGCATAGATTTATGAGGAGTCCAGCCTTTTCTAGCCTCAGCAACTGTGGGAGTTTTAGATTCAGCCACCGGAAAATACGCATCTACGCCTATATAATCTAACTCATCCCAGAATGGGAATTTATCTACTTTATCCCAATTCTCAGCATAAGTCAACTTCCCGGAATATACTTTTCTTACTTTCTCAATTAGCTGCTCCCAGAAAGCAGGGCGCGTGTAGACAAAGTTGTAAAGTTCTGTGCCAACACAGAACAGCTCAACATGATTTTCTTCGGCCAGTTTAGCATACAGCAAAATAAAATCTTCGTACGACGATTCAAGCTCTTTCCAGTCGGCATCATTTTTCATCAACATATCGCCGGTAAACTCACCACGCCAAACCCAGATCTGTGGCTTGATCATCACCGCAATATTATTTTTATGTAATTCCTGAACGTAATTCTCAACTCCACCATAAGTCTCACCATACCACTGCCTGTCTGTGTTGTACATTAACTTAGGGTGATCAAGACTGCGTATAAAACCAAAAGGCATCACAGCAGCATGCGTCGCGCCCAACTTCAATAGCGGATCAATATGCGCCTGTACGATAGTATCACGAGAGGCCACGTAACTCACACCTTTAATTTTAAAGGGAACCTTGGTCATGCAACCGCATGCAAACAGCATTAAAAAAATCGCACAAAAAGGCTTAAAAATCGGCTTCATAGGACTAAAATACGACTAAGAATGGTAATTTTTAGAATTATAAATCAAATCAAGATTCAATATTTAGAGTTAATTTAAATGATGGCTTCTCTTAAGTTCTTAACTTTAAATGCGACTTAATACGCATACTTGATTTACATGGAGCATATCGTCATTATTGGCAACGGGATTTCTGGCGTAACGCTCGCCCGGCACATTCGTAAAAATTCAGATAAACGCATAACAATTATTTCGGCAGAAAGTGATCACTTTTTTTCAAGAACTGCGCTTATGTATGTTTATATGGGCCACATGCGTTGGGAAGATATCAAGCCGTATGAAGACTGGTTTTGGGAAAAAAACAGAATCGAGCTCAAAAATGCCTATGTAGAAAAAGTAGATACCGAAGCAAAAATGCTTTATTTCGCTCAAGGCGAATCTATGCAGTATGACAAACTCGTCATTGCTACAGGTTCTACAACAGCAAGTTTTGGCTGGCCGGGGCTTGATCTTAAAGGTGTACAAGGTCTGGTAACGAAACAAGATCTGGAAGAACTAGAGCAAAACGCACCTAATAATAATGTGTGCAAACATGCTGTAATTATAGGCGGCGGACTCATAGGTGTTGAGCTTGCCGAAATGTTGCACACTCGGAAGATAGGAGTTACCATTCTTGTGCGTGAGCATGCTTTCTGGTCTGGCGTTTTACCAGATGGTGAAGCTGACATGATTTCTCGCCACATTCTTTCACACGGAATTGATCTAAGGCATAATACCGAACTTGACGAAATACTTGACGATGACACCGGAAAAGTAGCCGGAATACGCACAAAATCAGGTGAAAAAATAGAATGTCAATTGGTGGGAATCGCCACAGGAGTAAAACCAAATATTGCATTTCTAAAAGATTCTGGTATTGAGACAGAAAGAGGTGTTCTGGTTAATCGCATGCTTGAAACAAATGTGACTGATGTTTATGCCATTGGTGATTGTGCACAGCAACGTGAACCAATTGGTTTACGAAAAACGGTAGAAGCTGTTTGGTACACCGGTAGAATGATGGGTGAAACGCTTGCACAAACCCTCTGCGGAAAATCATTTGAATACAAACCGGGAAATTGGTTTAACAGCGCAAAATTCTTTGATATAGAATATCAAACATACGGATGGGTTTCCAGCACTAAAACACTTCGTGAAAACGAGGCTCATTTTCACTGGAAGCATAAAGATGATACCAAATGTATAACCATCGCTTACAATGCAGAAACCGGCGATTTTTTGGGTATTAATACTTTTGGTATACGTATGCGTCACGAAGTAATAGATCGCTGGCTCACTGAAAAGCGAGATCTTGATTTTGTTGTAAAAAACTTACCTAAAGCCAACTTTGACCCTGAGTTTTTCAAAGATCATTTTAAAGAAATATATAAATCCTACAAAGGTCAACTGCAAACCGTTTAAAATCTATTTATGGAATATAATGCTGATCCCGTGATGTCTCTGGCGGGAGAACCTCCCAAAGCACTATCAACTGTACAAAAGATCGCGAGTGCGGTAGGGTTATTAGGTCTTTTTATCCTGGTACTCGCTCTATTCAATGTAGGTTTTCCCAATAAAACCCTGTTCCTTTCTTTGTCATTAGGCATGATCGCTGCGGGAATAATCATTTTTGCAAACGATCTTTATCGCGGTAAGCATGCAGGAATAAAAAACGACGGAGTTTACTTTAAATCGATGACTGCAAAAGGTCTGGCAGCCTGGGCGACGGGGATTCTTCTCACGCTGTTTTATATCGTTCTCTATTGGTTTCCACAATTTTTAGGATTAAATACAGAAGGTGAAAATACCGGCTTGATAGCCTTGTTTGATCCTCTTAGTAAACTGGTTAACGGTGGACCTGCCAGCCAATGGTTTGTTTATGGGACTTTGTACACTTTAGCGATTCTGGCATTTGGTTATAAGTTCATTTTAAAATACAGGCACAGCAAATACGAGATCATACGCACCTGCTCTGTGATGTTTTTTCAGCTGAGTTTTGCGTTTATACTTCCGGAAATTCTGGTACGGTTAAATCAGCCATACTATGATTTTAAGAATATCTGGCCGCTGAATTATGATCTGTTCGCTGGTTATAGAATTGAAGAATTTTTGAGTTCGGGTGATGTAGGAATGGCAATGCTTATTTTTGGTTTGCTTTCAATTTTTGTGATCACTCCTATTCTTACTTACAAATATGGCAAACGCTGGTATTGTTCCTGGGTTTGTGGTTGTGGTGGCCTTGCCGAAACTGCCGGTGATCCTTACAGACACCTTTCAGATAAACGCCTTTTTGCCTGGAAGATCGAGCGCTGGGTCATACACAGTGTGGTTGTTTTTGTAACCGTAATGACTGTTGCGGTTGTGTATTCTTATCTGGCTCAAAATGATTCTTCGTCCATGTCGCAATACAGCAATCTAGAAGACAAGGTTGTTTTTATGAGCGCGCAGAATAGTGAGGAAACAATGGGAGAGCGTATCGCTTCCGCGGAAGAATTTGGTGCTAAAGGTGTTGTTTTTATTAATCAAGAAGATTCCGGTGAACCAATTAAAATTGAAAGGACAGTTCCGTCAAACATTGATTACGCTATAATTTCTGAAGCTGAAAATGAAGAGGCTCTTTCGCAAATAAGAAAAGGAGAACAGGCAACACTTATCAATCAAAACCCTAACGGGGCAAATTTTGAAATTGCAGCAAATCAGGAAGTGCAATTTTATGACAACGTCTGGTTAAGCAAAGATCTTTTTATCTGGTTGGTAATAGGTTTGCTAACCTTGGTTTTTGGCTGGGCGATGATCTACAGAAAAAAGCAACTTGCTAAAGATGCTAAAAAAGGAGCAGTTGCTTATTTCGCCATCGTGATTTCATTGCTTCTTATATCCTATTTCAGTGGTTTTGGTAAGCTATTTTTCTTTGATGCGTATCAGCTGCGTTCTGCCTATGGTTTTATAATCGGAGCCATTTTTAGCGGAGTGATTGGGGTAGGCTTCTACCCTATTTTTGGTAATCGGGTTTGGTGTCGTTTTGGTTGCCCAATGGCAGCAATATTGGGTTTTCAGCAGCGATTATTTTCAAAATTTAGAATCACTACAAACGGCGGACAATGTATTTCTTGTGGAAACTGTTCTACCTATTGTGAAATGGGAATCGATGTACGTGCTTATGCTCAAAAAGGTGAAAATATCGTGCGCAGTTCCTGCGTGGGTTGCGGGATTTGTTCAGCTGTTTGCCCAAGAGGAGTTTTGAAATTAGAAAATGATTCCAGAAAAGGCCGCATTAACTCAAATGAAATTCTCTTAGGTAATGATGTGGACCTCATGGATTATGTAAATCAGGATTAGTCTTCGACAAGCTCAGACTGACACTGGTTTTTCATAGTTGTCTAAACTTTGTTTTATCTAAGAAAAGCAATTTGAACCTAAGGATAATCACAAATCAAAGTAAGTTTGTCCTGTTGAGCTTGTCGAAGCACCCAATAAATCTTATGTTAGACTAGCCAGATCGTCTTCGACAGGCTCAGACTGACAGAGGTTTTCCATAGTGTTTTTTTTGATAAAATAGAATCATCAAATTAAGTTAGAAATACAAATTATCAATCTGATGTCCTGCTGAGCCTGTCGAAGCACGTTCCATATAATAAAATTTTAATAAACCAGAATAGTCTTCGACAAGCTCAGACTGACAGTAGTTTTTCATAAGTGTGTTTAGTTGAGAAAAAATTAATATTAAATTGTAAATAAAAATCAAGCTCAAATGTCATGCTGAGCCTGTCGAAGCATTTTACCATGAGATTTTATTACGTTTATATTCTTCTTTGTTCAGACGGCTCCTATTATACAGGGATGACAAATGATCTGGATAGACGATTGATGCAACACCAATCAGGAAGTAAAAAAGACAGCTATACTTTTCCCGAAGACCTCTTGAATTAAAATGGCACTTACAATGTGAAAATCCCAAAGAAGCCATTAAAATCGAAAAGCAAATCAAGGGCTGGACACGACGTAAAAAACGTGCTTTAATTGAAGAAAATTGGGATGATTTGGTTGCTTTTTCTAGGAACTATACAGAATATGGTCGTCCGTAAGAATAGTCTTCGACAGGCTCAGACTGACAATGGTTTTCAGAATAGTTCTTAGTTCAGGAAACTTTTTATTAAAGAATAAGGACAAATCAAAGCTCAAGTGTCATGCTGAGTCCATCGAAGCATTATAGAAGCTCCGAATAGTTAATCTTATACAAAAGTCCGGGTTTTCAAATATTCAGGATTTGTAAATAACTAAATTTAAAAGAATTAACTAATGCCTTATTATATGCTCTTTGATCTCTATTCCCTTTCAGATTATGCACTTTTATCGCTACGTATTATTGTAGCAATCGTATTCTTCTCAAGTGGCAAAGGCCACATTCAAAAACCGAAAGAACGTGCAGAAAGCATAGGCATGTCACCTACTTTCACCCTTCTCTTAGGTATTGCCGAAGTAATAGGAGCGATTTCAGTTGCCGGGGGAATTTACATACAAATAGGAGCAGCCTTATTAATCTGCACCATGCTTGGTGCGATCTATAAAAAGATCTTTGTTTGGAAAACTGGTTTTTATGCTGAAAAAGGCTTTGGCTGGCATTACGATCTTATTCTATTGGCAGCAAATCTGGTTTTCATTTCAAATCCCGGAGACCTCTTGATCTATCCTTAATAATTAGTCCTTTCAGAAAACTTTCTCTACTTGTTAGCATAACACCATACATTCGTCTAAGGTTTTACTAATAATGAGCAATACTTAAATAGGTAATTCTATTTTTGCCAAAAATTTAGAAAACCCTCAATGACCCAAAATATTAAAGTTATCATTCCTGCCTTTAACGAGCAGAATTCTATTAGTTTGGTCATTAATGACATTCCCGATATAGTTAGCGAGATCATTGTAATTAATAATAATTCTACAGACGAAACCGAGGTTAACGCCCGCGATGCAGGAGCTATCGTTCTTAAAGAAGAAAGACCCGGTTATGGGTATGCTTGTTTAAAAGGACTCAGTTACATCGCTTCTCAGGCTATTAAACCAGATATTGTAGTTTTTCTGGATGGTGATTACAGCGATTACCCGGAACAACTTCATGATGTTGTAGCTCCCATAATCAATGAAGATGTTGACCTTGTCATTGGCGCCAGGGTAAAAGAATTAAGAGAGCCGGGAAGTATGACTTTTCCACAGCGGTTTGGTAATAAACTGGCTACAACCCTTATGCGCATTTTCTTTAAATCTAAATTTACAGATCTGGGCCCATTTAGAGCGATCAAATACGATAAATTACTTGCTCTACATATGGAAGATAAAACCTACGGCTGGACGGTAGAAATGCAGCTTAAATCTCTACAGCAACGTTTGTCGTATGTAGAAGTACCGGTAAAGTATCGCAACCGCATAGGTGTCTCAAAAGTTTCGGGAACTGTGAAAGGTGCTATCTTTGCAGGAATAAAGATTTTGGGTTGGATTTTCAAGTACACTTTTAAGTAATGCAAACTGCAGTAATAGTAATTTACACGCTTGCCCTTACGCTGATTTTCCTTTACAGCCTTGCCCAGCTTCACCTTCTTTTCAATTATCTAAAAGCCAAAAAAGAAGTAGATAATGCTGAGAAATATGATCTTAATGATCCGGCTCAAATACCGCTGGTAACTGTACAACTTCCACTTTATAACGAAATGTATGTCGTCGAAAGGCTTCTCGATAATATTGCATTGCTCGATTATCCTAAAGATAAGCTCGAGATCCAGGTGCTTGATGATTCTACAGACACCTCTTTCCTAAATACGGAAGCAAAGATCAACAAGCTTCAAAAAAGCGGATTAAACATACAACATATCACCCGAAAAGACAGAACTGGGTTTAAAGCTGGTGCCTTAAAGGAAGGTCTAAAAACAGCATCTGGCGAATTTATAGCCATTTTTGACGCTGACTTTATGCCGAATCCTGATTGGCTCAAAAAGACAATACCCTATTTTAAAAATGAAAAGATAGGTGTTGTACAAACCCGCTGGGGACATCTCAACAGAAACTACTCTTTATTGACCAAAATTCAGGCATTTGCGCTCGATTTTCATTTTGTTCTTGAACAAGTGGGTCGTAGTTTTGGTCATCATTTTATCAATTTTAATGGTACAGCTGGCGTATGGCGTAAAACTTGTATTCTAAACGCAGGCAACTGGGAAGGCGATACTTTAACCGAAGATCTTGACCTGAGCTACCGCGCACAACTTAAAAAATGGGAATTTAAATACCTGGAGGAAGTTGAAACTCCGGCCGAGCTTCCTGTTGCAATTAGTGCGGCACGCTCGCAGCAATTTAGATGGAACAAAGGTGCTGCTGAGAATTTTCAGAAGTTTTACTGGAAGTTGCTTAAAGATCCTACCGTTTCATTTAAGACAAAATTTCATAGTTTCTTTCATTTGCTTAACAGTAGTATGTTTTTGATTGTTCTGCTTCTGGCTGTACTTAGTGTGCCCGTTCTATACATACAGAATACAAATCCCGTTTTTCAGAATTATCTTGTTGTCGTGGCATTTTTCGCGATAAGCACAATTATATTTTTTGGCGCTTATTGGGTTACTTATAAACGTATTCATGGTGGCGGATTTAAAAATTTTCTGAAATACATTGGTATGTTTTTCACCTTTTTCTCTATCGCGATGGGTTTTAGTGTACATAATTCGCTTGCGGTTTTAGAAGGGCATTTTGGCAAAAAATCTGAATTTATTCGCACGCCAAAATTCAATGTGAACAAGATAAATTCGGTGAGCAAAAATATTTACCTCAGCCATAAGATCACGGCAAACAATATTATAGAAACACTGCTTTTCATATATTTTGGCTTTGCGATCTACAGCGCTTTTGCGATCAATAATTACGGAATGTTGCTTTTTCACCTGATGCTTTTTTTCGGATTTGGCTTTGTCGCATTTAAATCGTTATTTGCTAAAGCTTAAAAAACCATGCACGTTGCCCGTAGCCCAAATCACGGGTCGTGCTTTTTAAAACTTCAACAACAACGGGTGATTACAGAAAAATTGTAACTCAAAATTCTATGATGCAATTTTTAAAGCAGTTTAAATTACCTCTACTTTTTGTACTCATCACTGCAGTTTTTTATGGCGTATTTGCCTATGATCTAGCACGCTACGATTTTATAAAACTCATTACTTTATACGGTGCCTTATTCTACGCTTCTTTCAAAATTATTCAGCTTTTTAAATGGAATTTGAAGGTTTTAATAGCTATTGCAATCCTTTTTAGACTCGTTTTCATCGTTGCTTTGCCCAATTTATCACAGGATTATTTTAGGTTTATTTGGGATGGTCGTTTTTTGCTTTCGGGGATAAACCCATATTTAAGCACACCCAACGAGTGGATTTTAGCCGGTAAATTACCGATTTCTAATGCTTCTGAGCTGATTTTGGGAATGGGCGAACTTAGTGCAAGTCATTTTACTAACTATCCGCCGGTTAATCAATTGCTTTTCGCCTTAGCTTCATGGTTAAATCCTAATGGGATTATGGGAAGCGTAGTCGTTATGCGTCTTCTTATCATCGCGGCAGATCTGGGAACTTTATTTTTTGGGAGCAAACTTCTTAAATCGATGAACCTACCTGAGCACCGTATTTTCTGGTATATTTTAAATCCGTTTGTGATTATTGAATTTACTGGAAACCTGCATTTTGAAGGTGTAATGCTGTTTTTTGTAATTGCTTCTATCTACTTATTATCAAAAAGAAAATGGTTTTGGTCTGCGGTTTTGCTGGGAATTTCGGTTTCTGTAAAGCTGTTACCACTGCTATTTTTACCCCTGTTTTGGCAGATTTTAACCCCAAAAAAGGAGATAAATACAAGATCAATTTTGTTTTCGCGAAAAGCTATTCTGTTTAATTCTAGATACTATGCAGTGATTCTGGGCACTGTAGCACTTTCATTCTCACCCTTTTTATCAGAAGAATTCTTCCTGAACTTTAACGAAACAATGGCTTTATGGTTTGCCAAATTTGAATTTAATGCTAGCATTTTTTACGTGATCAGATGGGTGGGCTTTTTGACCAAAGGTTATGATGTTATTGGAGAATCGGCTTATATTTTGCCGTTTTTAGTGCTCTTTTTCTTGATTTTTATCTCCTTTTTCCGGAAAAACAAATCTATAGAAGAGTTATTTACGGCAATGCTTTTGGGCATCAGTTTTTATTTTTTGCTCGCAACCACGGTTCATCCCTGGTACATCGCTACCCCACTTTTACTTTCGGTTTTTACAAAATATCGCTTTCCTATTGTGTGGAGCGCTGTTATCATGATGAGCTATTCTGCTTATCAACAAAATGTAACTGAAGAAAATTTGTGGCTAGTAGCTTTAGAATATATTGTGGTGATAAGTTATGCTCTATGGGAGCTTACAAAAAACAAGAGTTTAGAATTTCAAAACACAGATTAGAATCTACTTCTTATTATAACCAAAGCGTCTAAGTTCACGCTCGCTGCTGCGCCAGTCTTTATTTACTTTAACATATAGTTCTATATGAACCTGTTTGCCAAAGAAAGCCTCAAGATCTTTACGAGCTTCACTGCCTACACGTTTTAAAGCTGAGCCTTTATGACCTATTATGATACCTTTCTGGCTGTCGCGCTCTACCATGATTATACTGCGCATGCGTATGATATTCTCTTCTTCAAAAAATTCTTCAGTATCTATTTCTACAGAATAAGGAACTTCTTTTTTATAGTGCATGAGAATCTTTTCTCTTATGATCTCATTTACAAAAAAACGTTCGGGCTTATCTGTTAATGCATCTTTAGGATAAAAAGGAGGTGAATCTGGCAAACTTTCTAAAACCCGATTAAAAACCTCTCTCACACCAAAATTCTCTAAAGCAGAAATGGCAAAAATCTCTGCGTTAGGAACCTTTTCCTGCCACAATTTTCTACTATTCTCAAGTGATTCTTCATCGCCCTTATCAATCTTATTGATTAGTAAAAGCACCGGAATCTTAGCATTTCTTATTTTCTCTAAAAAAGCTTCATCTTTTAACTCCTGCTCGCCTAACTCTACCATGTAGAGCATCACATCTGCATCTTCAAAAGCAGATTTTACAAAATCCATCATAGATGCCTGTAACTCATACGCCGGCTTGATAATTCCCGGTGTATCACTTAGAATTACCTGAAAGCCATCACCATTTACAATACCTAAAATACGATGGCGCGTAGTTTGTGCTTTTGATGTGATAATAGATAAACGTTCACCCACAAGGGCATTCATAAGGGTAGATTTACCTACATTAGGATTACCTATAATATTTACAAATCCCGCTTTATGCGGAGTATCATTTGATGATTGTTGTTCTGGACTTTGCACCTTTTTCGCTTTTAGATATAATATCGTCTACTTAAAATAACAGGTAGAACTTCCCTGCAAAGATACGTTTTCCGTGAACAGTAGATATTAAGTTATGATCGCACTTAATTATCAGTAAAATTATTTAAGCTTTATCATCACACATCGATAAGTTTTCAGGTTAGTAGTTTAAAGTTATGCCCAACTACTCGCAGGATTCTAAATGTCATCAATGTGAAAATGAGATCTTATATCTCATCATTCAAAAATCAATTTACCCGAGTACAATTCTTCAACCCCAACTATTTCAGGATGACTAACTGCAATTAGGTCACCCGTACTCAAAACCTGCCCGCGTAACGACAACTGCGGATTCACAATTACCTGGTTCGTTCCGCGATGATAAATATACAGATCATCAATAAGTAAATCGCGGCCTTCAAATCGCGCGTCACCCTCCAGAATCTCTATATCTGCAGAAGTTGCATGCCCACTTAGGTAATAATTACTAAGACCATTACCCGTTATTTGAAGTTCTTGTACATCTAGCTCAAGGCGAAAATCTCCATCTTTATGGTAAAAATCTTCTTCCTCAAGATCTTCACTTATCAGTGCAAGAGCCGGATAAGCGAGAACTCCATCACTTTGCACTTCGTATCCCGAAGCATTCCGTATTTCTGTAATATTAGGTGAAGTAATTATTGCTTTAGTAATATTGTAATCGCGTACAAGATTGCAACCGTTGTTATTAAAAACCGTTAGCACCCCATCTTTTACTGAAACATCAATATCGCTAATTAGATTCTCACCTGTCTCTACAACAATTTTTTGCTGACCTTGTTTCAAAATAAGCTGAACCCGCTCTTCTACAATGATCTTTGTAAAATCATCAACCACAAATTCCTGTTGAATAATATCACCGGCTGTCTGAAAGCAATTCAATCCCTTGTCTGAATCGCAGCCTAAAACAGCTATAAAAAGAAAAAAGGCGGGTAAGATTTTTTTTATCATAACTTTCTCGTACCCTTCAAAAATAGGTATACTTATTAGTTTACGATAAACTGTATAGAAAGGTTTTAATCTTCTGCAGCCATAAATAGTTCCTGCCTTAGAATTTTGAGCCTGCTGCGCGTCAATTTTACCCGCGGGTCAAATTCAAAATCATTTTTTTCAAGGTAATGTTCATACAGTTTGATCACGGCTTCTTTGTCTGCATAATAATTATCTGCTACTACTGCTTTGGCATAAATAGCATCTTTAAGATCAGGATTCTCCTCAAGAGCAAGATTTAAATACTCCATAGACTTTTGCCAGTCTTTATGAATTTTATAGGTATTTGCCAGGGTGTAATAATCTTCATCTAGCGCCATATCTTTAAAAAAGATTGCCAGCTGGCCATGTTTCTGCGCCTCCTTAAAATCTGCTTTATAATTATATAATTTTGCCAGAATAGCATGCAGGTAAAAATCTTCAGGTGAAAAATTAAGAGCTTCTAAATATTGTTCAATAGCCAACTCATACATGCGCTCTTTGTAATAGCTCATGCCTAGTTTTTCATGTATAAACTGCGTATTTTGACCTAAATCAAGTAGTTTTTGAAACCATGGGATTGCATCGTCATGAAAACCGCGGTAGTAAAAATTTTGTGCCAATACACTTATGACCTCAACATTGTCTGCATAAGATTCTAAAGCTTTCATACAAAGCTTCTCAACAAGGGGATAATCTTTTTTCTTGAGATAAAATAAAGCGGTTTCGTACAACGCCTTTTGGTGGGTACTGTCAAGTTCTACCGCTTTCTCGTAATCTTTAATGTATGCATTTTGCGTAGCTAAAATCGGTTTTATACTGTCTTTATCAATAACAGTGCTGTCAAGTTTGGGTTTAATATTTTCTCCAGCCCTGCCGCGCTGATAATAAAAATTAGGATTTGTAGGATATTGCTCGATCAATTGTGTAAAAACACTATCTGCTTTTTTAAAATGGTTTGTCGCAATTAGTAACTTACCATATTCATTCATGGCAATTGCTTCATCTGTAGAAGTGGCTGCTAACTTATAATTACTAAGTGCGTCATCAAGTGTACCTTTTGCCTGATGAGCACGAGCAATTTTCAAATAAAGGCTAGGCGATTTAGGAATTATTTCTTCGTAGCGAGAAATCGCTTCGCTATAATTCCCCACATTATACAAGCTGTCTGCAATGTTCAAAGCCGAAGTCTGTTGTGCTTCGGCTTTGAGGGCTAAGATAAATAGGATTACTAGAAATCTATTCATAAACATCTTTGATTTAGATTTTTAAAGAATAAAAAGGAGCAGAAAGAGCAGCACATTGGCGGCCCCATTCATTCTAATTATTCTTTTACGTTAAATCTTATACGCATTCAATTTTAAATTAATTTTCCTTTACCTGAAGGACAGCATCCAGAGTAGATTTTCCATTTACTTGAATTTCCTTATTTTTATAATCAATGTAGGAATAAGATAAAGTTGGGTTCTCGTCTTTTAATTCAATTGTGTAATTTCCATCAAAATCTGTTACTACTCCATTTGACGTTTCTTTCTCTACGATATTTACACCAGGAAGAGGTTTACCCGTATCAAAGGCTGTTACTGTCCCGCTAATCATATGCGTAAGGTTAGAAGAGCTGACCAGACTTTGACTCCTGATTAGAAATTTTTCCAGTTCTTCTGCTTCTGCCAGAGTAAGAGTTTCTTTTTTATCAAGTGTGTTTTGTAGAGTTACTAGTTGTTCTTCTAAGGTTGCTTTGTTTGTATCATTTCCCGATTGACCTTCATTTTCACAAGAAGTAACTGCCAGCATACAAAGAGCCAGAATTTGAAATGTAATAAGCTTTATGAATATTTTCATAACACTATGAAATTTTTAAGATTTATTCAGCTACCTGAAAAACAATAGGAAGAGAATACATCACGTTTACAGGTTTACCCCTTTGCTTCCCGGCATTCATTTTTGGAATGAGGTTTATAACACGCTTAGCTTCTTCCTCTAGCACTGGATGCGGACCACGCACACCAATATCCGCTATTTCCCCATTGGTATCAATTTTAAATCTTACGTATATACGATTAACACCTTTTAAACCTAATTTTTCACCTAAACTGGTATCAAAATTTTGATTGACCAGCGAACTAATATGCTCACTCATGCACTTTTTTCGGCCTTCATTATCTAAACCTTCACAACCGGGAAAAGTGGGAATCTCATCTACAACTGCGAAAGGAACATCTGTAAGTTCGTCCTGAGTAGTTGCCTTACCTGCCTCTTGAGTTATTTGAACATTTGTTTTTTGATCGATAGCTTTTGCCAGAACCTTCCTTAAATTTTCGCGTTCATCATCAGAAAGTGAATCTATATTATCAAGTGTTATCTCAAGTTGTGCCAGCTGTTCATTTAAACTAGCATTTTCTTCTTCAATAATTTTATCAGAATCTGACGTACAGGAAACGTAAGTGATCATTCCCACAAAAAGTGGAAGCAGGATAAAGTATTTTAAACTGGCTTTTGCAGCTGACTTTTTTTGTAACATAACTATTCGTTTTTTAATTAATGATTGATTGAAAAATGTGTTGATGAATGAAATTCTCTCTGTGCCAAAGGCGGTATTGAGCAGCTGATTGTAATACTGTTTTTTTTCGCTTTGTGCGGCGGCTTGCTTATCGGCTACAAATTCATGTAACTCGCTAATGTTTTTTTGATACAAATAGATCACAGGATTAAACCAAAACACAATGCGCAAAACCTCAAATACCAGCAGGTCACAACTATGTAATTGTTTAACATGTACTTGCTCGTGCGCCAGTATTTCCTTTCGCGAAAGCGTATTTATTTTATCACCTAAAAAAATGGTGTTGAGAAATGTGAAAGCCGCAGTACTGTTTGGGATTGTGATGATCTGCTTATCTCCTGACTTTCTAAACCTAAAATACCGGCTTAACGCTGCATATTTTCTACAAAAAAGCCACAGACTTATTAAAAAACCTGCCCCATAAAGCCAAAAAACGGCTGTTTGCAGGCTAATATCGGTTTGGTTTTCTATAACCGGGTTCATTGTAATTTCCTGAGGCTGATCACCAATAAAAACAGCAGGTAACTCTTTTACTATGCTGGGCATACTTACTGTTTCTTTTAGCATTTCTACCTCTAAAAACGGGAGAAAAAGGGCTAAAAACGGGGTAAATAGTAGGTAAATCCGGTTTGCGTTAAAGAAAGTTTCTTTCTGTAACCAGATCTTGTAGACGATCAGGAAAATCGCCTGAAATAGAATTACCTGAAATAAATATGCCGCCATAATTATGTGTCTTTATTGATTTCTTTTAAGATCGCTTCAAGCTCTGTCACGCTCATGTCTTTTTTCTTTACGAAAAAAGATACCATACTTTTAAAACTGCCATTGAAGTAATCGTTTACCATTTTATTCATGCTTGCGCTGCTGTAGGTCTCTTTCTTAACCTTAGGAAAATAAATATGCCCTCTGCCCTCTTTTTTATAATCTACAAACTCCTTGGTCTCGAGTATGCGCACAATGGTAGAGACGGTGTTGTAAGCGGGTTTTGGCTCTGGCATCTTATCGAGGATTGAAGCAACATTTGCTTCGCCCAGATCCCAGAGGATCTGCATTACTTCTTCTTCGGCTTTTGTGAGTTGTTTCATCTGATTTTTGCCATTAAAAGGCTAATTTTTATATTATTTTGATCGATTTCTAAAACAAATATAACTAAATATTTAGTTTAAACTAATATTTTAGTTTAAAAACTTGCTAAATAAAAAAAGCTGCCTCAGTTAAAGGCAGCTTTCTTAAGTCTATTGATTTTTATACTAAACGTTTACCGTAATACTAACCACAAAACCTTCATAGTTGCGCACGTTAAAAACCGTATCGTCTTCAAAAATGAGATATTGCCCTTTTATTCCTTTTAGCTTTCCTGTATAAAAGGGGGTTTTAGCAAGGTTTAAAGTTTTTAGCTTTTGAGGATATTGCAGCACAGGAAACTCAATATGCGTTTCCTGATTATTTGCCATGTAATATTCCTGCGCTTCATCAGGGATATATTGATACAGATCATCTCTGTATTGCACAAGATCTTCATCTACGATCTCATTCTTCAGCATCTTACGCCAGTTAGTTTTATCTGCAATATGATCTTTTAAGGCAACTTCAGTAATACCCGCGAGGTAACGATTAGGTACTTCTACGATCTCAATTGCTTCATGCGCTCCTTGATCTATCCACCGTGTAGGTATTTGTGTCTTTCGGGTTACCCCTACTTTTATACTGCTCGAGTTAGCCAGGTAAACTACGTGCGGTTGCAGTTGTACCTTTTTCTCAAAATCAAGATCTCTTTCTTCTATATCTAGGTGTGCTTTGCTCAGTTCGGGACTTATGATCCAGTCTGCTGCCTGAGGTACCTTATAGAAATCATCATAGCAATAGCCCTGGCGGTAGATCTTCTTATCTTTACCACATTCCAGACATTGATATCTAAGAAATTCTATACGTATCTCTTTGTCTATTAGCTGGTTTACATGAATAAAATCTGTGTCAAAAAGCAAGTAGTATTGAACTGGGTTTTGCAATTCTGTTTGCATTTTTTTTAAGACACCCTGATATTGCATAAATTTTAAAGTTTGTTGAAAATTTCAAATTAAAAAAACTTAATTTAGACCGCTACTTTCTTGCAAAAGTGCAAAATAAAGGCCTAAAGATACTAACAAAATGCCGATTCCATTAGTCAACTCCATAGCGTCCTGGTTCCTCAAAAAGCGCATTCACCAGATGGAATTGTTCTTAAAATACCCTCATGATGTGCAAAATGAGCTATTGCTCAAGCTGGTACAGCGTGCGCGTTTTACAGAAATAGGTAAGTTATACAACTTTAGCGGCATACGTAATTATGAAGATTTTGCCCGCAATGTCCCTTTGTCTTGTTATGAAGGTAGTCAACCCAATATAGAACGTGGCAGACGAGGTGAATCTAACATTTTCTGGCCCAGCCAGATCAAATGGTTTGCACAAAGCAGCGGTACCACAAATGCACGCAGCAAATATATTCCGGTAAGTCCGGAATCTCTTGAAGAATGTCATTATGCAGCAAGCAAAGATCTACTCTGCATGTACCTCAACAATAACCCGGAAGCTCAGCTTTTTACAGGCAAGAGCCTAAGGCTAGGTGGCAGTAAAAAACTCTATGAAAGCAATGGTACTTCTTACGGTGATTTATCTGCCATTTTGATCGATAATATGCCTTTTTGGGCCGAATTTAGCAGTACTCCCGGCAACGAGGTTTCTCTTATGAGTGACTGGGAAACCAAGATGCAGGCAATAGTAGATGAAACGATAAACGAAAATGTAACCAGTCTCGCCGGTGTGCCCAGCTGGATGCTTGTTTTACTCAATAACGTTCTAGATTCTACTAAAGGAAAAACCATTTTTGATATCTGGCCTAACCTTGAAGTTTACTTTCACGGCGGTGTAAGTTTTGATCCTTACCGTGATCAATATAAAAAGTTATTGCCGTTGAATGACTTTAAGTATTATGAGATTTATAATGCTTCTGAAGGGTTCTTTGCTATTCAGGATCAAAACGACTCCAGCGAATTACTTTTAATGCTCGATTATGGGATCTTCTATGAGTTCATACCCATGGAAACGTATAATACACCTGACGAGAAAATCATTCCGCTTAGCGCAGTAGAAAAAGGTAAAAATTACGCACTAGTCATTACTACTAATGCTGGGCTTTGGCGTTATAAAGTGGGCGACACCGTACGCTTTACTTCAATTAATCCTTACCGAATACGAGTGACGGGAAGAACCAAGCATCACATCAATGCTTTTGGCGAAGAACTTATAATCGAAAATGCAGAACAGGCTTTAAAGAAAGCTGCTGCAATCACAAATTCTGAAATTGTAGATTATACTGCCGCTCCTATTTTTATGGATGGCAAGAGCAAAGGCGCTCATGAATGGATCATTGAGTTTAAAGTGAAACCTACAAATGCCCAGATATTTAATCAGGTTCTTGATGAATCATTGATGGAGATCAATAGTGATTATGAGGCCAAGCGTTTTAATAACATTACCTTAAATGCCCCTAAAATTCACATAGCCAGGGAGAAACTATTCTACGACTGGCTTAAAGCCAAAAATAAACTGGGCGGGCAGCATAAAGTACCACGTCTTAGTAACACAAGAGAATATGTAGATGAACTATTAAGCCTCAACGCGTAGGACTTAATTTTGGCTTTTTGCTCTTCAACGAAAAAAGTCGTCGTTTAACTAAAAACTTTTTTCTCTAAGCTTTATCCCTCTACTTTAGAGGTAACAAATCATAACTCAAAACACTCACATAGTCTTGATAGGACTAAAGCTTTGATACCAGCAGCAGTATTTAACTCAAAATATTGCTGCTAGATCAAAGTATTTTTTTTGCCATAAAATTTATCAACAAGCAGAATATAATCTTACCCAACTATAAATCGAGAAAGCCGCACAACTTATAGTTGATGCGGCTTTTTTTTATTCCAATTTAAATAATCTCTTTTTAAGAAACTGCTTTTAACTTCTTAATCGTAGATTTTTCAAGTTTATGTTCTGCATATTCTCGTGTTACCTCAAGTTCACCTTCTTCAGAGCTTGGGAGATCAAACATAGCGTCTGTAAGTATAGCTTCACATAAAGAGCGTAATCCTCGTGCTCCTAATTTGTATTCTATAGCTTTCTCAACAATATAATCAAGAGCATCGTCTGTGATCTCAAATTCTATATTATCCATCTCAAACAATTTTTCATATTGTTTAATGATGGCATTTTTAGGCTGAGTAAGAATAGCTCTTAGGGTTCCTGTATCGAGCGGGTTCATGTGAGCAAGAACAGGCAAGCGACCAATAATTTCAGGTATTAACCCAAAATCTTTAAGATCACGCGGGATTATGTATTTAAGAAGATTATCCTTCTCGATCACATCTTCACTTTTACTTGCACTAAAACCTACAGCCTGCATATTAAGACGCTTGCTTATATTACGCTCAATACCATCAAAGGCTCCTCCTGCTATGAAAAGTATATTTTCAGTATCTACTTCAATAAATTTTTGATCAGGATGTTTTCTTCCACCTTTAGGCGGAACATTCACAACAGTTCCTTCAAGCAATTTAAGTAAAGCCTGCTGTACGCCTTCACCGCTTACATCCCGAGTAATTGAGGGATTATCGCTTTTACGTGCGATCTTATCGATCTCATCTATAAAAACAATACCGCGTTGTGCTTTTTCAAGATTGTAATCTGCTGCCTGCAATAACCTGGTGAGAATGCTTTCTACATCTTCACCTACATAACCGGCTTCTGTAAGTACAGTAGCATCTACAATAGCAAGTGGCACATTAAGCATGCGTGCAATGGTTTTAGCCATTAGGGTTTTACCTGTACCGGTCTGGCCTACCATTATAATATTACTCTTTTGAATCTCTATATCATCTTCTGAAACAGGTTGCAACAATCTTTTGTAATGGTTGTACACCGCTACAGATAAAATCTTTTTTGTTGACTCTTGCCCAATAATATATTGATCAAGAAAATCTTTAATCTCTTTTGGTTTTTTAAGCATTAGTTCATTTGCAAGATCGCCATGGTCTATGTCTTTAGATTCTTCTAAAACAATACCATGCGCCTGCTCTATACATCTGTCGCAGATGTGAGCGTCAAGACCCGCTATCAAAAGGTTGGTCTCGGGTTTCTTTCTTCCGCAAAATGAACATTCTAATTCTTCCTTCGCCATAATTCACATATTTGATCTTTTTACAAGTTTTATCTAGCAAATAAAAAGACCGATGTATTAGTAAATCTGCCTTTGTTTAGGCAGTAACATTCTCTGTTAAGCTTATTCTCTGGTCAGGATTTCATCAATCATACCATATTCTAAAGCTTTATCTGCTTTCATCCAGTAATCCCTGTCACTATTCTCATAAACAGTTTCATAAGTTTGACCAGAATGTTTTGCTATTATTTTATATAACTCTTCTTTAAGCGTTATTATTTCTTTTGCTGTGATCTCAATATCACTAGCCTGTCCCTGAGCTCCACCCATAGGCTGGTGAATCATCACTCTTGAATGCGTTAACCCACTGCGTTTCCCTTTAGCACCTGCACATAAAAGTACAGCAGCCATAGAAGCAGCCATACCAGTACATATTGTTGCTACATCTGGCTTTATGAACTGCATGGTGTCGTATATACCTAAACCGGCATAAACGCTTCCGCCTGGTGAATTGATGTATATCTGTATATCTTTAGCAGCATCTGTACTTTCTAAAAATAAAAGCTGTGCCTGTACGATGTTTGCAACCTGATCATTGATGCCGGTACCTAAAAATATAATACGGTCCATCATTAATCTTGAGAATACATCCATAGCGACTGCATTCATTTGTCTTTCTTCAATAATATTAGGTGTAAGACTTACCGGATACATACTACTCATAATTTTATCGTAGTACATACTATTCACCCCGTGATGCTGGGTGGCATATTTTTCAAATTCTTTTCCGTAATCCATAGTATTTTAAAATTCATTTTTCGCAATAGCGAAATATTTATTGTAGTAATAAAAAAGGTGTAATAACACCTTAATCTATAATAGTTAAAAAAGGCGTCTAACTTGATGGTTAAACGCCTTAAATATACTATTTATATTATAGAATCACTATTTATAGACTTCTTTGACAAACTCATCAAAAGTTACTTCTTTAGTCTCAAGATTTACATTTTCCTTAAAGAAATCAAGCAATTTTTTATTCATTAATTGCTCAGATAATCTTCTTACTTCATCCTGATTACCTAAAATACGAGCAGCGATATTGTCTAACTCCTGATCATCAGGATTAAGTTGACCATATTGTGCCATTTGTGCTTTGATCATCTCTTTAGCATACGCTTTCAACTCTTCAAAAGTTACCTGCAGATTGTTTTCTGAAATAATCTTTCCTTCTATAAGTTGATATCTCAATCCTTTTTCAGAACGATCAAATTCTTCTACAGCCTCATCAAAACTTAATTCTTTCTCGCCAGATTTTTGAATCCATTTTTTAAGGAATTCTGACGGAAGCTCAAATTTTGTATTCTCAATAAGATTTTCTGTAACAGCGTTTAAAAGTTGCTGATCTGCCTGCTGCTCAAATTGAGACTCAGCGTCCTGCTTAATCTTTTCTTTCAATTCGGTAACGTTCTTAACCGCATCTTTACCGTAAAGTTTATCAAACAATTCCTGATCAAAATCTGCCAGTTCACGTTTGTTTACCTCTTCTACTGTAAAAGAAACCTCTACATCTTTCTCATTAGCATCTTCTTCAGATATTTTAAGATTAGCATAGTAATCTGCAGCTTCAGCAAAAAGACCTTTTGTTTTAACGGTGATAACATCTCCCACTTTTGCACCTACAAAAGCATTAAGGTTTTTCTTCCCCTTTAGCTTTTCAAGCTCAAGCGTTGTTTTATTATCAATCTCTTCATCTTCATTTTTAAATGATCCTGTAAGCTCATCTCCTTCTTCTGCAACTTCTTTGCTTACGATCTTACCATATTGTTTTTGTATGGTTTTAAGTTGATTATCTATCATCTTATCGTCTGCAACTACTTTATAACTTGTAATTGCTTCTTTAGGAGAAAGATCAACATCAAATTTAGGAGCAAGACCTAATTCAAATTCAAAAGAATAGTCACCAGCATCCCAATCAAGATTATCCTGATCTTTAGGTAAAGGATTACCTAAAACGTCAAGTTTCTCTTCGGTAAGATATTTTTGTAATGCGTCTTGCAACAATTTATTTACCTCATCAACAAGCACAGCTTTACCGTACTGTTTTTGCACAAGGCCCATAGGCACATGTCCTTTTCTAAAACCCGGTATGTTAGCAGATTTACGGTAGTCTTTTAAAACTTTTTCAACTTTACCGCTATAATCAGTCTTTGCAATATCTACTTTAAGTACTGCATTAAGCTCGTCAATATTCTCTCTTGTTATGTTCATTTTCTATGGACTTTTTCCTAATAAAAATAAGAGTGCAAAAGTACATATTTTTTATATCTCTGCAAAGTTTTAAGTATTTGGTTAACAGTCACCTTCTATTCCTCTTTTATCAGCGAAAAAAGAATTGACTGAAACAACGACAGCAGCAGACTGAAAATTAAAGCATACCACACTCCATCTACCTCAAATCCCGACACAAAATAACCGGCAAGGAGAACAACAATGGCATTTATAATTAATAAAAAGAGGCCAAAAGTTAAAATCGTAATGGAGAGGGTGAGAATAATCAATAATGGTTTAACGATTAATTTAAGCAATGCAAGCACAATAGCCACAACAACCGAAGTTAGAAATGAGTCTACATAAATACCCGGCAATATGTTTGCCAGTAGAAGAACAGCTAGTGCTGTTAATAACAGCTTGGTGATTGTTTTCATTTTAAAAAATTTTAATTCTTTCTCTAAATTACAATTATATATTTTTAACGAAAAAAGCCTCCAAATGGAGGCTTTTTGATATAAAATGACCGATTTTTAATTCACATCATTACTTATTGTAACGGTATTGTAGTTACCAATATTGACTACAGGAACTGTAGAATTATATTGATTATTTACAGCTTTAATAACAAGATTTGCAACATAAGCATATCCTCGTGGTGTTGGGTGAACACCATCAAGTGAAAATGCCCCGCCAGTAACAAATGCTGAAGTTAACATACCTGCGTCATAAGATATACCACTGGTCGCAACAGTCTCTAATGCTTTTTGAGCATCTACAAAAGCAAGACCGTTAGCCTGAGCCAGCGCTTTTATTGTCGCATTGTAAGCGGTTTGCGCTGTTTTAACAAGAACCTGTTCTTCAGTAGTTAAAACAAGTGCATCTCCTAAAGGAACACCAACTCCCATAACAGAAGCCGGATTAGAAGGATCTGCTAAAGTACCTATGATTGAAGAAGCCGGTAAAACAACAAGATCCTGTGCAGTTGCCTGTCTTAAATTAGGTAATGAACCGCCTGCAGGATTTGGCAAAACAGTAAGATCTTCATCTGTTATAACGACTGCATTTTGACCGGCCTGAAAAGTGATCGTTCTGGCAGCAGCTTCTTCTGCACTTATGTATCCTAAAAAGGCATAAGTAGCAATAGCATTATTATAATCTGTATACGATTGATTTACAAAGGCAGCCGTTTGCGCATCAAGAGGAATTGCATTGTAAGGCACAGTTGTAAAGTAAGGTATAGAAGTAATATCTGGAATATTGATCAAAACACCTCCTGATGCACCAGCGCTTAAAGCTGTTACCATCTCGTTATAAGCAGCAGCAAAAACATTAGGATCTGTAATATCATTACCTCCATAAGTAGTAGGGTCAAAATTTCCTTTTTGATCTACACCTACTCCACCAGAAGTAGCATAAGAAAGAATATCATTATTACCAATCCACAGCGCAAAAAAGCTAGGGTCCTGAGCAACGGCATCACCTATAACTGTAGCATCTGCAGAAGAAGCAAATCTTGCAAAATAAGGATTTGAGGCACCTGTTGCCACACCGGCAACATTACCGTAACCAGGCGCAAGCAAATGGAAACTTTTAGCTCCCGGAACACCCATGTTATTATAAGAACCTTCCAATTTTACCGAAACATCTGTTGTAGAAGTGCCGGCTAAACGTGCAGGAGCCGGACCGTTAGCGCCTACAGAAAGCACGTAGCGATTTGCCGTTATTGGCTGACCACCCAATACTAATCCACCCAAATTATCATTCACTAATGGCTGCCTAAAATCACCACCACCAGCAAAGCTAAACTGCTGAGCAAGAATGTTAGGATATGAATTTTCCTGACCAGTAACATATAGCGCACCATCAGCATAACCGGCCGTTAGTGAGTTACCAACTGCTACAAAATTTGAAAAATCTGCATCTCCGCTGGTATAAACACCTTGATCTTTAATTGAATTATTTAGTTCGGGCTCGCAGGATGTAATTGCTAAAGCGAGAAGCCCTAAATACTTTATATATATTTTCATCTTAAAAAGCTTTATTAGGATTATAGACTGTAGGTTATACCAATACCAGGAATAAACGCGCTTGATTTATAAGTTCCACCAAAAGGAACATTTTGCCCGTTTTCTGTATAATAGTCATAAGAAGCCTTAACCTCTTCAAATCGCAGATATAAGAAAGAAGCGTCTATCGCAAATTTGTCTGAAACGTTAAATGACAAACCACCAGTAAAACCATTAGCATCGTTACGCGGAGTTTCGGGAGCAAAATATCCTGGTTGCACAGGAGATTGATCAAAGTAATAACCCGCTCTTAAAGTGAAGTTCTCATTAGCGACGTACTCCATACCAAATTTATAAGTAGAAGAATTCTCATAGTTTCTAGGGTTAAATGCCTCCAGACCATTTGAGAAATTGATATCCAGATTTTCATATACATCCCAGAATGTACGGCTAAAATCGAAGTTAAACGTCCATTTTTCGCCTAAATCATATGATAAACCTACTGTTAATTCTGCCGGCAACGGTAATGAAGCTTCAAAACCTGTAGTCCCATTTGATGGAATAATCGTAGTAGGACTTACAACAATTGGTTGTCCTGAATCATTAGGGAAATTAGAAAAAGTTGCTTCGCCTTCTTTTGAATCTAAAATGATCTCTGAGCGGTAATTGGCTCCTATTCTAAAATTATCTGTAACGTTGAATAACGTACCCACAGACCAACCCCAGTTTGTAACTCCAGAATCATCTACAGTGATATTAGACCTATCTCCATCGATATCGCTAAGGGTACGATTTGCATTTCTGTTAAAGTTTACATTACCTGTTACAAAGATGGGACCCCCACCTATGCTTAACTTATCATTGATCTTGATAGAAGCCAATGGCTGAAAAAATATAGCTGACAGCTCAATATTATTCACTAAATGAGAACCAGCCCAGTCTGTAGGGTATTCTACACTACTTCCATAAGGCGTATAAACGGCTAGCCCAATACTTAACCAATCTGTTGCTGCATAAGAACCGTACACGTAAAAAGGTGTTCCCGTAGGGCTATCTGTATCTGCATACTGCCCATAATTGCTGTTCTGCCAGGCAACATCAGAAAAAACAGCACTAACACCTGCACTAATATTTAATCGATTTTCCAGGTAAACGAGTCCGGCTGGATTGAAAAACGCCAACTCTGCACTATTTACGTAAGCCACACCTGTGTGACCCATCGCAAGGGCGCGTTGACCCTGTAATGCTACGCGATACCCACCAGCGTAACTCGTAGCTGCAATAACCAAAAAAGCAGCCGCCAATAATATGTTTTTTCTCATATTTTTAGGGGTTAGTTAAATTAATAGATTAATAATTTTTGCCTTAAATATTATGAATGCGGCAAATATCAATGCAATTTAATACAAATATATTATGCATACATAGTAAATGAGTGCGACAATGTTATAAAAATTTTACAACATTTTGATAAAAATCTTTGGGATTTTCTGCGTGCAGCCAATGACCTGCATCAGAAATTGTTTGAATAGTACTGTGAGGGAAATGTTTTTTTACCAATTCAAAATCGTCATCTTGTATGTAATTTGATTTTGATCCTCTAAGAAAGAGAACTTCGCCATTATATATCTCATCTAGCTCTAAAGCCTCTCCTATAGCTTCGGGATTTGAGCTTAAAACCTCAAGATTCATTCTAAGGGCAAGTGTTTTATCTTTTTTCCAATATAGATTCTTTAATAAAAATTGGCGCGTCCCCCAATCCTTAATATATTGAGCCATAAACTCATCTGCATCACCTCTTGATTTAAGGGCATCAGGATTATTACTAAGAGCCGCTAAACCTTCTAAAATTTGTTGATGATGTGGTGCGTAATATTTAGGAGCAATATCTGCTATAATTAACTTCTCTACTATTTCGGGAAATTTTACAGCAAATTTCATTGCAGTTTTACCTCCCATAGAATGCCCTAAAAGTATGATATTATCAAAACCATGATGGTCACAATACGCTTTAAGATCTGTTGCCAGAATATCATAATTAAACTCATCACTGTGAAAACTCCGCCCATGATTACGTTGGTCTACAAGATGCAGAGCATAACCATCTTCTGCAAATTGAGTCGCAAGGGTTTTCCAGTTATCACCCATACCCAAAAAGCCGTGCAGAATCACAAAGGGCTTCCCCTCTCCTATAATATTTGAATGTAAAAGCATTAGCTAAGTTTGTCTAGATATTTATCAATAACCATTTCAAGACCCTGATATAAAGATTCTGCGATTAGCGCATGACCAATTGATACCTCGAGCAAACCGGGAATACTATCTTTAAAAAATTCAATATTATCGAGTGACAGGTCATGACCGGCATTTATACCAAGATCAAGATCCCCAGCTAAAAAAGCTGCTTCCACATAAGGTTTTACAGCATCCTTGTCTCCTTTTCCGTAACCTTCAGCATAAGCTTCAGTATATAATTCAATACGATCTGTACCAGTTTCTTTAGCGCCCTCAATCATTGTAAGATCTGGATCTACAAAAATAGATGTACGTATACCATTCTTATGGAACTCAGCGATGACCTCTTTTAAGAAGGTTTTATTTTTAATGGTATCCCAGCCGGCGTTACTGGTGATAGCATCTACACTATCTGGAACAAGTGTAACCTGAGCGGGTTTAACCTCAAGCACAAGATTTATGAACTTTTCTACAGGATTTCCTTCAATGTTAAGCTCTCTTTTAACAACCTCTTTGAGATCTCTGGCGTCCTGATATCTTATATGCCTTTCATCTGGTCTTGGGTGTATAGTAATTCCCTGAGCACCAAAGCGCTCAATATCTTTCACGGTTTTAATAAGATCTGGCACATTACCACCTCGCGAATTGCGGAGTGTAGCTATCTTATTAACGTTTACGCTCAGTTTTGTCATAGCAATAATTGTAACTTTACCTCGCAAAAATACGAAGTAGGACAAAGGTATGCCCTTAATTATTTTAATTAAATTGCATTACAACATATGAATATTCAGGACTACATAATAAACGATATAGAACCTCTATCTGAAAGCGAAACATTAGGAATGGCTCAGGATCTTTTTTCCCAGACCACATATTCCCATGTTCCAGTTATGCAAGACGATATTTTTTTAGGCTGTCTTGCTGAGAATGATGTGCATTGCCACAAAGCAGAAGAAATCATAGGCAATCAAAAACACCTGTACGAAGGATTTTTTGTTAAAGAAGAGACTAACTGGTTAGATATTCTAGAAATTTTCGCCCAGAACAGCACCAACATTATGCCGGTATTAGATGATACGAACCACTATTTGGGGTATTATGAACTGTCTGATGTTATGAGCTATTTTAATAATACACCATTTTTAAGTGAACATGGGAGTATTATTGTAGTAGAACGAGGAGTTTTAGATTATAGCTTTAGCGAAATATGCCAGATCATAGAATCTAATGATGGTAAAGTGCTGGGTCTTTTTATATCTAAAATGGAAAATGATGTAGCGCAGATATCAATAAAATTAGGCACTAATGTTAGCTTTAATGATATTCTACAAGCTTTTAGAAGATATGGATATGTGATATTGTCAAATCATCAGGAGGATGCATTTATAAAGGATCTTAGAGATCGTTCTAATTATCTCGAGAAGTATTTAAATATATAATCCTGAAAGCTCACTCTATGAAAGTAGGCATCTACGGTCAATTTTACCATACTAATTCCGGAATCTATGTACAGCAGCTTCTTGATATCTTAGATCAAAAAGGTGTGACTGTAATTATTGAAGAAAACTTTCTCAAACTCATTCATGAGAATGAAGAGATCGAGAAAACATATAGTCACTTTAGCACCTTTGAAGAACTTGATAACAGCTATGATATTTTTTTCAGCATAGGAGGAGATGGAACGATATTACAGACTATTACTTATGTGCGGGATCTCAACATCCCTATTGTAGGGATAAATACCGGGAGGCTTGGTTTTTTAGCTTCAATTCAAAAAGAAAAAATAGCTTCTTCAATAGAAGATATTATAAACAAGAATTATACGCTTTCTGAGCGTTCTCTGGTAGCTGTAGAGGTAGATGGCAGAGCTATAGAAGGCATTGAGAATCTCAATTTTGCCCTAAATGAAATAACCGTAAGCCGCAAGAATACAACCTCTATGATCTCTGTAGAAACGTATCTAAATGGCGAGAAGCTTACAAGTTATTGGGCAGATGGCTTAATTGTGTCAACACCTACTGGCTCCACGGGTTATTCATTAAGCTGTGGCGGCCCTGTAATTATGCCGAATACATCGAGTTTCATTTTGACTCCTATAGCACCACATAATCTTAATGCCAGACCACTTGTAGTGCCAGATGATACAATAATTACACTTAAGGTCTCAGGACGAGAAAAGAACCACCTCATATCATTAGATTCTCGCATTGCGACACTTCCCGTAGAAACTGAAATAACCTTAAAAAAAGCGGCTTTTACAATAAAGCTTGTAGTTTTAGAAGAAGACACCTTTCTTACAACACTGCGCAAAAAACTTTTATGGGGAGAAGATAAACGCAACTAAGCAATAAAGCGAAGCATTTTAAGTTTATCAGGAAGACTATTTTACGCATTTTGTCGTAGCCTGAACATTATTGTTATATTTGCAAACTTTTAAAGCCTATGAGGTATTTGACGATTGGTATAATCGCCATTTTATACTGTTTTTCAGCACAGAGCCAAACTTATGAAATTGGCGTTTATGCAGGAGGAGCTAATTACATAGGGGATGTGGGTAAGACCAATTACATCAATCCCACTTCACCCGTTTTTGGTGGTATATTAAAATGGAATCGCAGTCCGCGTCACTCCTTTAGGTTCAGCTTATTGGCTGGAAACATAGAAGGAAAGGATACAGAGTCAAAAGAAACCAGACGTAATCTGCGCGGCTATGAATTTGAAAGTAAGTTAATTGAAGCATCATTAGGTCTGGAATACACCTTTTGGGAATTTGACATGCATGAAGGAGGGAGACCTGCAACACCGTACTTATATACGGGATTCACGTATTTTAATCACGATGAATTTGCTCTTGATCCTAATATTGATGAATTGGTCAATACGGGATCAGCCTGGAACATGGCAATACCAATGGTGATAGGCTTTAAAGCAGCGGTGGCAGACCATTTTGTTCTGGCTATTGAAATGGGCGCACGATATACCTTCACAGATAATCTGGATGGTAGTGTTCCCTCAACCGAGGAATATGGCAACGTGAGCTTCGGAAATATTAATAATAACGACTGGTATATGTTTAGCGGTTTAACCCTTACATATACCTTTGGCAGACGACCGTGTTACTGCGGTTTTTAAGTACTGATAAATGGATTTTATAGATCAAATAGATCGAAAAAAATTACCTAAGCACATAGCTGTCATCATGGACGGCAATGGCCGTTGGGCAAAAAAGCAGGGCCTCATGCGAGTGGCTGGTCATAAAAAAGGAACCAAAGCTGTAAGACAAACGGTTGAAGCTGCTGCAGAATTAGGTATAGACCACCTAACCATGTACGCTTTCTCTACAGAAAACTGGAACCGACCTAAAATTGAAGTAGATACTTTAATGAAGTTGCTGGTTTCCTCCTTAAAAAAAGAGATCAAAACCCTTCAGGACAATAATATTTCTTTAAACGCCATTGGCGCTTTATCTTCCCTCCCTGACAAAGCCCAAAAAGAACTGCAGGAAGTTATTGAACTTACAAAAGCCAATACCGGTCTTAGATTAACGTTAGCCCTTAGTTACGGCTCGCGCGAAGAGCTGGTAAAAAGCGTAAGGGATATCTGTGAAAAAGTTAAAAAAAACTTAATTTCGCCACACTTAATTGATGAGGCAGTCATTAATGAGCATTTGTATACCTATGATATGCCAGATGTTGATCTCCTTATTCGCACGAGTGGAGAACAACGCATAAGTAATTTTTTACTTTGGCAAATAGCCTATGCAGAGCTCTATTTTACACCAGTTCTCTGGCCCGATTTTAGAAAAAATCATCTGTACGAAGCAATTTATAATTACCAACAAAGAGAAAGACGATTTGGAAAGACGAGTGAGCAAATTAATTAAGCAGATGCCTAAAAAAGCCCTGATTATAGCAGTTTTATTTTACTGCTTTACCTACACAACCCTTCAAGCTCAAAATGACCTTCCCGTTGCAGACGGCAAGCAATATGAGATAGGTACGATTTCTGTAGTAGGTTCTACTCAATATAACGAGCAAACCATTATAGCGTATACCGGCTTAAAAACCGGAGATGTTCTCTATCTTCCCGGTGACCGCATAAGTAATGTAATTAAAAAATTATGGAGTCTGGACTTGTTCAGTGACATTAATTTATATGTTACTAACATTAACGGCAATGTTGTTGACCTACAGCTTGAAATAACAGAAGTACCTGAGCTTAATAAGGTTACTATTACCGGTATTAAGGAAAAGAAAACTAAAGAGCTTATAGATGACAACAATCTAAAAAAAGGCGCTAAGGTTACAGAAAACTTAATCACTACTACTAAATTCTACATTGAGAACAAGTACAAAAAAGAAGGTTATCTCAATTCTAAAGTTAATATAATAACTCGTCCTGTTGAAGATTCTACTAAAGCAGAAAAAGTAGACATGCTTATTAGTATTGAAAAGAGCGACAGGGTAAAAATAGATGATATCGTTTTTGAAGGTAATGAACAACTGTCTGACGCTAAGTTGCGCAAACAGATGAAAAATACCAAGAAGAAAAATCTAATTAGATTCTGGAAGCGTTCAAAATATATCGCAGATGATTATGAAGAAGATAAAGAAGCTGTAGTCAACAAATACAAAGAAAAAGGCTTTCGCGATGCGCGTATAACCTCAGACACTTTAATTCATTCTGGTGAAGACCTGATCACATTAAAGCTTAATGTAGAAGAGGGTGAAAAATATTACATAGGAGACATCAATTTCTTAGGAAACACTGTTTACACAGACAGACAACTGGCAAATCAATTAGGTCTTGCAAAAGGGGATGTTTACAACGGGGTTCTTTTAAAAGAGCGTATAGCTAAAGAAGGTGATCCTGATGCAGATGACCTTTCAAACTTATATAAAAACAGTGGGTACCTTTTCTCTACAATAAATCCTGTTGAAGTAAATGTGGAAAATGACACCATTGATTTCGAAATCAGGATTACAGAAGGAAAACTAGCTTATTTTGACCGAATAACGGTTACAGGCAATGAAAAAACTAACGACCGCGTCATTTATCGTACGCTGCGTACAGCACCAGGTAAGCGTTACAGTCAAGCCGCCGTTTTGCAAACCGTACGAGAACTTGGGCAAACAGGTTTCTTTGATCCGGAACAGCTGAATCCTCAATTTTTAAATGCAGATCCTTATGCTGGTACAATTGATATCAATTATGATGTTGTAGAGCAAGGAGCCAGCCAGATCGAATTACAAGGAGGTTATGGCGGTGGTGGTTTTGTAGGGACACTTGGTCTTTCTTTCAATAACTTCTCTATTCAAAACATATTTAACAAAGAAGCTTACCAGCCTTTACCTATGGGTGATGGGCAGAAGTTTAGCTTACGAGCTCAGGCAAGTACCTATTATCAAACCTATAGTGCTTCTTTAGTAGAACCATGGCTAGGTGGTAAAAAACCGGTACAATTCTCATTCTCCTTTTCACATAGTATTCAGTATTTATATAACTATTCTACAAGAGGAGCAGATGTAGATAAGGATCGCCGTTTCTTAATTACTGGTGGTTCTATTGGTCTGGCAAAAAGACTTGAAAAACCAGATAATTACTTCCAATTATCGCATGCAATCAGTTTTCAACATTTTGACTTGAAGAACTATAATGTTGGCCTCTTTACATTTGGAAATGGTTCTGCAGAAAACCTGGCATATACAATTGGTATCTCACGTAATGAAGGTGATGTAAACCCAATATTCCCGCGGTCTGGATCTAAATTTAACCTTACGGCGAAATTGACTCCCCCATATTCTGCATGGAATGGAACTGACTATAAAGAATTAGCAGATCAGAGAGCAGAAGCTGTTGACAATAATGATTCTGAAGCAATAGCAAAAATTGATCAGGAGCGTTTTAACTGGTTAGAATATTACAAGATTAAATTTGAAGGACAATGGTTCACACAGCTTGTAGGTAAATTTGTTCTAAGTAGTAAAGCAGAATTTGGTTTCTTAGGCGCCTACAACAATGATCGTGGTATCCCTCCATTTGACCGCTTTTTCTTAGGTGGTGACGGTTTAGGAGGTTACGCTCTCGATGGTCGTGAAGTAATACGTCTACGTGGTTACCCTAACCAGTCTGTAGTACCTCAGGATCGCGCAGAGAATAGTACTTTAACCTCTAGTGATGGTGCTACGGTTTACAACAAATTTGAATTTGAATTGCGTTACCCTATCACATTAAAACCATCAGCCTCTATCTATATGTTAGCTTTCGCTGAAGGCGGTGCTTCTTTTGACAATTTTAAAGACTTTGATCCGTTCTCATTAAACAGATCTGCCGGTGCCGGGATACGTATTTTTATGCCAGCCTTTGGTTTACTGGGGATTGATTTTGGATACGGGTTTGATCCTATTCCGGGTACCTTAGGAGGTGCTAACGGTTGGGAAACTCACTTTATAATTGGACAACAATTTTAATTTGGCACGATATTTTCTAATACCATCAATGCTTATGAGAAACAAAGTTCTTTTACTAGGTCTCGCTCTGCTGTTCGCAGGCATATCAGTTAAAGCACAGCGTAGCATACGTATTGGGTATATAGATATGGATTATATACTTGAGAATGTTCCTGAATATAAGGAAGCTCAGGGTCAACTTGACAATAGAGTGAATGAATGGAAAAATGAGATCGATTCTAAACTTGCTGAAGTTGAACAAATGCAAAAAACGCTTGATAATGAGCGCGTACTTCTAACACAGGAATTGATAGAAGAACGTGAAGATGAGATTGCATTTTTGAAAAATGAGATTCAGGATTATCAACAAAAACGTTTTGGCCCTCAGGGTGATCTAATGATACAGCGCAGTAATCTGGTTAAGCCAGTGCAAGATCAGGTTTTTAACGCTGTACAGGAGATATCAAAAAACAGACAATATGATTTTGTTTTTGATAAATCTGCAGATCTCGTTATGCTTTATGCCAGTGAGCGCCATGACATAAGTGATCAGGTTTTACTAAGCATTAACCGCGCCTCTAAAAGGAAGCAGGTAAATAGTAAAAAAGATAAAAACGAACTTGAGAAAAGCGAGGCTCTTACTGTAGAGCAACAGCAAGAAATTACAGAACGCGAGAAGGAGGCTAATGCTAAGCGCGAAGAACGTGAAAAGTTAATAGAAGATAGACAGACGCAACGTGAATCAGAACGTGCAGCAAAAGAAAAAGCCTTCAAAGAACGCAGAGAGCGCTTATTAGAAGAGCGTCAAAATAGAAAAGACTCTATCGCTGCTGCGCGAAATAATAAAGGTAACGAGGCCACGCCTGTAAAAACAGAAGAAGGCACACCCGAAATGAGTGCAGAAGAGCGTAAGCAACAAATTTTAAAAGAGCGTCAAGCGCGAAAAGATTCAATTTTAGCCATACGTCAGAAAAAAAGAGATTCTATTATTCAGGCAAGAGAGCGTAAAAAAGATTCTGTATCAAATAGTAAAAACAATATCCCCTAACCTCAGGGTTAAGACAAAATGAGGTATTTTACAAGAATTAATTATAACACTTAATATTTTTTTGAAATGAAACACATGAAGACCCTAGTTGTAGCGATTGCTCTAATTTTAGGAACGTCCGGATTTATGAATGCACAGGATTCTAAAATTGCACATATTGCAACACAGGAATTACTTACCCAAATGCCAGAATACAAACAAGCACAGGCAGATCTTGAGAAACTACAAACTTCTTACGATTCTCAAATTCAGGAAATGGGTACCGGACTTCAACAAACAATGGAGCGTTACGGTCGTGAAGCAGAAACAAAAACTGATGAAGAAAACCTAAAGCGCCAGGCAGAAGTTGAAAAAACGCGTAATTCTATAATGGAATTTCGTCAAAACGCGCTTCGTGATCTTCAGAAAAAAGAAGGAGAGCTTTTAAAGCCTGTATATGAAAAAGCACGTACTGCCATTCAAAAAGTAGCTCGCGCTAAAGGATATCAATATGTAATGGATAGCACAACCGGTGCTGGTCTTATATTAGCAGACGGTTACGACCTTATGCCAGATGTAAAGAAAGAATTAGGTATTTAAGTAGAAATATCGGCCTAAATAGTTCAAAAAACCGCCTTTTTACGGCGGTTTTTTTAATTTTAGAAAATGAATAATAACCCCATAGGCGTATTTGACAGTGGCGTAGGCGGCACTTCTATCTGGAAAGAAATAATTACGCTGCTCCCTAATGAGAATACAATCTACCTGGCAGACGTAAAAAACGCCCCCTACGGCGAAAAATCGGCTGAAGAAATTCAGAAATTGTCGATTAAAAATACTGAGCTACTTATAAGTTTAGGGTGCAAAATAATTGTAGTTGCCTGTAACACTGCCACTACAAATGCCATCAATCTCTTAAGAGAAACTTATGATATTCCTTTTATAGGCATAGAGCCAGCAATCAAGCCCGCTGCTCTACTTTCTTCAAATAAAGCTATAGGCATACTTGCCACTAAAGGCACACTTTCCAGCTCATTATTTGCTAAAACCTCTGGCATGTATGCAAATGGGATTGACGTGGCAGAAGTTAAAGGAACGGGTCTAGTAGAACTCATAGAAGCAGGTAAACTACATACAGATGAAATGCGTGAATTACTGGCTCATTATCTGGAGCCTATGCTTGCAAAAAATATAGATTACCTGGTACTGGGCTGCAGTCATTACCCATACCTCTTACCTATTCTTAAAGAGCTTTTACCAGAACATGTAACTATAATAGATTCTGGAGAAGCAGTTGCGCGACAAACACACAAAATACTTATTAATAACGAATTATTAGCTTCAGCAAGAGACAATACAGCTCACTTTCTATATTCTAATCTAGAAACGAAAGTACTAACACAGCTTATAGAAGACGTAGATGCAAATAAAGAAATAAGCTACCTGGATTTCTAATTAATGGCAGGACAATTACAGTCGTAAGGCTCGCGGCGCTTGCCAAAGTCATATCCTAAAGTGATCTGATGAAAACTGTTAGAAAGCACAATATTGTTATTCTGATACGAATAGGTATAAGCGAAAAGAAAATTACCGTAATTGATGCCAATTATAGGAGTGATATAATCTAATTTCTGACTTTTAACCGAGTTGCCACTATTTATATATTCTGCACCATCCAGACTTCTTCTATACGATAAACCGCCCCATAATTGTCCCCAGTCAAATTCTCTATAGACTTTAAAATTTACGTCAAGTGCACTTTCGCCAGTTTTCTCTTTAGCCTGAAACATCAAAGAAGGCTCATATTTCCACAAACTGCCATATCTGCCAAACACATAACCTGCAGACAAAATATAGTTACGCTGCCCACGAGTTTCTGCATCACCTGTATATAGATATTTTCTGGCTTCTACTAAGTTTTTCACCGTAGCATGAGCATAGAAGTCGAGTAAATAATATGACATACCAATATCTACATTAAAGAACACATCACTTTGGCTACCTCCGCTTATTAAAGGGTCAAAATCTGTCATATCAAAACTTGTCTCATCAAGAACGTTTTGTATAATACCAACGTTGACACCAAAAGATAGTTGATTTAAGTCTATAACATTTCTGGAAAGTAAAAGGTGGTAAGCTAAAGTACCGTACAGTCCCTTCTGCGAAAAATATCCGTTCTCATCTGAAAAAGCAATCGCACCTACGCCAGTTCTCTCTCCCAGCCTGCCGTTTACACTTAATGTTTGCAAATTAGGAGCATCTTCTACATCAAACCATTGCTGCCTCGCAGTTAACCGTATTTGATTCGCATTTGCTGCACCTGCCATTGAGGGATGCAAGAGATATAAATTGTCTGAAAGATAATCTGAGTAAACTGGCACACCATCTTGTGCAAAGCCCGTAGCGATCATTAGGAGAAATACAACCGATATAATTTTTTTCAAAGCTCTTTTTGTTAAGAAGCGAGACCTTCAGAGCATTATGCACCGCAGAATCAAGAATTCAAATCTAACTAATTCCTATTTACTTATGCACTGTATAATTATAATATTTAAGCAGTAACATCATCAATTTGCGTAAATTTGCTCAAAATTTAGTACATGAGCAAGTTTAATATATCAATAGAGCCCACATCAAATGCTGCCATTAAAAAATTTCAGGCAAACGCATTTTTGGTTAAACATAATAGTTATGAATTTAAGAATATAGACGAAGCTAAGAATTCACCTTTAGCCCAGCAATTATTCTATCTTCCTTTCGTAAAAACAGTATATATAGCACAAAATTTTGTAGCTGTAGAAAAGTATAATATTGTTGAATGGATCGATATTCAAAACGAACTATCAACACAAATTCAGGATTATCTTAACGATAATGGTGTTGTTATCATAGAAGATAATCAAAGTACAAAAATACCGGTTACTATCTATGCAGAAAGCACGCCTAACCCAGGGGTATTAAAATTTGTAAGTAACAAAAAGATCGTTACTGAAATTCACGAGTTCAAAAATATAGAAGAAGCTAAACATGCACCGCTAGCTAAGGCTCTTTTTAATTTTCCTTTTGTAAAAGAGGTTTTTATGGACAAGAACTATGTTAGCGTTCAAAAATATGACGTTATTGAGTGGGATGAAGTTGTTCTTGAAATACGTGAATTCATACGTAACTATATCGCAGAAGGTAAAGAGATCATTACCGAAAAACTTATAAAAACACCTCAGGAAGTAGAAAGTAAAAAAGAGGTAGAATTTGAGAAAATGGATGATATCTCAAAAGAGATTGTAAACATCATAGAAGAATATGTAAAACCTGCTGTTGCAAGTGATGGAGGAAATATTCTTTTTCAAAATTATGATCCTGACACAAAAAATGTAAAAGTTATATTACAAGGTGCTTGTAGCGGCTGCCCTTCTTCTACGTTTACACTTAAAAACGGAATAGAAAATATGCTGAAAGAGATGTTACCCAGCAAGATCAATCAGGTAGAAGCAATTAACGGGTAGTTTTCTTAAAATATTAGTCATATCCTCTTTTTTAGCTTTTATTATTATCGTAATTTGAGCATTCGTTAATAATTTAACTAAAAATCGAAAAAATGGCAGTATTAAAGGTTATTGAAGTTCTGGCCAGCTCAAATAAAAGTTGGGAACAGGCCACAGCAAATGGAGTAAAAGAAGCATCAAAAACGCTTAAGAATATTCGATCTGTGTATGTAAACGAGCAAAGCGCTGTAGTAACAGGCGATACGGTAACAGAATTCCGGGTGAATCTTAAAATTACTTTTGAAATCAAGTAAATTCACAAAACCTAATATAATGTCCCGTTATCATTTTTTGGTAACGGGATATTTTTTATTTGTAAATTAATCTATGCATACATTTCGCCCTCTTATTTTTTGCTTGTTCGCTCTTGTAGTGTTGATTACAATTTCATGTGATACTAAATCTAATAACAAAATGGACCACGCATATACAAATGAACTTATAAATGAAACTAGCCCCTATTTACTTCAACATGCACATAATCCTGTAAACTGGCAGCCGTGGAGTGATGATGCGCTTACACAAGCCAAAGAAGAAAATAAACTCCTGATTGTAAGCATAGGCTACAGCTCTTGCCATTGGTGCCACGTAATGGAACATGAGAGTTTTGGAGACACGGCAGTAGCAAATGTCATGAACTCAAATTACGTGAGCATTAAGGTTGATCGTGAGGAACGCCCAGATGTTGATAATGTATATATGAATGCGGTTCAACTCATGACTGGCGGCGGTGGCTGGCCACTTAATGTAATTATTTTACCAGATGGGAGACCTGTTTGGGGTGGCACATATTTCCCTAAAGACAACTGGATTGATGCTCTGCAGCAGATTGCGTCGCTTTACAAGGATAACCCTGACAAACTCTACGATTATGCTTCAAAATTAGAACAGGGTCTGCAGCAGATGGATGTTATCGATCTTAAAGAAGGCAAGCCTACATTTGATAAATCTATAACCGCAAAAAGCGTAGAAAAATGGTCTCAAAGCTTCGATACCGTACAGGGCGGCTTAAACAGAGCTCCTAAGTTTATGATGCCTAACAATTACGCTTTCTTAATGCGCTACGCCTATCAGGAAGATAATGATGCGCTGTCTAGCTATGTGCATAGAACGCTTGAGCAAATGGCCTTTGGCGGTGTGTACGACCAGATAGGCGGCGGGTTTGCGCGATACAGTACAGATACAAAATGGCATATTCCACATTTTGAGAAAATGCTTTATGATAACGGTCAATTGCTAAGCTTGTACAGCGATGCTTACCTTCTTAAAAAAGATCCGCTCTATAAAGATGTGGTATATCAAACCGTAGATTTTGTAAAACGCGAAATGCTAGATGCTTCGGGAGGTTTTTATTCCGCGCTTGACGCAGATAGCAAAAATAAAACTGATTCTCTTGAAGAAGGTGCTTATTATGTTTTTACAAAAGAGGAGCTTAAAAGCGAAATTAAGGATGATCTTGATCTGTTTAGCGCGTACTATAATGTGAATAATTACGGCTATTGGGAGAAAAATAATTATGTTTTGATTCGTCAGGATAGCGATGAAGATTTTGTAGCAGAACATAATCTTGATTCATCAGATTTTGCCAAAAAGAAAAAAGAATGGCAAGAAAAATTGCTAAGCTTTCGCGAAAAGAGACCAGCTCCTAGACTTGATGACAAAATTCTAACGGGCTGGAATGGTCTACTGGCAAATGGCCTTGTAGATGCATATCGTGTTTTCAACGAGGATGATTTTCTCGATCTGGCTCTTAAAAATGCCAATTTCATTAGAGATAACCAAATACGACCTGACGGCGGACTAAACCGAAACTATAAAGGAGGAAAAAGTACAATTAACGGGTATCTTGAAGATTATGCTTCAACTATACAGGCATTTATTAATTTATTTGAGGTAACAGCAGATAAAAAATGGCTTATTTCGGCTAAAAACCTCACAGAATACACCATAAATCGCTTCTACAACCCAAAAAACGGGATGTTTTATTTCACTTCTGATGAAGATTCTGCTTTGGTCTCGAGAAGCATAGAGTATCTCGACAATGTGATACCGGCGTCTAATTCAATAATGGCAAAGAATCTCTATAAATTAAGCCACCTTACTTTTAATGCCAGCTATACTGAAAAGGCAGCACAAATGCTGCATAATGTGAGTGCGGATATTGAAAGCTACCCATCGAGTTACAGCAATTGGCTAGACTTGATGCTCGATTATACACATCCATTTTATGAAATTGTAATTACCGGGAAAGACGCTGAAGCTAAAAGAGATCAACTCTATGCCAATTTTATACCCAATGCGGTTATTGTTGCAACCACAAAAGAACAAGACGACCTTGACATCTTTGAAGGACGTTGGGATGATGACAACACCTGGATTTATGTTTGCGTGAATAATGCATGTAAACTCCCTGTAAAAACAGTCCCTGAAGCCCTAAAACTACTGGAAATTTAACTTTAATTAAACAGTTCTTATTTTAACACACAGAATAGAATGCTGAAATTTGCAAACCAAAATATAACTATGGATCCCGAAAAATACACAGAATACGCCGAGCATTTTGTAAGGAAAGTAATAGATTTTCTGCCTAACTTGATTACTGCAATAGTTTTGCTATTTGTAGGATTATGGGTAATCAAATTTATCAATCGTTTTGTACATAAATTTTTTGAAAGGAAAGATTATGAAGTAACTCTTGAAAAATTTATAGCAGATCTTATAAATTGGGCGCTTAAAATCATCCTTTTTGTTTTAGTGATTACACAACTGGGAGTAGAATCTGCCTCACTTGTTGCTGTAATTGGTGCTGCAGGATTAGCAGTAGGTCTTGCATTGCAGGGATCACTTTCTAATTTTGCTGGCGGTGTTTTAATTCTATTGCTGAAGCCATTTAAAGTAGGTGACTGGATTTCTGCACAAGGCGTAGATGGTGCCGTAAAAGAAATTTCTATTTTCAACACACGCATTATCACTTTTGGAAATCAGGAAGCAGTTATCCCAAACGGAAAACTTTCTAATGACAATATCGTAAATTATACATCTACAGGTATTCGTAGAGAGGCGCAAACTTGGGGCATCCATTATGATAGTGATATCAAACTTGCAAAAGATATTCTACTGGGTCTTGTAAACGAGCAGGAAACCGTTCTGGGCGATCCACACCCTGCTCCTATGATCGTGGTAGCAGAACTTGCAGATAGCTCTGTAAATCTATCTTTAAGATATTGGGCTAAAAATGAAGATTTCTGGAATCTTCGCTGGTATATTTTAGAAGAAGGAAAAAGAAGACTTGAGGCAGCCGGTATCGTAATACCATTCCCTCAACGCGATGTACACATTTATAATGAAAGTGAAGATTAAAAAAGATCTTAAACTTTCTTTGGTTTTGTAACCAGGAAATCTTTTAAATAATACGGTTCAAAATAGGCGACATCTTCAAAGTCGCCTATTTTGTATTTGTTATAGCCTAAAATGGCCATCTCTCGTGCAGACGGTAAGGCTTCAGTTAAGTATAGTGCATTCTCATGCTCTCTCAATTCTTTAAACTTCAAAACTCCGTTACCAATAAATGCTGTTTTGCCATTTTCTAGATAAAACTCAAAAGAATGGTTATCGAGAATCTGCGCTTCAGTATCTCTTATTTTTTCAAAATCATTACTAAATACTGCACTATAAACTTCCATTCTACGAGCATCCAGCATTGGAATAATGTAGTCTATAGGAGAAGCAACCTGCATTGCTATAGATTTTAAAGTGTCTATCGCTAAAAGAGGAATCTCGAGAGCATAACATAACCCTTTAGCGCAACTCACACCTATTCGCAGTCCCGTATAAGAACCCGGACCCTTACTAACAGCTATTGCATCCAGATCGTTAAAGCCAAAATCTGAAGATTCTAAAACCTCTGCAATATACGTGTGTAAGCGCTCAGCATGAGAATAATTGAGCCCCATATCTTCTCTTAAAACGACAACCTCCCCATCCTTAGCAATTGCTACAGAGCAGTTTGTCGTAGTAGTCTCAAGACATAGTATTAGAGCCATTTCTACCTATTTTGAATCTGCCAGACCCGGTCCTTGTTGCTCTTCTACCTTGTCGCCGTCTTTCAGACTTTTGGTAACAGTATTATAAGGGCCAACGATTACTTCTTCACCTTCTTGAAGTCCGGAAGTGATCTCAATATTAGTATCATCCTGTATACCGGTTTCTATAACTCTCAATTTAGCCTCGTCACCCTTTTTCACATAAACACATTCAAATTGCTTGTCACCGGTTACAGCAGACGGCGCATCTCCCGGTTTACGGGTCGTAGTGGTATCATTCTTTATTACGATCGCACTAATAGGTACACCAAGAACATTAGGTTTGCTATTTGTAATAACATCTACTGTTGCTGTCATTCCCGGTCTAAAAGGAGAATAACTTTCAGGTTTACCTTCAGTAAGGTTATGATAAGATGATTCTAAGATTCTCACTTTAACTTTGAAATTAGTTACTTGATCTGCAGTAAGATTACTTTCTGCTGAGTTAGCAATTTCAGTTACCTGCCCCTTAAACTGAGTTTTTAAATAAGCATCTACCTCAACATTAGTAGAATCACCTATATCTATTTTTACGATGTCATTCTCGTTAACATCAACTTCTACTTCCATATTACCCAAATCTGCAACACGCATAATCTCTGTCCCGGCCATTTGCGCTGTACCCACAACTCTTTCACCCAGCTCTACACTAAGGCTTGAAATAGTACCTGTGATAGGCGCATAAATAGTTGTACGCTCCAGGTTATCTCTGGATTGCTTCACATTAGCTGAAGCGCTTTGTACACTGTAATAAGCAGATTTTACATTAGCCTGAGCGATCTCATAATCTGAAACCGTTTGATCCCAATCTGATTTTGAAATAACACCTTTTTCATAAAGAGGCTTATTTCTATTATAATTTAATTCAGCCATTTTTTGACTTGCCTCTGCCTGAGCCAGACCGGCCTTCACATTTTGTAATGATGCCTGTGATTGCGTAAGAGCAGACTGTATAAGATCTGGATTGATTCTTACAAGCAAATCACCTTTAGTGACCTGTTGCCCTTCTTTAACAGGAAGTTCTATAATCTCACCAGAAACCTCAGAAGATATTTTAACTTCAATTTCAGGCTGTATTTTTCCGGTGGCCGCTACGGTTTCAGTAATATTCATTTTCTGAATTTCCTTAACCTCTACAGATTTAAACTCTCCTGAGTTACCAAACCAACCGGCTTTCTTACCTCCTATTAAAATAAGGATAAGAATGACAGCAATTGAAACAATAATTATAATAGTTTTTTTACTCATTTTTTAAAATTTAATTTCTGAGATAGGAATACCAAAATACAACTCTACTACTTTTATTCTGAAAATATAATCATATTTCGCTCTGTTAAGCTCAATTTGAGCATTATCATAGCGCTGTTTACCCTGACTTAGGTCAAAGGCATTTGTAAGACCAACATCATATCTGTCATTTGCATATTCATAAGCTAATTCTTGTGCTTCTGCAGCAGATTGTGCAGCCTCATATGTTTTACGAGCGCTTTTTGCATCAAGATATGCCTGATAAACATTAGACTCTAGATCAAGCTTAGCCTGCTCCAGATTAAGTTCAGCTCTTTTTACATTTACCTGACTTCTATTGATCTGATTACGCGTTGCGAAACCATTAAAAAGAGGTACGTTTAACTGAAAACCGTAATTAAGTCCGTCATTCAAATACAATTGCTCAAAGAACGGTAATGGACTACCAATTGTTGAAAGGGTGTTAGGCGCAACAACCACTTCATTTGTAGACTGCACAAAACCTATTTCTCGAGTAGGTTCATCAGGATCAATTACCGGATCAAGAAACTGACCTGCTCCAGATTCACGAGTATCATAGCTTACAAATGCATTTAAAGTAGGCCACGAAGCTCCTCTAGCAATTTCAACATCTTTTTGTGCCAATTCTGCATTCATCTGAGCTATTTTGATTTCATTTCTATTGTCTTTAGCTCCTTCAACAATTTCTGCTGCAGAGCGATTTAGAATATCATCACCCATGATTGCATATTCATCATCAGATATATCAAAATTCTTATAATCTTCAACTCTTAGTAGCTGAGCAAGACTTATTAAAGATATTTCTACCGCATTTTCTGAAGCAACAATGCTCTGTTGCTCACTTGCATCCTGAGCACGAATCTCAAGAAGGTCGCCTTGAGGAAGAACACCACCATCTACAAGTTCTTGAGTTCTCTCAAGTTGCTGCTTTGTAACCTGATTTTGAGTTACAACTACTTCAAGATTTCGCTTATTTAATAAGATCTGCAGAAAGTTATTTGCTACCAGAAGAGAAATATCATCTGTAATCTTATCTAAACTATATTGGGCAGCAAGCTTTGCCAGTTTAGCGCGCTGAAATTGCTTAAAATTACGCAGACCATCAAAAAGTGTTACGCTGGCAGTAAGGCCTGCAGAAAAGTTTCTTGTTGTCTGGCTTTGAAGTACACCGGTAGTTACATTTTGGGTTAAACCAGTGTTCCAGGAATTTGTAGCAGACCCGTTCACAGAAGGAATTAGATTTCCAAATGCATCTAATTTATCTAAGGCCGCATTTTCTATATCTAATTCACCTTGTTGAACCGTAATATTATTCTCTAATGCATAGGCCACACATTCCTGTAATGTCCATTTTTTTTCTTGCGCATTAAGTATTCCTACTAAAAATAGGGTAATTATTAAGGGAAAAAAATTCTTCATAATCGGATTTCTGGGTGATTAGTATATAAAACGGAAGTTATGTTACACAATCCTTAAAATTTATGAGCGACTAAAATTGGTTGCAGGATTTACAGGATTCCACACTTTAATTTTATCATTAGCATCTAAGCCTTTTTTGATCTCAACATTTATCCCGTCACTTATACCGAGCTCTACATCTTTTCGCTCAAAATCCTGATCCCCTTTCTGAACTTCAACATATGGATTCTGAGTTTTGGAATCAAATTGTACCAAAGCCTCTTTTACAGCTAGAACGCTGTCTGCACGCGCTAATATAATAGACGCATTAGCACTTAAACCTGCGCGTATAAAAGTAGTATCAGATTTATTAAGCGTGCCTTTAATTTCAAATTGAATTGCACCATTCTCACTTACTCCTTTAGGTGCTATATAATCGAGAACAGCATCAAATTTTTTGTTTTCAATGGCACCTACGGTAATTTCTAAAGGCAGATCTTCCTTTATTTTTCCAACTTCGCTCTCATCAACTTTACCCTGAAAGATCATTTCATTAACATCTGCCAGAGATGCAATTGTAGTCCCGTCATTAAAGTTATTTGCCTCAATAACCTGATTCCCTGCTTTTACAGGTACTTCTAAAACCATACCTGTTATTGTTGCTCTAACCGATGTTGTAGCTGCACTACCTAACCCGCTCGTAGTACCTGTTTTAACGATATCATAGTTTTGTTGTGCAGATGATAAACTTAATTGCTGCTGCTTGTAATTTTGAACTGTTTGATTGTATTCACGCTGTACATTATCAAAATCATTGGCAGAAACCACACCTTTCTCATAAAGAGCCTTTTGCCTTTCATAAATACTTTTTTGATTATCAAGAGCAAGTTTTGCAGTTTCTACAGCAGTTCGTGAACTGGCAATACTATTTTTTGCAGTAGTTAAAGACGATGCATTAGGCACAACTTTTATTTTTGCTATAAGATCGCCGGCTTGTACAAATTCTCCTGCTTCCACAAAAATCTCATCGATTATACCTGAAATATTAGGCTTGATCAATATTTCTTCACGTGGCACAATACTTCCTGTAGCCACGGTCTTTTTAATGATCGTTTCTTTTGTAGGAGTTTCGGTTGTGTAAACCACAGGATCTTCCTGATTCTTCTGGTATAAATAATACAGCGCTCCAACAAATGTTATTGCTATAACAGCTAAGATGATAATGGTGACTGATTTCTTCATGGTTATATTGATATTCGTTTTAACTGATTGATTCTATTCTGTACGCAGAGCGTCTACCGGTTTAATTTTAATTGCATTTTGGGCTGGTATGAAACCGGCAAATAATCCTGAAAATATTAAAATAGCTAAAGCTACAAGCACGGTGCCGAGATCAACACTGGGGTTTGCAAACATATTTACGGGACCATTAGAGTCCAGATAGCTATTTAGTATATAAATAAGAAATGCGCCAAGCGATATCCCCATCATGCCAGATAAAATTGTAAGCACCATAGATTCCATAAGGATTTGAACTCTTATAGACCATGGGCTTGCACCTAATGCTCTTCTAATTCCTATTTCTTTTGTGCGCTCTTTCACGACAATAAGCATAATGTTACTTATCCCAATAATCCCCGATAAAAGCACTAAAATCCCAACAAAATAGGCTACTATTCTCAAGGCAAAAAACAGCCCCTCTACCTTTTGATATTGTTGATACAGATCAAAATTCCCAATCGCACGATCATCATCAGGATGAATGGTGTGATTCTTTTTCACTACAGTGAAAATCTGGTTTTTTAATTCGGTAATAGAACTATTATCATCTGCAGTAATGGCCATCCACCCTACTTTTTCTCCCTGATTAAATGCCTGGGAAAAAGCAGTAAAGGGAACATAAATTTCTTTTTGATCCTCTTCAGCATCTCCTTCACTTGCAACCTTTTTATAAGTTCCTACGACCATGAAGTTCACCCCGTTTATTTTTATGTAAGTCCCGATAGGATCTTCTTCTCGTTCATAAAGCGCAGTTTTCACTCCTTCACCTATGATCGCTACTTTCCTTTTTTGCTCTATATCTCCATAATTTATAAAGCGCCCGCTGGTGATATCCATAGGCTGTTGCTTTATAATTTCAGGATAATCACCGTACACGTTAAATGCCCCTGTATTTAAGCCTCGTACCACATTATTTGCTCCACCAAAACCACCTAACTGATTTCTGGGAGATACAAAGCGTAAGTGTGGTACGTTATCTTTTATTGCTCTAACATCATTAAGATCGTAGCGAAATTCCCTTCCTTTGGGAAGACCTTTATATGATTTTGAGATACTCTGCGTCCACATGAACATAGTGTTAGTTGCAATGTTCCCAAAATCTTTCTTTATACCGTTTTCAAGACCTTTCCCAGCAGCAAGCAGAACAACCAGAATAAAAATACCCCAGAGCACACCAAAAGCGGTAAGCAAGGTTCTAAACCAGTTACTACTTAAAGCTTCTATAATTTCACTCCAACGATCTCTGCTAAACATATGATGATTTATTCTTCACGTAATGCTTCTATAGGCCTTATACTTGCTGCACGCCAAGCCGGAAAAAATCCCGCTAATGCCCCGGCAAATATTAAAATAAACACTGTTGTAATTGCTACATTAAAATTGACTGAAGGATTTATTATATAATCCATCTCTATATTAGGCCCAATTACTTCAAGAAGTGCCATACTAAGTATCAAACCGGTAAAACCTGCAATAGCAGTCACAAAAATAGATTCATGCAATACCATCCAGATAATAGACCACGGTTGTGCTCCTAAGGCTTTGCGTATTCCTATTTCGCGTGTACGTTCTTTTACAATGATTAGCATGATATTACTTACACCAACCACACCGGCGATTATGGTACAAATACCTACCGTCCAGAAAAAGGCTTTTATAATTGCAATAAGATCATAAAATCGCTTTGCATTCTCTAATGAATTATTAACGTTTATAGCGCTTGTATCTTCAGGAGCAACGAGATGTCTTTCTTTTAAAAATGATTGTATTTCTGAAGAAAACTGAATGGATTGCGCTAATGCCTCCTGAAAGCTACCTTGCGGTTTTAACGTAAAACCTAAATTGCGCACTTTATTACCGGCATTAAAAACGCGCTGTGATGTAGATAAAGGTAAAAATATACGAGCTTCTTCGCGCTCACCCGCAGGGTCTGTATAAACACCAACAACTTTAAAATTGATACCGGATATCTGAATATACTTGCCTATGGGATCTTCATCTTTAAACAGATCCTGGCTTACCTTGCGACCTATCGAAACAACTTTCTCATAGTTATCCTGATCTGTGTAATCAATAAACCTCCCAGTAGTTAAAGAGGCATTTTCAAGAAATTGATAATCGGGATACACACCTTCTATTCTATAACTTCCTGATTCATTTTTGTAAGTTGTAAGACCGCTCCAGATACGGTAAACAGAAGATTTAAATTCCAGATTATCCTGATACTTTTTAATTAAATAATTGTAATCCTCATTAGTCATCTCTATAAAACGACCCGGATTAAGACCTTTGTATTCTACAGAGGTCACACCTGTATAGACACTTATACGATTAGCCGCATCCTGCTCAAACTCTTTTGAAATACCATTTTGAATACCCTGACCAAAACCAAGAAGAATCACCAGAATAAATATTCCCGATGCAACTGATAAGCCCGTTAGGAAGGTGCGTAATTTGTTCTTCCGGATAGTTTCCAGAATTTCCTGCCAGCGCTCAATATCAAACATGAGACAAAGCTCTTACCTGGTTTACTTTAGTATCGTCTATGATCAAGCCATCTTTAAGATTTACAATACGCTTGGTCATATGTGCTATATCGTCTTCGTGAGTTACGATTAGAATAGTCTTACCTTCATCGTTAATACCCTGAATTAAATCCATCACTTCATATGATGTTTTTGTGTCAAGCGCACCGGTAGGCTCATCTGCAAGCAAAACTTTAGGATCACTTGCCAAAGCTCTGGCAATAGCAACACGTTGTTTTTGACCACCTGAAAGTTCACTGGGTAAATGCCCAGCCCAATCTGCTAAACCCACCTTTTCAAGATAATGCATAGAGCGCTCATTGCGCTCGTTACGCTTAAACCCCTGATAATACAACGGCATAGCAACATTATCCATCGCATTTTTGTACCCGATCAAATTGAAGGATTGGAAAATAAAACCAAGAAATTTATTACGGTATTGAGCGGCTATTTTCTCGTTTAAGTTTTTAATAGGCACACCGTCAAGAGTGTATGTACCCGTATCTGCTTCATCAAGCATACCCAAGATATTGAGCAAAGTAGACTTACCAGATCCTGAAGAGCCCATGATAGAAACCAATTCTCCCTCTTGTACCGAAAAATTAATCCCCTTGAGAACATGAAGAGAATTAGAACCCATATGGTAGGATTTGTGAAGATCTTTTATGGTTATCATACAACGGGATGGTTTTAGGAAGCCTGGCTACATAACTCAGTTTCTCAATGAATAGACTAAGTAAACACTTGTTTGTTACAAGTGCAAATGTTAAAATAAGAAAAAATACTTACCTAACGTATTAATTATCTGCCTTGTCTGCCTTTTTTCGGCTTTTGTAGATATACCAGATCAAGCCACCCATGAGTAAATAAGGAACCGCCATCAAATAGATAATACCATTATTAACACCCTGAGCAATAGAATTATCTATTTCACTTTCAAGCACTGCACGGCACATTGCGCATTGCGCTTCAACAGGAGTGACTGTTAAAAAAAGAACGATCAAGAGTGCTATATACTTTTTCATCATCGAATTATTTAAGCAGGATAATAAGGAGATATCATAAAATATACCACAACGCCTGTTACTGCAACATATAACCAAATTGGGAATGTTATTTTGGCAATTTTACGATGTTTATCAAAACGCTTTGATAACGCCCTTACATATGTAATAAGTACAAAAGGAATTACAACTATTGACAAAAGTATGTGTGATACCAGTATACAATAATAGAAAAAAGCAGAAATGCCGACAGTTGTTTTTTCAGCATCAGAAAGAAGACCGTCGTTATTTATATCTCCAAATTTTGTGGAATCTGATGTAGCATGATACAAAACATATAAAACGAGAAATAAAACTGAAAGCACAATTGCAGCTTTCATAAGTTTTTCGTGTAAGCGTTGATTTCCCTTACGTATTTGTACAACTGCAGATACCAGTAACACTGCTGTAATACCATTAGTTGCTGCGTAGATGGGAGGTAAAAAACCAAGTCTCTCTACACCAGGTATTCTCACTGTAAACAAAAATGCTACAGCCACAGGAATTACGAGAGATAATACAATTATCCACCGGTTGTAATTCTTTTCCTTTAAAGCAACATCACTCATAGCTTGTATTCTTCTTTAACAAGAGCTTTATATCGTCTAATAAAATATCAATTTCAGCATTATCCCCATCTTCTACTACAGGCGTATCTCTTGGTATTGAACCTTTGTAATACACTTTAGGATTACCAAAAGGATCGAGACGCGATCTTATAAAACCGTTTTGATCTACCAGCGCAAAGTATCCCGAATGCAAAAGACCTCCTTCTATATTGGGATTTTCCTGTGCTAAGAGTCCAAATTTTTCATTAGCAAGCGTATAAATACTATCCCGGCTTCCGGTTAAAAAATTCCAGTTAGATTCATCAACACCGTAATGCTCTGCATACTCTTTTAATACTTCTGGCGAATCATTTTCAGGATCTATGGTAATACTAGCAATACCAAACTTATCATTACCTTGAAATTCCTGCTGAATAGCAACAAGATTTTTATTCATAGGAATGCAAATATCTGGGCAGCGGGTAAAAAAGAATTCTACAAGAAAAACTTTGCCTCTATAGTCTTTATCTGTTATTGTATCCTTATTTTGGTTAACAAACTTAAAAGAAGGAATCCTCCTGTCTTTACCGTTTATTTTAATATAAGCTAAATCACCCTGGTCTGAATCTGCCGTTTGTTTTTGAGCGACATTGAGCCTGTCATTTACAACCACTTCATCATTACTTAAACGCTCTATGATCTTGGGAATCACGAGTAACCCAAAAATAAGAACGATCACAGCTATACCTATATAGGTTTTTTTTGCATTCATATTATTTCTTTCTCTCTGCGTTATATTTCTTTAGTGCCAGCCTGTACTCTGCCAGAACAATTTTCACATCATCCTTCATTTTATTAGCCAACTCTGCAACATCTGTACTATTATAGCCATATAAATCTCCCACATCCTCATCATCATCTCTACCTCTAAGATTTCCCTCTTTATCAATAATGAAAATATATGGAGAGCCATGGTCATTTTCGAGCTTGTAGGGCGATTTTAGGCTATTAAAGACCGATTTTATATTGTCTGTGGTTGTAAATACAAACTTCCAGTGCGTCATATCACTAATCTGCGAAAGCTCATCAATAACATCCTGCAGCTTTTCTTTATCTGTACCTTCCGGAACCAAATACACAAACTGAAAATCATCAAACTGACTAAAATAAGTATAGATTTTTTGATTAAGATTGAAAAGTGTACCTCCTTCTGCAGGTATCTCATCACCCAGAAAACCTAAAACGGTAATGTGATCTTTAAGCTCAACTTCTGGCGCAAAATCAAGTTCTTTTACACCTGTAGTTAAAATGGGAAGTTTTGCAAAATTATGTATTCCCGAGGCAAAGAAGAGATAAGCCACTATGGGAAGAATAAACAATACTCCTAGAACTAAATTCTTTTTCATTATACTTTCTTAGCTATTGATCGCATTACCTCATCACCGTTTCACTAAAATAAATTCTAGCTAAAAAAAAGACGGCTAAAGCAGCCGTCTCAAATCTTATTAAAAATCCCAGCTTTGATATCCATCGTGATACACATCAAATATATACTCACCTTCTGTGAGCAGGATAAACATTAAGTAACAAATTAAAAATATTGCCGTCCATACTACGGCTCTTCTCATCCCTTTAGTCTCATGCTCCATATGCATGAAAGCCCAAACTATGTAGTAAGCTTTAACCACTGTAAGAACGATAAAGATCCAGTTAAGCAACTTCATGCGAAGCAAATAGGTATCTACCAGAAATTCCGGCTTAACTATACCTAAAAATACTTCTACTATTGTTATTACAGAAAGGATAAAAAATACAGTCCAAATCCTTTTGCTAGCTGACTCGTGATGTACTGCGTCTTGTGCCATTTTTTATATTTTAGAAAAAAGCTTAAAGCTAAATTTAATATTAAACCAAATAGAAGAAGGTAAATACAAATACCCAAACCAAATCTACAAAGTGCCAGTAAAGACCTACTTTCTCTACCATCTCATAGCTACCTCTTCTCTCGTAAGTACCCATGATTACATTAATGAAGATGATAAAATTAAGCACCACTCCAGAAAATACGTGAAAACCATGAAAACCGGTGATAAAGAAAAAGAAGTCAGCAAATAAAGGCGCTCCATATTCATTATGTCTAAGATTTGCGCCCTGCACTACTCCTACACCATCGTCATTTAATTTCTTAATAGATTCTTCTCTTGAAAGCACCACTTTCTCTCCTTCCTCAGTTTGAGATTGGGTACGTATAAAAAGATTATTATCAGCAAGAAAACCAGCTTTTACCTGCTCAAAACTAACGTCTGGCAAAGTGCTTTGTTCCTCAAGATACCAAAGCCCCTTACTACGAGTGAGCTCCTCTCTTTCTACCGCAATATCAGCAGCAACATCTTCAAGAGCGACTCGCTCCCCCTCTGCATTAACAAATTGAAGTATTTTACCGGCCCGTGTTTCTACCGCACCGTATTCCCCCTGAATAAAATTAGTCCATTCCCATGCTTGAGAACCTACGAATACTAAACCACCTATTATGGTAAAGAACATATACCATATAACCTTATTCTTTTGCATATGATGTCCCGCATCAACCGCAAGCACCATTGTCACAGATGAGAAAATAAGTATAAATGTCATTAACGCGACATAATACATAGGCGCATCTACACCGTGTAAAAAAGGAAAGTGAGTAAACACCTGATCTGCTATAGGCCAGGAATCGATAAATTTAAATCTGGAAAATCCATAAGCGGCGAGAAAGCCGGAAAATGTGAGTGCATCTGAAAGGATGAAAAACCACATCATCATCTTTCCGTAACTAACTTTTAAGGGTTGATTACCACCTCCCCAGATTTTGCCTTCGGTGCCTGTTCTAACAGCAGTAGCGTCCATAAATAAGTTTTGGTTTTATAAGCCTTGCAAAAATAGGTATTTTTAAAATGGTTTTCAAAGTTAAAAATGGTATTTATAACCATTCAAAAAAGCGCCATAACTACCGTAATATCTGCAAAATACAAATGATTGGTGAAAAAAATTATTCCTATCTAAAGAATAAAAGAAACAAAAACAGATATACCCAAAGCACATCTACAAAGTGCCAGAAAGTGGCGCCCAGTTCTATACCCAACGTTCTTCCGGGAGTATATTTACCCCTTAAATGATTAACAAGTACAATAATTAGAACCAGCAAACCTGCTCCTATGTGAACAATATGACTAATAACGAAAGCATATATAAACGAAGTTGTAACCGTGCTGTCACTACCTGTAAAATAGTATCCTTCTGAAATAATTTGATCAAATCCTAAAAACTGAAGAAACACAAAGGCACCTCCCAGTATTAGCGTAGCGATAAGAAATAATCTGCCTGCACTTTCTTTTTGAGCCAAAACTGAGCGCTTGGCCAGATGCATGGTTATACTACTTAAAATAATCACCGCAGTACTAATGTAAAAAGCCTGTGGTAATTGAAAATCTGTTAACCAGTCCTTACGCTCTTTACTTACAATATATGCACTGGTTAATCCCGCAAACATCATAGAAAGACTAATAATACCAAACCAAAGCATCATTTTTTTTGATCTCTGGAGTTTTTCTTCTTCGGGTTGTACTGTATAATCTATCATCTCAAAAATTTATCTGCCACATATATTATTTGCAATAACGTAATGTAGCTTACACTAGAAAGCATTAACCGTTTTGCAGTAACCGCATTCATATTCTTATAAAGTCGTAAAGCATAAAACAGGAGCCCTAAGCCTAAAACACCTATTATAACAGCCGAAACAGGAGTTAGAAAAAGTCTCCCCGTAACGCCAAAAGCCGGTATAAGTGACACTAAAACGGTCCAAATGGTATAAAAAACGACCTGTAAAGCTGTTCCTTTATCTTGTTTTCCCGTAGGCAACATAAAAAACCCACCTTTTTTATAATCGTCATATAAAAACCAGCCTATTGCCCAAAAATGTGGAAACTGCCAGAAAAACTGAATCATAAACAAAGTTCCCGGCTCAATGCCAAAACTATCTGTAGCCGCAACCCAGCCCATCATAAAAGGAATAGCCCCGGGAAAAGCACCCACAAAAACCGAAAGCGGAGTTCTGGTTTTTAATGGCGTATAAACACATACATATAGAAAAATAGAAACAGCACCAAAGTATGCTGTCGTTGGGTTGATCACCCAAAGAGTTATAAGCCCAAGCACCGTAAAAACACTTGCAATTACAAAAGCATTAGCGACTGTCATACGCCCGGCAGGAATAGGTCTATTCTTCGTGCGATCCATCAGAGCATCAAGATCACGCTCTATTATTTGGTTATACGCATTAGAAGCGCCCACCATAAAATAGCCACCTACAGCCAGCAGGAAAACAGTGTACCAGTCTATCTCATATGCACCCAGAAAATAACCTGCGATGCTTGAAAAAACCACGCTTATAGCAAGACGCATCTTGGTGATCTCCTTAAAATCTGTCCAGGCAGATACGCTTTCAGTATGTGTTTTAACTAAGCTCAAATATGCTGAGATTGGGGTCTTTAAAAAGTCGTGCAAAGATACTCAACACTTATATTACTCACAATGAAATACCAAATTAAAACCATATAAACAGCGCCTAATTTTAATTAACTTTCACAAAAAGAAAAATGAATTAAAAAAACTATGAAAAAAATTAAACTACTAACACTCCTACTTCTATCATTAACACTACAAACTTTTGCCTTTCAGGACATGAGCGATGTCGAGATCAAAGTGATCCCGGTAAGTGAAAATATATACATGCTTATGGGAAACGGCGGTAACATTGGCATATCTACGGGTGAAGATGGCGTTTTCATGATCGACGATGAGTTTGCTCCTCTTTCTCAAAAGATTCTGGATGCCATCAAAACAATAAGCGACAAGCCAGTAAAATTTTTAGCTAACACACATTTTCATGGTGATCATACCGGCGGCAATGCGAATTTTGAGAAAGAAGGAGCTTTAATTCTTGCTCAGGAAAATGTGAGAAAACGCTTAAGCGAAAAACAAAACAATGGTTTGCCGGTCATTACATTTAATGAAGATATGATGATTCACGTTAACGGTAATGATATTCTTGCCACTCATGTGCACAATGCCCATACAGATGGAGATTCTATGATCTACTTCCCACAAAGTAATGTCTTACACACAGGAGATACATTTTTTAATGGTTCCTTTCCGTTTATAGATCTGTCAAGCGGCGGTAGTGTGGCAGGTGATATTGAAGCGGGAAAAGCGGGATTGATGCTTATAAATAATGATACCAAAATTATTCCGGGTCATGGTGCTCTTGCGACTCAAGCAGATTATGAGAAATATGTAGAAATGCTAAAAGGCATTCAATCTAATGTGCAGCAGGCTATAGACTCTGGCACAAGCAAGGAGGATATTATTGCTAATGAATCACTTACCGGCGATTTCTACAGTGATGAAGCTATGCAAGACGCTTTTATAAACGGTCCTAAAATACGCCAGACCTTCTATGAGAGCCTTACGACGGACTTTAATAATTAAAAAATAGCTATTAAATCTTAGGCAGAAATAGCAAATAACTTTTGTACATTTAAATGGTGATTTTCAATATTCTGTTTGAAGATCACCATTTTGTTTTAAACTTTATAAGTCAATTTTTATGTCAAAATCGGAGTTTTTAGAGGCAATCGAGCAGATTTTTAAATCGTTTGAAGAGCAGATACCTAAATATATGATGCATCCTGAAGATAGTTCTATTGCTGAAGGCAACGTTGCTGTTTGTATTATTGATGAAGATGGTCAGGTTTACGGCAAAATGTATGGCAAGGATAAAGTCAAGCAGCGCCACTTTTATAAAATTGCCTGGACTAAAGCGAGTCAGGTATGGATCACCGGCAAAAAAACCGGCGAATTTGAAGAGCTCGTTTTCGCTGGCAAGCTAGATGATAATCAATTTGGTATAGAAAGACCAGATTTTATTGGCTGGGAAGGTGGTCAACCCATAAAATTAGGAGATAAAATATTAGCCGTAGGATTTAGCGGCTTTAGAGGTGTAAACGATCTGGAAATTGTGGTTAATGCAGTAAATGAGGTGAAAATTTAGACAAAACTTCACCTCATTACCTCAGATCTTTTTAATATCCTTTTATCCCAACGGAATCATAGACAATTACTTTATCCCATAAATGGGCAGATTCTTCAATAAAAAGTAGGTGCGCTTCTTCACTTTGATATTTATTCTGAATCTCTTTAGAAGGAAAAGTGAGAACTAAAGAATAGGTATATGAACTATCTACCACATCACGCGGAGTATTTGCAGGAGTACCTATAAAATGTGTGTTTGCGTATAAACTTGAATTTAAGAATTTTTTAAGCGAAGTTTCAAACGCTGTTCTGTCTTCCTGATCACCGGGGTTATGTAACCAAAAGAAAACAGTATGCACAAAGTTTTTGTCAAATTCGGTCATTTTTTCTTGAGCTTTTAAGGTTGATGTTAAACCGCTACAACTTAAAATAAGAAGTAGCGCAATATGTAGTTTTTTGATTTTCATTTACCTGTATATGTTGCTATAATTCTAAGAGTGTAATTTACAAAATATGCCGCTGAATAGAAAAAATGATCTTCTTCTCTTTCTTATAAGGTCATAATCAGTTAAATATTCTTAATTTTTGAATGGAAATTTCAATTAATAAGCAAATTAATTAATAAATTTTATTAATAATTTATATCTTAGCAGGATTAATAGCGGATTTTTACCGTTGAAAACGACTATTTAGCTCGCTAAATAATCAGGGTGGTCAGGAATTCCTTAAAAGGTATCCCAACTTATTTCCGAATTGTATTGTTCTTATCCGTTTGATGTGATGGTTATACGAATTAAGATTTAGACATTACGGACGAACCCCCGACCGTCTTCCCCGCTAGTATAAAGGTGTGCTTTTAAAAGCACACCTTTCTTTTTATACTATTTAGTTATCGAAATACCAGTTGAACAGATCTGTTCTAAAACCGAAGTTTATCCAAAGTGTAGTCTCATCTAAATTTACAGGATCATAGACCTCTGTCGTGTTATCTCTATAGATGATTGATGAATAAACTTTTAAATTGGTAGCGGGGTTAATTAAATAGCCCACTTCAAGATTACCGTGTAACGTATTTGTTTTATTCCCCTGGCCTAGTAAAATTCCATCATCAGAAGGGCGATTCTCATCATTGCCATAAATACTACCACCATAAAAAACATCATTTATATCTCCCATCTCAAACCCACGTGTGCCATATATGAATTTTGCAGTACCATACCAACGCGCATTTTCATAACGAGCAATAGCTATAAATTCTCTAAAATTAGCTCCCCATAGATGCGCCATAGATTGATTATTATGGCCGTAATTTAAAATGATCTCATTGTTAGAATAAACATAAGGCCGTACTTGATTAAATTCTACTTGCAATTGCAGATCAGGAATATTAAAAGCATTAAAATATTTTAAGCCTAGTTGCACACCTTGCTTATTTTTATAGCTTTTTGCATTACCCGTAATTGCTCCCGTAGAAAATTCGTCAATAATGACCTGAGCATACGCATTAAACTGGTCACTGAATTTATACTTTCCGCTTAAGCCTATTAAAGCGTTTCCTCCTCTTGAGCCAGTAGAAAACTCAATGGCTCTGTAAAATATCACAGGATTGAGATAATTGAGATCAAAACCACGGTCATTATCATTCTCCCAGATCACATTTTCAAAGAGACCAATATTCAATCGTTTTGAAACATTAAAACTCAGGTAGTGATTTGCCATATATTTTGTACGAAAAGAACCATCACCTACAACCTCTGGCCGCACATCACGCAACGACATCCAGGTGTTAGTGTATTTAAATTTCCAAAAAGTTGTATTGATTTTGAAAAATGGATAGGGGCTCGCGTTATCACTCAAAATTAATGAGCGGTAACCATCGCCTATAAAATTCTTACCGTGACCAAACTGAAGGTTAAAATATTTACTGGGAGTAAAAGATAAATATGCTTCTGCGATAGGATAATCAAAATCTCCTGCACGAGATTCTGCCGCAATACCTCTACCAGGAACGATAGCAGGATTACCGCCGTCAGGACGTATAGAGCGCGCGTATCTATTAAAGTAACCGGCAAAAGAACCTTGACTTTCGTAAAAAACGGTATAGAAATTTAATTTCTTACCCAGGCCGCCCTGTAAAATTAACGCTCTCGTATTATTATACGTGTAGCTTTGATCTTCATTATCTGAGGTTTCAAAACCCAATTGTAGATCTGCTCCCGGATCTAGTGTAAACCAGTAGTTCTCATGCTGCAGAGTTACCATATGCTCATTCCAGAATTTTCGGCCAAACCAGGAGGTTTTTGCCTTCAAAAGGGCGGTTTTTTTACTTTCAAAATCATAATAATTATTCACTTCCTGGTAAAGAAAAGGCTTGCTGGCCGTGTGACTATTTGTGCCTACAAGGTTCATTTCATAATCAAACCTACTATAGACCTGATGAGAAAGAGGAATATTTAATTGGCTGGTGTATTCATTATCCTGATATGTTAGATCAGTTTTTAAATCATCATACTCATTTTTACGCAGATCAATAACTTTTGAGGTTTCATTACTAAGCTCTTTATTATCTATAGCATTGCGTGATAGCGGCAGCTGTATAGGCATGCTAAACTGCATGTACGTAGGTCTGGCATCATAAGAAGCAGGTGTGATTTGAGGCAATGCTGTAAACACGCGCTTAATCTCCTCTTTTAGTTCTTCATAAACAGCTTCTGTATTTAAGATATTGAATTTCCCCTCCTTATCAACCTCAAAAAGAACTATAAGTTCCCCCTTATAACCCTCTTCTTCAACAATTGATGGAGTTTTAAAATTCTCCATAATAAATTGAATCAACGTATTCCTGAAACATTCTGGCATCTGGCTAATCTCAACATTTCCACATTGAGGGAATACAGGATATTTCTCAAAAGTATTTTGTGAGTTTTGCGAGTAGGCAGTATTAATGGAAATAAACAATAGAAGTAATGAGACAGTAGACTTCATTATAATAAAAATAGATTAAGGCGGCAGCAAGATATGGCTTTTTTTGAAATAGGATAAAATGGAAAAACCCGCCTTTAACGAGTTAAAAACGGGCTTTCTATAGTAAAAATCAGCTCAAATTAATTCTCAGTTTTAAAAAGGATGGGTTGCCCGTAAATAACACGAACGCTTTTATCGCGTTGTTTTCCCGGTTTCATTTGAGGTATCAGCTCAATTACGCGTTCTGCTTCTTTCTCCAGAGCAGGATGCGGCGCGCGCGTTTTTACATCAACTATCTTCCCGTTTTCATCAACGGTAAATTGCACATCAATTCTGTTCATACCAGACAAACCATACTTACTACCAATATTTGTGTCAAACTTTCTGCTTATTAGCTTATTTATCTTCTCTTGCATACACGTTTTGCGCTCATCATTGGTGTCTAAACCTTCGCAACCTGGGTAGACAGGAACAAATTCTACTTTTCTAAAGTCTACATTTTCTATAGGCTGTTCTTTTTTAGTATCTAAAAAATTAGGATTAAAATCTGGTTCTGACTCTGGATGAGGAAAAATATCATCTGCCATCTTAGGAGTAACAAAATCATCAGGAACCTCGATAGGCGGCAGAGTGGTTGATGCTTTTTTTGTTTCAGTTTTAGGTTGTTCCCTTTTTTCAACGGTGAAATTCTCATCCCAGTCCATTACATTTAGAGCTGTGGTTTCAGGCATTTGTTCAGGAACATACATTTTTACTGGTGTTTTGTACTCGACAGCGAAGAGTACCACAAGGAGCGCCACAATAAGACCTATTTGAAAATAGACCAAGTTGTTTTTTCGTAAATTTACATCATGCTTGCTTGTTGGGCTGATTCTGTTTTGCCGAACAGAATCGCCACTTTTTTGTGAAGTTTTCATAAAATAGTTTTAACAGTTAATAATCTATTAAAACGTTAACAACAAGCTTGCCAAAAAAAATCCCGTCTCGCTTTCGCGGACGGGATTTTAAATTATAGATAACTTTTATTTAATCCTGCACCTGGAATACAATAGGTAGTGAATAAAGTACACCTACTGATTTTCCTCTCTGTTTACCAGGAGTCATTTTAGGTAACAATTTAATTACACGTTCTGCTTCCTGCTCTAGTCTAGGATGCGGTCCACGAGAACCTATATCAACGATATTTCCGTTTTTGTCAATTTTAAAACGCACGTAAATTCTGTTTACACCGCTTAGCCCAAGTTCGCTACCTAATTCTGTATTAAACTTACGGTTTACAAGAGATGATATCTTTTCAGACATACATTTCTTTTTAGCGTCATTTCCACTTTCGTTCTCACAACCAGGGAAAATAGGTACGTTCTCAATAACTGCAAATGGTACATCTGCAATTTCTTCTTCTTCTTCAAACTGTACGTCTTCTACTTCTACAATCTCTTCTTCTTGATTGGTTTCTGTAGATTCTATTACAGTTTCTTCTACCTCTGCTTCATCCTCAACTACCTCGATAACTTCGGGTGCTGGTGGCGGTGGTGGTGGTGGTGGCGGTGGTGGCGTGTTCAGTTCTGTAATTGGAATATCTTCTTCCAATACATCGTCCATGTCTAACTGGCCAATATCAATCGCCTTCTTTTCATAAGTTTTCCACTCGATCGCTCCATAAGTAAGCGCGAGGATTAAAATCAAACCTATTTGAAAGAAGAGAACGCTTCTTCTGCCCAGGTCTGCTTTCGGATTTTTCTTAGGTTCCATAAAATCTTAGTTGTTAAGGATTGCTAATTTAAATAAAATCATCTGCAATATGAAATTAAAATTTTGATTTTAATTGATGCAGTTTGGGTCTAAAGGCAATAATCAGCAAAACACATGTTAAAATTCCTGCTGAGTTTGCAATCATATCCTTAGGATCTGCTGATCTGTAAGTGGTTAAGCACCCTTGCATTACTTCAATTATCGTACCATTAAAAAGAGCGATAAAAATTGTAATTAAAACTACAGATCGTAAACGTTTATTTTTAATTCCAAATAAATAAAAGAACAAAAACCACAGCCCGGTAAACCCTATATAAGCGCAAAAATGAAATATTTTGTCTGAATAATCAGGTGCTCCGGGAATCTCTGGGGTAGGCATCATTGAGACTACAGCCAGCGATATTGTATAAACGATGGCTGCAAAAAGCGAAAAGAATTTACTTGCCAATAATCTCCCCATAGGCTTCTGCGCTAAGCAATTGCTCAACCTCATCAAGGTTTGAAATCTTAACTTTAATCATCCAGCCATCACCATAAGGGTCGTTATTTACAGCTTCTGGTTCAGATTCTAGCTTGTCATTAAACTCAATGATCTCTCCTGTTAAAGGTAAAAACAGGTCTGAAACGGTCTTTACCGCCTCTACAGTACCAAAAACCTCATCTTTATCTAAGGTCTCGTCTACTGTTTCTACCTCTACGTATACGATATCACCTAACTCTCCCTGAGCAAAATCTGTGATTCCTACTGTGGCTACATCACCTTCAACACGAACCCACTCGTGATCTTTGGTATACTTTAAATCTGCTGGTAAACTCATTATATTTTAAGTGTTATTAATTTCCAAAATTATAACGTAAGGTCAAACCAGAACGAATGGTTGTTTGCGGGAACGCGGTAGATATTGCGTAGGTAGCAAATGAATGGTCATAGTAGAATATGGCCGTTAAATTCTTACTTAATGCATAATCTGCCGTAAACCTGAGCCCATAAATATCCTGACCTGAAGTTACTTGATTATTATCAATATCTAAATAACGCACAATGGTCTCATTTTGTCGCAATGAAAGATCTGCTTTAAAGTTTAAATCACTCCTTAAGATCGTGCGTTTTCCACCAATGTTTGTAGCAAATGTAATGTCTTTTAGACGATATCCCAGCCCAATTATATATTCATTACCGTTAATTTCTGTCATTAGATTATTATCAAAGCTAAGCGACAAAGCACGGTCTTTACGTATTTCGGCTAAAATTTTAACTGAGTTACGCATTTCAAAATCTAACCGAATTAAGGGCGAAAACTGCTCAACAAGATTAATATTAGAATATAGCGTCTCGTTTAAAAAGTTACCTGCCTGATCTACCTGCGCATCTTCTGGTGATGTATTACGCTGCCTGTTATAATTAAGATTGGTGTTGAACTGATTTATCGTATATCCCGCTCTGTAACCATGATTTACAGAAAAACGCTTAAACCTCTTTTTAAACCAGTCTAACTTCATAAAACCGGTATATTTTATATTCCAGTTAGGTAACGGAAAACTTCTAAATGCTCCCAGCGAAACATTGTCTGCACTGCCGCCTGTGTAAGCTGATAAAAATGCAGGTATAAGCACAGCCTGGTTTGTACGCCCGTAACCCACAGGATACCCATTCTCATCTGTAGGATAATCTGAAGTACCGTAAAAATCCTGAGCCAGACGTTGTGCAATAACCAGCCTATTTGACCTAAAATCGTTAAAAACCTGCGAATTTTCAGCGGTATTCTTGCCAAAAGCAGATCCTATCATTAAGGTGGAAATATTGAAATTTCCATAAGTACTCCCTGTCAAAGTCTGATATTGCAGAGTTTGAGGATCTACTCTGTAGTTTTCATTATACGTTTCCTGATAGATGCGATTCATATTTACATCTATGGTAAGATCTGGAATAAACTCTACCTGCGCCTGAATATCCAGTTGCCTGTTTTCAACCTCACGATACTGTTGGTTAAATTCCTGATAAAGGGTTAACCAGCCTTTTCTTGCTGCATAATCTCGCACTTCTGCCTGACTACCAAATATAAAACCGGTAGTGGGACGCAGCGTACCTATAAAACCAACTCCGGGTAAATAACCGGGAAGATAAGTACCGTTATTCTGTTGATAATTAACTTGTATTTGCTTGATACCTGTTAATATTCCTATAGCTGTATTTGTGGCTTTTTCACCGGCAGACAGCTTACCTGATTCTGGTTGCTGTGCTGCGGTCTCATTGTCATCACCTAAAGTAGGCACAGCCCTGCTTCTTGCGGCGCGTGAAGTTGCTGCACCAGCTGGTTGTTTTTTTACCAGACCTATAGAATTGTAAAACGAGGTCATGTCTAGCGAACCATTAATAGCATGCGTGTTTGCATTTTCTACAGAATTACCCAGATCTGGAATATTTTCTAATGACTGAAATTGCGACGAACCTCTGTTCCACTGAAAATCTGCAGTGTATGAATATGTTGCTTTTACGAAATCAAGAAACGGTATTTTACTTATAGGAAGATCATAGTTTGCCTGCAAAGTCTGGTAATGTCTGCTGGGTGTACCTACATCAAAGAAACCATCATAAATACCTCCCGCTTCAGGGTCTATAGAATCATCATCCTGTAAATAATTGCGCACAATTCTATTCTGAGACTGATCAAAATTTAGTCGCAATGACTGCGTGACGGGATAATTCAAAGAAAATTGCCGGTCAAACAAATAATTCCGTTGCGAAAATTCAGGAACGATAGAGCCTGGAGGCAATGTAATATCTCTAAACTTTTGCTGGCTGAATTGTCTGGTGATATTTGTAGTTAAAGAAACACTTGCAGGAAGATAATTGAAGTTGAAATCTTTAAGCAATTGCCAGTACTTACTGGTAAATATTGAATCATTCTCTTTAAATGGCTCAAAGGGTTTTGCATCAAAAGTATAATTATAAGTTCCGCCTACGCGTACATTTTGATTTCTCGATTGCTCTATCTCAAAATCCTTATGATCTTCCTGATTATAGCTATAGGCTAAAGTAAGATTCTCAATATCATAAGGCATTGGTTTTGCATCACTCGTGCGTTCTTTGCGCACCCCAATAAGATTTACACTGCGTCTTCGCGTATGAGAAACAGATCGCCCTTCAATCTCATCACGATCTGCAGATGTCGCAGCATTATCAAGACTAGTTTGTAATTCTATATCTGTATATAAGGGATCATATTGTGGCGTGATGATTTCCTCACCCACGGCGTAGTTAAAAGGAAGCTGAATACCCCATTTTTTTGGTAATAACTGTCCCACATTTACATTAGTAACCACATCATATGATTTTACATCTTCCCTGCTGCGCATATTAGGACCTTCATCTATACCTCCAAAACCGATAGTCGTTTGTCTTCCGGTGGCAGAAACAGTGGCAAAATCGGCGATATTTGCATCAATATTGGCGATTCCTGCCCAACCCCCTTCATTCTGCAGATCTGAAAGTCGTAATTCATTAAACCAGGCTTCTCCACATATATCACGCCCATTGGTTTCATTCCCATTCTTTAAACCTAACATAAGTACTCGCACGTCACCAAAACTAGGATTACCTTTAATACCTACACGTATGCTACCGGTTTCATAAGGAGTCTCTTCGGGATTAGTAATTAGATCCCCATTTTCATCAAAATAGGTTATTACATTGGGATCATCTAGCACAATAGAACCTCCAAAGAAAGTTGCCTTTATTTTTTGAAGTAATTCAAAAGGAATATTTAATCTGTTTGACTCGGGCCAAATAGCGTCTGGACTGGTAGTACCAAAATCTGTAGGTGTAAGTGGCAATTCTATCTGATAGAAATTTTCACTTAAATCTGTTCCCATTCTAACGAAAGCTACCAGCTCATTATCACGTAATGCTACCTGATTGATCTGCGATTCTGCATGCACAAACATCTCCAGATTTTTGTATTGACGCATGTCTAATCTAAAATTCTTATAAACCGCACGACTATCCTGCGCCTCAAGATCACAAACACTTAAAGAAAGTGATTGCTCATTCTGGCGTATGTTATTATTGTTGTTTATTAATTCTTCACGGTAAACCCCGGGAGGTAAGGCGTATGGTATAGGCTCTCTATCTTCATTCTCCTGTATACTTACAGCAGCAACTTCAAACTGTGTACTTTCAGTTGCAGGATCAGAAAGATCAGGATCCAGAGTAAGATCATACCTGCGATAGTCACCTCGCACGAGATCAAGTGTACCTAAACGAAGTACAGTATTCTGGCTAAAGCCGCTCATAAACATTCGCATAAAGCGAATTGATCTAAAGTCTGATATCCCTCCTACTGTATTTGTAGGTTGATTAATAGGAATTTTAAACTGCAACCATCTTACAGGAATCGTGCTACCATTAGGTAATTCATAATTTTGCTCCTGACGCACATCTATGATGTACTCATTATTAATCGTTAGACTTTGTGGTGTTATATCAAGTTGATATTCATAATAACTATCAACCGTGTTCATCGTATTATCGCGGTTTATATCTTCTACATCAGGAAATGTAGTAGAACCACGGTTAGTCTGAGTAACATCTACCGGCGAGTTCCCTTCCTGCCCATTATAGTTCTTGTACCTGTCAAGTACAGAACCTTCTGCCGCTACGAAATATTGATAATTATCTGCTGAAGGATCTGGCAAACCTGCAAAACCTGTGAACATAGCAGCTTCCTGAGCATCACTTAAACCATCATAACCTACATCCTGATTGGTACGCTCCTGCCCCTGTGTATCAAAAGCATAAACCAGCGCCTGGTTTGTGGGCACTTTTCCCCATGCGGTTGCAGAACTATTTTGCGTACCACCATCTTTAGGCAGACCATTCTCGTACTGTTTACGACCATCTTTTAGCACATCTTCAGAAATACTACCAAGGTCTAAGGTCAAACGGCCGCCTGTGTTGCCGGCGTTCTCTGGATAGATAAACGGGTCCATCAACCAGAATTCTATAAATTCTACATTAGATTGCTCAAAATCTGTTGAAGTAAATTGACGCATCATTCCACCAAAATTATCTTCAGGATTACTTAGCACACCATCCTGAGCGTCTGGGCTATAATTGTATGCTCCCCGTTCTGTTGGGTAATACGCAAGATCAAGTGTATATAAAGCCTGAGTTGTTCCTGCAACTATATCCTGCTGGGGGAAAATCTCATCTCTAAAAACACGTCTGGTGGCATAAGTAGAAATATCATCGTTATTGATACCTCCGGGTCTCTGGCTGGTGTAAAAAATAGGATCTATACTGTACCAGGCTAATTTTGCTCTTCTATAACCCGAAGCTAAATCTCCATTTGATAATTCACCGCCAAAACCAATAGGAGCAGAAGACATGTACCATTGCAAAGGTGAACTAACATCTATTGATGTTTGGGCAGCTTCAAAATCGTCAACGTAAGAGGTCGCTTTTCCGTTAAAATCGGTAGCTTTTGGTTGGCCCGGAAGCAGATAAGCAAACTCACCACGCATAGAAACATTAGACATTACATCTGTATCTATGTTAGGAAGTTTATTAACCAATCGCGTTAGAAACGGAACCTCTGTAGAATAATTAGCATTAAGGCCAAATATGGTATTGTTTATAGGCTCAAAACTATAATTGGCTTTTTGAGTTAATGGTCTTTCATTTAAATTTATAAGAGTCCCTCCTATTAAAAAATTCTCGTTAAATCTATGTTCTACATTAATACCCGTAAAACGTTTTGTCTGTTGACCAAAAAGCGTGTTATTTTCTGTGGAAACCTCAATAGGTATGTTAGAAGCTATTAAAGCCTGATCAAGAATAATTACTCTGCCTCTTGCATAATCTACTGTGTAATCAAGACCTTCTTGTAAAACACGTCCACCCGCAGTCACAGTCACAGAACCTTGCGGCACATTAAACCCACCTATTGGGATACCATCTTCCTGAGTGGATTTATACTTTCCTTTTAATTGAAATTTATTCTTATCTGCATTATCTCTCGCAGCAGTCTTAGTAGAAGTATAAAGTGACTTGTACACATATTTACGCTGGTTTGCATTGTATGTCTGCTGCTCATCATTTGTCATATCTACACCGTCGTCATAAACCTCACCGGTTTCGCTTCTAAGTTTATTGAAGAGATACTCACCAAAAGGTTCCACAGAAGTGAAAATTATACTACCATTTCTAACGTTTACCGTAAGCCCCGGCACAAAATCGAAAAAACCATCTCCTCCTACCTGAGGATCACCATAAGTCGTTAGCCTGTCAAGATTAAAAACACGTAACAACGAAGTTTGATCTACATCGTCCGGAAGCGCAGGGCCGCCTTCTGCAGATGTAATATAATTAAGCGGGGAAGGATCAGTATATACTATATTAAGTCTAAAACCATCTTGCTGCAACTGTCCCGCACCAAGGCCATAGATGTTTTTCATCATCAGGTCCCAAACCGGTTCAGCCACAGTTGTAATGTTGCTTTTCAGCATTTTAACCACAAGAGCCTTAGGTTCACCACCTTGACCCGGCGGAATAAACTGATCAAGAATACCATCGTTATTCACATCTGCGCCCGCAGTTTGATCTGCATCTGCAGCGTCTGTTATTTGATCACCGTCAGTATCCTGTCCATTTTCATTAATATTATCCCCATCTGCATCAACATCAACCACATTTGGCACACCATCGCCATCATCATCGGCATACGGGCTGCCGGTTGCATCTACACCATCATTTGCAAATTCGCCCACCTGATAAACCTGCCCGTTCACGGTGTATTGAAAAGCCACACCAAGAACCTCATCATTATTCAATCTTTGGTTTAAAGATATATAACCCAAGGTAGCATCAAGCGTATATTCATTTGAAGTAAGTTGTCTCGAGTTCTCCAGCAATACATAATCTGTACCGTCTGAAACAGGAACACCACCAAAACCTTGTTCTACGGTTGCAGCATCTCTAATTGCATTATTAAGAACGGTTTGACCGTTACCATTTATGCCAAAAGGATTAAAATCATTATTTGCATTTGCAGGATAAGAACCTGAAGGTCTGTTTACAAACCCTGATGGCGGTGCTGCAAGACCAATATTTTCAGGATTAGATTCACCAATATCCTGAACAGCTACAATATTACGTGTACCCTGAACTGTTTGGTTTCGGTTTGTGACCCAAACTTCTATACGCGTGATCTGTATATTAGAATTTACAAATGGATAACTCGCAAGAGCCTCGTCGTAGTGATCTCTAAAATAATGCGAAAGAAAATAATGCCTGTTTTCATCATAATCTAAAGCAAAAATCTCAAAATCCTCAACTGTCCCGCTACCCTCTGCGGTTACAGAATTTGTCTGACTTTGCTGTTCTGAAAACACACCTGTTACAGTCGTTTTCCCGAATTGTAACTGGGTTTTTACACCAAATAAACTTTGTGAACCCTGAATAAGCGCACTATTTAATGGCATACTCACATTACCCACTTCTATCTTTTGTACAATATCATCTTCAGTAGGCGTGTATTCAAGTTTTATCTGGTTCTGAAAATCAAACGTAGATTCTGTATCATACATCGCATTTACCTGCAGTCTTTCTCCTACTTTACCTAGTAAGCTAAGACTAATGCGCTGATCAAAATCAAAACTGAAGTTGCTTCGGTTTCTGGGTGAGAAACTTGGGTTATCCTGTTTTGTATAAAGCACTCCCAGATCCATCTCTACAGATCCCTGTGGAATCAATTCTATCGTATTACCGCCAAAAATAGATTCAAAAAGGTTAGAATCTACATAGAAATTAGGCAATAGATTTTTTTGAGCCTCCTGCCCTTCTTCGGTCTTACCATCTACGGCAGCGATCTTTTCTTTAAAGTACTGGCGCATTTGTTCTTTACGCACCATGTCTTTAAACTCCTGCGGAGTTAAGATAAGTGGATAATTAATATCAAAATCACCTAGTTTCTCACTATAAATATAGCGGTCTGTCTGTGGGTCATAAATATATTTTGCAATAATGCTACTGGGATTCTTTAGCTCAAGTCTGCCAAGAGAATATCCCGTTGCTGTAGAATCCTGCTCCCGCCCGTCATCTTGAGAGAAGGCAGAAAATGAAATTGCAAATATTCCGAATAAGGTAATATATCGTACTGATGAAGCTAAAAATAATTTTGTCCCCAATTGGATTACAAGTTTTTAAGCGCTTGTTTAATAATGGTTTCAACGTCTGCTGATGGATTCTCCTGCACTATTTTATTGCAAACTTTCTCTGCTTGTTTGCGTAAGAATCCTAGAGTTTCTAATGCAGATAACGCTTCTTCTTTATTGGTATTGCTTGTACTTATTGAAACTTCGTCAATATCGTATACTTTAAGAATCTTATCCTTAAGATCAAGAATCACACGTTGAGCAGTTTTTGCTCCTATTCCTTTTACAGACTGTATTACAGGAACATCACCCGTCGCTATACTTTGTTTAAGCTGCTCAGGAGTAAGCGATGAAAGCATGGTACGCGCTGTACTTGTACCCACGCCAGAAACAGAAATAAGAAGTTTAAAAATGTCCCTTTCAGATTTTTGCATAAACCCATACAGCGTATGCGCATCTTCTTTAACGTGCAGGTAGGTATGAATGCTTATTGCCTCGCCATCTGGCAAAAGAGAATAAGTATGTAAAGATATATTGACAAAATATCCTACCCCATTACAATCTATGATAATTTCGGTAGGATTTTTTTCTACAAGCTTGCCTTTGAGGTGTGTTATCATTTGTTAAGAAAATGTTAGGGGCCTCAAATGTACTAAATAAAAATGCTTTGAATAAGGCTGATTTTCTGCCTTTTCGACCGATTTTATAGTGTAGTTTCCTGTTTTTTCTCCTTTTGTTGTGCGTCAATAACAGCTATTGCCGCCATATTAACCATCTCATCTACACTGGCACCTAATTGCAACACATGAACCGGCTTACGCATACCCAGCATGATAGGCCCAATATTATCTGCCTTATCAAGTTCTTTGAGCATTTTGTATGTAATGTTTGCCGAGTCTATATTTGAAAAAATAAGGGTATTGACCTTTTTACCTGCCAGTTTTGAAAACGGAAATTTACTCTTTAGCATTTCCGCATTTAATGCGAAATCTGCCTGCACTTCACCATCTACTAAAAGATCTGGATAGTATCTGTGTAAGTAAGAAACGGCTTCCCTCATTTTAACTGCTTTTTCATTTTTAGATGATCCAAAATTTGAATAAGAGGTCATTGCAACAACAGGCTCAAGACCAAACATGCGTACCGTACGCGCTGTCATTTGTGCGATCTTTGCCAACTCTTTTGCTGTAGGGTTAATATTTATTGAAGTATCTGCTAGAAATAATGGCCCACGAGAAGTGATCATGAGGTTTGTAGTAGCGACTTTTTGCACATTAGGAGCAGCTCCTATCACCTCAAGTACTGGTTTTACAGCAGAAGGATAGCTGCTGGAATAACCTGTTATCATACCGTCTACATCACCTTCACTCACCATCATAGATGCGTAATAATTACGCTGTCTCATCAGTTTTTGAGCATCAAAATAGGTTACCCCTTTGCGTTTGCGAGACTGCCAGTAGATGTGGGCATATCTGTTAAGATGTTCCTTCTCTTCAGGAGATTTAGGATCTATTATCTCAACATCTGCCTCGTCAAACTCCAGCTCTTGCATAAGCTCGAGTATCGTCTCACGATTACCTAATAAAACCGGGAATGCAATACCATCGTCATGAACGATCTGTGCAGCTTTTAAAACATCAAGTTGATCTGATTCTGCAAAAACAATACGTTTTGGGTTAGTGCGCGCGCGATTAAGCAGAAGACGTACAATCTTATTATCAGAACCCATTCTATCAAGAAGTTCGTCCTCATAACGTTGCCAATCTATAATAGGCACACGTGCAACGCCACTATCCATAGCCGCTTGTGCAACTGCCGGCGGCACTTTTGTTATTAATCTGGGATCAAAAGGCTTAGGGATAATATATTCTCTATTAAAATTAAGCCTTGTTTCGCCATAAGCGATATTTACCTGCTCAGGCACAGATTCTTTAGTCAATTCGGCTAGTGCTTTCACCGCCGCCATTTTCATTTCTTCGTTGATCTTAGTGGCTCTAACATCTAAAGCTCCGCGAAAAATAAAAGGGAAACCAAGCACATTATTCACCTGATTAGGATGATCAGATCGTCCTGTAGCCATAATAATATCCTTACGCACAGAAACAGCCACATCATAAGGAATCTCAGGATCTGGATTTGCCATGGCAAAAACAATAGGATTATCTGCCATTGAAAGGAGCATATCTTCACTTACAATGTTTGCAATAGAAAGACCGATGAATACATCTGCATCTTTCATAGCCTCAACAAGCGTATCTATCTTACGATCTGAAGCAAATTCTTTCTTCTCAACAGAAAGATTTTCCCGGTCACTTCTAATTACACCTTTGCTGTCAAGCATCACAATATTCTCTGCTCTGGCGCCAAAGGCTTTATATAATCTTGTACATGATACTGCGGCAGCACCTGCGCCACTTACCACTATACGTACATCTTCTATATTTTTTTCTGCAAGTTCAAGAGCATTAAGCAAAGCTGCTGCAGAAATTATTGCAGTACCGTGTTGATCATCGTGCATTACAGGAATATCAAGCTCTTCTTTAAGTCTTCTCTCTATTTCAAAAGCTTCAGGCGCTTTTATATCTTCGAGATTTATCCCCCCAAAAGTTGGAGCAATATTTTTAACCGTTTCTATAAAAGCATCAACATCTTTAGTCCCTACTTCAATATCAAAAACGTCTATACCTGCAAATATTTTAAAGAGCAGACCTTTACCTTCCATTACTGGTTTTGAAGCTTCGGGACCTATATCGCCTAAACCTAAAACCGCTGTACCGTTAGAAATAACCGCCACAAGATTACCCTTAGCAGTATATTTATAGGCGTTGTCTTTATCTTTCTCGATCTCCAGACAAGGTTCTGCAACCCCTGGCGAATAAGCCAATGAGAGATCTCTTTGTGATGAATATTTTTTTGTGGGAACAACTGAAATTTTTCCAGGTGTAGGTTTTGCGTGATATACTAAAGCCTCTCGACGTCGGTTTTGTTTACTCATAAGATTGGTACTTAACGCTACAAAAATAAAGCTAATTTTTGGGGGAAGATAGCCCTTATGCTATTTGATTTTTAACAATTCTGCCAGAATATCCAGATGTGCGGGAAGGCCTCCTAAATTCTGTAATTTAAAAGCTGCAACTTGTTGACCGGTTTTTAAAGCCTTTTCATCATCATATCCTTTTAGATAACTAAAAAGAAAGCCAGACCAAAATGCGTCACCTGCCCCTGTAGCATCTACTACTTTGTTTATTTTAAATGCAGGAAACGAGATAACGCTGCCATTTTTTCGCGAAAGCTTAACTCCCTCACTTCCTAACGTAAGACAAACAACGCTAACCCCCAGATCATGAAAAAAGTCAAAAATTGCCTGATGACTTCGTTTTTCATCAAAAAGGCGCAGCATATCATCTTCACTTATTTTTACAAGAGGATCGTAACTGCAATAGGTTTTTATATGTCTTAATGCCTTTTCACGATTGGGCCATATTCTGGGACTGTAATTAATATCAATACTGAGTTTACACCCCATTTTTACAGCTTTACCAGCAGCATTCATAATTGTGGTACGGGCAGGATTCTTGCTTAAAGCGAAACACGTTGTATGAAATATTTTTGCCCGTTTTAAGATCTCATTGTTTACCTGCTGCTCACCTATGAGTTTATCTGCCTGCCTGTAAGCTATAAAATCTGGAGTTGCGGTGGTCTTAGATACAAAGATTACACTTGTAGGATGTGTATCTATCATCCTGAGCGAACTAACATCAAGCTGTTTATCTTTAATCTGATCTTTTATAAAATGACCAAAACCATCATCGCCTACTGTACTTATAAGTCTTGGGTTAAGCCCCAGCCGTTTCATATTGACAGCGACATTTGTAGGGCTGCCACCTAAAAACCGATGAAAGTCAGTAGTTTTTTGAAGATTAGTTTCTTCCTGATGTCCTATAAAGTCAATGAGTATCTCACCTACACAAAGTATATCTATATCTTTTGTCATATCAATAACGTGTTTCCCGCTAGCCCTTGTTTAAGCATAATGCTTGCCGCGGCGCTCCATGCACAGTGCGGAACACCATTAGGCTCACCGGTTTTTGAATTGAAATTCTCATAAAACGACCAGTTTTTGGCCTCATTTAACCGATTTATGACCTGTAAAACCCGATTTCCCTGCTCTATTTTACCGTGTTTTATCAAGCCCAAACCGTAAAATCCGTTTACTATTTGCCAGGTGCCACCATTATGAAATTCATAAGGATGATTCCGGAATTCATATTTGCAGTTATTTACTAAAAAACGCCACTCTTCATCGCCTTCTTCTATCACAGGCCAGAAAGCCGGAAGCAAATCAAGCTTTAAACCACCTCGCAAATTTTCTGTGTAGTTTATGAGTTGGCTAGTATCATTATCATCACCCAGATCAAGTAAAAGCGCCAGACTATTTGCAAAACCATCAAATTGAGTTTGATAACCAGCCGGCTCCAGAGAGGCGGCCCAATATGATTTAGTCTCTAAATTAGAATACGCCTTTGGGTGATAAACCGTTTGCTCAGTTTTCCGTTTTTTGTAATTATTTTCTAGTTTTTGCTGTATTACGGCTGATTTTTCGCTTAAAGCGAAATCATCTTTAAAATATAAATAACACTCTAAAGCCCATAACCTTAGCAGCTGATCGTACAATATAAATCCCTGCGTGGGATATTCATCTGCCCAGTTACCGCTACGTGGTACGTACATGAGATCACCGTCATTATACTCCCATGACTGCATGAGCTTAAAACCCAATTTTATATTAGGCTCGAGCTTCTCCAGCAAGTTTATATCGCCTGTCTTATATGCATACTGACAAACACCTATAATAAACCAGCTCACAGTATCTACACGGCCCGCTAGTCCGCCAAAACTAACTTCCGTTCCAGCCTCAGTAAAATGAACATTTGAAGGTATATTGCCTAAAGCGTGTTGATTTCCGGCTAGTGTGAGTAGCGTCTCTTTAAAACTTGCAATCAATTTACCGTCGCCGTCAAGCAAAGCTGCCAGACCGCAAATCACCCCATCTCTTGCCCAAATTCTTCTGTAATTTGAAATTTCATTTGCACTGGCCAGAAAACCTCTTTCAGTAGAAACTTTAAGAAGTAATTCTTTAGCCCGGTCATAAGCGTATGATTCATCAGTCATATGACTAAAATAAAAATTGAATGGTTATTACCAGAAATATCCCACAATAATTGAGGTCAGGATAAGCAAAATAATCGCTAGCTTTCTGTAATTCTTATACCATGGTAACGCTTTTAATTCTTCAGTTTCTGATGTAAAAATCTCTTTTTTGTAGGTATACTCAGCCACTTTACCGGGATCTGGTGCAGGCGTCATTAAACTTACCACTACGTGTACAAAAGCACAGATCACAAATAACCATGATGCTTTAGCCAGGAAATGTAAATCGTTAACTGCGGGAACCCAATCAAAACTTTGAGAAAGTATCATTAACACGGCTATGGTAAATCCAAACAGCAGACTCACAATAGAACCTGTTCCATTTGCACGTTTCCAGAAAAGCCCCAGAACAAAAGCTGAAACAGCCGGTGGACTTGTATACGCAATCACCAACTGTAAATACGTCCATAAAGAATCACTCACACGTTCTATAAAAGGCACCCAAAGTATTGCCAGAACAACTAAAATCACGGTAGTTATCTGCCCCGCTCTTACCAATTGCTTACTCGTAAGGTCTGGTTTAAGAACCCGAACAAAATCCATAGTTACAAGAGTTGATGCAGAATTAAACGTAGCCGACACAGATGACATCATCGCTGCCATAAGACCGGCAACCACAAGACCTAATATGCCCGTGGGTAATAACTGAAATAACAATACAGGATATGTAAGGTTAGGGCAATTTGCAAGATCGTCACAAACCTGACCATTTGTAAGTGTATAATTAAGGTCTGAAATATCAAGTGAATTAAATAATAAAAGTGCCAAAACTCCCGGCACAACCATGATAAAAATCACAGGTAGCTTAAGTAAACCGGCAAATAAAGCGCCTAGTCTACCATGATTAAGGTCTTTTGCTCCCAGAACACGTTGCACCATAAACTGATTATTTGCCCAGAAATAAAAACCTAAAAGCGGCACTCCCGTTATGAGTCCCCACCAGGGCATAAATTCATCGTTAGAAGGTCTTACAAGACTAAAAACCTCTTCAGAATTCTCTGGAATAAAATGACCCTCTGCAGCCCTATCGCCAAAATTCACATCACCCGCTGCCAGCATACCATCTAGTTTGCTCATCATCGTATTCCAGCCGCCTCCTAATTGGTCAAAGGCAAAATACGTAAGCAAGCATGAACCTATAATAAGAAGAACTGCCTGAATAACCTCTGTCTGTATAACAGAGTTCAGCCCACCGGGTATTGTATAAGCCGCAGCTGCTACAGCCAAAATTATGAGAATCCACGTAGAATCCATTTCAGGGAAAAGCAAACTCAAAACGATCTTACCTACGTAAAGGCCTGCCGCTGTATCTACCAGAATATTCCCTATTATCGTTATGAAAGAGAAATAATAACGCGATCTGCTGTCATACCTTCTCTCCAGAAACTCTGGCATTGTATAAACTCCTGACTTTATATAAAAAGGAAGAAAGAATATTGAAAAGAAAATCAACACGACGACAGCATACCACTCGTAGTTATAAACGTTGACGTTTGTTTGATACGCATCTGAAGCTAAACCTACCAGCGTAGAACTTGAAATATTGGCCGAAAATAAAGCGATACCAACAATAGGCCATGTCATTGTGCGACCCCCAAGAAAGTAATCTTCAGAGTTGCCCCTTTTTGATTTGGAAATTCCATAAATCACAATCCCAAGAAGGTAAATGGCGATTATCGCAATGTCTAGAATAGGTAAAGAATTCATCAGCTAGCTTTAGTGTTCGTACTTCTAAAATAATTCTCAGATCATTATCAAAAGCGCAATCGTTTGAGAGAGCTTGTCATAATAATCCGGGGATCAAGATACGAGAATTGCAGTAAATAATTAGCATAGTTTTAACACTTGGAAAAATCGGATGAAACCGTGGTAAAATCGGCAATTTTGAGTCTATTATCGGCTGTTTTTCAGGAAGTCAATATTTCGCTTTAGCCCGGAAAATTTTGTTCTCTTAACCGGTGATTTTTTAAATATTTCTGAAAATACCTCTTGCGTAAGCTCTTCCCATTCTTTTTTTGACTTAGAAAGCATGTCTGGGTTAGGATTAAAAAGCGGCTCATTATGCGGTTTTGAAAAGCGATTCCAGGGGCAAACGTCCTGGCAAACATCACACCCAAACATCCACTCATCCATTTTATCCTGTGCGTAATTAGGAATTTCATTTTTAAGCTCGATCGTAAAATAACTAATGCACTTACTCCCGTCTACCACATGCGGGTCTACAATTGCCTGCGTAGGACACGCGTCTATACACGCAGTACAACTCCCGCAATGATCTGTAACGGCATGATCATAATCAAGGTCCAGATCAACAATTAATTCTGCAATAAAATAAAAAGAACCTACTTGCTTGGTTAGCAAATTACTGTTTTTGCCTATCCAGCCTAAACCACTTTTTGCGGCCCAGGCTTTGTCAAGAACAGGAGCCGAATCTACAAAAGCGCGGCCGTGAACTTCGCCTATTTTTTCTTCAATAAAATGCAGAAGTGCTTTCAGCTTGTCTTTAATCACAAAATGATAATCTGTACCGTAGGCGTATTTTGAGATTTTATAAGAATCTCCATTTTGAGATTCTTCAGGATAATAATTAAGCAAAAGCGAAATCACACTTTTAGAACCGGGAACTAATTTGGTAGGATCAAGGCGCTTGTCAAAGTGATTTGCCATATAAGACATTTCACCATTCATGTTCTTATTAAGCCAGGCCTCCAGACGCGGAGCCTCTTCTTCAAGAAATTCAGCTTTAGAAACACCGCATGACATAAAACCAAGACGTTTAGCTTCGGCTTTAATCAATGCTGTATGTTTTGCCCTGTTTTCTATCATCTTGCTGTAAATTCTAAGAAGGCATTTTTCGGCTTCAGCGTAATTAACGGCAGAATCTCAATAGGTGTTGTTTTTGGCCCAATTTTAAAACGCAGAGTTAATTTCGCAACAGCGAGAATCATTTCATACATCGCAAAATTATTACCAATACACATGCGTGGACCAGCGCCAAACGGATAATAATACGAACTATGTACGTTTGTTTCACTGAACCTTTCCGGAATAAATTTTAAAGGCTGTCCCCAATAATCAGGATGCTTATGAATCTCGTGAATGGAGAATAAAAGGCTGGAACCTTTGCCGATTTTCATCCCATTATACTCATCTTCTTCTTTATTTACGCGATCAATAAAATAAGCCGGCGGATATAAGCGTAAAGATTCTTCTACAACCTGCCTTGTATATTTACACGCCTGTATAAACTCCATTAAAGAGGAGGTTTCCTTTTTCGCAGCAGCGACTTCATCGTAAATTCTGTTTTGCACTTCAGGATTACACGCAAGAAGTTGGCTGGTAAAGGTAAGCGCATTAGAAGTTGTCTCATGCCCGGCGGTAAACAGAATGAGAATTTCATCTATCAACTGTTCTTCATCCATCGCGTTCCCGTCCTCATAGCGAGCATCAAGCAACATATCTAGCAGATCATTTTCTCTTAAACCGCTAATGCGCCGTGCCTCGACTAAAGTTTTTAAAATCTGTCTGGCTTCCTGAGTAAGTGCAATATGCTTTTTTATGCTGCCGCCCCATTTAAACCACCAGGATTTATATGGTTGACGCAGCTCGCGAACCAGCATTTTCTGAGCAGCTTCAGTAATGTATTGTAGTCTGTTAATTGTGTCCTGCCCCACGGCGCTACTGAACAGGGACTTTACCACCGTCTGGAAAGCCAGATCATTATAGATAGGAAAAATATCAATAGGCTTGCCGGTTTCAATTCTGTTTAATTCAGTATCAATTGCATCGCTAATTGTAGTCAATAGATTTACAAGTTGCTTTTTGTGAAATGCCGGCTGAATTAATTTACGCTGCTTTGCCCAGTGTTCTCCTTCTGCGGTCAATAAACCCTTACCCACATATTTTGCCAGATCTTTAGTCTGTATGGGCGATTTTGTATAGTTTTTCTGGTTTTTTTGAAGTGCGTATTGTGCAAATCCCGCATCACGCGAAAAGATAACTGAACGCTTTGGACTGATATTTAATCGAAAAGTATCCCCATGTTTTTCAAAATTCTTATGATGAAAGGGCAAGGGATTTTTAAGAATGCTACCCGCATGTAAAAGAAACTGAATTACAGAAACTGAAGGAATTTCTTTTACATGCATAAAATCTCTTTCTGAAAAAATCTCACATTAAGCTTAAAACAAACCTCCCTGAATATTGCCTTTTACTTTGCCCAGATGTTTATAAGCAGCTTCGGTTACTTCACGGCCACGTGGTGTGCGCATAATAAAACCCTGCTGAATTAGAAAAGGTTCATATACTTCTTCAATAGTTTCAGGACTTTCTGAAACTGCCGTGGCAATTGTAGTTATACCTACAGGGCCGCCTTTAAACTTGTCTATTATTGTAGCAAGTATTTTATTATCCATTTCATCTAAACCATGCGCATCGACATTTAGGGCTTTTAACCCGAATTTTGCTATAAAAAGGTCGATTTTTCCATTTCCTTTTATCTGTGCAAAATCCCGAACTCTGCGCAAAAGTGCATTTGCAATACGGGGCGTACCGCGGCTACGACCGGCAATCTCAATTGCAGCTTCAATATCTATAGGTACATTTAATATCTCTGCACTACGTTGTACAATTGTGGTGAGCAATTCTGTATTGTAATATTCAAGACGCGAAGCGATACCAAAACGCGCGCGCATAGGTGCAGTAAGCAAACCTGACCTGGTGGTAGCGCCTATTAATGTAAAAGGATTTAAATTAATCTGAACAGTACGCGCATTAGGCCCAGACTCGATCATAATATCGATCTTGTAATCTTCCATCGCAGAGTACAAGTACTCTTCAACAATAGGACTTAACCGATGAATCTCATCAATAAAAAGAACATCTCTTTCATCAAGATTAGTAAGTAAACCTGCCAGATCGCCCGGTTTATCTAAAACAGGTCCTGAAGTCACTTTTATACTAACGCCAAGTTCATTTGCCAGAATATTGGCTAGTGTTGTTTTACCAAGTCCGGGAGGGCCGTGAAACAAAGTATGATCTAAAGCTTCACCTCTTAAATTAGCAGCTTTCACAAAGATCTGTAAATTCTCAAGCACCTGCTCCTGCCCCGCAAAATCATCAAAACTAAGCGGTCTCAGGGCGCGCTCAATATCCTGGTCTTCGCGGGTAAAATTGTCTCCTGTAGGGTCTAGGTTCTCGTTCATGCACCAAAGATAATCATAGAATATTTGTAATACTGAAAATCGGTATTTACTGCTTAAATATCGGTCTTAAACACTAAAAAACCCACTCGCATGAGTGGGTTTTTGTAATATATTATTGAAATCGAACTAGTGATTCATTTCTTCTTCATTTTCCTGAAGAGGTATATTCTGTGGGATGTAATCCTGACCTGCAATAACATAATCAGTTTCATCTTCATTTAGTTTACTATAGTCATATGACCAACGATAAACTTCAGGAATAGCACCTTCCCAGTTTCCATGAATGTGCTTGTGTTCTGTTGTCCATTCTAATGTATTAGATTTCCAAGGATTTTTAGGTCCTTTCTTTCCATAGAAAATAGAGTGGATAAAGTTGTATACGAATACTAACTGTACAGCACCTGTAATTAAAGCTGCAACTGTGATCATAATATTCACATCTGCAAGATCATCAAAATAAGGGAAAGCGGTGTTAGTATAATAACGTCTTGGTAAACCAGCCATACCTATAAAGTGCATTGGGAAGAAAATCGCATAAGAGCCGATAGCTGTTACCCAAAAGTGCACATAACCTAGGTTTTTATTCAACATACGTCCCTGAAACATTTTAGGGAACCAGTGATATACACCTGCAAATAAACCATACAGCGCAGAAATACCCATCACTAAGTGGAAGTGAGCTACTACAAAATATGTATCGTGCACGTTTATATCAAGTGTACTGTCTCCTAAAATAATACCTGTTAAACCACCGGTAATAAATGTAGAAACAAGACCTATAGAGAAAAGCATCGCAGGATTAAACTGCAGATTACCTTTCCACAATGTTGTGATATAGTTAAATGCTTTTACCGCAGATGGAATCGCAATTAATAATGTTGTAAATGTAAATACAGATCCCAGGAAAGGATTCATACCAGATACAAACATGTGGTGACCCCAAACTATAGTAGAAAGGAACGCGATCGCTAAAATAGAAGCAACCATCGCACGATAACCAAAAATAGGTTTGCGCGCATTAGTAGCAATAACTTCAGAAGAAATACCCAATGCAGGTAATAACACGATGTAAACCTCAGGGTGACCTAAGAACCAGAATAAGTGCTCAAAAAGTACCGGAGAACCCCCACTGTTATGAAGAACTTCACCACCAATATAAATATCTGACAAGAAGAATGAAGTACCAAAACTTCTATCCATTATAAGTAATAAAGCTGCTGAAAGCAATACCGGGAACGAAACAACACCAATAATAGCAGTTACAAAGAATGCCCATATTGTTAAAGGTAAACGTGTCATCGACATACCTTTTGTACGCAGGTTGATTACAGTTACTATATAGTTAAGTGAGCCTAATAAAGAGGACGCAATAAATATAGCAAGAGAAACTAACCAAAGTGTCATACCCATACCAGAAGCAGGAATAGATTCTGGAAGTGCAGATAAGGGAGGATAGATCGTCCATCCAGCTGCTGCTGGTCCAGACTCTACAAATAAAGAGCAAACCATAATAACAGAAGAAAGGAAGAACAACCAATAAGATACCATATTCAGGAATCCTGAAGCCATATCTCTGGCCCCTATCTGTAGCGGAATTAAAAGGTTACTAAAAGTACCACTTAAACCTGCTGTCAAAACAAAGAATACCATTATGGTACCGTGAATAGTTACCAAAGAAAGGTAAATACTAGGATCCATAACACCGTTTTCGGCCCATTTTCCTAATAACATTTCAAAAATGGTAAACTTTTCTTCTGGCCAGGCCAATTGCAACCTGAACAAAAGTGACATAGAAATACCAATGAATCCCATTATAAGACCAGTAATTAAATACTGCTTAGAGATCATTTTATGGTCAGTACTAAAAATATAAGTACTTATAAAGGTCTGCTTATGATGATGCCCGTGCTCCTCGTGAGCGTGATCTATAGCTGGTGCGTGTGCTGACATAATCTAATTTCTTTTGAATATCAATTTTTATTGTTGAGCTAAAGTTGATTTAAAGGTCTTTTGATCTTTAAGCCATGCCTCAAATTCTTCCTGCGTCTCTACAACGATCTTCATTTGCATATTATAGTGACTGGCTCCACAGATCTTGTTACATAGCAAATAGTAATCAAATTGATCATAATCATCTAATGCAACATCTCCTGCGGCAACTAACTCTTTACTTCTGGTTGTGCGTATTTCTTTAATACGACGCATTTTATCTTGTATATATTCAGTGCCTCTAATTTCTTCTGTTGTTACCGTAGGAGTGAAAGAAAATTGAGTAATCATTCCTGGTACAACATTCATTTGAGCTCTAAAGTGTGGCATATAGGCCGAATGCAGGACGTCCTGAGAACGCAACTTGAAAACAACTTGTCTGCCAACAGGCAAGTGTAATTCCTGCGTCACGATATCATCCATCCCATCGTCATCTGAAGCATCAATACCTACAGTATTTGCACCTTCGATGAAACGCACATTAGCATTACCCAGCGTATTATCATCACCAGCATATCTAGCTCTCCAGTTGAAACGCTGTGCGTATAACTCAACTACAAGTGCATCCTCATCTTTCTCAAAGTTCATGATATCAGACCAAGTGAACAGTCCGTAGATAATTAATCCTGCTAAAACCACAACCGGAATAATCGTCCATATAAACTCAAGCTTATCATTATCTGCATAAAACAAAGCTTTTCTACCTTTCTTACCGTGATATTTGTAAGCAAAAATATGTAGAAGACCCTGGGTTATAATTTGTACAAACATGATCAAAGCTATAGATACGAACATTAACGTATCGTACTTTCCACCATGCTCAGAAGATGCCTCTGGAAGGTAAAAACGTGAATAATACCAGAAGCAGTAAAAACTGATAAAGTAAAGAAATATAACAAACATCAACATCAACTTTGCGTTGATACGATTGTCTTTATTGTTTGCTACTTCCCCGCTGTCGACTTCAGATTTGATCTGCGACAATTTGTAAATCTTACTCATTTGCCAAACAGATGCGGCAAAAAGAATGATTACTATAAGTACTAGAAAAACGGTCATTTGTATCTCTTTTCTTTTTCGTTTCTATTAATAATGGTAATTCTCACTTTCTTTAATAAATGGATCTCCTTCATGTCTTAACGGCACTTTAGCAAGTCCTGTACCTACTACAAAGACAAATAAGCCTAAGAAAAAGAAAAAGCCAGAAATTTCGGGGATGCCAATAGACCAATAAGGCCCTACAGTTGACGGCATAACCAATAAGAATATATCTATATAATGTCCTGTCAATATTATTATACCCGTAATTACTACAAACCAAGGAAGACGTTTAAAGTCGCTATTCATTAATAGTAAAATTGGGAATACAAAATTAAGCACTAGCATTCCAAAAAACAGCAAATTATACTCCTGAATTCGTAATATAAAATAGGTAACCTCTTCAGGCATGTTAGCGTACCAGATCAACATAAATTGACCGAACCAAAGGTATGTCCAGAAAATACTAAATGCGAACATGAATTTAGCAAGATCATGCAAGTGACTGTCATTAACATAAGGTAACAGACCACGTCCTTTTAAGAACACTGTTACCATTGCAATAACTGTAATTGCAGAAACAAACATACTTGCAAATACATACCATGCAAATAAAGTACTATACCAGTGCGGTGTCATAGACATAAACCAGTCCCAAGCCATCATTGATTCTGTAACGATAAAGAATATCAAAAAGAATACAGAAAACTTAAAGTTTCTTTTATATGGATCAAGCGTAGTTGAATGAACGACTTCTAAAGCATTTTTTCGAGAAAAATGACGGTATAAGTTCCAACCCAATACATATATAATAGCACGTATTAAGAAGAAAGGGAAATTAAGATATCCTGACTTTGCCTGAAGAATAGAATCTCCAGCGACAAGCTCTTCATTTTGCCATGGATAAAAATGTGTCCCGGCAAAAACAACGATTATAAAAACAATAATAGAACCAGGAAGCAAATATGTTGTTACTCCTTCTATCACTCTGTAAAGAACAGGTGACCATCCAGCCTGTGCAGCATATTGAATCGCATAAAACACTAAGGCTCCCAAAGCTATCATCATAAAGAAGAAAGCAGACACAAAAGTTGCAGACCAAGGTTTAGCCTGCATTTGATGCAATACATGCTCCATGTGTTCATCATCATTGTGATGAGCCTCACTACTAGACATATCTTTAGATTGCTCCATTGCATGATCAGCATATCCTTCTCTACCACGAGCCTCATCTACAAAGTTTGTAGATGAATGACTATCTTCCCCATGCTCAGATGTTGCGTCACCATGACCTTCTCCATGACTCTCATGAGCAGCCATAATTTCTTTTACATCGGCAACAGTAGATGGTGTTGATAGAAACCCATAAACTATCCCTATCAGGCCAATAGCCATCAATATGATGGAAAAAATTTTGAATTTACTAGAAAACGTGTACATAAGTATTAATTATCCTGACTTAATTAGTGTTCTGTGCGTGTATCTCCAAGCTCCTGACTTTGATATCCGGAGGCAGATTCATTTAATTCACTACCTGTTCTTCCCTCTTCATCAGTCATATTATCTGGTAAAGTCTCAATATCATCAGAAGAAACAAAAGTGCGGTCTGGATCCCCATTTAATGCATGTTTAAGACTCATTACATAGTGGTTTATCTTCCAAAGTTCTTCTTCTGTAGTTTGTGAAGCATATGACCCCATGTTATTTCTACCATAATAAGTCACATGGTAAACGCTACCTTCTGTAATATCTCTTCCGGCATCATTATAAGCAGGCACACCAAGTATTTTTTCTCTTTCAGCTAAAGTTCCCTGACCGTTACCTTTATCACCATGGCAAATAGCACAGTAAATAGTGTAAAGTGCCTTTCCTTCATTAAGATTGTCTTCAGTATAAGGCAAAGGATTCTTTAAATTAGCTTTAGCCGCTTCATAACCCTCGGGAGTATTTTCATACTCATAAGGCATCCATCCTCTAGCCACTGACCCTTCAGCGGGAGACATCGCCTCCTGACCATCAGGAAACACCTCATAATTACCATATGTCTCGTAACTCACGGGAGCATACATGTTTGGCATATACTGGTAATTAGGCTTGTCTTTAGTTTGACAAGAAACTACTACAGCCAATACAGAAACAAATAATATAATTTGAACAATTTTCTTCATTACTTAAGCTTCTTCTGCGTTATGGATTAAATTGAGTTCTGCAGCTCCAGTATCATACAAGAACTTTGTAAGATCTTCTACATTATGATTAGCAACCTCTATCTCTACCAAAAAATGATCATCTGTAGTGCGAACATCTGGATTTTCAGCTTTCTTAAAAGGCCATATTTTACTTCTTAGGTAAAAGGTAATCACCATTAAGTGAGCTGCAAAAAACACCGTTAATTCAAACATAATCGGTATAAATGCCGGCATATTTTGAATATAAGAGAAACTAGGTTTACCCCCAATGTTTCTAGGCCAATCCTCGATCATAATAAAGTTCATCATGAGCACAGCCACTGTCAATCCCGTTAAACCATATATAAAAGAAGTGATAGCGATACGAGTAGGAGCGAGACCCATTGCTTTATCAAGACCATGCACCGGAAACGGCGTATACACCTCATTTATACTATAATGTTTTGCGCGCACTTCTTTAACGGCATTTAATAAAATGTCGTCATCTGTATAAAGTGCATGTATTACTGTTGAAGATGCCATACTTCTTTATTATTGTTTTAGTTTTTGTGCCTGTCCTGCCCAGTCTTCACGTTCAGCTCTTCCAGGAAATGTGTCTATTATCTCATCAAGCAGATCGTACTCTTTTTTAGTCATGCGGCTCACCTGATCAAAAGTGTAAATACCTAACTGATGGAGTTTTTGCTCCATAACCGGTCCTACACCACTTATTTTCTTGAGATTATCAGCTTTTTGAGTCGCAGGGTCGTACACTCCAATAGCATGTAACATACCATCTATTTGATCCCTCTTTGCTTCTGTATCTACTAATGCATCAGCATTAACCGTATCTTCATGACCATCATTATCAACATCCTCTTCTTTATCTGAAGTAAAGTAAGTACCACGCATGTTTGCAGAAGGTTCCTCAGCTGTTGGGTCAAGATCTACATGTGTTATGTGGTGATCGTCACCATGTTCTGCACGTAATTTCTTATACATTTCTCCTGAAGATTTTAAAATAGTCTTCACTTCAGCCTGTGCTATAACAGGAAAGTTTCTAGCATAAAGAAGGAATAATACAAAGAAGAATCCTATTGTCCCAACGAATGTACCTATATCAACAAATGTAGGTGAGAACATAGTCCAGGAAGATGTCAATCTATCTTTACTAAGGTCAATAACAATAATATCAAATCGCTCAAACCACATACCTATGTTGATTATCAAAGCAACGATAAACGTCCACATGATATTTCTTCTTAGGCTCTTCACCCATAGAGTTAAGGGCACAATTAGGTTACATATGATCAACGCCCAGAATGCCCACCAGTAAGGTCCTGTTGCAGCACCAAAAGATAAATAAGTATAATTCTCATAAGGAACACCAGAATACCAACCGATAAAATATTCAGTACCATAAGCTACTGTAACTATACCGCCCGTAAGCAGTATAACCTTATTCATATACTCAATATGCAGAATAGTAATATAGTTTTCCAGATTAGAAACCTTACGCATTACTATTAACAAAGTTTGCACCATCGCAAATCCTGAGAAAATCGCACCCGCTACAAAATATGGAGGGAATATAGTACTATGCCATCCGGGAACCACAGATGTAGCAAAGTCAAAAGATACTATTGTATGTACAGAAAGCACTAAAGGTGTTGCTAAACCAGCAAGTACCAAAGAGACTTCCTCAAAACGTTGCCAGTCTTTTACACGACCACTCCATCCAAAACTTAAGATACCGTAGATCTTCTGTTGAAAAGGGCTTTTTGTTCTGTCTCTAAGCATTGCAAAGTCAGGCAATAGACCTGTCCACCAGAAAACTAATGATACAGAAAGGTATGTCGATATCGCAAATACATCCCAAAGTAGAGGTGAGTTGAAGTTAACCCAAAGTGAACCAAATTGATTAGGAATAGGTAAAACCCAATATGCTAACCATGGTCTACCCATGTGTATAATAGGAAACAAACCAGCCTGAACAACAGCAAATATTGTCATCGCTTCTGCAGAACGGTTTACGGCCATTCTCCATTTTTGTCTAAACAAAAGTAAAACTGCAGAAATCAAAGTACCGGCGTGACCAATACCTACCCACCAAACAAAGTTTGTGATATCCCAAGCCCAACCAATGGTTTTGTTTAATCCCCAAACACCAATACCTGTTGAAACAGTATAAACTATACAGCCCAATCCCCATAAAAAGGCTACCAGCGCGATAGAAAAAACAATCCACCAAGATCTATTGGCTTTGCCTAAGACCGGGGCCCCTACATCAACACTAATGTCGTGGTAGGATTTCTCTCCAATAACCAAAGGCTCTCTTATGGGTGCTTCGTAATGTGACGACATA